>Ga0169931_10012797_pt1 | contig 11572 bp, 13 predicted proteins | sample Kivu_15m_20L_FD_129675 | JGI IMG/M metagenome (GOLD analysis project Ga0169931, IMG submission 129675) | Freshwater microbial communities from Lake Kivu, Western Province, Rwanda to study Microbial Dark Matter (Phase II) - Kivu_15m_20L... | ecosystem: Environmental > Aquatic > Freshwater > Lake... | reverse complement strand
ATTTAAGTTATGCTCATGTAATAGAAGAAATCACACTTGTGTTTTCAACAATCATGCTTCCTCCAAGGGTATTTGGAAATCTGCCTGGTTGAAATGTTCTTGTGCGAAGGTTATCCATCTAGAGTGCTTCCTACATCTTCTCATTACTGGTAGATATCTCTCAATTATGACATGAATCAATGACTTCAGTTTTATTTCTAATTTATTGATTGATTTTACATTACAGATAAAAAGGAACCCTTGTCTAGTACAACGTTTACGCGCAGTAAAAGGATAACGCCTACGTGCAAAACCTTATGTGCAAAGGCTGTATGCCGTCGCGCAACAGCGCGCGCAAGCTGGGTCAAACGTGGTGTTTGACAGTTGGAGCGTTGTTGAAAGGATTAAAATGATCGTTAGATATGACCTCAAAATAAAGCACGGTCTGATCGGCAAGTAGTGGAGTATTCTCATGGGCGGAAATGCATTAAAGCAACCATCGGTTAGGCTGACGAAGAAAAGCTATGCCCTGCTGGCCGCTAATTGCGTTGCTAAGCTGCGATTACTGTACCCAAATGCTCGTGTTCAAGACATCGCCTCTTATCGCCTTAAGACGGATTTTGGCGATCTTGACGTGGTGTTGGATGCTGCTGATTATGACCCGCTTGAGGCTGCAAAAGCCCTCGATGCCGTAGAGATCGTTCGTAGCGGCACAGTCACCTCCATGGGAATCAAAGTGCGTCCTGAGATCGCCTTGTTGGATGGTAATGTTTTTCAGGCCGACCTCATTAAGTTGGATTCTGAGAAATTCGAATTTGGTCTAGGGTATTTTTCATATAACGATCTTGGAAGCCTGATCGGTCGCATTGCTCGTAAAATGGGTCTTAAGTTCGGTCATGACGGCCTTTGGCTGCCGGTAAGGGATGGCGACTACCTTTGTGGCCAGGTCTTGCTGACGCAAGATTTTGAGCGAGCGGTAACATTCCTTGGTTTTGATTATGCTCGATGGAAAGATGGGTTTGACAACCTTGAGGATATCTTTCGCTATGTTTCTACAGGCAAGCGATTTTCACGCAATCTCTATCTTCTTGAGCATGCTAACCACTAACAGCGTATACGTGACCGTAAGCGTCCAACGCAAATGCATTTCCTTCGATGGATTGACGACCACAAAGAGGATGTAGGGAGCTTCGAGTTTTTTGCAGACAGGGCTTTGCATCTGCCGGAGGTGTTTACCGCCTTTCCTCATGCCAAGGCTGAACACGAAAACATGCTGAGTGCTGTCAAGCAAATAAGGAGGGAAAACTAAGCTAAACGGTGACAGAGTCAGGATGCTATGCAACATCGAGGGAAAAGCCATTGGCACGTTAATGACAGCCATTAGAGAGAGGTTTGACAGGGAGTCCCTAAATTCTATCTTGATCGCATCAAGCCAAGATGAAGTCGATGCGATGATTCTTGAGACGTATCGATCTACTGTCAACAAGCGTGGATATCCGTTATTTATGATTGATTGCAGTTGCTTTTGTCTTTTTGTTTAAGTGTACTAAGATCTCGCAAGGGGAGGTAGGTGCGGCATATATTTCTAAGGACTCATTTACAATCCGGCATCTCGGGAACCCGTTTTGGTTGGTCTAAGCTTAAAATTATTTATTGTGTTTCTTTTATGAAAAATTTTTTTAAGGCAGATGCGCCGTATATTCTTTTTCTGATTTTTTTGAGGCTTCTGCTACAGATATGTATCTTTCTCGGGTTTCTGTTGGTAGCTTAGCAAAGATGTATAAATCTAAATTACTCAATATCAACCAAATCAAAGACAAGAAGTCCCTCGATCTTCTGGATAAATGCGAAGAGCTTGATGACATATTTTTGGCGATTGAGAAGTTAAATCAAGAATTGATCTAGAACGTAAGAGGCAATATTGAGTTTTTTTTTCGCAGCGCGGACGGCGTTGGTTTTGTTTAGTCCTTCAGGATAGTCGAACTGGATGCGAGCGACACCCAATACATATTGAGATGACTCAGGATGAGTAGCATGCGCATTTCGGGTGAGTCCAGGGTCAGAGCGAAGCTCAAGCGAAGCGTGCTCCAGCGCCTTCCAATACTTCCGCACCGCCGCCAGCACGACGTCTTTGTCGTTGCGAAGATCAGGCGAAGCATATTCCAGCGCTCGCCCATCCTGCTGCACCGCCGCCAGCACTACTTCTTTATCATTTGGAAGATCAGGTGAAGCGTACTCCAGTGCGTTGCCATGTCTATGCACCGCCGCCACCTTGTCAGTGGTGGAGCATGCGAGAGCACTGAGGGCGTTAGATCAGAACTGGGATGGAATGACGGAAGAACAGAAGGAGATCATGGTTGACGGTCTCAAGGAGGAGTTTAAAGCCAAACTACGGGCACACTCCACAGATGAACTAAAAAGATTACAAGATAAAATCAAACTGTTCTGGTTAATCAAGAGCCTACTCTCAAAGGAATCTTTGAACGCAGTTAAACAACATCTACTGTTGTAAATACTACAACTGCAGTGTTTCAGCAGCGGCAGATCAACAGCAGCATGCAGACAACCACCAATCACGATCACTACAGTAGGTTGTACATGTCGGATCTGATACATACGCAATCGTATGTCCGCGCGTACGTGCTTCTTTCGTGAGGCTAAAAAGATCCAAGTTTTAGCGTCACGGACCCTGCTGTATCCGTTTTTCATTATTATTATTCGTTATTATTATCGCTCACAAAGTTTTCCTATCGGCGAATGGATATTTGTGCCTAAGCGATATCTTTTTCGTTTTTCTTTTCAAAACGTAATCATTAAATTAAAATTGCAAGTCTTTTCACTACACTGACTACAATTTTCAATCCTAATCTTTTATTTTTCACACTACAAAACTACAAAGGTTTCCAACACAATTATAATTTCTTCATATCATCTCTCTCACCGTTGTTTCTGCTCTCACACTATAGGCAAAATGACAGGTGGCTCTCAAACTCAAAATTCAACAAGGCACCGGTGAACAGAAACAAGTCGCCTTTCTCGGCACAGTTTCTGAACTAGCACAAAAGAGACAGCATCTGAACAAAAATCAGAACAAGAACAAGAATCGTCGCCAACAGAATCAAACGACCCCCAATAGTCCCGCGCAAAATACAAACGCACCTCACAATCAGCCGCTGTTAAATGCTGCACCTACTATGCCAGGCCATACTCACGCCTCTTCCAATAACAACACAGCCCAAAGCGATGCAAATAATGGTGGCTCTTCAAATAATAAACAACCAAAAAGACCATGCCACATTTGTGGGGAGATGCATTGGACATCCCAACGCCCACACCTTGCCCTATGCCAATCAGTCGTTGCCTCCAACAACAGTCACACCGATGCGTTTACCGGCATTACATCCACGACCCATCTTGCTCCAACAGATATAATCCTTGACGATGCATCCGAGCCTTACATGTGGACGACAGTGGAGACTGAGCGAGACCCTTTGCAGCTATGGACAGCGATAAAAGCAACCCATACTACGTATAGTTCGGGGCTCAAAGAAGTAGATGAATGTAGAGCTAGAACAGCCAATTCAGCATTGAGACAATCTAAAACAGAGACGATTACCGCTTTCAAGGATCGCATGGAGGTTTATGTGAGGTTTAAGGAATCCCTTGGTATGACTGTACCCTCACAAGGTCAGCTTGCCACAGATTTTTTAGATAAGCTAAACGACATGTATGATTATAAACGTAATGTACTCTATAATAATGCTAAACTAGGCGGCTCTTATCCTAAGACTTTCTTTGAGGCGTGCAAAATTATGACGGAACTTTACAACGAATCGCATACCATCAATGTAGCAAGTTCAAGCGTTGTCAATGTGACAAAACAGAATCAGAACCAGAATCAGCATCAGAATCAGCATCAGAATCAGAATTAGAGAGAATCAGAAGAGAGTGTGCAAGTACAATCAAACCACAAACCATATAAGTGCTACAACTGTGGTGGGGTCGGTCATCTAGCAAGAGGCTGCCCTAGTTAAGAGTCTGCCCTAGTAAAAAGATTGCTGCACCTACAAGTGCGCCTACCAATTTTCCGACGGCGGCGCCAACCCAGAATCCAACTGCAGTGCCAGAGGATAGGAACAAGAGAAGCAGAATCAACTTCACCCAGCAAGAAATTATGGATTTTTTTGGGTTCGCAACGATATGCATGAAAGTTGATGACGGAGAAGATATGTTAGATACAGTCTTACTCGATAACCAGGCTCAAGCGTCGATATTCTGTAACGAGAATTTATTGACTGACCTGACGGACAATGCAGTACCTCATCGATACAATGGTATGGGAGGTGGGTCGGTCGTGGCCACATAATCAGATTCATTCAATGGGATACCGGGGATTGATTACTCACCGCAAGGCAATGTAAACATCCTGTCATGGTCCCAGATGGTTCAGTTAGGAGCGCGAGTAGCTTATGATAGTGAAAACGATGCCTTTAAACTAACCATTAATAATGATACCTTGATTTTTTAAAAACTGCAATGGTCTCTATGTACTTAAATTCAATAATCTAGTACATCTCACCACAAGTGAGCAACAGCAGGCGAAGATGGCCGTTGAACTGCAACGTCGCCTAGCCTATCCGGCAAGATCAGGCGTGGAACACTTCATAAAATCAGGCGCGATATCCACAGATGGAATCAAACCTATATCCCTTAGAATTTGTCGGGCATGGGGCTTATTCCGTTGGTAGATATAATGAAACCTAGGTACGGTACTGACTTAGCACGAAAACAACTTTTGTTTGTATTTACTTGCATTCCTTCCCTGTTCAACGTGTGTAGAACGGTTTTTATGTGTTGCAAATGCCTGTCGAAGTTTTATGAAAAGATTAATAATTCATCTAGATAAACCTTGACTTAGTCTTTGTCATGGAAAATATTGGTCATTACTTGTTGGAACACATCAGTTGCTACTGCGATCCCCATGGGCAGAAAATTATACTGATAGATGCCAAATGGTAATATGGTGGCGCACAATTTTTTAGAATATTCATTCAAAGGAATAGAGTAGTATCCCATGTTTAAGTCGATTTTAGTAACGAACTCGAATTTTCAAATGGTTTGTATAAGAGAGAGAAAGATCTGAGCAGAATGTAAGGCTAAAACCTGTTCGGCTTGTAATAAGGCATCAATTGACGTTTTTAAACTTTCCACGCGCCATTTTTCTTCATACATTCTTTACATCGTACATACAGCTATGTAAATAGCGCGCAAAGTGGATGACGCAGAACGCTGAAAACCAATGCATCGATGCGCCTCGGCAACAATAAAATAAACAACAAATGTACGGCATGATGCTGTTTTAACAATATCGTTTGTAGCTTACTGAGTTCGAATCTAGACATGGAAACCATTATCTCTCGCGGATTGATCGCTGAATTAGGAGGAAAGGTCGTTACCAATTTTGAAACTGGTGTGGAAGAAATCGTTGTTACACCAAACGCCCAGACCAGCATTTCGTCGATACAAAATGGAGCATTTGAAAATGAGGATGACCCAAACTTGAATGCTGATTCACAAGAGATTGATGAAGAAGAAAACTTTCTCTGTTCGATTGAGAAAAAGCAAGAAGAGGCTGAGATAGAGGATGCCATATCGCATCCGAATCAACCACACCGAACCGAGGAAGCTCCTACCTTACTGCGGGGTGCTTTGAAGGAGGGACTCGTCAAAGCAGATGATTCCGAGACAGAGGAGGACGAAAAGAAAGACGCTGGTATTGAACAATCCAAGGGCGAAGTTCATGAGCATCATACTCATTCAAGATCAAGTCAGCTCCAATTTCTATTAGATAAGGCTCAAGAATACTCAAACTTCATCGCCGATGACTTAATCGAACTACAGAAATCTATGGCTGAAGAAGCTCAGCGCAAGGCTACCGCAGTAACGGGAAAGAAGCGGAAAGGTGAAAAAGAAAGTGGTAAAAGTTCATCGAAAAAGGTTAAGGGGGTTAATGGAGTTGCGAATCTTAAGAAAGCCCAAGATCAGCATGATGCTTCTTTAAAATCAGCAATAACTAGACCGATTTTCACCCGCCCACCGAATTTGAATCCAGATTGCCAACTTAAGGATTACCAGCTTGAAGGTGTCCGATGGCTAGCATCCTTATACGGTATGTTACTTGGTATACTTTTTTGATTTTCATTGTCGTGAATGTTCTAGTGTCTACTTACGATCAATTTTGAACCTTGTCGCAATTCTCTAGAAAACGGTGTCTCTGGGATCCTTGCTGGTAAGCGCAAAAGGATTAGATTTTCAATTTTGCAGGTTATTGTAATGATCTAATTTACATATCTGCATTCGGTTCCTTTCCCTCACTAAGATGAAATGGGACTTGGCAAGACCATACAAGTCATAGCATTTATAGCTCATCTCCGCAGTCAAAAGGTGTCGGGAGCGTTCATGGTGGTAGCTCCACTTGCAACGCTTCCTAATTGGGATCGAGAATTCAAGAAGTGGCTGCCGAGTCTGCCTGTTATTCGATACCATGGCACAAGCATCGAGAGGGACGCATTTCTGGCGAAGCTTGCATCAATTGATAAACGCGTTGAGACTTTTCCTGTCATAGTCACATCATACGAAATGGCTATCAAAGATGAGAAGAAACTCAACAGAACCGTAGGAGAATTTTCATTTCTTGTTGTGGATGAAGGCCAAAGACTTAAGAATCATCGATGCACCCTAATTCAGTCTCTCAAGCGTCTTCGTGCAGCGAATAGACTTTTGCTCAGTGGGACACCAATTCAGGTATGTGAATGTAAACCATAAGTTGACTCTCTTTAACGATATTTTTACATAAATGTGCTTCTCTCACTTGCATTTTATCTAGAATAACCTCGATGAACTATGGAGTTTATTGAACTTTGTGAACCCTGCTATATTTGATGATTTGTCTGTATTTCAGTCATGGTTCGGGTTCCGTGATATTGGACAACAGCATCGGGGAGCCACGAATGAAGAAGCTATTTTAATTGAACAACGTAATAACCAGACAATCTCTAAATTACATGACATTCTAAGACCCTTCCTTCTCCGTCGAATTAAGACAGATGTTTTATCTGATTTACCTCCGAAGAAAGAAGTGGTTGTATACGCTGGCATGTCTAGGCTTCAGGCTGGGTATTCTGATTTGATAGAAAAAGGAGTTCTTCGTGATGTTCTTCTCGGGCAAGGTATCGAAGGTGGACGAACGTTGAGTCAGACGAACAAGCAGATGAATCACAGAAAGAATACCAACCATCCATTCTTGTTCGGAGAGCCGATCGATCCTCAGACGGGCGTTCCTATGGGTACAGCGCACCCTCAACTACTTGTTCGAGCAAGTGGAAAGTTCGCTCTGTTGGATAGAATGCTTCAGAGATTACATAAAGACAAACATCAAGTACTGATTTTTAGTCAGATGACTATGTTGCTGAACGTGATTGAAGATTACTTGCGCTGGCGAGGATGGAATTTTTGCCGTATCGATGGTACTACCAAAATCGATGAGAGGCAGCGTCAAATGGATGTCTTCAATGCCGAAAAAACCGCCGGAGACAATGGCACTAGAAATGAAAGTGACGATCGCTATTTTGTTTTCTTACTCAGTACCCGAGCTGGTGGATTGGGTATCAATTTGGCTGCTGCTGATACATGTATTATTTTCGATTCAGATTGGAACCCTCATCAAGACTCACAGGCCATGGTAATTTTTTTCTACATTTATTGTTTTAATGAGCTCATACTATTCTAGCTTACATTTTTCATCAATTAAATCGGTAGGACCGATGTCACCGAATTGGGCAAACAAGGCCAGTGGCAGTGTACCGACTGCTCACAGCAAACTCTGTCGACATTGACATGATGGAAAAACAAATATCCAAAAAGAAGCTTGAGAGAATGGCTATCGTCGGTGGTGACTTCAGGAAAGCTGGTAGCCGTTCTCGTGGAGAATTCGTTATTAGTAGCCTCAGTGCACTTTTAGAAAGTGATATAAAAGATTTACATGCCAAGGGAACTGATGTTGAAAATGTCATGATTGATGAAGAGGAATTTGATTCAATCATGGATAGAGAACGACTTTTTGCGGAGGACGAGCGAAAAGTTCCTTTAGAAGGGAAGATGTATGATATCGTCGAACCACTCAAGGGTGAAGTACTCGGAGCCCTTAACATCTAGGCCATGCCGAGAATCAGTAGCTTAGAAATAAAATTCTAATCCTTCAAGTAAAAATATGCGATCTTACAACTCATCTGCACTGATATGATTTCGCCATAATCGGCGTGCCTTATCGGAGTTTATAATGTCTGCATCGTTCGATCCGATTTCAATCCCTGCATCTTCGATCACAGTTACATGATTCGCCTTTAAACCGGCCATGTATCGTTTCCATATCATCTCAAATCCTCTTTCAAGATTTTTCGTGTATCTCCGAGTGTCCCAATATGGGTGATAAGGATTTCGCTGCAGGCATGTGCGAATAAGTTTTCTCCTCACATCATTAAAGTAGTTTTTATCTAGTCCAAGTTTCGTGGCGATTTGAACATATTCCGAAATGCCGTTTCCGTTTAACTCAGATAAACCTAAAACCACATTGGCAGATGTTGTAACTCTTGATGAAAGTTCCACACCGTCCGAGCGGGTAACGATCGGTACTCCTGCATATAAGGCATCTTGTGCTGTTGTATGACCATTATAAGGATGTGAGTCTAAAATGATGTTACAGAAATCCCGATTTCTCTTTTGGTGATCAAAAGGATTCGCCTCCCACTTTAACAAATGGATACGATTTATCAGATCTTGTCCGTCATTCTTATCAGAAGTCTCTGCAACGTCATGAATAAACGATTGTAGATAAGGTAGACCTGATGGAGGATTCTCTAGTAAACACATGATAGAGTTAGGAACATGGCGTAGAATGTCAATCCAGCTCCGAACTGTATCAGGATTGTACTTGAGAAATTTGTTAAAATTGCAGTATACGAAGGAAACATTTTGAGTTAAGTTTGTTGTCGGGGCTAGACATCGATTACTTTGTGGTGATCCCGTACCCAGGACATATGGATCTTGATGAGGTAAATAATCATACGTTGGGCTTTCAATCTCCACTTGCATGGCATGCCCTTTTACAAAGAAGTGATGCGGTAAATATAAGAATTTTTCCGTGTATAAGTTTTCTAAATGTGCGGGGCTTGCGACAACATCCGTGACTATATAGTCCACATAGCTTCCTCCAGTTGTCCCAAGAAATTCTTGATGTAGAATCAAAATGGGTGCAGGTTTTAAGGCAAAGAGTCCCTGTGCTCGAAGGCCTTGACGAGCGTATCCATCCCACTCGATGAGTATATGAATCTTTTGATTGTAAATGAATTCCGCCAAGTCAATGTGACGGTCTTTGAGAAATGAAACATCATGGAAAAAGTCGACATTAGCTTTGACTCGTTCACGCCAATCTACACCTCTCATGGCGATTTGTATAAAGGCAGGACTGTCAGGTCCACCCAAGGAGAAGATATGAATTTCGAATTTATGAGGATCGAAAAATCGGAATATGTCATGGGCAAGATATAGTACGGCTTTGCTATTGAAGCCCGATGAAACGAATCCTACACGAATTTTGAAGTTTGGATCTACAGCATCCAAAATAAATTCACTCCGACGTAATGATTGATTGTAAGGAAGATGAGGAGGTAATTCTTTCATCACATGAGTATTCGAGTCGACACGAGCTAGACGCTCATCCATAATAGCAAAGCTTTCAGCCACATATCTCTTAAGTATTGGGTCTATATCAGGATAACCTAGCATCATATGTGGGTGGACAGAAGTAACCTGCTTCCATTGGTACATTCCATGATCGTCGATGGATCTATAGGTGTGAACTTCATGTAGTGTCAAGGTCCTAATTAGCTCCATATCTTCAACGAATTGTGTTCCGTTGTATCCCCAGTCCATAATATTGGCTCGGCAATAAACGGCATTCGTACATGCTGGTCCTAGAGCCATATGTCCTTGAGCTAGTACACATGCCTCATCAAAGACTCGGGCTGCATCTGCAAATTGTTTATTCTCAAAAAATGTTAGTCCTTGACTATACAGATCGACGGCCTTTTGCAAATCATGAGACGATGGTTGATTGGTGACGTGAGATGATGGAGTTTGTTTGTCCATGGAACCAGAGACTAACTTCAAAAGTTGTGCCAGTTCTTGGGCTTCATTATTACCGGCATCCATTTCAAGCGCATGGTTGACATAAACTGTGGCAATATCATATTGTCGACGACGAAAGGATTCTCGTGCAATAAATAAAAATGACTCAATTTTCTTCCCTTGAGCAGTATAGCATTCAATAAATAATAGAAGAGCATCATGCAATGCATAGCTTTCACGCTTGTCTACTGACGATGACGAGTGAGAAAGGATTGCCTGCCAAAAATATGGAGCCGCTTCACTGTATAATCCTTGACGATAAAGATCTTGTCCTTGGATCATTTGTGTGAGGCCATCAACACCGGTGCCATCTCCATTCATATGTGTACTTGCAGTAATGTATCTGAGGAAAAAGATAAATATACAGAAACATAATCTGAGCCGGTTGTGAATAAAGTGGTGGACTTTCGAGGGAGTATATGACCCGATAGCACGCGTAGCGGAATGAGAAATATGAGACAAACATTCATCTTTTACTTCAATGTCCATCTTCTAAAAGAAATGCTACCTGTAATTGTGTCTCAGTCGTCGAAATCACGATGTATCACCTACTCTCTAGCTAGAAATAAGAAATACAGAAGCAGCCAAAAACGGGGTTACTGTACGCGTCAGGCCCAGTCTGTTGGAGAGTGGAAATGCCCGCCAAAACTCTTATTGTTATACATACTGTAAGGGAGTGATTTTCTGTAAGAATCGACTTTTATTACCAGCCCATACAAAATCTACGTACAGACTTGCGTATGTAGCATCCTATTCCGAGTGTTTTCAATGAAGGTTTCCAACCCGACTCCTTGTACTTCGATCGCCCTTTCTCATCCTATTCAAGACATTTCATACTTAGTGCTTGGAGTTAAGCTAATGAGTACTTACTCAGTCGATTGGCGTGGTTGATTCTGGTCTATCCCTACATCTGGCCAGATTCATCCACTGTTTATAAAAGTCGATTCTTACAGAAAATCACTCTTAATCAGGTTGTGATGTGGGGACAGTAATTACATATGATCCACGACTCACTGCATTTGGGAGATGTGAATCTAGTCGAATCGAGAGAATGATATTTATAGCTATAGACTCTCACTTTTAAACTTTTATCTAATTGATATTCGGTTATTTATACCATTTGATTACATCGAGCTTATTTAAAGCTTCAGTGAAAGAGATAAACATATTAAACTTTCGCGCTATTTTGTTCGCGCGGGAAAGCGACAGTAATTTTACAGCATAAAAGTTTAAAAGGTGACATTCGAAATCAAGAATTGAAATGACAAAGAATCGAAACAATAATCGAAAGCAACAGTCCAATAACCCCAAGGCGGAAGAGTCATCCAAAGACTCTAAAAAGGCAGAT
>Ga0169931_10012796_pt1 | contig 11572 bp, 6 predicted proteins | sample Kivu_15m_20L_FD_129675 | JGI IMG/M metagenome (GOLD analysis project Ga0169931, IMG submission 129675) | Freshwater microbial communities from Lake Kivu, Western Province, Rwanda to study Microbial Dark Matter (Phase II) - Kivu_15m_20L... | ecosystem: Environmental > Aquatic > Freshwater > Lake ... | reverse complement strand
GTGAAGTTCACCCATACCACGAAGGATGGTTTGACCAGTTTCGTGGTCGGTATTTACCTGTAGGGTAGGATCCTCTTCTACTAGTTTGGCAATGGCCATACCCAACTTATCCACGTCCGCCTGAGTTTTAGGCTCGATGGCATAACCAATTACTGGATCTGGGAATACCATGGACTCCAATACTACTTTACGCTTTTCGTCGCAAAGGGTATCTCCCGTTTTGATGTCCTTGAATCCCACTACAGCTCCGATGTCACCGGCTACCAATCGTTCGATTTGGTTTTGCTTATTGGCATGCATCTGGAACACGCGAGAAATACGCTCTTTATTGCCTGAACGGCTATTGAATACGTAAGAACCAGATTCCAGTACACCAGAATAAGCTCTCACAAAGCACAAACGGCCTACAAAAGGATCCGTTGCGATTTTGAATGCCAAACCAGTAAACGGCTCAGATTCTTTGGGTGCAATCAAAATCTCCTGATCTTCGTCATCCAAGGCAGTAGCAACGATATCGTCCTTGTCCAAAGGAGAAGGAAGCAATTCCATTACCAAGTCTAGCATGGTTTGTACACCTTTATTTTTGAAAGAAGATCCACAAACCATAGGAACAATCTTCATGTCGATGGTCGCTGCACGCAAAGCCTTCAAAATTTCAGCTTCAGTGATGGAATTTGGATCATCGAAGAATTTCTCCATCAAGGATTCGTCGTAATCAGCCACAGCCTCTAGCAAGTGCTCTCTGTACTGCGCTACTTCTTCCTTCATGTCCTCAGGGATTGGCACCTCCTTGAAGGTCATTCCCATATCGTGCTCATTCCAGATAATTGCCCGGTTGTTGATCAAGTCAACTACCCCTGTAAATTTATCTTCCGCACCAATTGGCAGTTGCAAAGGAACTGCGAAAGAGCCTAGCATTTCCTTAACTTGCTTACACACAGCCAAGAAATCAGCACCTGCGCGGTCCATTTTATTCACGAAACCGATACGTGCTACTTTGTAATTATCTGCAAGTCTCCAGTTGGTCTCAGATTGAGGCTCAACACCGTCTACCGCAGAAAACAAAAACACCAAACCATCCAAGATTCTTAAGGAACGGTTTACTTCTACGGTGAAGTCTACGTGACCAGGAGTATCGATGATGTTGATTTGGTATTGATTACTTCTGTAATCCCAAAATACGGTAGTTGCTGCAGAGGTAATGGTAATTCCACGCTCTTGTTCCTGGGCCATCCAGTCCATCGTCGCTGCACCTTCGTGCACCTCTCCGATTTTGTGAGACTTTCCAGAGTAATACAGGATACGCTCCGTGGTGGTAGTCTTGCCGGCATCGATGTGCGCAGCAATCCCGATGTTACGGGTAAATCTTAAATCTCTTGCCATTTCGGTTAGAATCTAAAGTGGGAGAATGCTTTGTTAGCCTCAGCCATTCTGTGCGTATCGTCCTTTTTCTTTACTGCAGCGCCTTCGCCTTTTGCTGCAGCGATGATCTCTCCGGCAAGTCGGTCCATCATGGTCTTCTCTCCTCGTTTACGAGAATACTGAATCATCCACTTGATACCAAGGGCCATTTTTCTTTCAGGTCTGACTTCCATAGGAACCTGGAACGTAGCACCACCAACTCTACGACTCTTCACCTCTACGGTGGGAGCTATATTGTTAAGCGCTTTTTTCCAAACTTCAAGACCATTCTCACCTACCTTGTCTTCTACTTTGGCTACTGCATCGTAGAAAATGTTGTAAGCAATACTCTTCTTCCCGTCATACATCAGACAGTTTACAAACTTGGTCACCAAAGTATCGTTGAACTTTGGATCAGGAAGAATATATCTCTTCTTTGGTTTCGCTTTTCTCATTTCTTTTTAATGTCTTAATTTTTTACTTTTTGCCTGGAGCTGCTGCACCTTTGCCAGCTTTAGGTCTTTTCGCACCGTACTTGGAGCGACCTTGCTTACGGTCTTTTACTCCAGCAGTATCCAATGCACCGCGGATGATGTGGTACCTTACCCCTGGAAGATCTTTTACACGACCCCCTCTGATCAATACGATAGAGTGTTCTTGCAAATTGTGACCCTCTCCTGGAATGTAAGCATTCACTTCTTTTCCATTCGTCAATCGTACCCTTGCTACCTTTCTCATCGCTGAGTTTGGCTTCTTAGGCGTCGTAGTGTACACGCGAGTACAAACCCCTCTCCGCTGTGGACAAGCATCCAAAGCCCGAGATTTAGATTTGAATTCCAGTGTATTTCTACCTTTTCTTACTAGTTGTTGAATAGTAGGCATTAACTGATTAAAATTTAGTTAGTCTGTAAACTGTTATTTTTTGGAACGCAAAGGTACAAGAAGTAATAAGAGTAACAAAATTAAGCACTTATATTTTTGTTAGGCTTCACCAGGTTTTCCAAAGGACATCGGGAAACTTGGAGCGCCTCCACCTTGATTGATTTTTCCAAAGGCAGCCTCGTACTTTTCAATGTTTTCCTTTAGAGCTGCCAACAGTCGCTTGGCATGATCGGGAGTCACAATGATTCGTGATTTCACCTTCGCCTTTGGGACTCCTGGCATTAACCGAATAAAATCGATGACAAATTCCGAATTGGAATGGGCAATCATCGCCAGGTTAGAGTAGACCCCTTCCGCAATTTCCTCAGAGAGTTCTACATTGATTTGCTGATCAAGTAATGAATTATCTTCCATGTTTTTAAAGATTAAAAAAGGCCTGTAGAATTCGTACAGGCCTTTTTGTTGGTCATTATTAGGAATTAAAGAATCGCTTCGCTAGTGGATTTAGCGGATTTCTTTTCCATATTCTCAGACAGGGTATCGTATTCTGCTTTGGATCCTACAATCATGCCAAATATGTTTCGCTGACCGGTACCGGCAGGAATCAAGTGACCCACGATTACGTTTTCTTTCAGACCCAACAACTCATCACGCTTACCACGGATAGCCGCCTCAGAAAGTACCTTGGTTGTTTCCTGGAAGGAAGCCGCCGAGATAAAACTTTCAGTTCCAAGAGAAGCAGCAGTGATACCTTGCAAGGTAGGTGCAGATACCGCAGTTTCGGCATCCATTACTTGTACCAATTTCAGGTCCTTGCGCCTCAGGCTTGAATTTTCGTCTCGAAGTCGTCTAGCAGAAATAATCATTCCTGGCTTCAAGGTTGAAGAATCTCCTGCATCCAAGACAATCTTCTTGTCCAAAATGCTGTCATTTTCTTCACGGAAGGCCCACTTATCGACAATTTGCCCCTGCAAGAAACTGGTATTGCCTGCATCCAAGATTTCAACTTTTTGCATCATTTGAGATACAATCACCTCAATGTGCTTGTCGTTGATTTTTACACCTTGAAGTCGGTATACTTCCTGGATTTCATTCACCAAATACTCTTGTACGGCAGTTGGACCCTTGATCGATAAAATATCGCTAGGCGTGATGGCTCCATCAGAAAGAGGTTCCCCCGCACGAATGAAGTCATTTTCTTGAACCAAGATGTGCTTAGACAAGGATACCATGTACTTCTTGATTACCCCATCCCTAGATTCAATGATGATCTCACGATTACCACGCTTTACTCCCCCGTAGGTTACTACTCCGTCAATCTCAGACACTACTGCTGGATTGGATGGGTTTCTAGCCTCAAACAATTCCGTTACTCGAGGAAGACCTCCAGTGATGTCTCGGGTCTTGCCTACCGAACGTGGGATTTTTACCAGGATTTGACCCGCCTTGACTTTCTCGCCTGATTCTACCGCCAAGTGGGCGCCTACAGGGATATTGTAGGTCTTGGAATCTCCTTTGTAATTCACGATAATCGCAGGGTTTTTCGCTCGATCTTTGGTTTCGATGATTACCTTCTCACGGAAACCAGTCTGATCATCTGCTACTTCCTTGTAGGTGATGCCCTCTACTACTGCTTCGAATTCTACTGTACCGTCAAACTCAGAGAGAATGACCGCATTGTAAGGATCCCAAGTACATAGTGACTCTCCTTTGGTGATTTTTTGACCATTTTTCACATTCAACACAGCCCCGTAAGGCACGTGATTGGACACCAGGGTTTTTCCAGATTTCGCTTCGTTGATTTTGATTTCGCCAGAACGTCCCATGACTACAGTGACGGATTCTCCTTCTCTGTTGGTGGTCTGCAAGTATCTCAATTCTTCTTCGAATTCAACAACCCCATCAAATTTCGCATTGATGCTAGCGTCTACGGCCATGTTGGAAGCAGTACCCCCTACGTGGAAAGTTCGAAGTGTCAACTGCGTACCTGGCTCACCGATGGACTGTGCGGCAATTACGCCTACTGCTTCACCTGATTGCACCATTTTACCGGTGGCTAGGTTACGGCCATAGCATTTCGCACACACCCCTCGGCGGGTTTCGCAAGTCAATACCGAACGAATTTCTACCTCTTCGATAGAAGACTCATCCACACGCTTGGCGATTTCGTCAGAGATCTCAACACCTGCAGGCACAATGAGTTCGTCTGTAGCCAAGTCATACACATCGTGTACAGATACTCGTCCTAAGATTCGCTCAGAAAGTGGCTCTACAATTTCATCGTTGTCCTTCAAGGCCTGTACGACCAATCCTCTCAAGGTACCACAATCCTCCTCGGTGATGATCATGTCCTGCGCTACGTCTACCAAACGACGAGTCAAGTAGCCGGCATCCGCAGTTTTCAAAGCAGTATCTGCAAGACCTTTACGAGCACCGTGGGTAGAGATGAAGTATTCCAACACGTCAAGCCCTTCTTTGAAGTTAGACAAGATTGGGTTTTCGATGATCTCCCCAACAGAACCTTGAAGGTTTTTCTGCGGCTTGGCCATCAATCCTCTCATGCCTCCCAATTGACGGATCTGTTCTCTAGAACCACGGGCTCCAGAGTGCATCATCATGTAGATGGCGTTGAATCCTTGCTTGTCCTCTTCCATTTTCTTCATCAGATTATTCGTCAAATGAGAATTGGTTCGAGTCCAGATATCAATTACTTGGTTGTATCGTTCGTTGTCAGTGATGAGGCCCATGAGGTAGTTGTTCCAAACTTGGTCTACTTCCTCCTTGGCCTTGGCAATCATCGGCACTTTTTCGTCAGGAATGATGACGTCATTTAATCCCATGGAAAGTCCACCTTGGTAGGCCATCTGGAAACCTAAATGCTTGATATCATCCAAGAACTGAGCGGTGCGCGCGATGCCACACACTTTCACTACCTCAGCAATGATTTGCTGAAGCTTCTTTTTAGTCAATAGTTCATTGACATAACCTACTTCCTCAGGCACAAACTGGTTGAAGATCAATCGACCGGCCACCGTTTCGATGATTTGGTCTTGAATCTCACCAGTAGCGGTACGTACCTTTACCTTACACTTGATGTTGGCATGCTTGGAAAGCTGGCCTTCATTCATGGCGATGATTACCTCTTCTTGGCTGTAGAAGGTCATGCCTTCACCCAAGATGGGCTCCTCTGGAGTAGATTTTTTGCCTTTGGTCACGTAGTACAGACCCAAAACCATGTCTTGGGAAGGTACGGTAATGGGCGCACCGTTGGCAGGATTCAAAATATTGTGTGCCGAAAGCATCAAGGTAGATGCTTCCAAGATGGCCTCATGACCGAGTGGTACGTGTACCGCCATCTGGTCACCGTCAAAGTCAGCGTTGAATGCAGTACACACCAATGGGTGCAACTGAATCGCTTTTCCTTCGATCAATTTTGGCTGGAATGCCTGGATACCCAATCGGTGAAGCGTTGGAGCACGGTTGAGGAGTACTGGGTGTCCTTTCAATACGTTTTCCAAAATATCCCACACTACTGGATCCTTACGATCTACAATTTTCTTGGCAGACTTAACGGTCTTTACAATTCCTCTTTCGATCAACTTTCGGATGATGAACGGTTTGAAAAGTTCCGCAGCCATATTTTTAGGAAGACCACACTCGTGAAGCTTCAATTCAGGACCTACGACGATTACAGATCGACCGGAGTAATCCACACGCTTACCGAGCAAGTTTTGACGGAAACGACCTTGCTTACCTTTCAACATGTCTGAAAGAGACTTCAAGGCACGGTTACCATCTGATCTTACCGCATTTACTTTTCTTGAGTTATCGAACAAGGAATCTACAGCTTCCTGTAGCATTCGCTTTTCGTTTCTCAAAATCACCTCCGGAGCTTTGATATCAATCAGACGCTTCAAACGGTTGTTACGAATGATCACACGACGGTACAGGTCATTCAAATCTGACGTTGCAAAACGACCTCCATCCAAAGGAACCAACGGTCTCAACTCCGGTGGAATCACTGGTACCATGCGAACGACCATCCACTCCGGACGGTTCTCAATACGTGTACGTGCATCACGGAATGCCTCTACCACCTTCAAACGCTTCAAGGCTTCTGCCTTGCGCTGCTGTGAAGTATCGGTAGCGGCTTGGTGACGTAGGGAATAGGAAAGTTCATCCAAATCCAGGCGAGCAAGCAACATTTCAAGTGCCTCAGCACCCATTTTTGCAATAAACTTGTTTGGATCGGCATCATCCAAGAGGTGATTTTCCTTTGGAAGCTTGTCCATGATGTCCAAGTACTCGTCTTCGGTCAAGAAGTCTAGGTATTGCACCCCTTCTTCTGCCTTTACGCCCGCTTGTACGACCACATAACGCTCGTAATACACGATTTGATCCAATTTCTTGGTGGGCAATCCGAGTAAGTAACCAATCTTGTTGGGCAAGGACTTGAAGTACCAGATGTGTGCTACGGGTACCACCAATTCAATATGGCCCATGCGCTCACGACGTACTTTCTTCTCCGTCACTTCTACTCCGCATCGATCACAAATGATTCCCTTGTACCGGATACGCTTGTATTTTCCGCAATGACATTCCCAATCCTTTACTGGACCAAAGATCCGCTCGCAAAACAAGCCGCCCATTTCAGGCTTATAAGTTCTGTAGTTGATGGTCTCTGGCTGGGTTACCTCGCCATTGGAACTATCCAGAATTGATTCTGGAGAGGCCAAACTGATGGTAACTCGGGAGAAATCGTTGTTCAGTTTTTTATTTTTTCTAAACGACATAGTTTTTTGAGATAGGTTGAGGGCGGTTGCCCGCCCCATGAGCCAAATTAATCCAAGGTAATTTCAAGAGCCAAGCCTCTCAATTCGTGAACCAATACATTGAAAGATTCAGGAATATTTGGCTTGGGAAGGTTTTCACCCTTCACAATTGCTTCGTAAGCTTTTGCTCTACCGATTACGTCATCCGACTTCACAGTCAAGATCTCTTGAAGAACATGGGATGCACCGAATGCTTCGAGTGCCCAAACTTCCATTTCTCCAAATCGCTGTCCACCAAACTGCGCCTTACCACCCAGCGGCTGCTGTGTGATGAGCGAGTACGGTCCGATCGAACGGGCGTGCATCTTGTCATCTACCAAGTGACCCAATTTCAACATGTAGGTAATCCCCACAGTCACTGGCTGGTCAAAACGGTTACCACTCAAACCATCGTATAGGTAGGTTCTTCCAAATGCAGGAAGTCCAGCCGCCGAAAGTTCAGTAGATACTTCTTCCAAGGTCGCTCCATCAAAGATTGGCGTGGCGTATTTCTTTCCGAGTTTCTGACCTGCCCAGGCAAGAACAGTTTCGAAAATTTGGCCAATGTTCATTCGAGAAGGTACACCTAGCGGGTTCAATACGATATCCATTGGGGTACCGTCCTCTAGGAAAGGCATGTCCTCATCGCGCACGATACGAGCCACAATGCCCTTGTTTCCGTGACGACCTGCCATCTTATCGCCCACCTTCAACTTGCGTTTCTTGGCAATGTATACTTTGGCAAGTTGGACAATCCCCGCTGGCAATTCGTCTCCCACTTCCAAAGTGAAGCGGTCACGCTTGAATCGACCAGAGATCTCGTTACGAGAGTTGGTGTAGTTTTTCACCAACTTCACGATCAAACTATTGGTATAGGTATCCTCAGTCCAGTCATCCAAAACGATGTCTGAAATCAAGTTAGCCTCTTCTGGAACATTGTAATTGGACTCGTCTCTGTACGGGTTTTTCGATGGGAACAGGTTGCTTTCAATGTTTTTGGCATTGAACTTCACTCCTTTGCTGATGATTTCATCACCAAACTTGTGCTTCACTCCCTGCGACGTCTTGCCTTCTAGCAAGGTCACCAATTTGTTGATCATGCGCGCACGAATGGCCAACAAATCCTTGGCATACTTGCCTTTGAGTTTTTCAACTTCCGCCTTAGACTTGGCACGGTTGTCCTTGTCTTTCTTAGGTCGAGAGAACAATTTGGTTTCAATGACCACGCCATTCAAAGAAGGAGAAGCCTTCAAGGAAGCATCTTTCACGTCACCAGCTTTGTCACCGAAGATTGCTCTAAGCAATTTCTCTTCTGGAGTCGGATCCGTCTCTCCTTTTGGAGTAATCTTACCGATGATGATGTCTCCTTCTTTTACTTCTGCACCTACGCGGATAATTCCATTCTCATCCAAGTGCTTTACAGCCTCTTCAGACACATTTGGAATTTCAGAGGTCAATTCCTCTTCGCCACGCTTGGTATCACGAACTTCAAGTTGGAATTCTTCCACGTGAATGGAAGTGAAGATGTCTTCACGTACCACACGCTCCGAAATCACGATCGCATCTTCGAAGTTGTATCCTTGCCAAGGCATGTAGGCTACCTTAAGGTTTTTACCTAGTGCCAACTCCCCTTGGTTGGTGGAATACCCTTCCACAAGGACCTGTCCTTTTTTCACCTTTTCGCCCTTCAATACCAAAGGAGTCAAGTTGATGGTGGTATCCTGGTTGGTTCTTCTAAATTTGATCAGCTCGTAAGTTCTGTATTCATCAGAGAAATTCACCAACAGTTCGTCTGAAGTCAGGTCGTACTTGATGGTAATGTTCTTCGCATCTACGTATTCCACTACTCCGTCAGCCTCAGCAATCAAGAGCGCTCTTGAATCAATCGCAGCCTTGCTTTCCAAACCAGTACCCACAATAGGTGCTTCTGGCTTCAACAAAGGAACTGCCTGACGTTGCATGTTGGATCCCATGAGGGCTCTGTTTGCATCATCGTGCTCCAAGAAAGGAATCAAGGAAGCCGCCACCGAAACGATTTGGTTTGGCGCAACGTCCATGTAAGAAATTTCGCTAGGCTCTAGCACTGGGAAGTCCCCTTCAAAACGTGCCTTTACTTTTTCATTCAAGAAGCGACCCTTGTCATCCAAGGAAGCGTTGGCCTGAGCGATGTTGTGGTTATCTTCTTCTTCGGCGGTCAAGAAAACAATGTCTTCTGCCTTCATGCTTACTTTTCCATTGTCCACCTTGCGGTAAGGAGTTTCCAAGAAGCCCATGGAGTTTACTTTGGCATGCACGCAAAGGGAAGAAATCAATCCAATGTTTGGACCTTCTGGTGTTTCGATGGTACACAGACGACCGTAGTGCGTGTAGTGAACGTCTCGAACTTCAAATCCTGCTCTTTCTCTAGAAAGACCTCCTGGACCTAAAGCAGACAATCTTCTCTTGTGTGTCAATTCAGCCAGAGGGTTGGTCTGATCCATGAATTGAGAAAGTTGGTTGGTACCAAAGAAGGAGTTGATCACAGAAGAAAGGGTACGTGCGTTGATCAAGTCTACTGGCTTGAAATCTTCGTTGTCACGGACGTTCATTCGTTCACGAATGGTTCTGGCCATTCTGGCCAAACCTACTCCAAACTGACTGTACAACTGTTCACCCACGGTACGTACGCGACGGTTGGACAAGTGGTCAATGTCATCGACTACCGCTTTGGAATTGATCAAACCGATCAAGTACTTCACGATGGAGATGATATCTTCTTTGGTCAATACAATTTTTTCAGGCTCAATGCTCAAGCCCAATTTCTTATTGATCCGGTACCGTCCAACTTCACCCAAATCGTAACGCTTGTCCGAGAAGAACAAACTCTGAATTACTTCACGGGCAGTGGCTTCATCCGGTGCTTCGGTATTTCGAAGTTGACGGTAAATCACTTCTACCGCTTCTTTTTCAGAGTTGGAGTTGTCTTTTTGTAGCGTGTTGTAGATGATGGAGAAGTCAGCCACGTTCACATCTTCCCGATGAAGGATGATGGATTTGGATCCTGAATCGAGGATCATTTCAATATCTGAATCGGTAAGGATGGTATCTCTTTCCAACAACACTTCGTTTCGGTCGATGGATACCACTTCACCGGTATCTTCATCTACGAAATCCTCTACCCATGTTCTCAATACACGAGCGGCAAGTTTTCTGCCCGCAGCCTTTTTGAGGGCAGTTTTGGTAGCGGATACTTCTTCAGAAAGTTCGAAGAGATCCAATATATCTTTATCAGACCCATAACCTATAGCTCTAAGTAATGTCGTAACAGGGAATTTTTTCTTGCGATCAATGTAGGCATACATGACATTGTTGATGTCTGTCGCAAATTCGATCCAAGATCCTTTGAAAGGAATGATTCGGGCTGAATACAGCTTGGTTCCGTTGGTGTGCTTGCTTTGGGCAAAGAAAACCCCCGGAGAGCGGTGCAGCTGGGAAACAATTACACGCTCAGCTCCATTGATGACGAAGGAACCCTTCTCAGTCATGTAAGGTAGGTTTCCTAGGAAAACCTCTTGCTCGATGGTTTCAAAATCCTCATTGTCCTCATCGTGACAAAGCAATCGCAATTTTGCTTTAAGTGGAACAGAGTAGGTCAATCCACGGTCGATGCATTCTTCCACACTGTATTTTGGTGGATCTACTGCATAGTCGATAAATTCCAAAGTGAAGTTCTCTCTGGAATCACTGATGGGGAAATTTTCAGCAAATACTTTAAATAACCCGTCAGCCCGACGTTTTTCAGCAGGAGTATCCAACTGGAAGAAGTCTTTGAATGACTGCAGCTGAATATCTAGAAAATCGGGATAGTCTTTGACCACCTTAATGGAGGAGAAACTTTTCCTTGCGGTTTGATTCTTGATAGCCAAGGTAGTGTATAGTTTAATTGTGAAATTAAATATTAGAAATCTACTATTTTCGCTTAAAATAATGCAATTTTAAACTCCTGCATAAACAGGAAAAGACCTGACTAATTTAGTCAGGTCTTCGGGCCAATCTCCATCCTCTCGGGACAGAGATGAGCAAATTACTTGATCTCTACTTCAGCGCCAGCCTCTTCAAGAGACTTCTTCAACGCATCCGCTTCGTCCTTAGCAACGCCTTCTTTCACTGGCTTAGGAGCAGCGTCAACTAGGTCTTTAGCTTCTTTCAAGCCTAGGCCAGTCAAGTCCTTCACCAATTTCACGACAGCAAGTTTCTGAGCACCCGCTGATTTCAAGATTACGTCGAAAGAAGTTTTTTCTTCTGCAGCAGGAGCATCAGATCCACCAGCAGCACCAGCACTTGCTACTACTACAGCACCAGCTGCAGCAGGCTCGATGCCGTACTGATCCTTAAGGATGTCTGTCAATTCCTTTACTTCTTTTACAGTCAAGTTTACCAACTGTTCTGCAAGTTGTGTAAGATTTGCCATTGTATTAATTAGTTAATTGTTTTTGAAT
>Ga0169931_10012795_pt1 | contig 11572 bp, 12 predicted proteins | sample Kivu_15m_20L_FD_129675 | JGI IMG/M metagenome (GOLD analysis project Ga0169931, IMG submission 129675) | Freshwater microbial communities from Lake Kivu, Western Province, Rwanda to study Microbial Dark Matter (Phase II) - Kivu_15m_20L... | ecosystem: Environmental > Aquatic > Freshwater > Lake... | reverse complement strand
GAACTATTTGCCCTTGATGGTAAGTATGCAAATCTGACTGTGAATGATGTTCAGAGACGCAACCGTATTATTCAACTGGTTGCAGATTGGGGGCTTGTAAAAGTTCCTGATGTTGAAAAGATTAATGATCTTGCTCCTCTGAATCAAATCAAAGTTCTTGCTTTTAAAGAGAAGAACGAGTGGTTACTTGAAACGAAATATAACATTGGTAAGAAGAAAAAGGTTGATGAGGAATAAATAGAACGTAGCGACTTTCGTGCGTCTCTACGAGTTCGGAACATACCTAAAAGAGGATCGGGTTCTACCCTATCCTCTTTTTTATTTTTATGGTTAAATAATAATGTCAAATGCTTCGGGTTTGACACTATTCATCTCGCTTTTTAAGGAGAACTAAAATGCATACAACTGTAAAATATTCAATCAACGACATTGATCGTCTTCTCAATGATGCTACCAGATGGGGCATCGGTATGGATGAATGGGTTCGTAGATTTGCAACCCTGCAAGAACCACAATCATGTTATCCTCCATACAATTATGTAAAGGAAAGTGAAACTGAATTCCGACTTGAGTTTGCTCTTGCTGGCTATAAACCAGAAGATATTGAAGTTTCAACGGAAAGAAATATTCTAACGATTGCTTCCAAGAAATCAGAAACTGGTGAAGAAACTTATCTTCATAAAGGTTTAGCAAAAAGAGCATTTACTTGGAGTCGCAATCTTTCTGATGATGTTGAAGTTCGAGATGTTTCTTATGACAATGGGCTCTTGGTAGTGAAACTTATTAAGGTAGTTCCAGAACATCAAAAGAAAAAGGTATATTCAATTGGTGGAGTTACTGGAGAACAACAACTTCTAACAGAATAAATTGTGGGAGGGGAAACCCTCCTATTTTTATAAATAGAAGAAAACTAAGTAATTCAAATGTCGGAAATTAGAGATTTAGTTGAATCATATTATAATGATGTTTATATTGAGGAAGAAGTTCTCGATGAACAGGGTAGAAGAACTGGTTCCAATCCAAATGTATATACTCCACCTGTAAGTCAGGGTGCTAGAAGAGGTGCTGCTCCAGTTGCATCACAGGGTTCTCCTACTTCCAGTGTTACTTCTCAACGTGGAAAAGTAGCGGGATCTAATCAAAATGTATATACTTCACCTGTAAGTCAGGGTGCTAGAAGAGGTGCTGCTCCAGTTCCAGGTTCTACTAAACCACAAATTGGTTCTTTGCCACCAAACGCAAGACAAGTAACTCAATATCCACAGGGAGTTTCAACTGGAGTTGGTGGTGGTAATGCAGGTGCATCTACTGGATCTAATCGCCCTGCTCCAGTAGCTCGCCCTCTTCCTGCAGGGGCTCCAAACTTGGGTTTAACAGTTACTTCTCCTGGTGCAGCTAAAGTTGCTCCAAGTGCTGCACCTGCTGCAAAACCTGCAGGATCTGCAATGGATCAATGGAGAGCAGCAAATACAAAACTTGCAGCTGCTGCAGATGAAAAAGCCAGAATTCGTGGAACTTCACAAACAGATAATCCACTCATGAAGGACATGAGATCCAAAATGTCTATGACACCTTCAGTACAAAGTCCAACCCTTGCAAAAGACTTAGGAAAGGGTTCTGGAAATCAATCTTTATTAGACAATCCTAATGCATCTAAGTCTGCAACTCCAAAACCAGCTCCAAAACCACCAACAGCAACACGATGAATCTTGAAGAGTTTGTAGATAAGAAACTCACTTTCAAATATCATCAGAATCTTAATCCCAAATTTTGGATAAATAACAAACTCAAGTCTGAGGTTAAGGTTAGGTTAATTCGTATTGGGCAAGAATGGGCTAAGTTTGCCAACATTCCCAATAGTGCAATCAAGGATATGATCTTTGTGGGTGGTAATGCAAATTACAATTACACTGAGTTTTCTGATGTTGATTTGCATCTAGTTATAGATAAGAATGCACTTCCAGATTGCCCAGATCTTCTGGATGATTACTTAAAGGATAAAAAACAGTTATGGGCTTTGACTCATGACATCACAATCTATGGGCATGATGTAGAATTATATGCCGAAGAGGAGGGAACTCCTCGTCCATCAAATCAGGGTGTCTATTCTGTGAAGAAAGATAAGTGGTTAGTGGTTCCTCAAAGACTCAATAAAGAGATTGATAGAGACTTGCTAAAATCCAAAACCCGTGATATGATGAGGAAAATTGATTTCCTTATTTCTAATAAGTCTGATGATGTTTCTGAGTTTAAAAAACTTAAAGAGAAACTTCGTAATATGCGATCCGCTGCAATTCGCAAAGGTGGAGAGTTCTCAATTGAGAACCTAGTATTTAAAGAACTTAGAAATAATGGATATCTTAAAAAACTATCTGATTACACAACATCAATTCAAGATAAGAGTTTATCATTAGAAAATTATGAGTATCAAAGTAGCATTGTTAAAATCGGGAGAAGAGGTAATCTCTGATTTTAAAGAAGTTTATAAGGATGATCAGTTCATTGGATACTACTTTAATGATCCTTATGTTCTTAAGTTAGAAAAGTATCAAACTGTTGCTGGTGATGAGAGTCGTCATCGAGTAAAAATCAGATTCTTTCCTTGGTTAACACTTTCCAAAGAAAAAAGAATCCTAGTTTTTGCTGACTGGGTTGTGACTTTCTATGAACCAGTTGATACTGTAATGGATTCGTATTTAAATCGTATTAAAGAAATTGAGGAGGATGAAGATGGAGAAGACGATCAAGTGTCTGTTATTGAAGAACCAGAAGTGGTTAGTGACTCAGATTGAAGAAATTGAAGTTGAGTATGAACTCAACATGCCAAATTGTAAATTAGTTAATCCACATCTTCTGGATGAAGAAGGAAACATGACACCTTGGTGTAAGTTTACAAATGATAACGAGATGATGATTTTCTCGGATTATATTGTTACAATAGTAAATCCGAAAGGATCTATTTTGGATGAGTATTTGAAAATTACGGAGTAAACTTTGCGCTTTTACACTAACGTTCAACTTGTCGGGGATGAATTTCTCGTTCGTGGATATGAAGATGGGGAACACTTCATTGATCGTGAGAAATTTTCTCCGACTCTTTTTGTGCCTTCTAAAAACAAGACAAACTACAGAACTCTGGATGGAATCTATGTAGATCCGATCAAACCTGGAACGGTTAGGGATTGTCGTGAGTTTTATAAAAAGTATGAGAATGTAGAAAACTTCTCAATCTATGGTAACAATCGATATGTCTATCAGTATATTTCTGACAAATATCCTGAGAATGAAATCAAGTTTGACATTAAAAAGATCAAACTTGTGACGATTGATATTGAGGTTGCTTCTGAAAATGGATTCCCCAAAGTAGAAGAATGTGCAGAAGAGATGCTGACAATCACTCTGCAAGATTATTCGTCTAAAGATATTGTTACTTGGGGAGTTAAACCCTTCAAGAACACTCAAGAGAATGTTACTTATATTCACTGTGCAGGTGAAGAGGAACTTCTTCGTAAGTTCCTCTATTATTGGGAAAATAATACCCCAGAAGTTATCACTGGTTGGAACTGTTCTTTCTATGATATTCCATATCTTGCTGGTAGATTGAACCGTGTTCTTGGATCTAGGTATGAGAAGTCCCTTTCCCCTTGGAAACTTGTAACCAAGGAAGAGATTACTATTGCTGGTAGAACTCATACTGTTTATGATATTGGTGGTATCACTATCTTGGATTATCTTGATCTCTATAAGAGGTTTACATACACAAACAGAGAATCATACAAACTAGATTATATCGGTGAAGTTGAACTTGGGCAGAGAAAACTCGATCACTCTGAGTTTGAAACTTTCAAAGACTTCTATACAAACGATTGGCAAAAATTTGTTGAATACAACATTCAAGACGTGCAAATCGTTGACATGTTGGAGGATAAAATGAAGTTGGTTGAACTTGCCATCACAATGGCTTTTGACGCTAAAGTAAACTTCACCGATGTGTTCTATCAGGTTCGTATGTGGGATACGATTATCTACAACTATTTGAAGAAACAAAACATTGTCATTCCTCCCAAAGAGAATTCCAAGAAGGATGAGAAGTATGCAGGTGCTTATGTAAAAGAACCTGTTCCTGGTATGTATGATTGGGTTGTGAACTTCGATTTAAACAGCCTCTATCCACATTTGATTATGCAATTTAACGTAAGTCCTGAGACTCTGATGGATGAAAAACATCCATCGGTTAGTGTAGATAAAATTTTAAATAAACAAATTGATTTTCAGATGTATTCTGATTATGCAGTTTGTGCCAACGGTGCAATGTTCCGAAAAGACTTCGAAGGTTTTCTTCCTAAGTTGATGGGTAAAATCTATGATGAACGAACCATCTACAAAAAAAAGATGATTGTTGCAAAACAACAATATGAGAAGACTCCAAGTAAAGAATTAGAAAAGGAGATTGCTCGTTGTAACAACATTCAGTTGGCTAGAAAGATCCAATTGAACTCAGCTTATGGTGCGATTGGAAATCAATACTTCCGTTACTATAAACTTGCAAATGCTGAAGCAATCACCTTATCTGGCCAGGTTGCAATTCGGTGGATTGAAAATAAAATGAATACCTATTTGAACAAAATTCTAAAAACTAGTGAGGTAGATTATGTTATTGCTTCTGATACTGATTCTATCTATCTTAACATGGGCCCTTTGGTTGAAACTGTATACAAGGGAAGAGAGAAAACTGATGATAAAGTTGTCTCGTTCCTTGATAAACTGTGTAATGTGGAACTTGAACCTTATATTGAAAGTTGCTACCAAGAACTGGCGGAATATGTAAATGCATATCGACAGAAGATGCAGATGAAACGAGAGAACATTGCGAATCGTGGAATTTGGACTGCCAAGAAACGATACATTCTGAATGTTTGGGATAGTGAAGGTGTTCGTTATGCAGAACCTAAACTGAAGATGATGGGTATTGAAGCAATCAAAACTTCAACTCCTGCCCCTTGTCGTAAGAAAATTAAAGAAGCACTTAATCTAATGATGAGTGGATCTGAAGATGATGTCATTAACTTCATTGACAAGTTCAGATCAGAATTCAAGAAACTTCCTCCAGAAGAAATATCATTTCCTCGATCAGTAAATGATATTGCAAAGTGGAAATCATCTGCAACTTTGTATTTGAAAGGCACTCCAATTCATGTTCGTGGTGCAATTCTCTTCAATCATTATATTAAAGAGAAGAAGTTAACTGGTAAATATGCATCTATCAGCAATGGAGAAAAGATTAAGTTCTGTTATCTCAAAAAACCAAATCCAATTCAACAAAATGTAATTTCTTTCATTCAAGATTTTCCTAGAGAACTTAATATTGCAACTTATGTGGATTATGACTTACAATTTGAGAAGTCATTTCTAGAACCAGTCAAATCAATTCTAGACTGTATTGGTTGGAAGTCTGAGAAACGAGGAACTTTGGAGGATTTCTTTTCATAATTAGTTTGCAAAACCACTCAAAAAGTGGTATGATCATAGTCTATATTGGGAGATTTACTGATGGATTTTTTAAAGGATATTGTAAAAGAGATTGGAGGTGAGTATACTCAACTCGCTTCAGACATTGATGAGACTGAGACTTATGTTGACACGGGTTCTTACATCTTTAATGCACTGGTTTCAGGCAGCATATTTGGTGGTGTATCTGGCAATAAAATTACTGCTATTGCTGGAGAGTCTTCTACTGGAAAAACTTTCTTCTCTCTCGCTGTGGTTAAGAATTTTCTTGATAATAACCCCAATGGTTATTGTCTCTACTTTGATACTGAGGCTGCCATTACAAAATCCCTCCTGGAGTCAAGAGGCATCGACACAACTCGTCTTGTCGTGGTTAATGTTGTCACCGTAGAAGAGTTTCGTGGAAAGGCACTTAAAGCAGTAGATCTTTACATGAAAAAACCAGAAGGTGAACGCAACCCTTGCATGTTTGTCTTGGATTCTCTGGGTATGCTTTCCACCAGTAAAGAGATCAATGATGCTCTGAATGATAAAGAAGTTCGTGACATGACTAAATCACAACTGATCAAGGGTGCATTTAGAATGTTAACTTTGAAACTTGGGCAGGCAAACATCCCGATGATTGTGACAAATCATACCTATGATGTAATTGGTTCTTATGTTCCAATGAAAGAAATGGGCGGAGGTTCTGGACTCAAGTACGCAGCCTCTACGATCATCTATCTCAGCAAAAAGAAAGAGAAAGATGGAACGGAAGTAGTTGGAAATATTATCAAGGCAAAGAGTATTAAGTCTCGTTTAAGTAAAGAAAATCAAGAAGTTGAAGTTCGACTTTACTACGATGAAAGGGGCCTTGATCGATATTATGGGCTTCTTGAACTTGGTGAGTCTGGTGGTATGTGGAAGAATGTCGCTGGTAGATATGAGATTAATGGTAAGAAAATCTATGGTAAAGAAATTTTGAAGAACCCCGAAGAATACTTCACTGATGATATAATGTCACAACTAGAAGAAATCGCACGATCTAAATTCTCTTATGGAACGAATTGAAACTACAATCCTATCGAATCTAATTTACAACGAGAAGTATTGTAGGAAAGTTCTTCCATTTCTAAAACCAGAATATTTCAATGACAAAAAAGAACGGGTGATCTTTGATGAGATTGCCAAGTTTGTTGTGAAGTATGGAAACATGCCAACAAAGGAAGTTGTTACTATTGAACTAGACAATCGTAATGATCTTTCTGATTCTGATCTGAAAGACTCAAATCAGATTGTGACTTCTCTTGAAGATAATGAATCGAACTATGAGTGGTTGGTAAATACCACCGAGAAGTGGTGTCGTGATCGTGCCATTTACTTGGCACTCATGGAATCAGTTCAACTCGTAGATGATAAAGATAATAAAAAGAACCGTGATGCGATTCCAAGTATTCTAAGTGAAGCACTTGGAGTTAGTTTTGATCATCACATCGGGCACGATTACATTGAAGACTACAAAGAACGATATGACTTTTATCACAGAACAGAAGAAAAGATTCCCTTTGATCTTGAATTTTTTAACAAAATCACGAAAGGTGGGCTCCCTAACAAAACTCTCAACATCGCTCTTGCTGGTACGGGTGTCGGGAAATCTCTATTCATGTGCCATGTGGCTAGCTCCGTCTTGCTCCAAGGGCGGAACGTTTTGTACATTACGCTTGAAATGGCAGAAGAAAAAATTGCTGAACGAATTGATGCAAACTTATTGAATGTAAACGTTCAAGATCTCCCTAATATTTCAGAAGATAATTATGAGAATCGGATTCAAAAATTATCTAAGAAAACTCAAGGTAAACTTCTCATCAAAGAGTATCCCACTGCTTCTGCTCATGCTGGGCACTTTAAGTCTCTTCTTAACGAGTTATCACTTAAGAAATCCTTTTCCCCAGATATTATCTTTATCGACTATCTTAATATCTGTGCATCTTCTAGATACAAGGGAACGGCAGTAAACTCTTACACTTATGTTAAGGCAATTGCTGAAGAACTTAGAGGATTGGCTGTTGAATACAACGTTCCCATCGTCAGTGCTACTCAAACTACTCGTTCTGGTTATGGTAACTCTGATGTTGAACTTACTGATACTTCTGAATCCTTTGGTTTGCCTGCCACTGCTGATCTTATGTTTGCTCTGATTAGTTCTGAAGAACTGGAAAATCTGGGGCAAATTATGGTGAAACAACTGAAGAATCGATATAATGATCCAACTATGAATAAGAGATTTGTGATTGGAATTGATCGTGCAAAGATGAAACTGTTTGATGTCGATCAGTCTGCTCAGTATGATATCATTGACAGTGGGCAAGAAGAGGAGTATAATTACTCTGATAAACCTAAAAAGTCGTTTGAAGGATTTAAATTTTAATGGATATTACTACGCATGTTGACTTTTCTCGATATGTTGAATTTGTTGATACTGTAACAAGTAAAGAATCAAAAGATGCTGTTGCATTTACTCAACGAATCAATGGGCTTCAATCTCAAGGTTGCGACATTCAACGTCTTCTGACTGCTGCTGTCGGTATTAGTGCCGAAGGTGGAGAGTTTATGGAGATCGTAAAGAAGATTATTTTCCAAGGTAAACCGTGGAATCAAGATAACATTGAACATCTTCAAATTGAACTTGGTGATATTCTCTGGTATGTTGCACAAGTTTGTATTGCACTCGATGTCAAGTTCGATGATGTTGTTCTTCGCAATGTAAACAAACTGATGAAGAGGTATCCTGAAGGTGCCTTTGATGTTTATTTTTCTGAAAACCGTGCTTCTGATGATCGATGAGTAAAAAAGAAATTAAACTGCAGTTGGAAACAAGAACTGCCATTGAACTTCTGTTAGTTCTAGACACCGCTACACAAGGTTATAGTCAAGACTTTGCTCCAGAAAGAATCGTAAGACTTCGAGAACTTATGAAAGAACTGGATGAAAAACTTGAAAAAAGTATCTTAACCGAAGAATGATAATCACCCTTTTCTAAATATTAGAAAAGGGTTTTTTATGGCAAAATTAAACGAAGGCGACGTAATGGAGGGTATTTTTGCAATTGCTTTAGCTGAACTATTTGCATATGGAGATGTGAGTAAAGCAAGGCTTAATACTGTCAGAACTAGAATTGAACCATCAATGTTTAATACTGGAAGGTATTCAACTTTAATTAGAAAGTTTACTGATGGAAGCCCAAAAGATAATATTCAAGTTTTTCTAAATGTAAGATTGAAATATCAATCAACTCAAACAGCTTTTGGCCCAAACTTTGAAGTGTTAATGGAAAGTGGTTCTGATGTTGGAAATATTAGTCAAAAAATAGATACACTAATTGCATATACTAAAACATATTATAGGGCAAAAATTCAAAAGGTTAAAGATAGTTATTTGAAAAATAATAAAAGCGATAAGGTTGATATCATTATTACTGCTGATGGAATAGCTGGAGAATCAAGTGGTGGAGAAATAAAAGGTGATCTTGATGTTGAAGTTAAAATGAATGGGCAAATTCAGATGAATGAAAGATTGAATTTTTCGATGAAGTCTGGAAGTAAAACTTTAGCAAATTTAAGTCCTTTCAATGGAATGATGGATATACTAAGTAGATTTGGAATTCAAATTAACAAAGAAGAAACTTATAGAAAAATATTGGGGGAAACTCTTGCTCAAGCAAGAACTCCAAAAGAAAAACAACTAAAGGTAAAAACAATTAAAGAATTATATACTGATATAAAAAATGGACTTATCAATTTAAATTCTTCTCCACAAATAAAGTCAGCTTCTTTTCAACTTTTTAGGGATGTTACTTTTGGTTCTGATTTGGCTGATGTGGTGGATATTGATAAATCTAAGGTTAAGGAAATCACAGTTGATCATATTAACGAATTGGAAAAAAATACGGATGCAGTTTTCATATCTCCTTCAGGAGATAATATAAAATTTCTTTTAAGTCCAGGAAATAAAGAACTATTTCAATTGAGATTTAAAAATAGATCTGGAGTGATAAATGGAGAGTTTGATATTAAAGAATTAAAATTCTATGTGGAGGCTGGTAAAGCGGCATACGCATGATTGACTTCTCAGATTTAAACCTGTAAAATACAACCATGAAAAACACTCACCTGGAACACCTGGAAGACGACATCCTGAACAATGGAACTCAGGGTGGGCGTGACGCCATTGCATTTCTTCGATCCCTTGGTAAGATGTTGTCGCAGGGTGATTCTGGAATGAGAATCACTACCAAGTGGGATGGTGCTCCTGCAGTAATTTGTGGCACAGATCCTGAGAATGGTAAGTTCTTTGTTGGAACTAAATCCGTCTTCAATAAACTTAATCCCAAAGTTTGTTATTCAGAAGCTGATGTAGATTCTTTGTATTCTGCTGGAGGACTGAATGAGAAACTCAAAACTTCCTATCGATATCTTTCCCGTTTGGGTATTCGTGGAGTTGTTCAGGGGGATCTTCTATTCACTAACGATAAGTATCTTGGTGTAATTAACGGTAAAGAAGTCTATCACTTTACTCCCAATACAATTACTTATGCAGTTTCTAAAAATTCTGATATTGGTAAAAGAGTAACCGAAGCTAAGATGGGTATTGTATTTCATACAACCTACACTGGTTCATCTTTAGGAACAATGGTGGCTAGTTTTGGAGCCAGTGTGTCTGGAAACAAGGATGTATTTGTTGCATCTGCTGAGTTTTCCAATGCAAGTGGTGCTGCAAACTTTACTGAACAAGAAAAAAATACATATAATCTTCTTGTGAATAGTGCAGAGGGATCTTTAAAACAAGCTTCAAAATTTTTGAATGTTTTAAATACTCAAGATAAGTTTTCAATGAACGCAATATTTAAACAGTTCTTCAACTCTTATATTCGTTCTGGTGCAAAGTTTGGATCAGTTAATGACACGATTGCAAATTTTGCTGCATATTTTTCGCAACTTGTAGATAAAGAAATTGCATCTAAAAAGACAAAAGCAACACAAGATAAATATAATAAGATTAAACTAGATGGTTTGAAATTTATTCAAACAAATAGATCTTCCATTTACTATACAATTGCTTCATACTTTAATCTACTTAAGGCTAAAGACTTTGTGATTAAGAAATTATCATCTGTAAATACTTTTGGAACTTTCCTTAAGACAGAAGATGGTTATCGTGTAACTGCTCCTGAAGGATTTGTCGCAATCAAATCTGGAAGAGCTCTAAAACTTGTAGATCGTCTGGAGTTTAGTAGGGCTAATTTTACCGCCGCAAAAAATTGGGATAAAGGATGAAAAGATTTTTACAATTTCTTTCGGAAGCTGAAACGTCTGCATCAACCAGAGCCAAACAGATGGGGCTCCAGGGGAATGGCCACGGCGACTGGTATGATAAGAAAGGTAGACTGATAGCAAAAACAGTCAAAGGGCAACTGAAGATATTTGGGCAAGGTGCAGGGACTCAACAACAAGCTTCACCGCAAATTGATCCTCAAGGGCAACTCAATGCACTTGCACAACAGTCTGCAGCCGCAGAACAAGAGCGCCAAGCTGCAGAACAGGAACAACCAAAAGATTTGGGAACTCTTACAATTGCATTTGGTAGATTTAATCCTCCAACTGCAGGGCATGAGAAACTATTGAAGAAAGTTGCTAATGTCGCCAAGGATGGTGACTATGTAATCTATCCATCTAGATCTCATGATCCTAAGAAGAATCCATTGGATCCTGATACTAAGATTGGATTTATGAAACAGATGTTCCCAGATCATGCAGAACATATTCAGAATGATGCAAATGCAAAGTCAATCTTTGATGTTCTGAAGTCTGCTCATGAGCAAGGATATACTGGAGTTAATGTTGTTGTAGGATCTGATCGTCTTCCAGAGTTTGAGAAACTAACAAATACTTACAATGGAAAACTCTATGATTTCCAAAGTATCAATGTAATCTCTGCAGGAGAAAGAGATCCTGATGCTGATGATGTATCTGGTATGTCAGCATCAAAGTTAAGAGCTGCAGCTGCTTCAAATGACTTTGAATCTTTC
>Ga0169931_10012794_pt1 | contig 11574 bp, 6 predicted proteins | sample Kivu_15m_20L_FD_129675 | JGI IMG/M metagenome (GOLD analysis project Ga0169931, IMG submission 129675) | Freshwater microbial communities from Lake Kivu, Western Province, Rwanda to study Microbial Dark Matter (Phase II) - Kivu_15m_20L... | ecosystem: Environmental > Aquatic > Freshwater > Lake ... | reverse complement strand
TGGGAAAAAATAAGGAATCGGTTTCTATCACTATATGAATGGTGATTAATTTAAGGGATAGTGGTAAAATGATTAGAAAATAGAAGGAATCTACAAATTCAAAGAAGGTAATACTTTTTAAGGTCGATTTACTAGCAATTCTATCAGCTATGGTGTTATGATCTATTCTAATAACTAAAGCTTCTAAGGAGATTTTTCAAATGGAAAAAGACATGGCAGTGGTATTTATAGAACAGCTTCAGGAAAAATTATTCATGAAGGACTTTGGGAAAACGACAATCCTAGTAAACCAAATTTGAACTGATTTCATGTATTTTTAAAACAAATAATGATAATGTTTTAAAAATACATAATTATGGGCAAAAAAATTCTAGATATCATAATCATTTTTTTTTCTTGAATACAAACTTTATATGTGTCGAAGATTTAGTTCGAACATGAAGCTATCCTTAACCTTCATACTAAGCTAGTCGCATAGTGCTTTTTTTAAATCGATCTCCTTCCTTTTCTTTCTCTTTTTCCTTATTTTTTTCTTTTTCCTTTTTTTTCTTTGGTTTACTAGGATTAGTTTGAGCTAAAGTTATCAATCTTTAAGTCTTTGATTATTTTGCTAAATTTTTTTGCCCTTTACGAAGTTTGCCAACTGATTTCGTTCTATATTTTGAATCATCATGTTGTTGAGAATGACTAATTTTTGCTGTATTTCTGGCCTATTTGCCTTCCCTATGCACGTCAGCCTTTCGACTTTGAGAATTCCTTTGAAATTTTTCTTTTGACTGATAAGCTTACTACTGATAATCACTATAAGGCTATTAATTTTGTTAAGTACTTTATCTATTTATGACAGCTATTTAATTTTCATAAGATTTTATAGCTTATCCATAAGGATTTTAGTGTTATATTTTACTGTTTTCACAAACTATTTTTGAAACATTTTTGCTAGGATGAACAGAAGAAGTCTCTAATACAGATTAATCACCTAAAGCTGCGATTTCCTATAACTTTTTCTTGAAAACATAATGTTTGTCATAACTTTTGATCATATGACTTAAATAAGGTATTGCAGTTTGTATATTGGTCGAGACTATTTATATAGCCCTTAGATGATAAGCTTCAGATAATCTAAACATCTATGATTTTTCTTCATAACCATACTTTTTTTTGATGATTTAAATTTTACTTATGCTTTCCTTTTAATTTTTAATCTAGAGTCCTTATCCGTTTTTATCAGAATCGATGAATCGCATTTCCGTCGCTATCGTGAAAAAACTAAGTGAGCAGTGAATAACGATTTAAAAGAGTCGATCTTTGAATAAATATTCTTCCATAGGTAAAATTTTCTCAAATTCTTAAATTTTTGTCAAAGACATTCTCATAATTGAGCCGATATTGAACTCATCTACCCAATGATTTTGTTTATTTACACCTAGAATGGATCTTTTTGAGTTATTATTATTTTGAGGTAAAAATATTTTTCTGAGCTGCTCTTCATTTTTTTGTGGATTTTTTTACCAAAAGTAAAATATTGATGATTTTAACTGTTTGGGTTCGATAGTATCAGCTAGTTGCTGAGAAAGTAAAGATAGAATATGTTGAGCAAGGCCATATACTTTTTTGCTGAAAATAACTCCCTATTAGCTGCTTTTCATATTAATAGAGTCTTATTGCTTTTTGGAATAAGAGTAAATAATATGAACTGTTTTTTCAAGTAAAGATAAGGTAGATTTGCAAGTTTATAAAGCTTTTTAATGGTTATTAAGCTGGGAAAGAATAGCACAGTGCTGAAATTTAAGCGTAACTAAATATTTAGAAACTTTCAAGAACTATTCAGGTGGCAAATCATCGATCATCTTCATTAATTATTCTTCAGATTTTTAGCAATATTTGTTGCATTTTTGTATTTTCCATGATCCTTGATATGCAGCGGCAAGATTCATATAAATTGCTACTTTCGTGTATATGCCGATAGATTGTAGTATGTTTTTACCCAGCTACATTGATATCTATTTACATCCAACATGTCAAGACATTTTAAAAAATAATCGATCGCTGACTAAAACTATTGAATTAATAATTTTTCGAATGCCACTCTTAGAATCTAATCGAACATTTTTTTAAACTATTCTAGATCACAAAAATAGTACAGGGATTCTTCATAAGAGTGATTAGGTTGACTTCCTTTTGTTTCTATAACTTTTACTATTCTTCCTCCATTATAAAAATAACTATATATTAATCATCATCAATCTTCATCATCAATCGATCAAATGGCTAAAAATTATGTAAAAAGAAGCATATAAATCATATTATTTCTAAAACATTAAGATAAAAAATAGTCGATAAAGTAGTCAGGCAAAGTCCAAAAAACAGTGCCACAATAGCTTTATTGTATTATTTTTTGTAAAGATTAAAAGAATCGTAGAAGTATTGATCGTAGATGATTACTGTTAATTTTTAATCTTTTTTACCCTGTTTTTATTCAAGTTTTCTAATCAAACGAGTTCTTAATTCTTAATTAAATGTAAAACCTGATATTTCTAAATTATTTCATATTATACGATTGGGTGTTAGATTAAGAGAAGCGTGATGTTTACCCATTTGTTGGCAAATTTAAGGAAGAAAATAAAAATTTATAAATGGATTTTGAACTCTTTCTAGATTTCGTTTATGCTTATGACTTTCTTTTCTTAAATGCCGAAAATATAAAATGATTGTTGCTAGACAAATGATGTTTAAGAAAGGAATTAGCAAAATAATAATTTACAAAGGATAGGCGTATGCTCTACTAAAAAGATGACTTATTCTATTGATAAATTTATTGCTCACCATAACTTACATTTGAAGTTGTCCCTATTATGCATTGCGATTGCAGCATTCAATAACTTGATTGTATCTGCTGATAAAGGCCAATTCTTAATTTTTTTAGGCTTATATATTAAGACTAGTTGTATTGATGAGCTGAACTCCTAATTATTACGATCTCATTTATTAATATAAGCAGTTATCAGATTATATGAACAAACTTATTTTAATTATTTTATATGATCAAATCATTTCAACCATTGAGATGTAGGGGTTTTCAATCAGACCTTTCCAACAGTTCGAAAATCTTGCAACTGTGGCACCATCAACTACTCTGTGATCACAGCCAAAGCTCACATTTACGATTTTACGCTCAACTAGTTATCCATTACGATAGCGAGGTAAGGCCTGAAGTTTTCCGATTGCTACAATACAAACTTGAGGCGGCAAAATCAAAGGACATGCGTTTGTACCGCCTATCGTTCCAATGTTTGATAAACATACTGTTCCTCCTTGCAGATCTTGACCCGTTAGTTTTGCCTATTGAGCTTGTTTTCTTAGTCTTTAAAGCTCTGCTTGAATTTGAATCAAGTTTAGATTCTAGACATTTTTAATATGAGGGACGACAAGTCCATTTTGCGAATCGATAGCAATACTGATGTTATGATTAGGAAAAACAGTATACTAATATGGATTTACATCTGGCCTATAGTTAGAATTCATTTTGGGAAATTGTTTCAAAGCGAGCGAAAATGTTTTGATCAAAATACCCATAACTGTTACTTTTCGATTACTTTACTTCAGTGTTTTTCTCATTCTTTAAACTTAAGTGATATCAAACTATTCGTGTAAGTAAAGGTGAGGAATAGTATTACTTTCAGTCATTGATTTTTGCATTCCTTTTTCAAAAGGACTCATTGAAATAGTTTTTGTTTCAGAAGAAACTTGATTTCTATGAACTAAAGCTGGTTAAGGGGATGATTAAGGTAATTTTTAAGATCGACTTATAGGCTTTTAGGAACGTTATTCTTTACTTATTGTTGAAGTTTCTTTTTTAGTAGCTTTTTAAACATCTTTTTACGTTATCCTACCTTATATACCTGTTCCTTGTATCTTTTCTATGTTAAGACCATACTTTTTGATGAGTCCTCTTACGAAAGGTGACGCCAATACTTATTTATCCTTGGATGATTCTCTTTTGGTTTAAGAATGAGAAGAATGAGCCTCCTTAGGTTTAGTTGCTTAAGTATTTTGACCAGAAGGTTGCTTTTCTGATGATTAATCTTTCACGATCAGCTAGAGGAAGAGGTCCCCTACTTGACAGACATCCTATTAATTGTAGTATATTTTTTTGATCACTCCTGTATTAGCCGCAGTCAGTTAAGTAAACTGTTTGTCGGAAGCTACGTCTGCCAATTTTTGAAACTACTAAACAGAATCTCCCTCTTTGATATACAATTTTTTTATGGTACCTTATTTGATCTTTTATCCGAGATCTGGCAAATGAAATTTGACTATTCCGAAGTCCCATTTTAGGATGCGAGTGAGTCTGCAGTAACCAAATCCAACTGATTGTACTGTTTTTTTAAGAAAATGCATTTTTGTGATTATGATTCAATTATATTGATTGTTGTTACTTATTAGTGCAAAATTTAAAAATCATTTACTTATTTGCTTTATTGAGTTTATATTTTGTATTTAACAGATAACTACTTATTTTAAATCTTTAAAACTATAACTCATATCTGATATTTTGTTTATTAAAGTTAACTTTACAAATATAAAAATTATAACTGGCAATGAATCCTGCATAAGATCAATCTTCTGAATCTTAGCACTAGTTTTATCCCCAACACAGTAGTTCTATCGATATTCAGCCCAAGGCCTGACTCCAGAGTTATAAGCTTAGCAAATCGCATAAAACTTCATTATGAATGCATGCATCGAGGAATAAAAAAATTAAAGAGCTACTAGGGGTAGATTCCATCTTATCTAGTTCTAAGCGAGGAAGTCGAATATAAACTTTAATAAATTTTAGACGAAATAAAAGATGAAGATAGCAAAAATTTTCAAAAATTAATAATTCTTCGCATGAAATAACTGGCTTACAATAAAATTCTTGTTCTGACTTACGAAAAATCATACTTTAGACTTGTTCAGGCGTTTTTTCACATCGGAAAATAATATCTTAAATTTGATTGTTTGTAGCAAGCAGCCTCACATATTTAAAGCGCAATAGGCAGAAACGTTAGATGCTCTGACAACTCAAGTATTACAACTATAATTTAGTAAACAAGCTTTATCATTCGTTTTTATTATCAGCCCTTGGAGAGTGTAACTATCGTCAAAATAAATTTAACTAGGCATTAAAAGAAGTATAAAAAAGCTGCAATTTACAATAGTAATATGAAAAAACTTAAAAAACTCAGGTCAATAACGTTAAAACTTTGGCTTTATTAGCTAAAATTAAAGCTGAATTGAAACATTAAGATGCTTTACAAATAATAGAATTAGCTCTTAAAAAAGCTATTTAGCTAAAGAGCGAACGTAGTCGACTATATGGGCTTGTTTTAATGGACAAAGCAGCAATTCTTTTGAAATACAATAAACTAGAAACTTCAATATAAAACTATAAAAAAGCAATAGATTCTATCAAAATGAGCAATGAGCGTAATTTTTAATAGAATTTGATTCCATTGTATAAAATTCTTTACGATTTATACTAAAAAACAGGTGACATCGAAAACGCTATAGCGACCTTAAGAGATAACTATCAACTATTTGAAGATACTTATGGAAATTCTGACAAGCAAGCAATACGTGAGCAAAGAACACTTGCAACTGTGCTTTTAAAACATAAGAAAATAGATGAAAGTTTATAATAATTCGATGATATTTTAGTAATTTAACTCTTATTTAGTAAAAATAACAAAAGGTTTATGGTGAAAATAGTTTAGAAGTTGGCAAAGAGTTCAAAACTATTGCGAGCATATATACAGTAAAAGGCGATTATAAAAAAGCAGATGCTGATTACAAAAGGGCAATTAAGATTTTTCATGATCTTGGATAGCAAAGGCTCGTTCGCTAAATTCGTGTAAAACTTTCTTCAATACAATCACATCTTAACTGATTAAGTCATATCTATGATGCTTATTATTAAATATTTCAGTATATCGATCACATTTTTCCTCTCTTCTTGGGGATAGGCAGATTCAATTTAGAAAGCTACTTTTTTCCAGGCTGTTGAGTTGAGTTTGACCTAATCAACCCAGTTTTGCTATCAGATATAGGCATTTTTCCAATACTGTTGCTGATAGTTATTAATTTTGCTGGAGCTTTAGATTATGCAAGATTTCCTCTTTTTAATCGAAAAGTCTCTACACTCGGCTAACGTATATTTTTATCAGTTTTTATATGTTTTTTTGTTTACGATTGCACCTGTTCAATATCCAATTATTTTTCAAGAATAACTTTGTTTCTTTAAATATTTTAGCTTAAAATTGAAAAATCTTTGTCGAATTCTTTGAAACATTTTAAAGCTTTGAGAGCCATTGAAGCTAGTTCACGATCTTTATCCTAAGCCATTCTTGAAACTATTTCAACGATTGACATCTTTTACATGTTCATGTTCGGATCGATGTATCGACTAAATATTGAAAAAATTACTATGCAGGTTGTATATCTTTGATGAATTACATTTTGATGCTACTGATTTTTTAATTCAGAATGTTCTTATAGGCTAACTGCGTAAGCGTTCTATTAAATTAATGTGATGCATTCTTTTTGATAAAAATGTATAGCTTTATATAGTTGCGACGAAGAGTCCAACATCTAGATGACATAAACTTATCCTTTATCTTTTGATACAATTATAAATTTTTTCGATCATTTAGGATAAGATAAAGGATTACTTAATGAAGTTTATCTAACAAAAAATAGGGGCAATTATTATAAATTTTTACTATTAACTGTGATACTTTTTAGTATTGCGATTGATAGAAGTGAATGGTAAGAATATGATCTAGAAAGAATGAAATAGTTTTCCATTTAGAATTTTCGATTTGTTTTGTCAATGTATGAGAAAAAACCGTTAGATCCTACTACTCATCACAATCTAACATTGATAAAAAATTTTTTGATTCTATATTATTGAGTCGAATATCGAATTCATGATATCTTAAACCTTTCATGATGTTTTTTTTGATGTCTTCTTTAAACTATAAATTTTATATATGCTTGTAGAAACATATAAGATATCCAATAATTTTAGGATTCTAAAGCTAGAATTTTTTAAGCTAAAGCTCTTAAATTAAAGTTTTTTCCATAATGTTATCAGAAATTATATTATAGCACTAAAAAATTATTTGAAGATTTGCTTATTGATTTTGCCTAAGCAATCTATTGAGAAAAGATATTACTTTATATTGGTATTTTCTTTAGTTACGTAGCTAGCCTCCATACTTCATAAAATTATATTTACTGTTTGGAATATTTGAATCGCAAATTTCAAAAGAAGACTTTGAGAATCTAATGATTAATTACTGAGTTCATCGAATATTAACTAAGTGTTACTTTTTGAATATATTCTGCTCAAGATGTTGAAAGATTTCTACTTTACAAGCCCGCTTTTATCTTTGAAGTAATAATCTATGACAACTTTCCAAAGCTACGGATTTTAAGAGTTTTTTCTCAAAATTTTCTAGATTATGTCGCATATGACTAATCGAGTCGAAGGATTCAGATCGTTATTGAAAAATATAATTCTGCTTTGAGCCTGTTCTTAGATCTCATACGACTACTGACTTAGTTATAACATAAACTACACAGAACAAAGCGTTGATCATCATAAGCGCAGTTTTTCGTCTCTAAGGAAGCGTATTCATCAAGAAAGATCCATTTATAAACTATTTTAGAGCTTTAAGTTTACCATTACGATCATCTACTGATGGATGTTCTGTAGGTAATCGAAATAACAATGTTAATGATTCCATCCAATCTAAAAGATTATCACTACCTTGATTTTTTGCTGCAGTAACCATCTGATATATTATCCTATAAAGAACACCATAACATTTTTTACTTAGCAGCTAACTATTTTGTATGCAAGCCTTAAGAAAAGAACAAATTCCTTCGCCCATGATTGATACATATGGATCATATTATGGATAACTTTTCTATGTTACAGTGTACATACCTAAATTACGGTAAAAATCTTTTCTGCGGCTTAACATTTTTAGACGTATTTCATAATGTTTTAAAAGACACTCCACTTTTGTATTTTTTCCCCTTCCGCAAGTATAAGCATAAATTTGTCTATTTTTAATAATTTTTCATCGACACATAATGCTCTGATTTATGTCTCAGACTAAGTAATTAAAACTCATACTAGCATGTGACGATTATAGTCTATTTTGTCTCCTGTAATCAAGTTTATTCCTTCAAGATAATTTTAATCATCTTTTACGGTGACACCCTTTTAAATTTTCTTCATATTTATAATAATCATACCATACATTAAACATATGATTACTTTCATCATAGAAAACATAAAATAAATTTGCGTATATATTTTTTTTGATAAATAATCTCTTTTTTCAATTTTTTTATCTAATACTGATTCATCATTTTATATAAAAAATTACTAAAAATAACTAGATAAGAATTAAGTTTGAATTTGATTCAATCAATAAAAGTGTTTCATATAGATGTTTCTGTTTAACTTGACGTGATTTTATTCTCCTTATTTTATTGTACTTTTTTAAGCCATGCTTGCTTTGAAAGGACATTTAGAAACTTTTTCTTTGTTGGAAATAGGTTCAAAAACTAAAGGAGTTTCTTTTGTGCAAACAGATTCGGATGTCGAAGGTTTTTCTTAACAGCTGACCACATCTTACCGAACCGAATAAAATATTTCCTTAACCTCAGCGATAAGATCAGCTGGAACATCATAAGTCCTCATAGCAATTTAAAGATTTTCCCATGTAATATTGAAATCTGTATTGTTGATGTTAAATTTGCAATGAGCTGTCTTCATATCTGTTCCCTTATAGTCGGCTGGTCCTCCGGTAACCATAGATATGAATTCTTTCTGCCTTTATTTCAATCTCTTTATGTCACTATTAGTGTAAAAGTGATTCACTCTTTAATCTGAGAGCATGAGATCGTAAAATTTATCGACAACGAGGCCAACTGCAGTTTCTCCGCCTAACTTTTCGAAAAGAGTTTACATTCTATTATGGAAAATATATATTATCACATATTTTTCCATTTAAATCTATCATATACTCATGAAAATAGCAAAAATATGAATAGTTAGATAAAATTTTTTTATGTAAATACTTAATGTTTTTTTAGTATCAAATTTTTGATCTAACTTTAAATTAAATCTTACTTTTTTCAACCGTTTATCAATATTAAATTTGAATATATGGAGAGTTAAGCATTCGTTTAAAAACCTATTCAGCTGGTCTATGTAGACTCTTAAGGCAGTATTTATTCTTTAAGCTAGAATACAAGCTAAATCCTCAAGCGAAAATTTATATAGAAAGCATACCGAAACCGATATCTGTTGTATCGGTTGCTGGTCTTTACAGAACTGGAAAATCCTACTTGCTTAATAGAATCTTATTGAATAGAAATAATGGATTTGGAGTAGGACCTACTATAAATCCATGCACAAAAGGTCTTTGGTGCTGGGGGACTCCGATCAAAGGGACAACTGCAAATGGCGAAAAAGTAAACATCGTCATCATCGATTCTGAAGGAATAGGCGCTTTGGATGAAGATCAGAATCATGACTTGAAAATATTCACTTTAGCCATTCTAACATCTAGTACATTTATATATAACTCTGTTGGCTCAATAGATTAAAACGCTTTGCAAAATCTTGGTTTGGTAGTCAACCTTACAAAAAATATTCAACTAAACTCACAATAAAATCAAGACTAAGATCCAGATGAACTAGCAAGATATTTTCCCACTTTTATATGGGTCGTTAGAGATTTCGCTTTGCAACTTGTAAATTCTGAAGGTGAATCTATAACCTCAAAAGATTACTTATAGAGGGCACTAGCTCCACAAAAAGGCTTTTCTGATGACGTTTAATAAAAAAATCGAATAAGAAGGCTTCTTAGTGCATATTTTAAGTAAAGAGAATGTGCGACATTAATACGTCCTTTGGTAAATTAGCAGAAATTGCAACACTTATACTAGTGTAGTTTCGATGAACTTAGACCTTAATTCGTGGAGCAGGCTATAAATTTAAGAAAAAAAGTGCTCTTGAATACAAAACCAAAGATGCTTAAAGGAAAGATTTTAGATGGAACGATGTATGTTTCAATGCTAGAATCTTATATTTAGGCAATAAATAACGGTGGGGTACCAAATATCTAAAATGCATGGACTTACATGTGCTTGTAAAAATGCTTGAAACTACAAGAATAGTGTTTCTCTATGTTTAATGCTAAAATTAATAAGTAATTAATACCGAGTTTACCATGTTCAACGCTCGATTTCTAATGCTTTATTGAGAAAATTTAAGATTAAACTTTATAAATGTTTGAAAAATAAGAAATCGGTGAATAAAGTAAATAACTTTTAAATCAATTAAAAAAAGATTTGAAACTAAAAATAAATAATTTGAGATCTTAAAACTAAAGATAGTCTATCGTTTTTTTAAAAAATTATATAATCAAACACTTTAATGCTATTTAAAAAAAGATGCGAACTAATTCTTTTGAAAACTTTCAATAGTTTATGAAAAATATCAATAGTTTTTATAATTATCTGGTTGAAAACGGACCTGATCTGCCGAAAAAGTAAATTGTATATCTAGATTTTTTGAAAAAAGTTACCAGTCAAGGAGCTTAAATTTTTATTAAGCAATCTCATCAACTTTTGTAATCTCTAAAAATAAAAAATTAGGAGAAAGAAACTCGTCAAAACATCGAAAAAGAAAAAATAAAACAAAATTTTGAAAGGTAACTCTTAGTATGTAAGAAACAGTATTAATAAGTATTCTCAGAGAAGTAAAAACTCTAGAGCTATCTTGAACAAATCAAAGCTTAATTTGAGAATTCCAAACAAAACAGCAATAGCTGTATTTAAAATGTCAAACAATAATGTTAAAATGAAATAGCTATTCTAAATAGCAGACTTCTTGAAACTTAAACTCTTTTGAAAGTTTAGAAAAATTTAAAAAATGATAGAATATCATAGCAAATGATTTAAAACAACAGGTACGAGCAAGAAAAAGCAGTTATGCAGTTGAAAATAGCTCAATTCAGTTAGTAGATTAAATCTTTGAAAGCGAAAGAGATAAATCAGCAATAGCAGATCAGCTAATTAAATATTTAAATAACTTCTAGATTGAACTAAACAAATAAATAATATGACGAAAAAATGATGAAACTAACGAATCAACTAAAAGAAATAAAATAAAAATATAGTTAAAGTCAGTAATCTAAGTAATTTCTTTAAGAAAAGCTCTAAACAATATAAAAGAAATCAGCTAATTTGACAAAAAAATATCAATAAGAGCTTAAGTATCAAATCTAGAAATTTTAACTATACAAGTTATAGATATAAAGCTAAAAAATAGTTAAAATTTAAATGTTAGAGCAATAGAATAATAATTTTAAAATTTAGTTTTAAAGACTAAAAAAAGCTAGCTAATTTGCTTAATAACAAAATAAAGATAATATAGAAAAATCAAATTACTAGAAAAATGAATACATAAAAAAAATTGCTATTCTTTAACAAAAACTTTCGTTC
>Ga0169931_10012793_pt1 | contig 11574 bp, 15 predicted proteins | sample Kivu_15m_20L_FD_129675 | JGI IMG/M metagenome (GOLD analysis project Ga0169931, IMG submission 129675) | Freshwater microbial communities from Lake Kivu, Western Province, Rwanda to study Microbial Dark Matter (Phase II) - Kivu_15m_20L... | ecosystem: Environmental > Aquatic > Freshwater > Lake... | reverse complement strand
AGATGTTGGCTTGATTTGATTTTCTTTAAGATTATTTTCTTTGTTCTTTATCTCATATATTTTTGATTTGTTTGAGCTGTAGGAAATTCCTTGAGAATATTTTTCAGATTTATTGACACTCCCTTCTGAATTATATTTAATCGAAGGTGTCTTATAGCTAGAAGATTCCAAATGCGAGCTTATCTCATCAAATTTGTTATAGATATCTTCTTCTATTTCAGAAGGGTTTTCTAGTTTTGAGGTGCTGACGAAATCATTGTATTTATTATCTGACAAAACAGATTCGTGAATCTCATCGTAGTTTCTATCAGATTTCTCATTTGATTCTTCGATTATTTCTGAGGCTTTTTCTTCGGGTTGATTATTAATAATAATATTAGGTTTCAATTTTGCTGCCTCGTTTTCTAAGTTTCCCTCTTCTGTATCGTCCTTTTGCTTAAGTGAAGTCGTTTTGCCTTTAATCTCTCTGTGATCGTTCGACTCAACAAATTTATTGTATGAAAAGTCCTTATCTTCGTCGTCAATATCTGTAACTTTAGGCTTAGGCAGAGGAAGTTTGTATTTGCTGCTATTTGAAATGTTATTAGCACTAGAATTAGCTTGTAAATTCATGTATTTTTCTATAGAAATTGTAGAGTCTTTATTCTCAGATTCAAAATGAGATTTGGATTTATCGTTTTCCCTACTTAAATCATAGTAAGAGTCTACCTTTGATTTCGATTTCACAGACTTAACAGATTCATTAGCTGAAATACTAATGGAATTTTTCTTGTTAATTTCTTTGATTCTACGAGGTTCGAATTTAGGAATAGATTTGTCACTTGATTTACCTTTGTTTCTAATAGGTACCCCTAGCGATTTGCTTACATCGAAATCCTCAGATTTTTCGTTTAAGAATCGTTCAATGTCTTCCTCATTCTTTAGCCTGTAATCGGAATCGGAGTTATGAAGGCTCCCAGTTTTCTTTTTGTCTAATTTTATCTCATCCGGTTGGTAAGAATTTGTTTTATTGGTCTCTGATTCGGATTCAGATTCAGGCTCATGTCTAGCTTTTTTATTTTCCTCTATAGATATTAATGGATAAATTTTTTATCATAAAATATATTATCCTTACTGATATTATTCTTTTTATCCCAGGCTGAATCGTTATCGATCGTTCTTGTTTGAAATTTCTCGCTTTCTTTTTTGATTTTGTTCAAATCGATGTCTATATTATAAGTGTCATTTTTATACGGATCATATCCAGTATTCACAGACTTTGCATAAGGATTGGTTTTTTTATCTATAGAACTGAATACGTTGGAGGCGGAAGGACCTTGGCTGCTTGACATCAATTTTCCAGGGTTAAGATACTTACTGATTCCGCCGGCAGCAGGTGTTACTGTCATATTCGTATTCTTATTCTTATTTTTGTCTTGGCTCCCGTATAAATTCGCATAACCTCCGCCATATGAATATTTCCTATTAAAATTCTCGTTTGAATTATCTTCGTCGTATTCCTCTGTCATTTCCTCACTCTCCTCTTCTTCTGAATCGTCATCATACCCATAGTCATAGTTTGTTTTTCCTTTGTTGTAGTTTGCCAAAATTTTGTCTGTGTAGTAGGACATTTTTATTATTTGTAATAAATAAAATTTTTTTGTCTTTTGTCATAAAATTTTCTAATATAAATTAAAATAAAAAATAATAGTCAGAATTCATTTTAAAAATGAACAAATTGAAATTTTCGAATTTAGCAGTCGCCTTCGAACATGATAGAGGCAGTTCGATTTATAACACAGAAGAAGAGTATTTAGAGAAGGAAATCAAAACAGTCTTTGAAAATTTAGGCAGAGTGCAGAAAGGAATAGAATATAAAAAACATAGAGAATCTGATGAGATGATCTTAGAAATAGACAACAAATACTATACAAGTCAGATAAAATTGAACTTGATTAACATGAATGATTCAAAACAGGAAATTGAGAATATAGAGCAAGATAAAACGGACACAGATGTAGAAGGCTTAATTGTTTTCTGGAACAGCCACAAGTTAGGAAATGTCAAGGTAAATTATTGCTTTACATTAACAGAAAATCTCCGAATTAGTAAACCGTCTTAACACTTGCAAGGACAGCTCTGATACCACTACAATAAATACAACAACAAGAAAGCCTAACTGTCTTATTCTTGCATTCAAAGAGGATAGAAGCTATCTGAACACTTTCTCTGAATTTCAAAATTTTGTTGAATTTACTCTTGACAATAACTTCGAGATTATAACTTCGGTTTCAAACTTTGATAATGTCAATGAAGACGACGGAATCGGTGCACTAAGTCTTTCTTTGCAATCTAATACATGGTCCTCTGCACAAATGAAGGAAAAATCTTTTAAACCTGAAAAATGTATAATTGAAAAGGAAGAGAAAACAGAGGAAATTCCTTATGAACAGCTTAAAGAAGAAATGGAATTCGACAATATCCTTGAAAAAATGAACGAAATAAGAAAAATCAACATGAATACAAATCTCCCAGATGAAGAAAGAAGGAAAAATGCAGAAAATGCGATTTTTATGTTTACGAAGTTTTTGAAATTGGACGAAGGTGAAGAAGACGAGTGTGAAGAAGATGATAACAATTAAGTAGCTTGTTTTATATAAAAATAATAAATTAAATAGAATGTTTAGATGATTTAAAGCAAATCATTCAATTAAATTATATCTAGAAATTCTTGTGATATTTGTGTATTATTAAGGCTGCCTTATTTTTAAAATTATAAAGTAAATTCACAATAAAAATATTTTATACAAAATTTAAAATTTTCTAAAAATTCACAATTTATTTAAAACTGGAATCACTCACGAACACTAACGATAGTGATAGTATTTTTTCTATCGACTTGAATAAACTTGTAAGCTTAGAGGAGGAAATTTTGTTATTGAACGAGGTTGATATTATAGAGAATAAAATCTATGAGAGGTTGAAAAATTCTCATGGCTTTCCCTTCGATGCTTCTTCCTCAAATAGAAGGAATCAAATTTCGTCCATTAATTCATCAAATTCATTCAACGAACAAGAAAGCAAAAAAAGTCGTTCTAAGCGCATTCCAACACCAAAAGAATTTTTTGATCTCGTAAATTTAAACAGATCGCGTTTTGAAAAAATTTGTAAAAGGATTTCCCATTCATCTTCACAAGTTGAAGTTCTTTTTAAGGAATACACATTCCTTACAAATTTAACAAAAATGAGATTTATAAAAGTTCCTAAGATAAATCCATCCAAACTCCTCTGTTTCTTCTCAAAAAAGGAAGAGAAAAAACAAGCAAAAATTAAGATCCTAATAGCAGAATTCGATTTAAGCGAAGAAAATAGATTACAAACAGCAGAATTATTTTGGAAGAATGTTTCACTCTTATACGAATAATCGGATTGTGTTGATTAATCCTTTGGTTAAATTTTCTTAATTAAAAATATATTGCTAACTTCCTATTCTATTCTTAGAGTAGTATTAACAAATTAAAATATTTAAAAGTTTTAAAATAAAAAATATAGTAATAGTATAATATTATATGTATCATATGTATGTATTATATATATTTCCCTTATTCCTTCGTTTAAAAAATTACCAATGACAGTCTTTATTATGTAAAATAGATGTTAAACTAATCGCTTAAGTTTAGTTATTCTCTAATTACCAACAGTCGATTCATCTCCTTCCATATTGTTAATAATGCTTATATTTGGATTTGCACTTGTTAACACATTTTGTGACTCCATTATGTTCTTCAAAATTTTATCATCCTAAAGGTGAATTAATAATTAAATATCATGCAAAATTTAAGAATATTTATCAAAAAAGGAAATTTACAGAATATAAATGCGATTATTCTATTAGGCATTATAATTACTTACATATGCGAAGTTATCTCCTGCTATTTCTTCAGAGATTGCGCTGATATTGTCATCAACTAAATCCATCTTAACTTGTTGATCTATAGTGTCGCTGTATTCATCAACGCTCTTTAAGATTTGTATAGACATTTCTTCAGGAATTTTGTAAATTTTGCTGAAGTTTTTGATAACATCCTTGACCTTTTCCTTGCTTATCGCGAAGGAGAGCATATTGAAAGAAAAACTGATGAGTTGGCCAAATCCAATAGATTGAATGCGCATCTGCTTCTCGGCATGTGATTCATTGTGATAATTGTTCATCGCTCTATGGTTGTGAATCTCCTCGTTGATTGAGTATTTTATTATCCCCTCCCAGAATTCGATTTGCTTCCAGACATCGTGCCCTTCTATTGCTTCTTGTAAAAAGACCCTAGGCTTGTTTGTATCAGCATTTACTTTGTAAAAAGTCTGTGAGATGATCATACAGAACTTGGCGCCTTCAAAGTCTTTCTCTTTGTAAGTTTCGTCTAGAACACGAAGTAAAAGATCTCCAAGCGAAGAGTAGGATTTTTCATCTAAGGTGAACATTCCGTTTATTCTGAATTTGTTGAGGCAGGTAAGGATATATTTCCTGCAGCGTTTCTCTTTAGCGTAACGAAGAAACTATATTTAATATACTTTTCTTACATTTTTCTTCTCGTCTTCTGTTATTCTCCCTTCCCATCCTGAATTGATGATGCTCTGAATATCAGAATTATACTTCATTTGTTGAGGATCCGGTTCTGCTTCAGGTAACTCACTCACAAATGCTCTGGAAATAAAATTTCTAACATTATTCATTATCTCTATCGGATAGGAAGACTGTTCATAATACTTTGTCTGTGCATCGCTCGTGTAGGGAATGAATTCGAATTTATAAGGAGGTAAAAGATTCGTTGCATTTTTCTCTATGAATTCTTTGATGTCAGCGCTTGTGTTTACTGTGTCAATTGTTTTAATCTTTTTCTCATAACCAGCGGAAAGATTCTTAATGTAAATAAACTGAAACTCGAAGAACTTTCTCAAAAAGTCCCGTGTACTTTCGATGTATTTCTCTTCCATCATTTGAAACTCATCCAAAATCTTTTTCGCAACCTCAGTGTATTTCTCTCTGTTTATATTAGAGATGTTTATATCATGGATATAATTTTTTTCTGCTTCCTTGGCTTCTTTCAGGCTCTGCTGGACTTTGTTTAAAAATTTGGTCTTTTGATCGTTTGAGAGATTCGGGTTACTTTTTGCAATTTCTGATTGGAGTTTGGCCTCTTCCGCTCTTTTGGCAAAGGAGTGATACCGCAATTTGCTCTTCTCTAAATAATCGCAAACATTTTTGAATTCCCTTTCTAATTCTTTTATTTCTATGTGATATCTGCGGCCGTTGGTTATCTGAGTCTCCAAAAAGTTTCTCAGTGGATCGATAAGCCCCTCTTTCAGATTATTCAAGTACTCGGTTTTGTGGTTGTACTCGAGCAAGAGGTCATTACGGAACACTGCCAGACCGTTTGCAAGGGTCCCTTCGTTAGTTATTGTATAATTGTAGTCGTAGAGTCTTTTGATTCCTTTGGTTAATTCGTTTTCGTAATCGTATTTCTCTGAGAATATATACAGAAGTTGTTTCAAACCCTTCCTGCGCTCGTTAAAGTGGGAGTAGACGAAATCAAATCCGTTCTAAATAATTACGTGGTGAATATTTTTAAATATAGATTATTATGGTGATGTTACCCATAAATCGCAGCTGAATGTCATTTCTTTTAATTCTTAAAATTTAATAAATTAATTAAATATAAAAATTAAAGGAATTATTATGCCTGAAATTCCAAACGAATATGATAAGAAGTTTATAATTATTTTAAGTATAGTGGAGTATAAACTTTTTAAAGATGTTTATATTCAAGTAAGAAATTAATAGATAGTAGTAGTTAATATTTATGTCTACTATTCTAGAATATAAAGAAGGACAACAGCAGCATAGCTATAGTGTGTTATTATACTAGTTTTTCTTTCTGCATGCTTTTATTTTGTTTGTTCAAAATTTCTATAAAATCATAATAAAATTTTAATATTGAATTATTAAATTATCAAGTTAATATTTCCTTACAAAATGATTAAATTCAAAATTATCCTCATGCCTTCTTTTTTTATTTGAATTCCTGTTATTGATCTTATATGAATTATTATTGTAGTGTCTATAATCATTTTTAGAAAAATTTTTAGATTTTTCTTCGTAGTTGTCTTTTTTCATTCTGTAGGGAGGGTTGTAATTATTTTTATTTCCTGAATGAGAATTTCTGTTTTCTGATAAATTTGAATATTCAAATCCTTTTCTGTCGTCATTTCTATCTGAATCACTTCCCTCCATGTAGTTATTACTTTTAAAACGTTTCTTCTCCTCAAAATCTAATTCTTCATCTGAAAACGACTTGTTTACTTTGTTTCTCTTCTTTTTTTTTAATGTTTGTGAAAAGGACTCATCAGAGGAATAATCTGCGTCGTTGTATTTGTTTCTATAAAAAATAAAATTACAATTCTTTTACTTTTTTTCGGATTTATATTTGGATTTTGAATAATTCTTTTCGGCACCTCCCCTTTCATCGTCTCTGAATAGGAACTTGGAATAATTCTGCCTGAGTTGGTCAAATGAGTTGTATTTCAGTTGAACGGTGCAGGTGGAAAATTTATGTTGACCCCCGCATTTAGGACAGAATGCAGTACGCTTGATTTCTTCGTTGCGGAATGCATTGAAAATTCTCTTTCGCTTCTTCTTTTGCAAATTCTCTCCGGTGTCATTATTTGAAGGATTCAAAGTGTCTTTATATTCCATAGAGGATTCTTTCATTTTATGCTTTTGAATTATTTCCAGGAAATTCTCGTCGCTTCTGTATTTCTCGCTGCTTTCATCATTCTCTTTTTCTGATTCGCTCATGACTACATGGTCAGAGTGATACTCTTCTATAACTTTGTAGTCCTTATTTATAGGGCATATGAAATGTCCTACTTTACCGCAGAAATAGCAGAGGATATTTTTTACATCTTTTCTTCTTATTTCTGGGTTTATCAGGCAATCTTCGTATTCGTGGCCAACATTCTTGCATTTGTCGCATTTGATTATATCTTTGATTGAGACCTTGCATTCAAAGCTCTTATGCCCTATTCTATTACATTTGAAACATTTTATATTTGGGCATTCGTAATCGTCGTGTCCTTTACCGTTGCATCTGGAGCAGGTGATGATCAAATCATGCGGGCAATTCTTTGAAGTATGCCCTACCTCGTTGCAATTGTAGCACCTAATCGTGATATTCCCTATTGTATAATATCTGACATCTTTATGTTTCATTTTTTCATAGTCATCTACCTCAGATTCGCTTGAAGACTCACACGAATTTTCTGGGAGGATTCCATCTTTTTCTAGTCGTGCGTATATTTTGGGATCAATAAACTTTTGCTGAGTGTTTGTGTTGACTTTGTAATTCCTCGCCTTGATTACAAGATCCGCAAGATAAACGTCGGGTTTCTTTTTTGAAGTAAGATAAGAAATCAAAGAGTATTGATGGCTCTTCTCCTTGTCAAATGCAGGAACATTCGTTGAAATTTGCAAGGCTTCTTTATTTTTTTTTGTATCAAAAGTGTATAAAATTGAATCATTAGAAGATCCCGCAGTGCTGTATGTAGATGAAACTTGATTACATCCATGATTCTTTATGCTGTCATCGACATCGTTTGGGAATTTTGTTGGATTTGCAAGGGAATTTTTAGATGTGGAATTCGTTTTCACATTAGTGCCTAAATTATCCATTGTTTAATGTTTAATTTTTAAATATTAATTTAAATAATTTAAAAGCAGGCGAAATTAAATTTTAAAATAATTTTAATTTTAATAAGAATAAAAATTAGGATAATAAAATATAAATACAGTTAGGTAATTACTAGAATTACAAAAAATATCAATTAGATTTCTTCATATTTTGTATAGTATCATACATCTCTCTATCTGAATCTGGTTTCATAAGTAATGAATCTATGAACTCAGCCATTTCATTCCCTTCGTTACCGAAATGAAGGAATTGATTTAAAAAATTCTATTTGATTTAATCTAATAGCATACCTTATTTGAATTTGTAGAAGGGGTTGAAAAGTTTTCATAATTTAAGTTTTTGAATTTTATTCCACTTTCATTGTCATATTGGAATAATTCAGATTTTTCTTTATTATTCAACGTGTTCCTAGAGTTATCTGCACAAACAGGGTTAGGATCAAAGTTCTCGTTAGAATGCAAAACTTTTAAATAGTTTGAATAATTCGAATTAATCCCAGCACAATTTTCAAGAAACTTCCCCTCAGATTTCGTTACTGTCACATCTTCTAATTTTTTACTTACATCGAGTATGTTGAAATTCTTTACATCCTCACATAAATTTTGTAGTTTCATTTCTAACATTTTTATTCTGGTTTTTCTTTTATATTCATTATTCTTATTCATCAGAAAGATATCGTTGGTTGTTTTTTCCATTCGGTCGAATTCCGAAAAAATATTTTCATAGGAATTTTTCAATTTCGGATTTATGGATGAGTTCATATTATATACATTTATTTTTGAATGGGAGTCAAAATTACTTCCATCTAGGGAGTTATTTGTAATATTTGTGATAAGTTGTGTTGATTTTGAGTTGTCATTTGAATTTGAATTTGATTTTACATTAGAAATAGAGGGTTCGCTTTTATCTGCTTGTAAAAAATATTCTGAATTCTAAATTAAAATATCAACCCTTACCAATTCATTTAGGCTCTTGCTCAGGCTAGAGTAAAATTCTTTAAAATTTTCTTTCAATTTTACAGTGTTTTTATTAAGGGAAACACAAAGATTATAATGTCCTAGATCATACCGAATTTGAGTTGTATTATTTGAGCTTGAGATAATTTGTGTGATATCTTCTACATCTTTAGACAGTTGATAGATCCGCTTTTGAATTTTTGTGTAGCCGTCGTTTAAAATTTGAGCTAAAATTTTCATATTTATTGGTTATAGTTTGTCTATTTATTAATAATTATTTGAATGAATAATTTTTCTCATTTCAAGGAGATGAATTAAGAGAATTGATTAATTATTATATTTATTTGAAATAATTGAAATAATTGAAATAATTCACATGATGATAATCAGAAAATTTGAAAAAATATTATATTATTATTTATATTTATGAAAACACACAATTCCAATTCAAGCACTAACGAATTCTCCCTTGAAATGATTCAAAAATGCAATATTTGCTATAATTTTTACTCGAATGACAACCTTCCCTATGTCCTCAGATGCGGACATACCTTTTGCTCCAAATGCATAGAACGAATTTATAAAAAAGAAGAGCAACAAATTCAATGCGCTTTTGATAAAAAGGTTTTCGAGCTGGGATCAATTCAGGAGATACCGCTGAATTTCTCATTTTTACAATTGCTGAAGGCAATTAGTCATCTACATATTAATAATAATTGTAAGTTTGCTTTAAATCCAAATTCAGAATCAAATGAATTGAAATCACCGGAATGTAAAATAATATATAAATTTTTAGCGAATTTTCCTGAAGTTAAATCGGCTTCTTCTGAAAATATCACAGTCGAAGATCTTTCAAAATGTAAGACAATCCTGGAGTTACCCTTCCTTAAAAACCATCCACAACTAAAATTGGCTAAGAATTATCTCTACAATACTACAATACAGGATTTGAAGAATTCCACTATTTACGAAAAATTCTGCGAAAGCAAAAAATTTATGGCTCTTAAAAAATTCATTTACGAAAACGGTGAGTATTTCGAAGGAGTTTACCAACATGGGAAAAAGAACGGATGGGGCAGGAAAAAAAATAAAATAGGGGTACTTTTTGAAGGGTTCTACATAGACGGTAACAAGGACAGTTATGGAATCGAAATCTCCAAGACACTCGACATCTACATAGGAGAATTTAAAAATAACCTTAAATCAGGGCATGGAATATTCTTCTATAACAAGCCTGATTCAAAGTACGAGGGGGGTTTCTACATGAATAAAAAGCACGGAAAAGGAAAAGATATATTTGCTGATAAAAGCTGCTATGAAGGGATATATCTGAATGGAATAAAAACAGGAGAGGGAATGCTCACCTTCCCCAACGGAAATTTTATGAAAGGGGAATTCCTCAACGGTAAATTAGAAGGAGAAGGAAAAGAAAAAAACACAAATTACAGATACAAGGGGAATTTCAGATCTGGAATAAAACATGGATATGGAATAATCGTTTATGATGATGGTAATATGTACAAAGGAGATTTCTGTGAAGGGAAAAAGCATGGTAAAGGCGAATTCAGGTATTCTGATGGTACTATTTATGTGGGAGATTTCTTCGAAAATAAAAGACAAGGTGAAGGCAGATTGGAAATGATATGCAAAAATAATAACATGAAATCATCAAAAAATTTATATAACCACCACACGATTTACACATATACAGGAGAATTCCTCAATGATTGTTTTGATGGGAGGGGAGTTTTAGTTATTAAAAATCAATGGACATATAAAGGTGAATTCAAAATGGGAATGAAACATGGCTACGGAATTTTAACTTATGAGAATAAAGACGAGTACAAAGGATATTTTGAAAACGATTGTAAATCTGGAAAAGGCGAGATGTATTATAAAGATAGAGACACAGTGGTTAGCGGTATATGGAGGGATGACAAAATCATAAAACATGACAAGGATTTTTACAGAGAAGAAATCATAATGATGAATAATAAGCAATATGAAAATTCACTCTAGAATTATGTATATATCTACAATATTAATATGAAAAATAATTATAACATTCTTTTTTGTCTAATATAGCCTATTTTATTTAGAATTATCATTTTAACTATTTTATTTCTTTTTCTTTCTACGAGAAGATGATTTAATGAGATTACTCTTTTTATTATTAAGAAACTTATCATATTTTCCATGTCTGAAAGATTGAGAGTCACTATCATAAAAGAAATTTTTAAAGTAGTCATCAGTCAGGTCATGATATAAGATCTGTTTGAAGGGTTGGTCTCCAAGAATTTTTCTTTCTTCTTCTACATTACTTTCAGCAAATTTCTTGATTTCTGCAGGATCATCATTGTCTTCATGAAACGATTCTTCATATTTTCTTACCTCCTCAGGTTTGTCACCTAATTTCTCCCTGAATTCTTCGTTATATTTCATGTTCTGATGTCTTTCATTGTTTCCTTCTAAAGAGGAAGAAACGAATGAGGAAACTGTAGAGAAGAAATAGGAGGATTGCTTAGAATTATTATAGTTAACGTTTGGTTTATCATTAGAATCTATGTAGGGGATAAGTAATATAAATATAAAAAGAATATTTTTAAATGCCTTCATTTTTTAATTTGAAATTTAGTATATTTACATTTTATTTATGCGATAATTTTTTCTAGAAAATTATTAAAGTTAATAAATAATTATCGTTAGAATTTAATTAACACATATAAGATTGTCATATTGAATTAAATTTATTTCTTTCGGGGGAGTGGGAATTGGGGATTGGGGATTGGGGATTGGGGATTGGGCCCAATCCCCAATCCCCAATCCCCAATCCCCAAATTTTTATTAAATAAAATTTAATAATATACTTAGAATAACTCTTTGATAATAAAATT
>Ga0169931_10012790_pt1 | contig 11576 bp, 6 predicted proteins | sample Kivu_15m_20L_FD_129675 | JGI IMG/M metagenome (GOLD analysis project Ga0169931, IMG submission 129675) | Freshwater microbial communities from Lake Kivu, Western Province, Rwanda to study Microbial Dark Matter (Phase II) - Kivu_15m_20L... | ecosystem: Environmental > Aquatic > Freshwater > Lake ... | reverse complement strand
TCGTGGCCTGCGACGGAATCGCCTCCGCGCCCCCCCCCCCCCCCCCTTTTCCCTCACGAGAAAAAAAGATTACGAGCGCATCCGGAGCATCCCTTTTCCCTTTTACAATACTTTTTCCGCAAGCAGTCGCATTCCATTACTAGTTACTAAGCAGCGTAAACTTTTCGTCCAACAGAAATACTACCTTATCGTATTCGAGCATGAGCCATGACGTATTTACTAAGAGAGAACCAACCATCATGGCAAATCGTGAGAGATGCAGCTTTGGAGGACAGCCGCATTAAGGACCCACAAGGTTCCGTACAACTCCTGCTGGCTCAGCGACAGTGGATATATCCTTCGATACGTGTGAACCACTTGCTCAAGAAGCTCAAAGGCGAGGAGGACCTGCACTCCATATTCAATGCTCAACATCATATACAGTCGGCGTTATGCCTTTTTAAGTTTTTGAAAAATGAGAGTACCTGCGTTTTCTATGGTCACAAGGCACAAGGGAAGACCCAGTTTTTATTCTTTGTGTTTAAGCTTCTTCAAGCAATGGGAGAAAAGGCTCTGTTTTTTAGATGAAACGATGCTTCCTTTAGAAGGCGATAAAAAGATAGAAGTACAATCGGCTCACTTTTGTGGTCACTTTTGGAGGGAATTGTCATCGTAGCTGACTGTCAGTTCGAAGAATAAACTGGATCAATTCTTTGATGATAGGCGTCCCGAATCCTTCGGCGAATTCACTATTACTCTACGCGATTACACTCGAAGCTCTGGTGTTCGTATTTGGATTCTCGTGGATGAGGTAGTTTCGCTTGAAGGGTTTTCGATTGATTTACCTAAAGAGCAACATCTGGGGCCATTTAATTGGATTATTACGGGAAGTGCCGGAATCGGTTCATGGGTAGATGAAAGACATTTAGAGAAATATGTGTTCGACTTGCCCCTTTTCAATAAAACCGAATGCTTGACATTCGCAACAAAACTGAGCAGCAAACTCGGTATAAATCTAGAAGATAAAATAGGAATTCCTGGAGCTGGAATGGATGATTGGCTTGAGGAGCGATTCGGAGGAGTCGTTGGGTGTATAGCTGAGATGCTACTAGACATTACCAAAGACAATACCGTTTCTCAGCATATTTTGGCATTGAGTGGACGAATAAATGGGACTATTAGCAAAGTTGCAAAGAGAAGATCGCTATCGGAAGCGCAACTTGCTTCGGTGTGGCTGAAAGAAATCCAGTCTGCAGATTGCACTTGGAAATGTCTTCGGGATGCCGGTTTGTGTGGAAGTTCGGCCCCTCATGGAGTCATTTTTACTCGAATTCTTATGTGGCTTTGTACGTTTTATCCGGCAGTAGATCTGCTATATTTGGTTTCATCTTTCCGATTGATGTTCTCATCCGATCCTGGCTTAGATGGATGTTTGCTGGAGCTAGAAGAAATCTTGAAACTTCGAGTCAATCGTTTAATCACTGCTTCATTACTGACATTGATTGATCAAAACTGGATCGTCAATAAATCGATCATAATGCCACCGTTGGGATCCACAATGACTGTATGGACCTACAAAGAGAGTCTTTCAATTCTATCAAATCTTGAGGGGAACTCACTATCATCAGAATCATCGTGGTACTTGATTCAAGTTCCCAATGGTTTTGACGTCATCGATGTTGTCTTTGTTGATATCACAGTTGCGGCTCCATCCATTTACGGTATCCAGATCACGCGATCTACGAAACCTTTTGCGAAGCATCATACTTTTGATACATGCTCTTCCAGTAGTAAGGAAAGGCTGAAAAAGCTGTGGCATCTTATATACCATCATTTCAATGTAGATGAAACGACAGTGTCGATCTTCTACGTGATGCTTGCTCCCAACTGCGACAAGGATGAAACCAAACCTCCAGTTAGACATACAAGTGACTTTTATTTTTCGTCATCGTCGATACATCGTCCTGCGCCGATCCCTACTCGTAGGAACAAACGTCGATCTTCTACGTGATGCTTGCTTCCAACTATGACAAGGATGAAAACAAGCCTCCACGCAGTTGGACGTACAAGTGACTTTTATTTTACTCCCACAAAAAGTGTTCACGGGAAGCGACCCTTCGAACCAGAAATAGCAATTGTCGATTCATCCTGCACCGGTACCTGCTCTTTAGAAGAAACAGCTCACAGAGGAAGAGAATCCAATGAATGAGGCTGTGTCTAGTAGCACAAAGAAGGAAAGGGTCAGTTAGTGCTTAGTAAAATAGAATAGAATGAGGATGTTTCAGGTAGAACAAATAAGACAAACTAATAGTTTGTAGAGCTCTTAAAATAATGATAAACTTTATACGAATTAAAACGCACAAAAACGGGAGTTATCTTCTGCTGATAGAAATGATATACCCATCGGATGTACTGTTGCCAACGAAGCGAAGGAGCCGAGCTACAGAGAATCATCGGCCTGAACAGAATACTACTACTACTATAGCCATTCTGAGTCTAGTTACTTGAGGACGTATCCGATCGATTTCTGCGATTGCGACGATGGCTTTTGTTATTGGATTCCTTCTTTGAAATCGTCTCCTGGGTATTCAGACGGGAGTCGACTGGAGTATCTTGATACACTACATACAGGATTCGTCCTTTGGATCTTTGGTACTGTAGGTGTGTACCCGTAGGACTGTACACGGTGTGGCGCTTTCACGACCCCGTTAGATATAACATCATCATATCATCTAAGATTGATGGAAGAGTTTGATAAAATAATCAAACGAGAATTCAATCATCGTCATCGTATTAAGAAATTCGTGGGTATTCCTTCCATCCATTGTAATTAATATGCGTTCGAATAGGAGATTGCTATTTCTTACTCACATCATCATCTCAATAGCAAGATTACATTTCCTACCCATCAGCTCTGCCCTCGTCATTATCCAAAGACCCAAGAAATCATCCTCCGTTACCCGATTTCTTGACAATAAAATGCCATCAAGAAGTATCCCCTTGAAATCATCATTGACAAATCAAGAATGTCTTTCCCATGTACGTATCATGGTAAATGGTATGCCTGGCCCGATGGCGACGGCGGCCGCAGAGGCCTGTTTACGTAAGGGACTCCAACTCTCTCCTGTGGCCATGACTGGACCGGATGTTCAGCCATGCACAATCAATGTTGTAGATCCTGTCACTCAACGTTCTGCCAAGGTTCGTTTACTGCCATCTACACAAACGAGTGAAATAGAAAGTGCCATCGAGGGATTGAAGGTAGCTTTACACGCCGTCGTGCCTCGAACCATTGCTATTGCATCTCCGTCATCGAGCAACAACCAAGAAGAAACAGCTCCGCCCAATATTTATCTTCTAGCTATTGATTTTACTCATCCCTCGGCCGTGAATGACAATGCCTTATTTTATATCCAAAATGATATTCCCTTTGTGATGGGTACGACTGGCGGAGATCGACTCAAGTTGATACAGGATATGAAAACACGGGGGAAACACTTGTCTGCTGTCATTGCTCCAAATATGGGTAAGCAAATTGTGGCATTACAAACGGCGATTCATGATTTAGCTACCAAGTTCCCTGGAGCGTTTCAAGGATATACCTTACAAGTTGTAGAAAGTCATCAAAAAACAAAGGCAGATACTTCCGGTACAGCCAAGGCTATTGTAGATGATTTAAAGGTCCTATCTGGAGCCAAGACTTTTACCTACGAAGATATTGTACAATTACGTACCGATGAATTAAGTTTAAACTTTGGTGTATCTCCCGAGGCCTTAAATGGACATGCCTTTCATACCTACACCCTAACCAGTCCAGATAAATCGGTTGTTTTTGAATTAAAACATAATGTCGAGGGGAGAACCGTATATGCCGATGGGACTGCAGATGCTGTCAAATTTTTAGCTCTGCAATTATTTCAACAACAACAGCAGCAACAACAACATGATCGTCAGGATTCTACAACAAATGAAAATAATAACAACGCAGGAAACATATATTCCATGATGGATGTATTACTTGCTGGTGCCATGGAATAATTCACTTTAAGTGTATAATTAATCCGAAAAGGACGAGGCATTTTTATTCAAATACCAATCTTACTTAAGCTATATTATCTCTTCTACACTTTTAATGTTTGTTACATAGAATACAGTGGCATTGAAACAAATATCGTCTTTCCAATTCACGTTGTCGTCTTGCTCGTCTCATGATGGGGAAATTATGATTGGGCCGTATATTGATGTAACTTATCGTTATTTCTTCCCCAACAGCAATATCACGTAAAGCTACAACATCCATATGACAGTCGGTATACATTTTACCAATTACTTGTGCATTAGGATCACAGGAATGATTCACTTTACATGCAAACTTAAAAATACACGCTATTTGTACTGTACACTGATGAAGAAGAAAAGAGAAAAATAATACACTTTATATACGTTTAGTTTCAACATTTCAAAAATACTATTGCCGTACCTTTTCATCAACCTCTTGATCCATATGGCGATGAAGTTTACCGTCTTTCGATCCTAAACAAGTGGCTAATTGTTGATTTATGTTGGATCCATTACTGTCCTTGTACATGTTTCGCATAGTATTATAGTAAACGGCAAATGGAGATTGTGTCATGAGATGAAAACCATTCCGTTGAGCAATAGAAATGTATCTATAATATAGATTTTCACAAAGAGGATATTTTTGTTCTTCTTCTGTGATGTTAAGAATCGAAGATAACAGCATATAAGATATATGTAGGATATGTTGCAAGGGGTACCTGATATTTGTTGTTGTTATTGAAGAAGAGGTAACAAAATTAAAAGAAAATGAAGAAAGATCATGATAATCACCACAAAATGTCGAATAGGGATCTTTCCAGGTCCCAGCATCAAAGCTCAAGCGAAAGGAATAAGTTGCATGACAAAACATTTTGGTTGCAAGAATGATAGAAGGTTCTACATGTAATTTATCATCAACCGAAATTGTATCGAGTACTTCATCATCTTTCACAGAGCAATAGATTTGATGTGTAATGGCCTGTATAGCTCGAGTATTGAAACAACAAGATGATATGGATGCCTGAGCACAGGTTAAGGAGCAAAATAAAGCGTTGCAATCTTTGCATTCATGAATATCGTTTACTACATGATATGTATGGAAGAAAGATTGTTTTGATGACTGTTTTGGAGAAGAATCGTGTTGGGTAACATGCCTCCATCGTTCAGTATCATCATCAAAATTATTATCATGACCTGCACTCCTGTTCTCATAATCATTATCATCATAATAATCATCAAAATGGGTTGAAGACTTCAGCTGATATTCTGCAATCGGCCATAAATGCGCCATGGGCAGTGTATGCACCTGACCATCATCTAACGATTGCGAAAGTGACGATGCCGGTTGCAAGGATCGAAAACAGTGTTGACAAGCCTTGATAGGATACATGCATGGAATACGATGGTTTCGCTTTTGTATACAGTTTCTAGCTCTGCTGCTGCTGCTGCAGATACAACAAGACACTGGCGTTTGAGTAGCTTCCATGGCTCGCTCAGTGAATATTACTTCCCCTTTCCTTATAGCCGCCATCGCAATTAGCCCTTGATTGCAAGAGTCAACATTCACAATTTGAACTCTGTTGGAAAGAATTGGTGACGAAATTCGGCCATCGATAGGATCCGAATAAAACGCATAATCATCAATTTTTAGAATATGCAGTACTGTCGATGGATTGGATGGAGTCAATGATACCGTCGTTTCATGACATATCGACGAATTAATAGCAGCCGTATCAAATATTGATGGTTTAAACTCGTCTTCATCGTCACAGACAAAAACCATTTTCTGAAAGTCTGAGACATTCAAACCCAATAAAAGGTGCAGGCCCTCCTCTGAAGAACTGATAGAGTCCTCGTCGTCATTACTATTTCCGATCATCAATGAATAATGTCCATATAAATTTGAAGAGCATCAATAAGTATATCGTTAATAATGTTTGTAGGAGAGACATGTCAACAGGTGGGTAATTATCATTATTCGTGCATTACAGAGTTTTCTTGTTTAATATTCAATTTGCTTTGCTACAACAGTCGGGCTACTACTATCATGTCGATGAGATAACACATCTTCATCAAATTCCACATCTTCCCCATCACAACCATTCATTGACATATTATATGGATCTTGATGGGCGGGCATTATAACCCTTGTATCCTTTCGTGGTGAATACATAAGTCGCCGCAAGGTTTCCATGGATTTTATGCCCAATGGTTTTCGACCTGTCACACTGGATGAATCACTCGCCTTGCTTGTTGGACTCATAGACATGGATTCCATATCATACTGACTCAAATTTTCCATTCTTTTCTTGGATGCATAATTGGTAGGCAAAGAAATAGCCCCAAGCACTCCACGCTTCACCGTTGAAACTTTAGTACTACCCTCAGTGGAAAAGGTATCACACGGAGCAATTTCCTTACTTTGGTCTTTTGGACCAACAACATTATTTCCAACTGATGTTTCTCTGAATATCTTCTTCCATGACATGCAAAATGTAGTGAAGCAAAATATATACATCCATGTAGCAACAAGACATACTCCCACAATGCACGTTGTAGCAATTAAACCGCGAATTATCGAAATCTTATTTGATTGAGTAACATAATTCACAGCAATATCTTGAGAGACAGAATTCAAACAGGGTGAAAAATAATAAGATAAAACTGCAGGCGTTGAGGATGGAGTGTAACTTGTAAGGATATTGCTCAAGGATTGCAATAAAACCGTGTCCTCCTTTGTCTTGATAACCGTATTCCAATACTTGTCAAAGTAATAAACTTGAGATCCAGAGTAAAGAAATTCTAGTCGTCCATTGACTACACGATTCTTAATCACGCCATTAGTCGATGTGGCCATGGTCACAATAGACTCGTCCGTAATTTGGTAGTATGTATGAAGAAAGGAACGTTCCTTAGAATATACACTAGCCTTCAGTTTTTGATCCATCCATTCACTTAGTGTTGTCTCCAATTGATAAACATGTGTTGTTGAAAGACTTGTATTTGAAGCTGTTGTGGGTACTTGTATTATAAAGTCAATCAAAGCAACTCCTAAATGAACCTGAAATGAAGTTGAGGATACATGATACAGGTACATTGTTTACAATCATGCACGTTCAAAAAACATACCTCTGGGTTAATGCTTGCATCAACCATGGATAGAAGAGCAAAGAGTATCCAAAGAGGTCTCATTGAATTCATTTTGAAGTTTTGAGATGTTGAATTATGATGCATATAGTTGGTTTTACAGGTTTTGGATGATTTTTGTTCGTTCGTTTTTACACAGCAGTAGGCATCATGCATCCGTGTCGATTTTTCTGCGATCGATCCCTCTGTTCGTGTCGTGCCTACAAAATCAACGGATAAAATCATGTACTAAAAACCGCATGTGAAAGTTTTACATACGTACATAGAATCTTCTCAGTGTACAAACGTCACTGCAAGAGTACGCGCCTTTTTTGTCTTATGAAGAAGAAGGTCGTTGCAAAGCACAGAACAGCGTGACTGACTGTTTGTGCTCTTCTGAATAAAATCTTGAATCTTGACAATTGTTTCATTAGAGTAGTATATATGCTTTGCCATGTTTATCCAAGGATTCATCCTTGGACTACTTCTACTACGACGCGACTTGCCTTCATCACGAAAATATCACGGTGTCGTAAAATATCATCCGAGGTTAAAAGCTGCTGCTGCGTCTGATAATGGTGCTTACGAGCATATTAATCTTCACGTGTATATCCAATTAATTGATTGGCTTCAAAGAACATTTCCTGCAACTGCTTATGTAAATCCTTCCATCGCCATCGATGAATCTCCGAGCATCAAGGGATCCAAGGGTGTTATAGCAAAATATGGCACCATAATGACCGATGAGCTCATTCTTTGCATCCCACGTGAGGCTTGTCTCACAGCAGAAACTGTCCTTAACGATTCTGATTGTGGGAACATTTTTCAAGATTTGATCAAGAAAGCTGGACCAGGGGGATTCACAGTTGCTTTCGCTGGGTACCTTGCAAAAGAATATTTAATATCAAGATATAATATTCAAGATGGGAGCATATACAAAAAACTATACTTGGAAAGTTTACCATGGGACTCAACAAACCAAGGCCATATCTTATTTTGGTCGGATCAGCTGATTGAACAAAGTCTTACTGGAAGTTTATGCTATGAGGAGGCTTTAGGGTTACGAAAGGAAGTAGAACTTGCTCGGAACCTACTTACCTCTATTCTTCATCCTATTCTTTTGAAGGCGTCAACTAAAAATAGGGCTTCTCCAATTTCTATTCTATTCGGGTCACAGACAAAAAATAATGTCTTTACTGATAAAGATATCATTCGAGGAGCAATTACCGCAGCATTTGTCATTTTACTATCTCGATCGTTTGAAGATGATTCATGTCAAGAAATGTTGCAATTTGAACGTCCAGAACGTCTTATACCAATTTTAGACATGATGAATCATAATGCAACGCCTTCCATTACTTATGCAAGCAATAATGTCACGGGGGTTGTAGAAGTTCGTGCTTGTAAAAACATAGTTCAAGGAGAAGAACTATTTAATTGTTATCGCGAAATGAATCTTTCTACCATGCCATATCATCGATTCTTTACTCGATTTGGATTCGTCCCAGGTTTAAAATCGTCTGAAGATATTCTACTTGCATTAAAAAATAAGGATCCCATATTCTTTCCCTGAAATAATCATGGGTCCGAGCTTTTGGATTCATGTACATATACATCAAAATACAAGCGAAGAGAGATCTTTTTATATTCGAAACTTTTCCGTATTAACGATTAGGGATACACAAACAAGCTTATCTCATTTTATCGCATTAATCAAATAGTATTGAACCAATAATGACATATTTGAAGAATCATTACAAAAACGAAGGCAATAGTCTTCCAATCAACAATAATACGTTAATAATGAACAGATATGATTTTGAACGTATGGTGTGTTAATAAACCAAGACGACTACGATGTGATGTTTGTATGTATCTGATTACTGTCATCGCCGGTTGTAGTCGGCAACGAGACATCACTACAAAGAAGACAAAATTTCCTTTTTCCAGTTGAACGAGCCAAGGCACATCGACGAAAATGCAACCAAGCTTTTTTGTAATCAGCACAACTGGGTATATCACATTGTTCTACACCATCCTTTGACACAAATGTGCATGTTTGGGCATGCCGAATAAGAACGGTAAGAGCATAGCAGCATTTTAATTTTGGACACGGAATATATTCTTCTGAAGTAAAGACTCCGTTGGTTGATGATGGCTTCACTTGTGGAGGTGGATGAGTGCAAGTCAGGACATGATAAATAAGCGCAATCTTCCGCCGTCGAAGTCTGTTTGAACGAGAATGTTGAAGGTTAGTACTATTCCCCGATGATACCTTTGCATTTTCTGATGCACAGGATAAATATGTGCACGTCGTGACAGATGATTTAATGGATCGATCATCCTCCAAGTCCAAATAGTTACCCTCAGATGCAGGAGATGATGGTGTTTCTATCCTAGGGATAGTAGTCATCAAAACAGTTTCGGGTCTCTTTGACAATGTGTTGGACTTTATTATGGAAGAGGGTACAGACCCGATGGAGGTAGAAGACGTGGTCATAGTAGCCGTAGTACTATTGCTTGTGATCAAATTATTCCCCTTGGTCGTGTCGCTAGCAGCGTAAATATGCTTTTTAATTAAATTTTTGTCAGACAGCTCTTTCTCAGATGCATCTGTATTGGACAATGTATTAGAATGTGCCAACCTAGATCTACGCATGGCTTTTGCTTTCTGAGCTCGTTCAAAAGATAAAAAGTCTGATGTTCCTTTGGTGATAGTACCACTACTACCACCATTACCTACGCTAGCATTGATTCTTAGTGTTGATTCTTGTTCTGTATTTTCTTGGTTGTTCTTCGTCAAGGTGGGATTTATTTTCTCATGAATCTGTAATGCATAAATATCATCATTTTGTACTGTTTCTCTGGATACCGGAGTATCTTGATGTGAAAACGACGATGACGAGGAAGAAGATGAAAATCTCTTGCTGCGTTGCTCCTCATGTTTGGATTGCGTCGTGGCTGAGACATATCTGGGAGGATGAACATCATTGCTAAACGAATCTGGACTACTAACATTACCAGATTCATTAGTACGCTGATGTCGATGCTGGTGATACTTGCTTGATTTGGGAGTATTTTTTGCTTTTGTTATTGTCATTTCAGTGGCAGACCCAGCTGGAGGTATCGACGATGGTTGTTGTGTTTTGAGAAGTTTGGGTGGCAGCCAATGTCGTGAGGAATATGCTTCTGACCCTGTTGATCCGAGACTACTAACATCATCATGTGCAGGAGAAAGTGACTGTGTATCTCTGATGGGTGACTTGTTGAGCGATGGACTGGTTTTTAGACTCATACTATCTAGGGCTACTTCGACAAAGTCTGTTTGTGATGTAGTTTCAGCAAGTACACGACTCGAAATTCGACGACTTGGTCCATTCGTCCGAGTCCTATTCTGACTAACACTACTTGGAGGCGTCGTTTGAATCCCGCTACTACTTTGGAATGAGTTCGTGGTTCGATCTGGAGGCACACGCGAAACCGAGGACGGACGTATGTTGTTCCTACTCGTTATAGGATGGATGTAGGTATTTTGAGTACTTCCTTCTACATCCAACATACCATCATAGACACGAGACACTGATGCCGACCTTTCGTTATTACTGCGCTTACTATATTCATTCGTGGTATATCCACCTATCCCTAACGTGACACCTTTGGAATAGGTTACGGAAGCATCCATGCGTTTACGAGCCAAAAGCAGTCTTTTTTGTCGAAAGGAGAGACCGTCTTTATTATCCGTATCTTCCTCACCAGACTCTTCATTCTCATCCTCAAGCTCAATACACTTGCCTACAAGAGTTTCGGCTTGTCGACGAGGCCTTGAACATGGTACGACGGTAATGGATGAATTACGCGGAATGGATATCCCCCGGAGTTTATTGGTTTCGATTCCTCCCCCTCTTCTGCCTTCCTCGTCAAAATACTCGAGATCCCGATGATTGTTCCAACTGGAAGTTATCCTACGGCTGTTCATCTCGTGCTGAAAAGGCGACTGATACTCATACATAAGCAGACCTGGAGTGTGTCACCATCAAGCAATTCAACACACAGTCTGATTATAAACAAGCTACTGTAGAGGCAGAACGCGCTGTGGATCTAAATTATAAATTACACAATCCTACGTAAGGCTACCCGTAGGTCCTTACTGTACGATGGATGTGCTATGTAGGACCTACCACCGCTCGGTGAGCATTATTCTCCGTTGGTATAGAAAGAACATTGGAGCATTATTTCGCTAAAATAGCCAAAATTGAAAAGATTAGCATAGTCATTATGGCACCAGTTATTAATAGTGTATCCTCTGAATACACGCGTAGCGCCTTGATCCCACGGCTGGTACATACAGCGTATGTAGACGTTGTGCACTCCAGCGTGACGCATAGGAGAGCACGACCAGCGATGTGACATCC
>Ga0169931_10012789_pt1 | contig 11577 bp, 13 predicted proteins | sample Kivu_15m_20L_FD_129675 | JGI IMG/M metagenome (GOLD analysis project Ga0169931, IMG submission 129675) | Freshwater microbial communities from Lake Kivu, Western Province, Rwanda to study Microbial Dark Matter (Phase II) - Kivu_15m_20L... | ecosystem: Environmental > Aquatic > Freshwater > Lake... | reverse complement strand
CATTGTCATTGTCATTGTCTTTGTCATTGTCTTTGTCATTGTCTTGATTTGAAATATATGTAGTTGATATAACTAAAAATTCACAATCTTTTAAATTCATAACTTTTGTAAAAGTATTTTTTCCAACCACTATAAGTTTTTTTTGTGTTGTTGGCACATTGATTTGATCTACAAAAAAATTTGTATCTTCCTTAATTTCCCATGGAATCTCTCCAGATTTTGAAATTCCTCCATTATTATCAACACATACTATAAGTTTAACGTTCATTTTTTATAATATATTTATTAATATATATAAATTTAAATGATTTTTTGTTCAATTTTTTTTTGAATAATCTTTGATTATTCAAAAAAAATTATTGAATATTAAGATGAAACAATTTTTTTTTGAATAATCTTTGGTTATTCAAAAAAAAATTTAAGGCTAAGAAAAATAAAATAGAATTATATTTTTCTGTAGCGAACAATTTTTTTGAAAGATATAATAAAAATTATTGAATATTAAGATGAAACAATTTTTTTGAAAGATATAATAAAAATTATTGAATATCAAACTAAACAATTTTTATTAGTTCTTCTTTATGATTAATTTTATTATCTTTATCTATTGATAAAAATCCATAATCTCGTAAATTTTTCATATTATTTTCAAATTCTATCTTATCATTATAATATGATTTTATTGATTCATAATATACATCAATATAATTTAGATTTTTAGCAAAATAAATTATATCAGATTTTTTTATAAAATAATGAGAGACATAATTTAATACAAATAGTAATGTTATTTTTTTATTTTCAATAAATAAACTCATTCTCCTCATATTAGTAGTTAATTCTATAAAATTGTCAAATAATATAACACACTCTTTATCTTTATTATTATTATAAATTATATCTAAATCATTATATGAAGTATGTATGAAATCAATATATATATAATTTTTATCTATTGTACTAGCAAGATATTTTGCAAATATAGTTTTTCCACTATTATGAATCCCTATTATTGTAGTAATATCACCTCGAATAAGCATATATAAATAAATTATATTTTATTTTTTAAACCTTTTATTTTTATTTTTAGTCTAGTTGTAATATTAGAATCATCTGTATTTGTTATATTATTTTCATATATTTCTTTTAACATATATAATACATCTAAACTTTCAGAAATTATGCTAAAATATGTATAATCTTCACTATCATTATAATAATATATTACTGCTATATCAACTCCTACATAATATGTTAAATCTTTTGTTCTGTTTCTAACAATTGCTACTGCTTCTGAAACTGCACGTAAGTTATCACCTATTTGTTCATTATATCTTGTTTGTAATAAATATTTCCCAAGATGTCTCTTATGATGATAAGAATTTAAATAAGCAATGTTTAAATCTAAATCTTCATGTAATGTTTGTTTAACTATCTTTACATTTTTTATTTGATTATAACATTGATATCGATCTATTAAAATAGATGGAATTGTTTCAGCAGAATAAACTGAAAGTCCTGCTGAATTTCGATGTCCACCTCCACCAAATTTTGATGCTATTTCTTCTACATCTGTTCCCATATTTGTTGAACGCATACTAATATATGTTTCTCCTGTATATTCATTTTTAGAATAACAAATTGCAAAATTTGCATCAGGATTTGCAATTAGAAATGCATTACCTATTTCAGATTTTAGTATAGATGTATTAACAGTTCCTACAAAATATAATTTATTATCAAGTAATATAAAATTTACAGCCATTTTTTTTACCCCATCATTTATACAATTATCATTTTGTTTTTGTATTCCATCACCTATTGGTATTACTGTTGTTGTAATATGATTATCATCAAGTAATTTTTCATAAGCATCATATGTTTTTGGCAGAGTCATTATATATGATATCACTTGTTTAACATTATTCATAGAACGTTTCCATATATCATTGTCTTCAACATATCTTATCAACAAAGGTACATTTTCTTCTCCAAAAAAATATGCCCATGTAATATATGCTCCAGAATGATCCATTCTGAATACTTTATTTTCTTTTGGTATATTTTTCAAATCTTTTTCAGCAGATTGATGATGATCTAATATCAATACTTTATTTGCATTTTTTATTAATTCTTTTAGAACATTATATTTAAATGAAAAATCACATATTAATACATTACGACCATCTATCATTGGAGGAGGTTTTTGATGTTGACATGCTATATAAGATATTTTCTTTCCTTTTTTAGATTTATTTTTTTGTTTAAAATAATGCATTACTGAAAATGCTGATACAAATCCATCTATACAATCTCCATGATATAATACCATATCAATCTCATCCGGTTTAAGACAAATATTAGAAAAATCAATAGACATATTTATTACTAAGTTAACTATATATTATTAAGTTAACTATATATCATTTTAGTTAACTTGGTAATATATTATTTTTTCAGTTTTTATTTATTACAGTTTAAATCTCATCTACATGAGATTTAGAGCAGCCGATAAAAAATAATAAATATAAATATTTATTACTTTTTTTATCGAACCACGCCATGCTGTTAATTTGACCATCAGTTAAAACAATAATAATATTTTCATAAGTATTATTTGATTTTGTATCAGATAACCATTGTGATTCTATATATGATTCCATTTTCTCATTAATACAATCATTCAGACAATCATACAGCTTAGTACCACCCATATCAGCATTCATATTTTTAGCATACTTTAATGCTTTTTTTATATTTGCATCATTATATTTCACAGGAGATTTATATAAACCCATATCCCTTAACAGCCTAATAGGTTGCGAGTAATCTTTGATTACTCGCAACCTATTAGGCTGTTAAGGGATAATGATTTTTTTGTAATGTCTGAAGTAAAAGAATTAGCAAAAACAATTGATAATTATCAAATCTGTCCAAGTTGCTTAAAATATGGAATTGAAGTTAATATTCAAAATAATGAAAAAACTGATATTAAATGTATGAGATGTGATAATTCATGGTGTAGTTTATGTAAAAAAATATCTCATCAAAATCATTGTTATGTTATAGAATATGAAAAATTTAATAAATTAAATAATATTGATAAAAATATTATGATTGATAATATAATAAATGAAATTATATCTAAAAAATTAATGCATTATTGTCCATATTGTAATACGTCATATATTAAAATTGATGGAGATGGATGTAATATGATGACATGTACAAACTGTAAAGGATATTCTTGTTATATATGTGGAGAAAAAATTATACCAAAAAATAATTCACATTATTATCATTTTAAAGGACATGCATTAAATGATGGTACAGGAACATGTCCATTATTTAATGATCGTATTGGTGAAACACGTACAGATGGTAATCGAAGATACAATATAAATAAAATTATGGAAGAACTTGATATATTATTAAATGTTAATAATAATATTGAATTACAAAAAATATTATTTTCTAGAATAAAAAATTATTATAAAAATGAAACATCAAATGATATTATAAATAAATTAAATATACTTGGAAAAAAATATAAATTAATAGAATCTTCGTGTACTATTTTATAAATTAAACTCTATTTGAAAAATAGCTAAATACAAAATCAATCACTTCATTCTTCATTGATGTTATAGTATTGTTAAATTCGGGATGAATATCGATAAATTCGTTTTCAATTAGATAATTGAAAATAATAGGATAATAATTATCTTCTAGTTCATACCAAAAATTTGTAATCTCATCATTTGATTGATAATATGCATATGATGGTAGATGTCCATGAATAAGTGTAACACACTTATTTACAAAAAGATATTCGGTTGTTGAATTAAAAATCGGATAATATTGATTCCATTCCGATTCTGTCATCTCATTAATTTCATCAGATTCGTCAATAAAAGAAGAACTAGAGTCGGTATTATAATCCATTATTAGTATATTAATTGTAATATTAATCTAATTAGTATATATATTATTTCAATTTTTTTATTGGATTCATAGATTTAATAATATATGTTTGGATTTGTATCGGTTTATTTTGTAATATCAAATCTTGGGAATTCATAGAAACACATATGATATCCTTTATCTCCCTGAAAAAAATAATAAAAGTTAAAGGAGTGTTAAATTCCTATCATGTTTTAACATGAATAGGGATTTAAAGGAGTGTTAAATTCCTATCATGTTTTAACATGAATAGGGATTTAAAGGATAATTTAATTATGTGAATATTGATGTATGTTATCAATTAAATCTTTCATATAAATTGCAATATCTTTTTCTGAACGTCCATTAATAAAATTTTGATGCACATTCATTGCAATTATATCTTCTCTTTTATGTTCATCAATATGTGTATAATTTTTTTTATAATTATCAATATTCGGAGATACAATTGTACCGATAAAATTATCATGAAAAATATAATGATTTGAATATTTAAAATTTGGTACTTGATGTAGAATATTTTCTGACGGAAAATATTTTTGTATTAAATCAGCTACTCGCATAAATCTAAACATATATATTTTAATTACTTTAAGTAAAATATTTAAAATAATTAAAAATCAATTTTTTTATAAATAAAAAATGAAAAAAATTATTTACTAGGGATTTTTGAATTTTTTAAAATTTTAAAATTTCTCAAGACTTTATAGGGGTTTTTATAAAATCGCAAATTTTTATAAAAAAAAATATGAAAAAAAAGTATACATGTATAATACATTTGAAAAAGTATATATATGTAATAAATTACTAATTTTAAAATTATCATAAAATGAAAAGTATATATGAATGCTAAATTAGAATTCGACAAAAATCGACAAAAATCGACAAAAATCGACAAAAAAATATCATAAAAAATGATATTATATATACTAAATTAAAAAATGTATTTTTTAAAAAGTTAATTGTATACTAAATTAAAAATGATGTTTTCATCACTAACAGTGATTTAAAATCACAAAAAAAATCATTAGTTTATTGTAGATATAATTACATTTTAAAGAATTTTATCGATTCGACAAAAAAATCAATTTTTTTTCAGGGGGGGGATTTCAAAAATATAATTTTAAAAATTTTTAAGTTATTTAAAAAAATAAAAATTTAATATTTATAAAATCTCCCCCCGGGGTGTCGACAAAAAAAAGTTTGTCGAAAATTATTTTTCAATCAAAATGTATATATATATACTATAAAATATCATTTTTTGTTGTGATTTAAAATCACTATTAGTGATTAAATTTTTTAGAAAAATATTCATATTTTTATATATATGAATACTTTTATAATTTTAGTATATAATATTTTTTTGTCGATTTTTGTCGAAATAAAATTATATAAATAATTATAAATATATAGTATATATGTTTACTTGTAAAAATTGTAATAAAGAATTTAAGTATAATTATTTATTAAAAAGACATATGAATAAAAAAATAAAATGTGATTTAATTCAAAATGATACTATTATTGAAGAAAATAATGAGATAATAATTATTGATATAAAAATTAAAGAGACACTAGAAGAAATTAGTAAAACAGAAAAATATATAGACGATACAATTAAAAAATCTATGATTGACACAAAATGTAATTTTTGTAATAAAATTTTTAGCAATAAATCAAATTTATCACGACATATAAAATTATATTGTCCTCCTTATAAAACAAATATAGAAACATTAAATAATTTGAATACATCATATAATGATTTAGAAATAAATAGAGATAAAATATTAAATAATTTAATAAATATAAAAAGAGATAATGAAATGAAACAAATGCGTAATCATATTGCAAAATTATTAAAAAAACAATCAGCAAATATAAATATTACAAATAATAAAATAACTAATAATAAAATAACTAATAATAATTTAGTAGTAAATATAAATGCTTTTGGAAATGAAAATTTATCTCATATCACAAAGAATGATTATAAAAAATTTTTGTCTGGTTTATTTTCTGGTTTTATTAAATTCATAGAAAAAATTCATTTTGATGAAAATATGCCAGAAAATCATAATATATGTATAACAAATCTAAAATCAAAATATATTTGTGTGTATGATGATTGTGGTAAATGGATAACTAAAGATAAAAATGAAACTATTGATAGATTTATTGATAAAAAATATAATTTATTAGTAAATAAATTAGATGAAATGGAAGAAAATAAAGAAATTGATGAAAAAATATTAAAAAATTTTTTACGATTTACTGAAAATTATAAAGATGCAGAAGCACAAAAAAATACAAAAAATGAAATAATGTTAATGATTTATAATAATAAAAATAAAGTAAAAATGAAATAAAATTTAATATGATATAATTTCGTATAAATTATATATATCTTCTATATATTTTGGAAAATTAAGATTAATATTTAAATAAATATTTAAATATGTTCCAGATAATGGTTTATGATGAGAATAATCACCAGAAGTTAATTCGTATATAAGTTGTGATTTCTTTTCCTTTGATATATTTTTTTTTAATTTATTTTGAATTAATTTATCTACTAATTCAATATTTTCATAATGTAATTTTTTATTCTCATAATAATTTATTAAATATTTATCTGATATATAATTTTTGTCTTTTTCTTCACACATATTAATTATAGATTTTACTGAATAAGTTTCTCCATCTATTGAAATTTGTGGGTCTGTTGGACTTAATATAGCTTCACTTTTAATATATAATTTATTTGATATTAATGCTAATATTGTACCAGCACTTTGTGATTTTTTAAAAACATATCCGTTAATATTTATTTTTGAATCTTGTATAAAATTTACAAGAATATCATTTGATGATATATCTCCACCATTTGTTTCTAATATAATATTTATATTATGATTATTTTTTATTTTTTTTATTATATTTGTATAGTCATTAATATCAAATAGATATTCATTTAAAATATATTCAATAATTAATACTGATAATTTATTTAAATATGTATAATTTGGCGTATTGTAAATAATAATACAATTATTATTTTTTAGTTTATCTTTTAATAGATATATATTATTTATTATTAAATATATTTTTATTAAAAAATATGCATCAATAATAAAAAAGATATAAAATAATATATCTAATATCATGAATTATTATTTTTTATAAATAAGCAATAAATAAATATTATATATTTCAATTTTTATTTTTTATATATTTAATAATATAAATGAATATAGAATATACTTACTTTCATATCATAATGAACATTTAAATTATGATGAAAATACTTTTATGACATTAAAAGAACAAAAAATCCAGCTAGATTTATTAAATAATCAATATGATAATTCAGTTCCAGAAGATGAAAAAATTACAAACGATTTTGATAAAAGAGATGTTCTGTTATATAGAATGAGTTTTTAATTATATTTTTACAAATTATTTTTACAAATTATTTTTCATAAACTGTACAACTTTTTTAGAAAGGTGTGGAATGATATCTCTCATATCAAATCCATTATCTAAAATAGATTGCATTTCTTCTTTGAGAATATCATCTCTAATCCAATTAATAACATCTGAACAATGTTTCATTTCAATTTTTTTTAAATATAATTTTGATTCTGGATTAATTTTATATAAACTATCAATAGCTTGATTAAATCTATTAAGTGTACATACATTTTCTATAAACATATTAATATTATCTATTTTTTCAGTATCAACTGGAATAAGGACTTTTTCTTTTGTTACTTTATGCATTTCTCCTTTCGTCTTAAAAATCCATCTATGATTAGAATTATACCAATATCTCCATACTATGCCTTCACCTGTACCTTCTACTCCAAGTTTTTTAGAAAAGGGACAACATTTTTCAACCATTTCAGTTAATTCTGTAAGTTTTTCTTGAGCATTTTGATATTCATCAATATTAATATCAATTTTATAAGTATCAAAATCATAAATATTATATATTTTTTCTGAATTAAATGCAATTACACAACAATCATTAAGTTTAAAAGATATATCAATCCAATAAGATTCATGTTCATTTTTATCTTTTATATTTGATATTTTACAATCAAAAATACAAAAACATTTTGGAAGTTTTGTAAGTGCTACACCTTTTTGAATACGTTCTCCACACCATTCACCATAGATTGATATAGTAAATTCATCGAGATTAATATTATATTTTTCAGCAAGTAATTTAAAAAATTCTTCAAATTTTGTTTTATTTTTTTCCACAAAAAAACAAAATCCTTGATTATCATATGTTAGATTAATAATATTATTACGAGATTGACAAAACATTCCAACTTTATTATTAAAACATACCGCTGCATTTGTCCCATGTAATTTAATTGTCCCTATAAATGTTACAATATCTGGAATATTAAAATCTGGATTTGATTTTGCTTTTTTAAAATCTTTCATCATTGTTCTAAATTGTTCAATAGAATTATAAGAAGAAAAACAACTATTTGGATTCATATGTATAATTAAATTTATATAAAAAAATTGATTCAATTAAATATTAATAATTTCAATTTTTTATGTAAATTTAATCATATATATGAATGTTTTAATTTCGAGTTATAAATATTTTTTTGAATCATTTTCAAACAAATATATTATTATATTTGAAGGAGAAAAATATGATATTACTGAGATGCAATTTTTACATCCCAATGGAGAAAAAATATTTAAAAAATATAAAAATAAAGATATTACTTCATTATTTTATAATAATGTTTATCATGTTGGTATAAAAAATCCTAAAAAAATTTTAGAAAAATATAAAATTTGAAAAAAAAATGTTTTATATTATAATTACATATAAATAATTATAAAAATGGAACACGATAATACACTTGACCTATTAGGTTCAACATCTAATGTTGAGAGTAATTCATTAAAATCTTATGATATTTATCTAAACAATAATACTATTTCATATTTTTTCAGAAATTATATTGATAATTTAATATTTAAAAAATATAATATTGTTGATAAAAATACGATTTTAAATACGGAAAATATAATTTTTGAAAATGAAGAAACAATAATAACATGTAATAATATTTATAATCTAGCAAAGATTTATGCTGTCCAAGATCTTATGAATAAAAATAGATTTATTATAATTATATCGCATACAACTCATATATCATTTTTAATAAATTCTGGTGGAATTATATTATATTTTAATGAAGACAATAAAATATATTCTAAACATATTGTAAATTCACATCTATTAGTATCATATGATGTTCGCAATTCATATATTTCTAAACAAAATACATTTTTTAGAAACCAATACTTAATATTTTTAGCAATTCATCGTGATAATAATAAATTAATAATAAATATAAATGAATTTGATTATGATGAACAACTTATAAATCATACAGAATTTTATACTGATATAAATCCTAATAGATATTATTCATTTAATGTATATCTTAATAAATTTATAACTCTATCAGATAATTCATGTATAGATATTAGTTCGTTCAATATAAATAAAAATAATATTACATTTAGATATTATAATTTTGAGAATATTGAAACATTCATACAAAATATAAGTAATTTAGAAAATAATGATGATAAATTTGATGATGGTTATCCTCTAAATTGTATTAAATGTAATAATAAAACAAGTCGTGTTACTATATGTCATAATTATATGATAATGAACATGGGTAGTGGTTTTTGTAGTAATTGTATAATTCGCTATTCAAAATCAGAAAAAAGATGGAAATGTTCTAAAATCATAAATAATTATCATTGTTGTAGTGATTTAGATTTGTTTTATGAATGTAAAAAAAATCATGATAAATGTGAATATATATTTGATATGAAAAAATCACAAAAATATCCATTTAAAAATGAAGGTACATATACTATCAAATTAATATAATTTTTTAAATATTTCATATTTATCATCATCTGGAATAGCAAAAACAACCTTTTCAAAAACATTTTCATAATCATTTTCTAATAGTCCAAAAAATATTTCTTTAACATCACTTGGATTATTACCAAAAACACCACATCCATATGCTCCGAGAATTAAAATATCTACATTATGAGATTTTGCGATTTCAAATACAAGTCTAATTCTGTCACACATTTTATCAAAAATTTTATCTACACTTATGCCTTTATCTAATGCATTATTTTTATTTATAGCCGGACATGAAATAACAGAAGGGTATACTGGTTCTACATATTCATTATCATTTTTATGTAATTTAAAAACACAAATTTCATTTGTATAAATCCCTATATCATTATATAATCCATTTTGAGAATTTTTTTTATTTATTTCATACATATCACTTTGAATAAGTGAATGATATAGAGTTGAAACATAACATATAGACTCTTCTTGTGCCATACTACCTCTTAGAAATCCACCACCAGGATTTTTTGCACTAGCAAAATTTAATATGCATACATTCTTATCATTATTATCTTTTTTATATTTATATGCTACATTTATAGTATAATTTTTATCAAATATAATTTCAGTATTTACATCTTTTTGTAAATCTGGTAGATCTTCTAGAAGAGGTACAGAATAATATTTAGGATATTTATAATAATGTGTATATGTTTTCATATTTTTCATATGATTACGAATGTCAATATTACCTATTTTTTCTTTAGATTCTAAAAAATTAGTAAATTTATCAAATTCTTGTTGAATAGATTTATTTTTTTGTGGTTTATCTTTTCCAATTCTTTTGAAATGATCATCTACTCTCTTAAACTTATCCGAACGTCTAGTATCTTTATGGAACATAATTAATATTATAAATACTATACATATATATTTAAAAATAAATAAAAATCATTTTTTTTGATGCATTTAAGTCAAACAAAAAATAAAAAAACAACACAATCAACAACACAATCAACAACACAATCAACAACACAATCAACAACACAATCAACGACGCATTTGCAGACGCACATTCTCCAGTTGTTGCAAAAGACGCTGTTCCTCAGACTGCAAGTACTGAGCGTACTCTTGTTTCTTCTGTTCAGGTGTCTTGATGATCACAGGAGATGTGATTGAACCCTCAGAAACTTTCATCTCCGTAGTTCCATCCTCATATCTCACCGCGTATGTGACATAGTCGTAGTCAACATTCACGGAAACAATTGTGCCGTTCTTCACGTACTCGTCGTAATAGCACGGATTTCCGTCACAATGCTTCACACCAATGCGTTGATTCTGAGAATACTTTGCAGTCTTCAAAGAAACACGACACTTGATGTTGTTTTGAGAGATACTCAGAGTTTGTTTCTTCTTGAAAATGTACACAGAATAACGAATGTCGTTTCCAAACTGCTTGACTTCGGTGATTTTTCCAAATCCGTACTCCTCACCATGTTTCCAATGGTAATCAACCACTGCTTCAACCTCATCACCCATCTTGTATTTTTGGGTTTCGGTGATATTGATGAGGTCGCGGATATCGGAAATCTCAACACGATATTCTGTATTATGTTGGGAACGCACCACAAACTTGGTTCCCTCTTGTCGCACAATCTGTGCAATGGTGATTTCATCACCAT
>Ga0169931_10012788_pt1 | contig 11577 bp, 14 predicted proteins | sample Kivu_15m_20L_FD_129675 | JGI IMG/M metagenome (GOLD analysis project Ga0169931, IMG submission 129675) | Freshwater microbial communities from Lake Kivu, Western Province, Rwanda to study Microbial Dark Matter (Phase II) - Kivu_15m_20L... | ecosystem: Environmental > Aquatic > Freshwater > Lake... | reverse complement strand
TCCAGAGGTCATCCAGCAGATAGAAAATAACTATCCAGAGATGACTGACGAATATAAGAAGATTATGTGGGAGCAGTATGAGACGTTCTGCTTGAAGCAGTCAAACTACGGTCCAAGTAATATCTCTGTGGGTACGTCTTTATCAACCCCAGACGATGTAAAGTTGTCCTTGACGGGATTGTGGTTTAGAATGCAAGACAAAATTTCCAGACTCAAACAACTTGTGGTTTTTGGTAAACCAGATGCGGTCGGTGAGTCAGTAGAGGATACATACCAAGATTTGTCTGTTTATGGTATTATTGCTCAACTTGTATTCAGAGGTAAATGGGCAAAATAACTATTGAACTTTGTCGTTTATACGAATAACACACTACTTATATATGACCTAATGGAGAGTCATTATGCTTATATACAAAGTAATCAACAAAATTAATGGAAAGTGTTATATAGGAAAAACAACGAAGTCGTTGGAATCAAGAAAACAAAAGCACTTAAAAAATGTACGTAAAGGAACAGCTACAAAATTTTACAACGCTATCAGAAAATATGGTGTTGATAACTTTACTTGGGAAGTATTAGATAGTTCTACTGATACAGAGTCCCTAAATCTATTAGAAAAGAAGTATATCTTAGAATGTGATTCGTTTAGTTCTGGGTACAACATGACTACTGGTGGTGATGGTGGGGATACTATATCCAACAAGACACAAAAAGAAAAGAGTAAACAGGGAGCTAAACCAGGTAATATCCCGTGGAACAAAGGTGTGGATATGAAGTCTAAGGGGTATAGCTTTACAAATAGAAAACCACGTAGTAAATTTTCAGAGGAACAAAAGAAAGCTCATTCTGATGCAATAAAAAACTCATCCGCGTATAAAAATGGATTGTTAAAGAGGGCTCCAGCAAAACAAAATGTGATAGAAGATGAATTTGGGAATATTTGGAACACACAGAAAGAATGGGCACTGGATGTTGGGATTACAACGAAATATATGATATCCAAAATACTATCTGGTGCACCACACAGGGGTGTAAAATATTTTGTAAGAAGTAAAAAATAACTTTATATTAGGAGCAAAGACGAGTATGCCAAAGTGGCAAGGTGATGATGTATTTGATGAAGATGACGATTTCTATGACGAAGAACTCGACTATTACGAAGATGAGTTCGGCATGGAGGATGACTACGAAGGGTTTGAGAAAATTCGTCATTCCCGTAAGTCCGAGGAAGAGTTTAAGGGTGGAAAGAAAAAGTCAAGTATCAAACATCAAAAGCGTCCAGATAAGGAATAACTCCTTACCTTCTAACTATTTATAGTAGTCCCGCACTGGATTGATATGAACGACATCTTAAATGAACTCATAACAGATATAGTCTTACTTGGTGAAGCGGTTAAAAAACCTAAAGTTAAACCACAGAAAGATAAGAAACCATCCACCGCTAAAGTTAGTAAGGGTGGCAGGTGGTACACTGCCGATCCAAAAGCTGGTGGTGAGTATGTGGGTCGGTATGATGGAACAAAGTGGATAAACGCTACACCCGAAGAAAAAGCTAAAGAAAAGCAAAAAGCGGGTACACCAAAGAAAATTGGTTCTACTGGTCGTGATGATAAGTTAGAGAAACAGAAACAAAAGGTTTCTGCAGCCCTACAAGGTGCGCAACTAACCGCATCAGTACCCAAGAAAGGTCCTGGGTTCACTAATCAAAAGATATATGACGAATTTACCAGATTGTTAAGTGGAGATAATAAATCTGCAATACAAACATTTGTAGACAAATACCAAATAAAATATAATCCAGATAAAGATACATTCTATGTTGGTATTGATAGTGATGGTAAAAAGTTAAGTGGTGATGACCGAAAGATATTTGGAGACACAAAAACCACCAAAGCTTTACAAAAAGCAATTTACGATCGATTGACACAATTGGGAGTTTCTGTCGAGTCGGCGGCAAGTACAAGTCCATTTTCTCCAGACAGAATAGCACCACCAGCTACCAGAAAAACATTTGATGGGAAAGGAAACTCTGACGGGTCTATCACCTTTGATGGTGTAAACTACGAAGCATTACCCGAAGGGGATGTGGACAAGTTCGTACAAACACAATATGAACAGTGGTTAAACGGAGACGGTAAAAAAGCATCTCCTGCCCAACAAAGAGAATTTAAAGAACAGTTGACTATAGCTGCATTTGCCATAAGCCAACGACACAGAACATTATCTGTTTTACTCGAAGGACAAGATGGTACAGGACCAGAGCAAGTAGCTGTTTATGATAATGATGAAAGTAAGGGACAGTTTATTTCATCTTTACAAACGTCCATTGTCGGTGCTTTAGAAAAATCTCGTCAAAAAACTGTGAATAAACTGTTTGATAAGCTACGAGACGAAAAAGATCCTAAAGTAGCTGAGAGTGTAATGGTAGAGATACTAAACGAAATATCCGCAGATGAGAGCCCAATATTCAGACAGAGCGGTGTCATACCATCTATAGCCGAAAACTTTACTGCAATATTAGAAATGAAACGTGGGAGAACTGTCATAGTACCTCTACGTTCGAACTTTAAGGCATCGGATGTTATATCCTTGTCTGGTGTACAAACCACTGGTACCGATGCGAAGTCTTTGGTAAGCCAGATTACATCGATTTACGTAGGTATATCTGTAAAGTTTCTCGAAGGTGGGGCAAGTTCGATGGGAGAGAAAACCAGACAGTCTGTTTTTAAACCTCCCTTTAAAAAAACACGAGACGATTTGACTACATTATCAAAAGCAGCATCAAAAACAGGAAGTTTATTTGACCCAGACCCAAAAAAGAAAAAGGCTCGGCAGGATGAGGTCAAGAAAATTATGACAAGTAGAATGAAAGAAATTGCTAAATACTATGGGATAATACCAGAACCAAAGGATGCAGACGAACTGATTGCGTTCTTAAAAAATGGCCCGCCAGAGTGTGTTGATGGAAAAGTAGTCCCAAGAAGAAATACACCATCACCATTAAGTAAAGGTGTTGACAAAAAAGGTAATAAAATAGATAAACAAGCATGGGAAATAACATTCGCTATGCAGGCATCGTGGGACGCTATCTATAACTCAAATGTTATTGGACAAGCGTTCGCAAGTCAAACATGGACACGAACAGGTGTTGTAGAGGTTGATGGATTAACACAACAAGCAAAACAAGTCATGCAACCATTTAAGGAAGCACGAGGAAGCGGAATGCAGTACCAACCCGACAATCTTGTGTCAAAGAATAAACCAGTATCAAGTGTTGCAGATTTGAGAAATGGTAATCCATGTGGTAAAAAGAATAAGGAATAAATATGGAAATCAGAGAACCAGTTATGAAACGTTTGCCACCTGGGGATAGGTGGGTAGAAATTAAAGGTGACCAGCAACGCGTATACCCATCCCTTACCGCTGCGGTCGAGTATATGTACCAAAAGACACGAAGTAAACAATACTTTTTTGACGCAGGGGAAGGTCGTATCTATATAGTACGACAAGAAGCAGACCCAGAACCAGAGATTCAAACATTTAGCATTTACGGTGATATGTAATTATGAAAGTAAAATTGGTTTCGTACACAACTCCATCTATTGAAGAACTTGGAAATGATGGAAATATTCTTGACTTGATTGCCTATTGTGCACGAGTCAGTAACCCAAGTAATCAGTTGAACACTGAAACATCCGACAAATTAATTAATTATCTTATCAAATGGAAGCATTGGTCACCATTTGAGATGGCTAATATTATGTTAGAGATTGAGACAACTCGTGATATCGCACGTCAAATCCTCCGCCATCGCTCGTTTACCTTCCAAGAGTTTAGTCAACGATATGCCGACCCTGTAAAAGATTTGTCCTTCGAGTATCGTGAGGCACGACTCCAAGACCAGAAGAATCGTCAGAACAGTATTGAAACCGATGACCGTGAATTGCAGAAAGAATGGGTACGGATTCAGCAAGATGTTATTCGGAAGTCAAAGAACGCGTACCAGTGGGCAATCAACAATGGTATTGCAAAGGAAGTCGCACGGGCAGTTCTTCCAGAAGGTCTTACGATGTCCCGTATGTATGTGAACGGCACGATTCGTAGTTGGATTCATTATATTGATATCCGTAGTCACGAAGCGACACAGAAGGAACACCGAGAAATTGCGGTGGCATGTGCAGAAGTCATCAGCAAACTATTCCCACTAATCCATAACTTTAAGCATTAATGATACACTTCCTAGCTAGAACAGTTGGTTGGACGTTTATGACGTTGATATTATTCCTTGTATCATTTTTATTGGTCGGGGTAATTGGTCTAGCATGGATATGGGAACATACAATAGGTCTACTATGGCAGCGAAGAAAGTAGGTTCGACAAATAGAGGACGGAAAGCTAAACCGATACTAAAGTCTGCGATAGAAGAAGCGCAGAGACATACGAATAGTAATCGGCAAGCGGCAATTTACCTAGGGGTCAGTTATCCTACCTACAAGCGATACGCTAAGATATACGGTATTTTTGATAGACATGCTAATCCGTTAGGTTTGGGGACAACTAAAGGATTTGGTAAAAGAGCTAGTACAATTGCTCTTCGTGATATCTTTGCCAACAAACATCCAGAATATAGTATGATACGATTAAAGTATCGTATGGTGGCTCGCCATATGTTGGATGAAGAGTGTGCCTTGTGCCAGTTTAACGAACGACGAGTCACTGATAATAAAACCCCGTTGATGTTGACCTTTAAGAACCAGATAGGGGATTTTAGTAGAGACAACCTACATCTCTTGTGCTACAACTGTATGTTCTTGACCACAGGTGCCCCTTGGGTAGCACACCAGAAGCAAATTGTAAATAGCCTCACCAACCCGAATGCCAAGCCCAGACGGGATGATGAACCCCGTTATATGGACTCCTTGGACAAAGAAGAGGACACAGAAATAGAACAAACCGTGCAAGAGCATAGGAATGATATTCGTGACCTCCAAGCAGAAATACTTCGTGAATTGGGGAGATAGCGTTTAGTTTTTGACTTCACTATTTATATTACCCTTACTCACAATTTACTTGGAGAAACACGATGTCCGAAAACGAAATGTTACGGGAAGTCGTGTCAGAACCAATCCTCCGCAAAGTTTTTCATCAAGACACCGAACGGCAAGATCTCCGTGAATGGAATGTCCAGATGTATTACGAAGCGATGGGAATGGATTTCGGACATGATGACGACTACGTAGAAGCACAACAATAGGTATTTATGGCAAAGTATACAATATATCATCCGTTACCATCGGATATGTTACCGTCGAATCCAACAATCTCTGGTGGTAATACGTATGTTACTGATGTGATGATTTACGAACTACGGAAAGAGTTGAATATGTTGGGACACCGTACCAACATAGCATACTTTCCTATCAACTCATTAGACGGTAAACGATTGTGTATAGAAGAGTTAGGTGTTGATGTAACGTATCACGCTCCAATCTCAAACAGCCTTTGGTTTATACTAGCTAACAATGAAACTGGTAAATTTGTTGTAGTAGATTTACAAGATTCTCCTGGTCCAACACTAATATTACAACGGTTTCCTAATTTCGTATTATCTTTAGTGGGACAATTTAGTTTGGAAAGATACTATCAAGATAATAAAGATTTGGATTTAACAAAAATAATCCCATTCAACTATTTTGCATACTATCCAAAGCTTGTTGAATCTATGATAGATGAGATACGAAACATTCGTAATTCATCTACACTAGACAATAGAGTATTTTTCCTAGGTAATAATAAAGAAGATTATTTACATAGGGGTAGAAGAATTCGTGAGGTTATTTCTGCCTTACAATATCTGTATCCCGATGATGTTCGTGTAGGTAGTTGGGAAAAGAAGCTACCTCCCCACGAATTTTTCAAGGAAGCCGCTAAACACACGATTAGTTTAGGATTACCAGGACATCAATGGTGTTCTCGTGAGCATGAACTATGGACACTTGGACTCCCCGTGATGTTGTATGAACATACGCATCATATGGGTGTAGAACTAATCCCTAATTATCACTACATCGCTGTACCAGTGGGTAAACGATTATCAATTAGTATGGCAGACAATCCAGAAGAGGCTGCACACCAAATAATAAAAACTCATAGAGAATGGATTAGACCAGAGAATAGGTGGCGGCTTGACAATGTAGCCAGAAATGGTCAAATTAGAATAATGAAGAATGCATCACCAACAGCAGTTATACCAAAGTTATTACAACTTGCACAACTAGGTCATTGGTAACATGAATATTATTAAATTAGATACCCCACGAAACAACTTTACAAATATAACATTTAAGAATCCAGGTGATGAACAACGTTACTCTAACTTGATGTCGAACATTACAGGAGTATTCCTTAAAATAGAATACCTATCTGTTATTGAAGGTACACGTGAAGCACATTTAATGTTTATTCGTCCAAATGAGTTAGAACAACAACGAAAGTACTTTGCAAACTATGGACTTGATATCGTTCTCTTGAATAAAGAAATGGATGATATGAGTGGTGGATATGGAAACCATGCAAGTGATTGGGATGGTAATGGTAACTACACGTGGAGAGCTATAATCACCAAACCAGAATTTATTAATAGATGGAAAGAGATTTGGAACACTAGAGAAAAGGATGTTTATCTTGGTGAATATTTGATTGGTCGGGCACTTGGATATCCAGACTGCTGTGCAAAACATTTCACCGAAGTGTGGATGCGTCGAGGTGGTGTGGATACCACGTGGCAACAAGCAGCTTGTACCGTGACTGGAACACCAGACTATGTAGAAGCAGAAAAGATATTAGGTGATTGTAACGCTATCGAACTTCCAGTAGATACACCAATTTGGGGAAGTAATCTAATCCGTTGGGCTGGATTAAAGTTTGTGACCCACCTTCCATGCTCGTTTACTTGTAATGAAACTCGTAGAATTGCTATGGAAAATATTGCCCTCGCAACCAAGTATGGGTATCAATACGAATATAGAAAGTTATATGAAATGTTAGATTGGGAAACTACGTGGACAGCGGAGTATGGGGTAGCTACAATTGAAACCCCGATATTCACAATCCAAACTATTACCGATATTACAGCAGTCCCTTATAAAGTAATTAAAAAAGGTCATAATAATTGTATACTATAATATAATATATTATTAGAATCTTAATGAAATCTTAATGTACGGGGACTTGTCTTTGATGGGTTCCCGTATTATCTTTATAGTATAACCTCAACGCAAGGTGACTATGGGAAAGTACTACGACACTTACGAGCAGCGGGAAACTCTCTCCACTCTCAACACTCGCACGGGTGTGAAGAATGGTAAGGTCAACTATAGCTCGTACTGGATGGACTTCGATGATGAGAAGTTTTCGGGTGCTGACTTTACGGAGTCGTCCAATCCTGAACGTGTTATCAAGCTTGCGTCCGTTCGTCGGGCGGTGGCTAACTTTGTTCGTATCTTGACGAATAGTGATAAGATTAACGTGGAGTTTTCGTCGGGTAAGGATTCCTATACCGATGGCACCCGTGTCGTGATTGCGGCAGAGGATGATTCCAAGCACTTTGATTCGATGGTGGGACTTGCTCTCCACGAGGGTTCGCACTGTCTCCTCTCAGATTTTAATATCAATAAGCAACTTCTCAATCGTAAGGAGTGGTGGAAGTTTGTGGTTGCCGTCAAGCCGTCCCTTCGTAAGTTGTTTATTGATAATTGGGATGAGGATATTTCTGTAGCTCTAATGGGCGCGGACGTTAATCGTAAGAAGGCTCTTGCGATGCAGAGCACTATTGCGATAATTATGAATATCATTGAGGACCGCCGTATTGATTCGTTTGTCTATAAGAACGCGGTGGGGTATCGTCCCTACTACGATGCGATGTATAACAAGTATTTCTTCAATAGTGATATTGAGAAGAACCTAAAGTTTAATCCCGATTGGCGGAAGCCGACTGTGGAGAACTATCTCAACTGGTTGATTCATCTCTTCCATCCTGAGTTTGACCGCAATGTGTTGCCTGGTCTGTCGAAGATGGTGGATATGATTGACCTAAAGAATATCCGCCGATTTGATACGGATACTCGACTCCCCAACGATTTCCATAACTGGAAGATTACTGGTGAGGCTGCACCGTGGGTCAATTATTGGACGGATAATAATCCCGATAAGAAGAATAAGTGGTCGGAGTTTAGGCACGTGAGTAATCTGCTTGACTACAGCAAGTTGCCGCAGCTCTGGCATGTGGGTAATGATATCTTCGAGCTTATTATTCAGCACGTGGCTAACTACGAGCAGGAGATGCAGAAGCAAAGTGGTAGTGGTAAGGGAGAGTCCGTAACGATTGATATTGATGGTGTCGAGATGGAGATGGATGCCAACGAACTCCCGAACCTTGACTTGGGCCAGCCGACTGTGCAGGTCAAGTCCGGTAAGTTTAATGAGAAGAAGGCAAAGAAGGCAATTGATAAGATGAAGCAGGTGATGAAGCAGGAGAATCGCCGTAAGAAGCTGCAGGGTAAGGAAAAGAAGGATATTGATATGTTGGAACAGGCGGATGCAAATATCACGGAGACTGGTGATAAGATTGTTGGTGAGTTTCCGTGTCTTGTCACGAAGAAGCTGACTCGACAGATTATGGAATCCGATGTGTTTCCGTTTGTGAGTAACTCCTATATCAAGGGTCAGCGAACGTTGGTGAAGGGTAAGACTACGGAAGCTGCGGTGGTGGCTGGGGTTCGTATGGGGCAGGTTCTGGCTCATCGTCTCGCTGTTCGTAATGACCCGCAGGTGACGCACTTTACTCGTCAGCAGCAGGGGAAGATTGACCGCCGTATCCTCGCACAGTTGGGTATGGATATCCAGAATGTGTTTAAGCGGACTACCGTAGAGAACTTTAAGCCCGTGATGATTCACATTTCAATTGACGCTTCGGGTTCGATGGGTGGGAAGAAGTGGGACAAGTCTATCACGGTGGCGACGGCGATGGCGTATGTGGCCAGTAAGATTAAGAACGTCGAGGTTGTGATTACGATTCGTGGTGACCGTGAGATTCCTATGGTTGCAGTGGTGTATGACAGTCGCCGTGATAACTTCCAGAAGGCTCGTAGTATGTTCCCGTATCTCGCACCTACTGGTTCCACTCCTGAGGGGCTGTGCTTCCAGGCCACCCTCGACCTTATCACGGAGTCGGTTGGTGAGTATAATGTATATTTCGTCAATTTCTCCGATGGTGAACCTGGCACGTCTGTTCGTCGTAGAAATCAGTACTACAGCTACGGTGGTACGACCGCGTATGACCACACTCGTCGGCAGGTGCAGACCATGCGTGAGATGGGTGTAAAGGTATTGTCGTATTTCATCACCGATTATGATATGAGCAGGGTGCAGTATCTTGGGGCATACAATCCGTTCAAGCGGATGTATGGGGAGGATGCGGTGTTCGTCAACGTCCAGAACGTCACAGAGGTTCTTAGGACTTTTAATAAACTCTTAATGAAGAAGGTGTAAAATGAAAAAGGTACTAATGGTTCTTATCCTTATGTCGGTCACGGCGTGTAGTGAGAAGGTGATATATCTCACAGGCCCGACCACAACCAAGACCGATACGGTGGTGGTGACCGCTGGGATGCAAACGGTTAATATTCGTGTGGATTGGAATAAGTTAAAGCAGTCCATCACAAGTAAGCTGAATGATGGAATGGTGTACGCTATCTCTGATAGTGGTCTAAGTATCACCCACGTTGGCAGTCGGTTGGTATACGTGAAAGATAATGCATCGTTCACACAGTCGGTAGTGAAGGATACGGGGAGCACTAGTCTTATTACCCTACAGGTTCCTGCCACCGATACCGCACACCTTTATGTGTTGGCGGTACATCAGGCGGCTAATGGTACACGTAAGGCGTTGAAGATGGGGGTCAAGCGTAATATTCGTATTCTTGCAAACACTCCTATCAATCTTACGTTGGATTCGTTGACCTTGACCGATACGGATTGGAACGTTACCGACACCACGGTTACGATTACTGGTGATACTATTCGTATGACTGCAGGTAACAGTTCGTCAAGTAAGGTATTGAATATTCGTGTGACCGACCCTTACCAGATTGGCACTGCACAAATCTCACACTCCAACCGTATCGTTAAGTTCTATGGTAGTGGATATGAATATGGGAATACTGATGGATGGCGTAAGTTTGGTATCAATGTATTGAACAAGTCAACGGCTACTACTACCGATACCTTCTGGCCTTATATTGATGGTAGTCTCTTTAACTTAAATGGTGAATATTTGATTGGAAAACAAGGTATTATTAAGACTACGTGGCAATAACCCTTGACAGACAACATATGAAAGATTATATTTTATATCTGAGTCTAATGGTAGTTGGTGCATGTATGTATAATGTCTGGGCATACATTAAATATCTTGAACATAGCAATGTAGTTTTAACTAATCTAATAAAGGAGAAAATACATAATGCTGACTTGGCCACACGGGAACGAGACGCTTGAAGAGCACGTGAATAGGTTTTCCAAGTATCTACATCGTAAACGAAAGTTTGATATTCCTAATCTGTCTGCGATGACCTACAATATGTATCTTCATTTCAAGACCCATAGTGGTGAAACAATTGATATGTATGAGGACTTAAATCGTCCCTTGAAGAACAAGATTCATCTGTGGAGTTTGGGACAGTTGCAGGATGTAGCACAGTTCTTGGCAAATAGAGTGCAAGTATATTGTGGAATCACAGCAGAGCAGTAATAAGAAACCCCACCAACTTCGGTGGGGTTTTTTGTTTACTTGATTTTTAACTTCGTTAGTTTCTTTACACTATCAAGTGATACCTTGTGCATCTCAAATGATTTCGTTCGTTCTGGTTCATTTGGAAACACATACGATTCGGTTTGATTCTTCACACGGATGACCTTCCAACAATGTGTAGGAACGGCAACACGTTTGATATGTTCACGAACGCCAACACATCCTGCTTGGACGAATACGGAATCATTCTCTACAGCAAGGATACGAGTCCATTCTTCCAAGTTCTTCCATTGACCACGATTAAGTCCTGGATATTGTGGAGCCATATTGGTGAAGTAGAAACTCTCTGCCATATGCACTTCATTACAACGTGCATCTGCCGCTGGGGAAAGATGTCCACGGTCAAATCCAGTCTTGACGTAATCATCGTCAATATCACTATCCTTCTTTAGTTGTGGGTCTGGAAGGAATTTGTCGGTTCTTTTTGCGGGTGTCTTACATTCCAATTCACCTCTGGTTGTTGCCCATTCTACCAAAATTGGATACTTTAGTGACTTAGAAAATACCGTAGTGTAGTTCTTATGAACAATACGAACAGTATCTTGTGCGGTCAAAGGTGAAACAACAAATACTAATAACAATAACAACTTACGCATACTATCTCCGTTAGGGGTTAAATATAAATATAATGTTCTGGTTCGTTCTATTTATATATGACTCATTATAGGAAATTAAAATGCCTTTAATATTGACTAATCAAAATGACG
>Ga0169931_10012787_pt1 | contig 11578 bp, 12 predicted proteins | sample Kivu_15m_20L_FD_129675 | JGI IMG/M metagenome (GOLD analysis project Ga0169931, IMG submission 129675) | Freshwater microbial communities from Lake Kivu, Western Province, Rwanda to study Microbial Dark Matter (Phase II) - Kivu_15m_20L... | ecosystem: Environmental > Aquatic > Freshwater > Lake... | reverse complement strand
CGGCCAGATGCTGCTGATACAGCAGGGTACCGTCGAACCTCGTGGTCGCCAGCGCAGCCGCCGCGCTGCGCTTGAAGACCATGCCGGAAATGAAGACGCAGCGGCGAAAAAACGTCACCACCGAATCAGGGCCCGGAGGAAACACGCGATCTCCACCAAAGTACCGGAAGACCTGCACCACCTCTGCGGGATCCGTCGCAAACGAGGAATAGCTTCGCAGCACCACGCCCACATCTTTCCGCTCACGAACAGCCGCAGCAACAGCGGCAAGCGCGCCGGGCGCCAACAGGTCGTCATTGCCCATGAACAGCACGTAGTCACCCGTCGCCAACTCGATCAAGCGCCGCAAGTTGCCGTCGTAGCCGAGCGTCTGCGGGTTCTCGTGATACTTCACTTTGTCGCCAAAACGCTGCTGATACTCAGCCACCTTGGCGGCGATCGCTTGGCGCTCGGGCGAGGAATCCTCAGCAATGACGATGTCGAAATCGCTGAAGTCTTGATCCAGGATGGAGTCGAGCAAAGCCGGCAGGACACCGGCGCGGTTGTAGGCGGGGATGCAAACGGAGATAAGAGGCATGGTGTCGCGGACGGCTTAATTTCCACTCTCTTTGAGAAAGTGAAAAATTCCCAATCGGTAATGCTCTTTTGCCAGTGCGTTCAATTTCTCTGCACTAGGACGCAAGACCGTCTCATGCCCACCCTGTTGATCCAGGACCGTCAATTCATCAAGGCGCAAGCCGGCTGCATTCGCAACACTCAGGATGGTATGGGGATCAAAAACCCAATTCGCGTTGAATTCAACGCGCTCAGATCCAATCGGCGTTGAAAGATAAAGTCGACCACCAGGTTGCAGCAACTTTGCAAGATTCTCGATCCCGCGCTGATAACCCAGAGGATTCACAGGATCACCGTAACGCCCTAGCCCGAAATGCTCAATAGTGTGTAAGCACGACAGTGAGTCGCAATAGCCATCGTTACCTGCGCACAACGTGGCAACCGAGTCGGTAGACATCAGGTCCGCTTGTGTGAATTTGACTCCAGGAATGAGCGAATTAACCGGACGAATATCAAAGACCTCTATCGCCCGGAAGCTGGCCACATGGGCCACAAACCCATCGATACGGGAGCCTACATCGACATGTCGCAGGGGTTGTACCTGGCATATGCGCCGCGCCACGAGCAAGTCTTGCCAGAAATATTCGTTTTTGGTGCTCCCACCTTCTTTGTAACGATCGCCGAGGTAAGGGTTCAAAATCAGTTTGCCGCGATAGTCGCGACGAAACCTAGACAGATCTCGCACGAACTCCGGTAAACCTCGCAAACCGGCCCAGGTTTTGAGTGGATCAATACCCAACTGCTCGGACACGAAGGAATGAATCCGAATTAAATGCTTCTTAAACACCATTCTGAAAATCTTTATCAGGCATTGGTAGCTGCGCTACACGTTTAGTAACTTTCACGAAACTATCCTTACGCCGTCCATATCAGATAGCACTGTTGATATTTTGGTCATGTTTGAATCTCCAACCACCTCATGCCCCGCTTATAGAGTGTTTGGGTCGATGAATTGGGGCTCCCTAGACTTTCTTGGCGCTCCTGAATTTTATTAGAGCTTCCGCACAGATGAGTATCGCCGCAAAAAGACTGCATCTCCGGTGTGCCAAGCCTCGGAGTTCGGTCAATAGTCTCGACACACTGGGAACCGGAAAAATAGAGCGGTAGATTCTGATTAACTGACGCGACGTATGCTGCCGCGTCAACTTGCGCGCCAACTCCTTGCGCTCTGCTGCTGAACCGGCCGCCTCATCTTCAAAGTAGTCAGTGAGTCGATCCAATTCGACAGCCGGAAAATAGCTGGAATCTTGCGCTCTGTGCACTCGACATTCGTAGAGCGGACGTAGTTGATATGCCAGTGCACCCACCTTCGCCAGGTCGCAGAAAAAGACTGCATCAACTACTTTTCCGAACTCTTCTCGAAGATTACCAGCTCTGACAAATTCGGTTCGGTAAACGACGGGGGAAAATGGTAGGCAGCTATCGCTTGCATACCGAATGGCAACTGCAGCTGGGCTTCGATAAACCTCAACCTCGCCCTGTAAATCATCGTGCCTTAACAATCGCCCAGTTCTGCTACCCAACTCATTGATGAGATAGCCATTGCAAGTTACAGCGCCCACATCAGGATTCAGCGACAAGAAGCCGATCTGCTGCTCGATAAAGTCCCTGCATAGTCGATCATCATCGTGCAACACGAAGACATATTCTGATTTTGCAGTTGCAACAGCCCTCCGAAAATTCCAGACAGCGGAACGATTAATGTCCGACCCAATCCAGGTGACCCCGCGATCGAAATAAGGGCGCACCCGCTCATAGACTACGGCATCGCTGCCATTATCAAAAATAAATATCTCTGCCGGCCTTACGGTTTGCTGGAGTATGGAATCAATGGCCGCACACAAATATTCGGCGCGGTTGTAGGACAGGATGCAGGCAGATACGTTAGACATAGCGTGGCTTAACCGATCAACATTGCTTCCATTCGCTCTGCGAATCCTCTATACGAGTACCGTTGCCCCATCGCTTCGCTCAGAAACGAGTTGCCGTGACTCACGATTTTTTGCCACTCGGCCTCGGAAATCGTCTCCAAATATCTCTCAAGACTATCCAAAGATTCGAATTTTCGGGCATCAATAAAACAGTCTTCCGGAACAAAGTCTTCTATATCCGGTGCCCCCCAATATATAGGCACCACCCCCGCGACCAGGCAATCAATCATCTTCTCCGTGACATATCCCGGAAACTCAATATTCTCAAAACATAGAGCGAATTTGTAGCCTGCAATCGTGGCCAGTTTGTCGGTACAGGGTGCAGGATTGAGGCTGAAAACTGTAGTTGATAGCTCATTTTGCCAACGGAGCGGCAAATTTTTGAGGCTTCCCCAACCGCCGCCATACAGATCCAGCTTACCCCTCTGACCGAAGTGAGAGATCGCCGCCAATCGTTGATCATGCAGTTGGGTCGATGCATAAGCCCTAGAGAAGCGTTGCGGACTACGGAACACAATGTCTCGAATTTTTGCAGCCAGTTGCCGAATAGGCGAACGACGAATCTTCCAATACTTATTTCCCGCCACCATCACCAAATATTTCCTGGCATCCCAAGACGGGCTTGGACATGGCTGCGTTGGATCAAAACTGGGGAAGTACAGTGCATGCGCCGCAATCAAAGGAGACGCATCCTTGAGCGCACCTCGAAAGACCAAGCTGTGTTCATACTTTCGAGAAGTGCTGGACAGATTGCGATAGAAATCAGCGGCAAACAGAGGTGACTCACAACACAGCAGCACTTTGCCTTTGGCGCCAAGTCGAAGCAATTCGTCCGCCTCGTAGGAGCGATCCTCCTGTATCACCCACACCTCTGACGGACTCAGTTCGCCCGTCTTCACCTGGCGCAATGCAACATCCCCCGTCACCATCGCAACGCCATGTTGAATCAGCCTCTCAACGAGCTCGGGCACCCAGAGCGCGCCCGGATATTTCCCAGCGATCTCCCGCCGCAGAATTAGATTCTCCGAAAACGCCGCAGCTCCGGTGCACAACGCCACCGTGCTCGGTAGCTTTACAGCGGGTCGCACTTGCTTACGTGTCGAAAGACGCAATCCATCTGCGTCAACAAGGCCGAGCCGTCGGAGGTGCGATGCAAATCCATAACATTGAGCAAGCGGAACCCGGCCTCTTTCAAGAGTGCAAAGATCTCAAAAATCGCTTGATTTTCCCAAGACTGATCTCTCATCAACGAAACCTCAATGATGATGAACTCTACGCGGCTTGAAATGAATTGAATCCCGCCCTTCAACACATCTAGCTCATGCCCCTCAACGTCAATCTTCATGATGTCAATATGGTCGCAGGGGAAATTGGCGCTGTAGTCGTCAAGCCGAACCAGCTCAATGCGCTCTTTGCCGACTTCTTGCACGTGGGGATTGCATTCCTTATGAAAGCTCGCCTGCGGAGCAATCGAGTTGGCGCCATGAAACGTCGTGATATTGATTTCACCCACACCTGCGGCATTCGATAGCGCGACCTTGTGCAACTGAGCTCGATCGCCGTATGGCGCCAAGCGCTCTTTCAACACATCGTGAGTTTTTTGAACGGGTTCGAAACAAATGACACGTGAATCTTTGTAACTATTCAACGCCGAAACAGCAACATCACCCACATTTGCGCCGATGTCGAGAACCCATTTGGCTTCGAAGTTAATCGGCAAATTATCAAACGGAGATGATCTGACCTGCTCATTGCGAGCCACCATCAACTGCCGCTTGACGTACCTAAGCGCCCGAAAAACGATGGGAGGAAAAAATTCGCTAATGGCTATTTTCCGCAAAACAATCTCCTCACGCGCTTGGCGCGCTCCAAATTAGTGCTCGAAAGATTCAATTTAAGCTTCTGAACGATAGCCGCTCGTCGGTTTAGGTATGGCGCCGCCACAAACGCCATAAGTCCAGTCCCCGCCAAAAGCAAGGATGCCAGCCAACCACCGTAGTGCCTCAGCGTGGCCTTGCTTTGAATATAGAGATGCGGGTGCCGAGATTTATTTAAGTGGAGCATTATCCCGTGGGACCAGAGCCATTTCCGACAAAACGATCTGGCCTCCCAAGTCGGGAACAGCGGGACCAAGAGCGGCATGCATACACGCGCAAGAGAATAATCTGTCGGCTGCTCTAGCGATGACGCTTCGTTTGCACTCACTTTTTGCCGTGGCAGCAGACGGAATCGAGTGATCCCTTTTTTTCTCGCAGCCGCACAGGCAACTGCCAAATGCGGAAAGGAGCAGTTGTGGAAATAGAAGGCCTCCTCAACCACATCGCGAACAGAGGCCATGTTGTACAGGGCGTCGGATATTAGTCCCATGCGCCAATCCATGGGAATCTGCCAACCAGAATTCCATTCATGCTGAACGTCTTTCTCGGATTCAGCGTTGCTAACAAAGCAGTAAAAATCAAAATCAGAATCAAGTACGGATAGCAGATAAGCCACCGCATTGGGCAAAACAATATCGTTGTCGCTCAAAATCCAGAGGAACTCATCTGGCTGCGCAAACACAAATCCCAAAGCTATATTGCCATTCCCTCCAATGTTCCCACCATTTCGCCGGACGTCAACATTCCGCAAAGCGGGGAACCCAAGCAACACGTCATCCAAGGCGTACTTGTTCGAGTCGTTGTCGCAAATCAACACTCGCACAGTCTGCGGGAACCTCTCAACCTGCGGGAGCAAGGAGGAAAGTTGTCGCCGCAGGGACTCAGGCCTGTTATAGGTTGGCAGGTAAATGAATAACTTACTCAAAACAGCTCCTCGATCTTCTACCCGAACACCATTTATTTTTAAATGAATCGCAGAGCATTGATCAATTTTTTGAATTCCGATTGTCTTTGAGCAAATTGCTGAAATTTAACTACCTGCAGCTTCTCCCAATTAACAGCAAAACAGGAAGCTCAGCTTAAGGTCACGCAATTTATAGATGAAGTCGTATTCAAGCTCGATGAGGTTTCAAACACTCCGAAAAAGAGTCGGGGTATGGATGCGGCCCTGCAACACCCGAATCTTTAAATATCCCATTTAATGAGTTATCAAAGATCAAGAAGTAGCCTTTTTGATACAAATAAGGAACTATGTCAAGGCGCTCCGCTGCGGGCATTTCGATGATGATGTAAGACGGACGAAAGCGCTGCCAGTCATTCCCCGCCAAGACTTCAAAGTTGTTTCCCTCAACATCCACCGAAAGTAAATCGCACACTTGGCCATAAACCATAAACTGATTTATAAAAATCTCTGCTAAGGTCAAGATTTCGACCTTGTTTTGACTAACAATGCTTTTGTTATATTGGTTATTCTGGGCAACAGAGGTGTTGAAAGTTGAAACCGAGTCCACATCCATTTCATAGAAAACTGCTGAGCCAGAAACCTTGCCTACTCCGACCCTCAAATTTTTATCTTCTGGGCGGATTTTTTTGCAACAGGTTGAACATTTTCTCCCCGGGCTCGACATTTATGCCACGCCAGCCTTGCTGATAAAGACGATAGGTATTATTGAGTTCGGTCGGATGGTTTGCCCCAACATCAATAAAGCGACCAAATGGCTTATCCCGGAAAATGTCTGCAAGAATAATGTCCTCTCCAAACTGGCTGAATGTATTTAGTACCGGCCCATGCCAAAGCAGTACGGGAACCGCTGGATTTTGCCACTTTTGCCACTCGGGCTTACCTTGACTTTGTCGCCAAATGCGAAGGAACATATAGGGAAGAAAATCGATATTTCTTTATTGAAAATTCGCATTCATAAATCCTTGTAGCATTTATAGAGATAGAAAATCTTCTGCTTGTTTCAGCACAATTTCAAGCGCAGTTCTCTGCGGAAAATACCCAAATGCATCGTGTGCAAGATGGTTCGTGGAAAAATAGTTTGTTTTAGAACCAGTCGCATTTAAAAGCACTGCTCTGTCGTCCACTTCGTAGACTAGTCCGAATTTTTCGCGCAAAGCATCAAGCATTTGAAACTTACTAACGGCCTTCTTTGTGTAGCCGTCAATCGCCAGATTGACAGGTTCCGCATTGAGTATGCTGCAGATTAGAGAATGGACCTCTTCCGGTCCCATATAGTCACGCACGATATTCTCTGGAGAAGTTTTAAATTTCACGCCTTCTTTTACAGCTCTTAGTGCATCCGTGACAAGAAACCGGTCGTTTATATCTTGCGTACTACTGAAGTAGTTAAAAAATCGGACATCGACTATTGGATAGTTGCTCAATGCGCGATGACGGCATTCCGCATATAACTTGGCTACGCCATACCAACTAGACGTAGGCAAGTTATTAATTGAGACAACAGAATGACTCGCTCTGGTTACCGGCTTAGAAAAATCTGTGCCATACACAGCACCACTGCTTGCAAAAATATATCGGCACCTGGGATTCCTCGTTATGTAATTCAATGCAAACTGATCGAATTCGCTCGTAACGTCATAAATTTCCGCTCCCATACTCATCAACCGAGCAGGGTTTCCGACGCCGACAAAATTAATCACGGCATCAAACTCAATCTTTGTCTGCGCAAACTCCTCAAACGCAGCGACACTAAAGTGCGCACCCGCTGTTCCGTGCAACCAGTCCCTAACGACCGCCGGTCTCCGGGCATATATGCTTAAAGAATGGCTACCTTGCACGCCCATAGACTTGGCCAAATCTCTCGCGATCTGACTTGAGCCTCCCAAAATGGCAATACGCATAGTTGCTTAATTCGGTTTGGCGAACCAGCGCCAGGCCTTGTGAACCGTTTGCTCCAGCGAACATGTTTGCGCTACCCCCAGGCTCTTCTGCGTTAGGCTGGTGTCTGGGAACAGGTCGTCCTGCATGGCTTGTCTGGATGGCATGGTGTTCAGCACCACTCTGGGCTTGGTTGGCACCTGTTGGCAAATGAGCTCTACCAGTTCCAGGTGGGTCACAGGGGTGGGGCTGCCAATGTTGTAGGTGGCACCGTCCACACCGTTGACCAGTGCGGCCAGCGTCCACCAGGCGGCGTCACTGCCATACAGGTAGCTGCGCCGTGCTGAGCCGTCGCCGTGGATGCGCACGTCACTGCCGGTGAGGATGTCGCGCAAAAAGTTGTTTAGCGCCCAGGGCCTGTCCAGTGCCTGGTAGGGGCCGGCAAAGGTGAATGGGCGGATGGTGCTAACCGGCATGCGGAACTGGCTGCGGTAGATGGCCGCCAGGTTCTCGGCTGCGCCTGCGAAATAGCGTAGGCGATGGGGATGGAGGACTGCGCGCCGCAGGTAATCATGTTGATGTTCCGCAGCACGCTTAGCCACACCGTAAGCGTTGTTCGAATTTAAGGGGTCTGGCATGCCACAGTAGTCCTCCGGTATCGTAGCCATACTATTGGTTGGGAGCCATAAACAGCCCCTGAACTGGTTAGTAAAAATCGAGGAATCTGGTGTTGAACGGCATAATCTAAAAGATTTCTTGTACCATCTAGAATTTGATTGTATCGATCCAATGGACTAAGCTGAGATCCATAGGTAGAATCTGCAGCAGCGTGCAATATGTGTGTGAATGATTGACTCTTTGGAAATGATTGGGGGTCAAGAATGTTACCCTCATGAAAATTAATCCATTTTATATCTTTAAACTCAGGGTATAAATTGAGAAACGACTGGGGCGATCGTGTGAGCAGAGTAAGCTTAAATCGATCAATTTGATCACAATTAGTCTCAATCAGATATCGAAGTAGAGATCTCCCAAAAAAACCAGTTCCACCTGTTATAAAGATTCTGCGGTCATATTTTTTGTGTAATATGGCTTCTGGAATGTGCTGAAAACCACTTTGGTGGTTTTCAGTTGGTACTAAATTTGGCTTTGAGATCAAGTAGATTTTGTGATCACTATAGGTCAGCTGGTGAGTATGCATCTACAAACTTGCTAATGCGAGCATATACACTTTGCAGATCTATACCATGTTCGCGCAATAGATAGCTATAAGTGCCACATAGTTCAGAAAAGCGATCATCAATACCGATCCGCAGAATTCTTATTGGGCAATATTCAGACGTAATTTCCGACACAGCCGCTCCCAAACCACCGTGTATTGAGTGTTCTTCTAGCGTAACGAGACTTGTCGATTCGAGTGTAGCTGACAATATGTCATCTGCTGAGATCGGCTTTAGCATGGGGGCACTCCAAACAGATAGATCTAGCTTTTCACTAATGGCGATTGCAGTAGATACCATGGAGCCGGTGGCAATCAAACCGGCACGGTCTGCACGGCCATTACGAATTTTTAAAAGGCATCCGGACTTCAGATTCGGCAATAAGCCTGCATGCACATCACCAAGATCTGACTTGCCCATGCGTAAATAAACTGGTCTTTTAGATGAATAGGCATATTCTAAACATGCCGTCATCTCAAAGCGGTCGGCTGGAGATAGTACTTCAAGGCCGGGGATCACTCGAGTGCAGGCAATATCCTCGGTGGATTGGTGACTGGTACCAAGTTGGCTATAGACAAATCCCGCACCATCACCGAGTAGAACAACTGGTAGGTCATCATGCGCAATATCTAGTTTAATTTGCTCAAGGGTGCGAATCGGTATGAAGGCGGCCAGTCCATACACAAATGGGCGGAAACCAACTCGTGCTAACCCAGCGGCCATGCCTACCATATTCTGCTCCGCAATACCGGCGTTAATATATTGATCCGGGCACCTTTTGCGAAATTCGTCAAACAGTGCATAGCCGTGGTCACCGGTTAGTAATAACACTTTTGGGTCATTTATAGCTATTCGCACCAGAGCGTTGGAAAATGCTTCTCTCAATTTGAATCACTTATTGAGCTAAGAGAATTGATCGCTTCTGCAAATGTCAGAGCGTCTAGGCGTGTGTAGTGCCAGCGGTTGTCTGACTCCATGAAAGGCACACCTTTACCTTTCACAGTATTCGCGATAAGTGCTTTTGGCTTACTAACGCCACAGGACCATAGTTGTCGAATAGCATTATCAATAGCTACTTCATCATGCCCGTCAACTTCATAAGTTTCGAATCCAAAGCTTGTAAATTTCGCCGATAGGTCTCCCATGTCCAGTACTTCATTGGTTGTACCCATAGCTTGAAAACCATTCTTATCAACGATCAACATCAGATTGTCCATCTGGTGATGAGCCGCAACTAGTACACCTTCCCAGATAGGTCCCTCGTTGAGTTCACCGTCTCCTACAATTGCGTACACTTTTTGATCAGTGCCCATGCGTTTCAGCCCCATAGCTATGCCAACTCCTACAGAAAAGCCGTGGCCTAGCGATCCAGAGGTCACCTCAAGTCCTGTAACTCTAGAATCGGACAACCCCTTGAGCTCACTTCCATCAGCAAAATAGTTTTGAATATGTGAGTCGTTCAACCAGCCCAATTCATACATACAAGCATACTGAGCCATAACACCATGACCCTTGCTGAGAACCAAATAGTCACGACCATCAGCAAGTGGGTTGTTGTCTGGATAGCGCAGATGGTTTCTGTATAAGACCGAGACCAATTCGATAATTGAGAAAGCGCATCCAATATGAACGGTCGAACCGGCATAAGCCATTTCGAGTACGGTGCGTCTCAGATTGGATGGGACGAACCGCATCTTTGCGGTAACACCCTTGTTGTTGGTTGCAACTTTTGTCATGGTAAGTTACCTCCAAAGAACTCTTGAAGCTTAACCGCAACGTAGTCCAGATGGGGCTCATCAAGGCCCGGAAAGGTGCCCAGCCAGAATGTTTGATTCATCACTCTATCGGTATACGTCAGTTCACCGCTGACTCGGAAATTTCGCCCAGCCATATACGGCTGTTTCGTTAAATTACCTGCGAATAGTAGGCGGGTTCCTATCTTGTTTTGATCTAAGAAATTGATCAGATCTGTTCGCTTGATACCACTGCTTTCTTTGAGCACTATTGGGAATCCAAACCAAGATGGCTCAGAGTGAGGTGTTGCTTCCGGTAAGTGAATGAACTGTTCTAAATGTGCAAGATTTTTTCTGAGGTACTGAAAGTTTTCACGACGTTTTGCAATAAACTCTTCGACTCGATCCATCTGCGCCAATGCGCAGGCAGCTTGCATGTCCGTGATTTTCAAATTGTAACCGAGATGGCTGTAGGTGTATTTGTGGTCATACCCATCTGGCAAATCACCTCCAAGTTTCTCTTTTGTCCAACAAAAACGCTTACCGCATGAGTTATCTTTGCCGGGTGGACAAAAACAATCTCTTCCCCAGTCACGAATGGATTCAGCAATTAATTTTAACTTACCATTGTTGATCAGCACTGCACCCCCCTCACCCATCGTGATATGATGTGCGGGATAAAAACTAAGCGTAGCAATGTCCCCGAAGGTACCTACCATTTTACCTCTGTAAGTCGCGCCCAAGGCATCACAACAATCTTCTATAAGCCATAAGTTGTATTTTTTACACAGAGCCATGACTGTATCTAGATCGAAGGGATTACCTAAACTATGCGCCAGCATGATCGCCTTCGTTTTTGGTGATATTGCTGCTTCAATTTTAGTAGCATCAATATTGTGGGTTACAAGATCTACATCTACGAATACAGGAACTGCACCGTGTTGAATTATCGGATTTACTGTGGTAGGAAAACCTGCTGCAACCCCAATCACTTCATCTCCCGGTTTAATAGCACGGTCACCAAGTTTAGGGCTCGTTAATGTTGAAAAGGCAACCAAATTTGCCGATGAACCGGAATTCACCGTTAGCGCATGATTCACGCCCAAAAAAGAGGCTAATCGTTCTTGAAATGCTTCGTTAAAACGTCCAGTAGTCAACCAGCCATCAAGTGATGCTTCAACCATATATTTGAGCTCTTTGGCACCGATTACTTTACCTGAAACTGGAACTGGAGTTTCACCAGGCACAAATGGTTGAGGTGCATAAAATAGCTCAGCATATTCATTTACTAGCTTTGAGATTTCTAGACGAATACTATCTGGTGTTTTAGCACTCATGATTGGGCATTCAGCTTTTGTGG
>Ga0169931_10012786_pt1 | contig 11578 bp, 8 predicted proteins | sample Kivu_15m_20L_FD_129675 | JGI IMG/M metagenome (GOLD analysis project Ga0169931, IMG submission 129675) | Freshwater microbial communities from Lake Kivu, Western Province, Rwanda to study Microbial Dark Matter (Phase II) - Kivu_15m_20L... | ecosystem: Environmental > Aquatic > Freshwater > Lake ... | reverse complement strand
GAGGAGCCTTTCAATATTCTCGAAGCTGGCTTCGTGAAAGGTCATTTCTGATTGAAAATAGGTAGCTAAGGTTTTTTTTGTGATGTCATCTTTTGTTGGTCCTAATCCACCTGTAATAATAATTATCTCAGAACTTTGTAACTGCCTATCAAGGGAAGAAATTATATCATCGGCATGATCAGCAATTGCCTGGATATTATTTATCCTGCCTCCCAATTGATTCAGCTCTTTGGCAAGCCAACTTGCGTTTGTATTAATGATTTGACCAATTAGTAACTCGTCTCCAATATTGATAATGCTTATGTTCATACTTTTGGATTGATCTGATGAAGATGTTAGTTGTATAGAATTTACTGCTCGGGATAATATTTTGTGTTGGAATGAAATATAAAATAATTGATCTTCATAAAACAAAATTACGTAATTATCGTTCTGAAAATAAATTGGCAGGATTAAAAAAAATGTCTTATATTTGTTTTGTCTCAATGTTTACCAAATTCTGATCTGTCTATGACTCAGAAAAAATATTTTTTTTACAATAGCAAAACGCTTCAGTTTGAAGAGGTGAAAACGCCTCTTTTGAAGAAGTTGTTAAAGTATGGATCCGTACTTTCCCTTCTAACCATTTATATATGGTTAACCTGGTCTTTTTTTACGCCTAAATTTATTAAAGAATATATTGCTCAAAAATCATTTTTGAAGAAGCGTATTCAAAAAAGTAATAAAGATTTAGATCAAATGACATTTGCTTTAAATTCTTTAATGACCAGAGATAATGATTTATATCGTTCTAAACTTGAATTGAACAAAATTGATGAGAGTACTTGGGAAGGTGGAGTAGGAGGAGTTGAAAGAAATCCTGAACTTCAAAGGCTCACTGATTCTAAAACATTGGTAGAAATGTCTCAGAAAATGTCTGAGGTCAAACATAAATTAGCAGTAGTTAGCGAGTCTCAGGATGTTTTGATAGCCAAAGCATCCAGCGAAGAGCACAAAACTATGGCAATTCCTTTGATTCGTCCTGTACTTTATCTCAAAAGATCCATTCAGAAAATGTCTGGCTTTGGAATGAGAAGAGATCCTTTCAATCCTAATGTATGGCAAATGCACTACGGTATTGATTTTGCTGCGCCAACAGGTACACCTATTTTTGCTACTGGAAATGGTGTTGTGGCAAGAATAGAGCATAAGGCAAATGGTTATGGGTTAAACGTAGTAGTTGATCATGGTTTTGGTTACAAAACCTTGTATGCACACATGTCTTCTATTGCCACTACTGTAGGTAAGAAAGTAAAAAGAGGTGAAATCATCGGTTTTGTTGGAAGTACAGGTCATTCTACTGCACCTCACCTCCATTATGAAGTATTTAAGAATGACACACGTGTCAATCCCTCATCCTATTGTAGTAATATGACTACAGAGGAGTACAAGTCTATTATTATTGCGGCAAATGGTACGATGAGTTTTGCCCCTAAGAATAGTAGAAAAAGAAAAAGAAGATAATTTCTTCCCCAAACAAAATTGGTATTTTGCACCTGACATGAGAGAAAAAAAAATGGGTTTATATGGAGCTATTGCCCTGATTGCTTCATGCATGATTGGAACAGGTGTTTTTACTTCCTTAGGTTATCAGTTAGTTGGGATAGACTCTTCCTTCGCAATCATGGTATTATGGTTAACTGGAGGACTTGTTGCCATATGTGGTGCTCTGATTTACAGTAAATTGTCTGTTTTGTTTCCCGGATCAGGAGGAGAATATAATTATTTAGGTAAAATTTATCATCCAGCCGTAGGATTTCTCTCGGGTTGGACCTCTTCCACCATCGGCTTTGCAGCTCCCATAGCTGCTGCATCTATTGCTTTTTCAAAATATTTTGGAACATTTTATATGTTCGGTCCTTATCATAACTATATGGTTTCTATTGCGGTGATTTTACTTGCTGCAGTTATTAATATGAAAGGATTAAATTGGGCGGAGTGGTTTCAAAAATATGCAACACTGTTAAATATTATACTAATTGTTTTGCTTGTAGTTCTTGGTTTCTTTGCTTGGAAATGGGGGAAATTTTCAAATAATCAATTTACTGTGGGAGCTAAGGATTGGCAGGCTGTTTTTAGCCATTCCTTTGCAGTTTCTCTTATCTATGTCTCTTATGCCTATTCTGGTTGGAATGCTGTTACTTATATCGGTTCGGAGGTAGAAAACCCTAAAAGAACGATACCACTTTCTTTGGTTTCAGCAGTATCTCTCGTTAGCTTTTTATACTTGAGCTTGAATATGGTATTTTTATACAGGGCAGATATAGAATTATTGAGAGGAGAAAATGAAGTAGCCCATATTGCTTCAGCTCAAATTTTTGGATCTATAGCATCTTCTTTTGTATCTCTTTTGATTTGTTTTTGCCTTTTTGCTTCAGTATTGGGAATGTCAATAGCAGGACCAAGAGTCATTAGTCAAATAGCCCAAGACTATCCTCCATTGCAGTTTTTTGGAAAAAAAAATAGGGATGGGGCGCCCGTTATTGCTATTGTGGTTCAAGTGTTTATTTCTACTCTGCTTGTTTTAACATCGAGTTTTGATATGGTCATTCGTTATGTTGGATTCAGTCTGGCGCTATTTACTTGTTTAACTGTAGCAGGTTGGGTAATTTTAATAATTCGTAATCATACATTTCTCTACAGGAATAATTTGCTTTTGCTTGTTCCTGCTACTATATTTGTATTGTTGGAATTATGTATGCTGTACTTTACATTAATTGATCACCCAACAGAATCTTTACTTGGTATTATCACAGTTTGTTCAGGATTGTTAGTATACTTTTTTAACCGAAATCAAAAAAATCAACCTTATGAGCTATAAGCTTTTCAATTCAATTTTAACATGCAGTTTACTGGGTTTATTGTTTACTGCTTGTCAGCTAGATAACAATAAAAAAGTTGAAAAGACTGAAACAACAGAAGAGAAAAAAATAGTCAACACCCCTCCAATTGAAATAGATAAAAAATATAATGATGTTGCCAGAATATTGGCAGGAATTGAAGTCGAGTCTAGTTCAGAATTTTTTGAAATTACTCAAACAGAATTTTGGAAGGCCTATAAAAAAGCCTCTGATCAATCCTGGCAAAATGCAAATGATAAAAGGTTCAATGCCGTAAAAGAGTGGGCTAAACAAGAATTGGGAACTGTAAATTCAATGGATGGAGATCTTTGTTATCCTTTTTCCGGTCCCGATTTTTTTTATGCGTATAAATTTTTCCCCAATGCGAATAACTATCATCTTTTTGCATTGGAACCAGCAGGTGATGTAAGTTTTTTGAAAAATAATGATATTAAATGGGAAAGTTATTGCAATAATGTTGCTCAAACCATTGATGACTTCATATTAGGGGGTTTCTTTCATACCAAGCATATGAAAATTGATATGACTCTGAATGGAGCGCTGCCAGCTATTCTGGCTTTTATTGTTAGATCTGGGCATCAAATTGCAAAAGTAGAGCATGTTAAGATTGATAATGATGGAAAAATAATTATTTCAGATTCTAGTAAGTCATCTGTACGCATTGATTTTATCGAAGCTGAGAGTGGAAAATTAAAATCCGTTTTTTATCATTCCTGTGATTTATCTGATTATGGAATTATTACAAATCCAGCTCTTCTAAAGTATATGGATCAAATTCCTAACCCCAGAACATTTACTAAATCTGCAAGTTATTTGATGCATCGACCCAATTTTGAAAAGGTTAGATCTTTGCTTCTGAAAAAGTCACTGGCTATTTTTCAAGATGATACAGCAATTCCTTATAAATATTACGACTCTAAAGTATGGAATATTCAATTATATGGAAAGCATATAAAACCCATACAATTGTTCGCTACCCGTTTGCAAAATGATTTGGTTGAAGCTTACAAAGATCCAAAAGTAAAAACTCTACCATTCTCTTTGGGATACCACTCAAAGAATGAGGGTGATAATATGATGTTATCAATTAAAAAATAAAAAAAGCGCCATGCGCTTTTTTTATTTTAAAGAATCATTTCCCTTGTACCACCAGCTGGAATTATTAATTTTCCAAGTGTTTTGGATTTAATTTCATCCTCTGATACACCGGGTGCTCTCTCTAAAAGATGAAAGGCATTCTCTTTGATTTCAAAAAACCCAAGATCTGTAATCACTCTTTTTATGCAGGAGGTTCCTGTAAGTGGAAGCGTACATTGATTCAAAAGTTTTGAATTTCCCGCTTTATCCGTATGCATCATAGCAACTATGATATTTTTGGCAGAAGCTACCAAATCCATAGCGCCGCCCATACCTTTTACCATTTTACCAGGAATTTTCCAGTTGGCTATGTCGCCATTTTGAGAAACTTCCATAGCCCCTAAGACTGTTAGGTCAACATGCCCGCCACGAATCATTTCAAAACTTTCTGCAGAACTGAATAAAGATGCACCAGGCAACATCGTAACGGTTTGTTTTCCAGCATTGATCAAATCTGCATCTATATCCTCCTCCACAGGGAAAGGTCCCATACCCAGCAAACCATTTTCGGATTGAAGAAAAACATCCATTCCTTCGGGAATATAATTAGCTACCAAGGTTGGAATACCGATTCCCAGATTGACATAATAACCATCTTTTAATTCTTGAGCGATTCTTTTGGCGATGCCGAATTTATCTAGTGCCATATGTTATTTTATATTTTTTTTAAAAAAGTTCTTTGCTCAATTCGTTTTTCATAATCAGCTCCCTGGAAAATTCTTTGAACATAAATTCCCGGGACATGAATATTATTGGGATCCAGTTCACCCGGTTCAACCAGTTCTTCCACTTCGGCAATGGTAATTTTTCCTGCCTGAGCCATCATTGGATTGAAGTTTCTGGCCGTGCCTTTGAAAATCAAATTTCCATGTTTATCGCCTTTCCAAGCTTTAACAATTGCGAAATCGGCATGCAAGGCTTTTTCCATTACATACATTCTGCCATCAAAATCACGAATTTCTTTTCCATTGGCGATTTCTGTACCGTATCCTGTGGGTGTAAAAAAAGCAGGAATGCCTGCTCCAGCAGCTCTGATTCTTTCAGCCAGCGTTCCCTGAGGAGTCAACTCTACTTCCAGTTCACCGGAAAGCAACTGTCTTTCAAATTCAGCATTTTCACCCACATAGGAGGAAATCATCTTTTTGACCTGTCTGGTTTTTAACATCAAACCGATTCCAAAATCATCGACACCTGCATTGTTGGAGATACAAGTGAGTCCCTTAACTCCTTTTTGGACCAAAGCACTAATACAATTTTCCGGAATACCGCATAATCCAAAACCTCCTAACATCAGAATACTGTCATCTTGAATATCGAAAATAGCTTCGGCTGCATTTTTATAAATCTTGTTCATAATTTATCTTTTTGAGAACCTAAAATTAATCAAACTTATTTAAATTGATTTTTATTGAATAAAAAAAAGACAAAAACTTTGATAACGATAAAACTAAAACTATCTTTGTAGCCTGATATCGCAGAGTGGAGCAGCGGTAGCTCGTCGGGCTCATAACCCGAAGGTCGTAGGTTCGAGTCCTGCCTCTGCAACAAATGAACATCTTCCTGCTGGAAGATGTTTTTTATTTTAGGGGGGTAGAAAATGAAAAAGTAAATTATGAAAAATTATCTTTCTTTGGTTAAGTTTAGTCATACCATTTTTGCGATGCCCTTCGCATTTTTGGGTTTCTTTCTTGCTACTTTTGAATTCGAAAAATCTTTCGATTGGACTTTATTATTGAAAGTGATTCTCTGTATGGTATTTGCGCGAAGCTCTGCCATGGCATTCAATCGGTGGGCAGATCGGGATATTGATGAAAAAAATCCGAGGACAGCTCAAAGAGAGATTCCCTCAGGAACAATAACTGCGAATCAAGCTTTATTTTTTGTGATAATTAATAGCTTACTTTTTGTCACAACTACCTTTTTTATCAATTCACTCAGTTTTTATCTCTCCCCTCTGGCATTACTTATTGTGTTGGGATATTCTTATACAAAAAGGTTTACTGTTCTTTGCCATTTTGTTTTAGGAATAGGTCTGGCCTTAGCTCCGATTGGCAGTTACATAGCAGTTTCAGGACAATTTGCCTTTTTACCCATATTGTTTTCATTTGTAGTGTTATTTTGGGTTTCAGGTTTTGATATCATTTATGCTTTACAAGATGAGGAATTTGATAAAAATCTCGGTTTACACTCTATTCCAGCAGCTTTAGGAAAGAAAAGAGCAGTTATGGTATCCAATGTTCTACACGGGTTAACAGCTCTTTTAATCATCTTTGTAGCTAGGCAGGGTAACTTTGGCCTTATCCATTTTATTGGTGCCATCTTGTTTATTGCTTTACTTTTGTATCAACATATCATCGTAAAGCCCAATGATTTGTCAAAAGTTAATCTGGCCTTTTTTACCATGAATGGGTTTGCCAGTATTCTCTATGCAGCTTTGGTAATTACTGATTTCTATGTAAAAATCAATCTTTGGTAAGCAGGGGTAACTGAATATAAAAACAAGTTCCCAAACCTAAGGTTGATTTGAAATAAATCTGACCACCTGCGCTTTCCACAATACTTTTTGTCATGGGCAGGCCAATGCCATTCCCGTAATTTTTTGTTGTGAAGTTGGGTAAAAATACTTTGTCATATTCTTCTTCTGGAATACCAATTCCGTTATCCTGGATAGATATTTGAATAAGATTTGCCTTCTTTTTTTCTATTTTAATGCGAATCTGACCTTTTTTATTGGATGGAATTGCCTGTATACCATTTTTAATGAGATTAACCAAAGCTCTGTGTAAATGTGTTTTGTCAACCTCAACCATAGGCTCAGAATCGCTTTCCCATTCAACAAGAATATCGGTATCTCCATTAAATAAGCTTACCACGGGATCTATAATTAGACTCAAATTGATGATTTCATTAACTGGTGGAGGCATCTTGGCATAACTTGAGAAATCCTCAGAGATTTTGGATAATGTCTCAATACTAAGAAGAATGGAATTGGTTACTTTAGGAAGCATTTCCATTGCTTTATTCGGATCTTCCTTAGCAATACGATCAAGTAATTGTATTTGCAATTTCATGGGGGTAATCGGATTATTTATTTCATGGGCAACCTGCCTGGCTACTTCCCTCCAAACCAATTCTCTTTGATTTCTTGAAAGTTGTCTTGCATTTTCTTCCAATTGGTCAATCATTTGATTGAATTTTTCAACCAAAGCCTTTACATCAATTAGTTTACTTTGTAATTGAATTTTTTCATTGGATTTGAAGATGGTAATTTCTTTGAGTTGATCACCAATAAAGTTTAAGGGGCGAGTCACAGATCTTGAAAGAAAAAAAGAATACAAGCTTGCGAGTAAGAGTAAGAGTGTGTATAAATTTAACAAGGTTCCTAAGAAATTTGATGATTCATAGTAACTAAAATATTTATTTTTTTGTAAATCATAGGGGATATGTAGATAGGCTATAATTTGTTCGTTTTTATCTTTTAATCCAGCATAACCGGAGATAAACTTAAAATCAGAAATATTTTCTCCAAGGCTTATTTTTTCAGCAGATGAATTTTGAATACTATCAAAAGCGATACGATTCATAAATTTAGAAACGAGCTTTCGATCAAAAACAGACTCCTGAGAGCTGCTGATAAGTTGCCCTGTAGAAGAATAGACATTTACATCCATTTTGTAAATGCTTGAAATTTCTTTGGCCTCGGGAATAAACAAACTACTGTCTTCTCTTTGTTTAATTTGCCATTGCGCTGATCTTACTGTATTTTCCATTCTTTTTTCCAGTCTTTGTTTTTGATATCTTTGAAATTCTTCCCTAAAAAAATAGGAAGTAACAAAAGCAATGGCTATGAATGAAAAAATGCTGCTGATCAAGAGTCCCCTTTGAATATTTTCAGAGAGAGTCATGTTGAAAATCAAAGTGGTATATGAAGTTTTCCACAGAAAATCAAAGCTTTGAACCAAAATAAGAACAAGGATCATCCAAAAGGTTCCGCAAATGAAGATAAATGAGAAAATACTTACAGGTTTGAAAAAATTTTCTTTTTCTGTTTGAACTACTGCGATTTTATTGGAAGAATCCTTTTTTAGAATGTAATATTTATCATCAATTTGTAGTGGGTGAATATTATGTTTTGAATAGGGATGCTTATTAATCTGAGCTAGATTTTTAATGTCGAAATTTTTGTTACGAACTATTTTTTCAGATTTAATAAGGGCAAAACAATATGAATGTAAGTCAATTGTTTTGGTTTTTTTTGATTGTTTTAATATTTCAATGTAAATGTTGGATTCTTCGTTGTTGTTTTTTGGAATGACCTCTATTAGGATAGAACCGATAAGAATATCCTTGTTTTTGACGTCACATCTGATAAGGTAATAAGCAGATTCATTTGGATTGTCAATCAGTAGAATGTTTTTGGAAATGGATTTGTGCTGCTTTTGAGCATTAACCCAAGTTGTAGGCAGATCATTTTCACCGTTTCTTGATTTGCCTAATGCGTTGAAAAATTGAACCTTATATTGATAGTTTCCAAATAATAAGGGATCGAGATATAGATAATTTAAACGTTCTTGAATCTGGGAAAGAGGTATATAAGGTGAATTGAGATAGTTTTTAAATAGAGGATCAGATGATATTTGATTGATTTTTTCTTGCAAGAATTCTTCTATGTCCCTATCTCGCTCCTCTAATATTTCATTGATGCACTCTGCAGAGGTAGAAGTTTTAATAATTTGATTGCATCGTTCAATGATCAGTGCTGAAAAAAATGAGTAAAAAATAAGCCATATTATCAGCCAGTTCAGTGTGAATTTTACAAACCTTTTAAAATAACGGTATAAGAAAAGGAAGGAGAAATAGAAGAAAATTAAGATGAGATAAAGAGACCAATCTTTTAATAGAGAGAAGTAGACAATTGAGGTTACTAATGCTCCGAAAAAGACCATTCCTATGTTTTTACTTTTGCTTTCCCTCAATCGATAGTCAATAGCTAGGAAAGTAAAAAAAATATAGGCTATCAGACTGACTATAATCAGCAATGAGTTGAATTGAAAAGAGCTTGGATCCTCAATCCCTATGTAAACGGAACCATTCGATGATACGGTGAAGATCAAATATAGGAAAATGAAATAAGTAAACCCTATAAGGGAGTTAAACCATAAATCATAACTCCAGCCCCAGCCCAAATCATTTGATTTAACCTTTTTACCAGGGATAAAAACATAAACAGAACTTACGGATACAACTAATATGATGAAAATTAATTTACCAAGGTCTATAGATAAATCTTTGCCGAAAATAATTTTATATTTTAAATAGTCGATATCAACGTACCAGCAGGGGAGAATCCATTCGCAAAAAAATAAAGAAATAAGAACTGAGCCTACAATCAGGAATATAGACTCAACTATGGGGCTTTTAATGGCAACATAACTTTTGAATAGAAAGCACAAAAAAAGTATAAATATGAGTGCAGAAATTAAAAATATAACATAGGTGATTGTATCTAAAATAGTGTTATTACTTTGGTTCATTTGCTTTACCTGAAAGGAAATTCCCCAGGTGCTTATTTCAACTAGGAATCCTTCATTATTCCGATCCAGGACAAAGTGAGAATTTAAACTGCTGTTTAAAAGTGTAAATTGATTTTTTAAATATGAATTTTGAATCGGATAATACTGATAGATGGGTATCAATGCAATCGCATAACTACTGTCCAGGTCAACCGAAAATTGTTTGGGTTGAAAGGGTGCTTTTTTTAATAAATAAATAGATCCTGCAATTTCATACTGTTTGGTTTGGTTTTCATGATTGAACCCTAGTTCAGATTGATATGGAAAAATTAGATTATTATTCCAATAAAGAAGTGAATCATTTTTATTGAAAATTAAAAAGGTAATTTTTTCTTTTGTAATTGATTTGTTATCAAGTATGTCTTGAAAAGATTCGGGGACGAAAAAAGGATTTGTCTTATTCAGTTCTAACTGAATTTTACTTTTTAAGGTTGAGGTAAATTCATTTTTATCATAGGGAACCTTTGAAAAGTAATTTACCATCCATCCGAGAGAACAAAGTACCAGAGATAGAATCAGTAAGTAATTATGTTTGGAAAAAACAGGCATTTTAAATATGCTTGTACACCAAACAATTGGCATGCATGCCCCCACCTACAGATGAAATTACAATTTGATCGCCCATATTTATTTGGTGCCCTTCCAGTTTGTTTTTGAAAATCCAATCCAATAACATGGGTAGGGTAGCAGCCGAACTATTGCCCCAGTTTTGAACTGTTAATGGAAAAACTGATTCAGGGAAAGTTTCCAGCTGATTGATTTCAAATAATTTTTTTATCATTTGCCGAATCATTTTTTCATTCGCTTGATGCATGATAAATTTACTGATATCTCTGATTTCTAATCCAGCCTTTTTAATGCATTGGTCAATGGCATAAGGCACTTTCTCCATGGCATATTTGAAAACACTTTTGCCTTGCATTTTAACATAAATACGTTTTTTATCCTCACTATTTAATGAAGGGCCCATTTTAAGATACTCGGATTTGTCCACAGCGTCTGTTATGGTTTTATGACAAAGTATACCCACAGGTGTTTCCGAATCCACAGCTTCCAGAATTACAGCACCAGCCCCATCTCCAAATAACATGGAATCTATGTCATGTGGATCAAGAACACGAGACATAACATCAGCACCTACAACCAAAACTCTTTTCGCGTCGCCACTTTTAATATAATAATTGGCTTGGATAACTGCCTGTAACCAACTGGGACAGCCAAATAATATATCATAAGCGACACAATTGGAATTTATAATCTGTAATTTTTGCTTTACTTTAGCTGCTACATTAGGTAGCATATCCGTGTAATGGTTAGCGCTTTTTGTATCTGCAAAATTATGAGCTATAATGATATAATCTAAACTTTCTCTGTCAATCCCTGAGCTCTGTAAGGCATTTTCAGCAGCAAAAAATGCTAAATCCGATGTATTTAGATCTGCACTTGCGTATCTTCTTTCTACAATTCCGCTTATTTCTGTGAGTTTTTCTGCAATTTCTTCAGAAGACTTTGACTGTAGCTGGTGATCAGCAGTATAAAAACTTGAATTATTAAAATACTCATTAGGTATAATCTCAGTGGGGAGATAAGATCCTGTAGCTGTAATTTTGGTATAAATTTGATTCATCAAAAAGGACTTTAGATTATACTAACCTTAAAACAAAACGAATTTAGCTTAATTTGAACATTAAACCAATTTTGTCTTGTTATAGGTACTCATTTGTTGATGAAAAAAAAAGTATTTACCCCTAATGTATCAGATAAATCTTATGTTTTCTTAGGTAGCGAAATCTGTTTTCTGCAAAAATCCGATTATATTTGAATGTGTTAGTTTTTATTTGATTTCACAAAAAGAATAGATGTATAATATTTGGATTCAGTTAATGCATGAATTTGAGCGTCCCTTCAAGAATAACGTTCTCGTATTATCTGTTGTATTGTTCATTATTTTAATTTCTCCTTTAGTTT
>Ga0169931_10012785_pt1 | contig 11579 bp, 7 predicted proteins | sample Kivu_15m_20L_FD_129675 | JGI IMG/M metagenome (GOLD analysis project Ga0169931, IMG submission 129675) | Freshwater microbial communities from Lake Kivu, Western Province, Rwanda to study Microbial Dark Matter (Phase II) - Kivu_15m_20L... | ecosystem: Environmental > Aquatic > Freshwater > Lake ... | reverse complement strand
ATGTTGCGAACGGGACTGTAGCGGCCGATGCGATCGGCGAGCAGGTGATCGAAGCTGCGCTGTGCGCCGGTTGAGAGCGCGCCGCCGGCATCGCCTGGCAATCGCAGCGGTGCCCAGCCGCCCAGCATCGTGTGCAATGGGCCCCAGTGTGCGTTGATGTGGTAGCCGAAGTTGACGGTGGTGAAGCCGTCCATGATTGCCGTGCGGCTCTTGTACGGCTCCAGCATCGACATGGTCGGACCCAGCGTGTAATTGGAACCAACGGTCCCGGTACGCCAGGAAGGTACCCGGCCGCAGGGTGTGTACACGAAGATAAAGCGGGGCTTGGCGGCGGCGCCGTCCGCACGCGCTTGCAAACGATTGGCAAGCAGGGAAAGGGCGCTGCCGCCCATGGCACCGGTGAGAAAATTGCGTCGTTTCATGGTTTGCCTCGTGGTCCCTGGTCAGATTTTTTGAGAAAGCGTCGCGCTGCCCGCACGGGTGGTGAATGCGTCGGAGGTGATCGTGTCCTCGACGAGATCGTCGAGCCGGCCCGACTTCATGAAGCGCCTGGCAATGCGTTGCAGGGCGCAGTTGTCGACGTGCTCGAAGACCCGTGCGGACATCAGATAGTTGGCCAGGTTGCGCGCGAAGCACATCCGCGCCTGTGGGCTGTGTGCCAGCCACTCGGACATCTCGGTGATGCCTTCCCAGTCACCCATGCCGGGGTAGGGGGCCTGTCCGAAAAACGGCGGAATGCTGCCGGTGGCGTTGATGCGCCGGCCTTTTTCGATGTCGCGATAGCGCCCGAAATGATCGAAGTGCTCGAACAAATATCCGGGTGGGTTGATAACCGTATGACACGATCGGCAGGACGGGGCAGCGGCCAGCGTCTCGAAACGTTCCCGCGTTTGCATGTGTGGGGTGGTCTGCACCTTGGAGAAGTCCACGTTGGGGACCGGCGGTGGCATCGGCTCACAGAGGATCTTGAGCCGGATGAGCATGCCCCGCTGCACCGGATCGCTGGTGTTGGCGTTGGCATGCGCCGCAAGGATTGCCGCAAGACCAAGGACGCCCTTGCGCTGACGCTCGTCCCACATGATGGTGTCAGGTGGTACGAATCGGCCGTCGTAGATATGTTCGAGTCCCGGCAACATGCGCGACTTGGTGGCGGTGAAGAGCCGGTCGAAGCGCCCCTCGGGACCGAGGAAGTTGTCGCGGATGAAGTGCTTGAACTCGGCAAGGACCACAGGGCCGAGATCGCCGCTGTTGTTGTCGTCGGAAGACGGCCTTATCAACTTGTCGCCAAGGTGCGACACGCCAAGCCACTCCTCTGAAAAATCGATGAGTCGCTCGCCAAAGGCCTCGTCCGAGGTCCACTGCCTCGCCACGGCCGCGAGTGCAGCGCGGAATTCCTCGTCCGTGGCCGAGTTCGCGATGTTGCGCTCGTCGCCGTTTGGCGCGTGACCACGAACCGCAAAGCTCGCGAAGTTGAGCAGCTCTTCTCGGGTCAGCTTTGTGTCGGCGGTGCTATCCGGTGCAGCGCCGGCCTCTGTTCGGAAAAGAAAACGCGGCGACAGCAGAGTCGCGGTGATGACGCCCTCAAGCGCGGATTGCGGCCCCATTTCGGCGTTCAGGTTGCGATAGAGGTTCGCGAATCCCTGCCACTCGTCGGGCGAAACCGACCCTCGCAACAACTTGCCCACCAGCAACTTGAGGGGACCATGGACGCAGGCGCTCTCCGAGTCCTTGCGCGTGCACGCGGTCTCGGGCGGCAGCCCTGCGACGTAGCGTTCGGCCAATTCCTTTGCGGCCGATTTGTAGGACGCAAAGTCGACCGAGTTGATGGGACGGGCCTCGGCCACCGCCGTGTGATCGCCCTGCAGGTAAAACACCGGCGCGTCCTTGGCGCGCACGACGTCGTGGCCAAGCGCATCTTCGAGTGCGGTCGTCACCTCGGACTGAGCCAGACGCACGAGGCGCACGCCGACCGGGTTGTCCTCACGGCAGACGCCGGTCGGATTGAACTCGTCGAGGTGCACGACCTCGGCCACGGGCGGTGTTTTCTCGACGGGTGCGGTGGCGCTGCGGCATTGCGCAAACAGCAGGAGGGCTGCACTGGTCGTTGCCAAACGTGTTGGGATTCGCATGGGTTATAGCCTCACTTCGTCGATGACCCGGGTGCCCGGTTCGATGGTGCGCATGACCTTGCCGCGCACCGTGATTTGCGCGCCGGCCGTTTCGCGGTAGCCGAACATGCGCCACGCCGAGGCGTGCAGATCGCGGATGTGCATGGCGTTCTCCACGGGGGCGAGGCCAAAATCGTCGGTCTTGCCGTAGACCGTTCCCACCTTGGTGGCAGCACCGGCCAGCAGTGTGGCGTACGCGTGGTGATGGTGATCGCGGCCGCGGGGTTGTTCAGCGGACGCGATGGGCCTTCGGCCGAACTCCGTGGTCACGCAGACAAACGTGTCACGCAATAACCCGCTCGCCTTCATCTCACGCACGAGCGCGGCGATGGCGCGATCGGCGTTGCGCGCGTGTTTCTCGACCGAGCGAATATCGCCATGGCAATCCCAGGGCAGGCCGTTGCCATCGTCACCGCTGTCTTGAATCTCGACGAATCGCGTTCCGGCCGCGACCAGATCGGCTGCGAGCCGACAGCTCTGGCCCATGAACGAATCGCCATACGCCTTGGCTCGTGCTGCAGCGTTCTTGCCCGTCGAAAATTCGCCGGCATGTTGCGAGATGCGGGTGGCAAGCTCCGCGGACTGCGTTCGGGCCTCAAGAAGATCCCACTCACCCGCCTTGCGGTTGTGATGCCTGTCAAGCTGCGCCTTCAGCGTTGCAAGCTCGGCGCTGCCCGCCGACTTGTTGCTGCGCAGCTTCGCCAGTTGTCCGGGATCCACGTGGGTACCCGCGAAAATCGCAGGCAATGGTCCGTTGCCCCAGGCCGCCGCATTCGCAGTTCCGTCACCGGCCGCCAGCACCACATGCGGGGGCAGGTTGGGATTGCGCGTGCCCATGCGCCAGGTCATCCAGGCGCCAAGCGAAGGATGAGAGGCATCGCCGTGCCCCGTGCCGACCACCCGCAACGAGGCGTCGTGGTTGTGGGTCGAGCCCGCATCGTCGGCGCAGCGATCGGTCGTCATCGAGCGAATCACACAGAAGTCATCGATCTGCTTGCCAATCTCCGGGAAGAGCTCGCTCACCTCGGTGCCACATTTGCCCTGCTTTGAGAACTTCCACGGCGAGGGCAGGACGTTGCCACCATAGTTGGGAAACGCCGTACGAAAGGAACGGGGCAGCGGCTTGCCCGCGTTTTTCTCCAGCTCTGGCTTCGGATCAAACGAGTCGATATGCGAGAGTCCTCCTCGCAACACGATGAAGATGACGTTTTGAGCCATCGGCTTCTTGTTGTTGGGATCGATCGGCAGTGCCTTGTTCGACAGCAGATCGGCGCCGAGGGCCTGCGGTGTTCGCAGGGCGTACAGGAGTCCCCCGCCAAGCGGTGCGAAGAGGGAGCGTCGGTTCAGCATCATGTTTTTCACATCAGCACCATAAATTCGTTACTGGTCATGAGCGCGAGGGCGAGTTCCTTGCCGCGTTTGCTGTTCTTGCCGATAAAGGCGGTCGCGATGCGCAGCTCTTCCGCGTCGGGCTTTCGTCCCAGCACGCGCTGGTACACGGCCTCGATCTGAAGTTTCATCGGATCGCTGTTCTTATCCGTGCTGCGTTTGTCAGGCGCAGCGGCCGTCCAGATGTCAGCCGCGCGCTCTTGCACCCACGGGTTTTGCGCAACCGCGCCCTGGAACGCGACCGTGCCGGTATCAATCGCGAGCAGCTCTGCGATGCCAGGCACCTTTGCCTTCGATGGCGCCGCCTTGCCGGCCAGGAAGGCCCAGCTCTCGAAGAGCACGTCCGGGCGCAGCGTGCGCGGTGTCCAGCGCCAGAAGAACACGTTGTCCGCGTCGCGGAGGTCGTTGTTCTCGGTGTGCTCGGTCTTGAAGCTGAATGCCGCCGAAAGCAAGAGCTCGCGGTGCAGCCACTTGAAGGACCAACCATTCTCGATAAAGCCGCTCGCGAGGTATTCGAGCAGCGCCGGGTTGGTCGGAAGGACAGCGTTGCGGCCGAAGTCGTTCTCGCTGCCAACCAGCGCCTGACCAAGGTGGTGCTTGACGACCCGGTTGACGATGACGCGCGCCATGCGCGGCGCCGCCGTCGTGCCGAGCGCGCGCTCGAAGAGCTTGCGGCCATCCGGCACCTCGGTGGTGGACACCGTCTGACCGGCGAACGCGTTCAGCAAGGCCCAGCCGCCCTCGGTGGCATCCGCGCCCGGGTTTGCGACCTTTGCAAACGAGCCGGCCAGCCGATTGTAGTCGGCGAGGGTGATGGGATCGGTCGGGTGATCGTGGCAACGCGCACAATCGAGGCGCATCCCGAGGAAGGTGCGACTCATGCGGTCCACGATGCCCGTGTGCGGATCCCGGTCGACCACGGCGAGCGCGGTCGCGGGGACGCCGTTCAGATGATCAATTGCGAAGGCCGAGAACGACCGGTCGCTGGCAAACTGATCTTTCACCCACTGCTCGTAGGACGCGATATCCGTGCGGCTTCCGAGCTGACTGTCCCGCATCCAGAGCCGAGCCCAGTATGAAGCGTACTCCGGTTGCGAAAGGAGCTCTTCAATCGCCCTCGCCATGGCCCGCGGGGTCGACTCGGTATCTTTTTCGAGCGCCTCAAGCTGTGCAGGTGAGGGGGGATGTCCCAGAAGCGAGAAGCTGGCCCTACGCAACCACGTGCTGCGTTCGCTCTCGCCGGCGAGCGTGAGGTTCAGCTCTTCGAGCGCATCGAACGCAAAGCGATCCATCGGGCGACGGATTCGCTCACGCATGGACGCGATGGAGGGGGTACCCTTCTGCTCGGCGGTGGGGACCAGCGGTCGCATCGACCAGATCTCACGCAACAGCTGCTCGCCGGAGCGCCTGTCGTTGGCGATCGGCTCGGGCTTTTTCTCGGGCCAGGGTGCGCCACGGGCGACCCATTCTTCAAGCAGCGCGATCTCGTCCTTCGGCAGCTTCTTTTCGAGCGGCATCTCGAATTCCTTGTGCGTCCAGCGCACGGCCTGAATCATGATGCTGTCATCGGGCTTGCCGGGCACGATCGACGGACCGCTCTTGCCACCGCGGAGCAAGGCCTCGCGGGAATCGACCCGCAGATCATTTTCGGGCTCGTCCGCACCGTGACAGCCAAGACAGGCCTTCATGATGACGGGCAGCACCCGGTTGTGAACGAAGGACTCCTCCGACTCGGGCCACACGGCGCCCTCGGCCACCCAGCGCTCAAGGATCTGAATCTGTTCTTCCTCGAGTGCACCATTGGGTGGCATCTCGAGATCGGGTCCGGCCTGGTGGCGGATCGCCTTGACGAGCAGGCTTTCGGCGGGCTTGCCGGGCACGATGACGACGCCCAGATCTCCGCCCTGCAGCGCGCGGGCCCGGGAATCGAGCCGCAGACCACCTTTGGCCTGTTCGCTGTGGCAGGACCAGCAGCGCGACGAGAGCAAGGGCTTCACCTTCTTCTCGAAGAATCGGTCTTTCATTGCCGCCGAGGGTGGAGGCGTTTGTGCCTGAGCTGCGCCCGCAAAGCCAAGGACAAGCCCAACAAGACACAGCCCGGCGCGCAGGGTCAGTTTGAGTCGATTCGTACCGCGTCGGTGCATCCGCATTCACCGATGATCATTGTCAGTCCCGCCCGGGAGTCAATGCGGATAAACCGTTTCCAACGATCGCTGGACGGGTGACCTGCGCGCCGGATCACAGGTTCGGCAAACCCGATAATCTATCGATCCGCCAGGTGTCTATCGGCGGATGGACGCGATGGGTAAACCCTACGCCTCTTGCACGACTGGATTCCGCAGACGCCCCACGCCGTCGATCTCGACGTCACAGGTGTCGCCTGCCTGCAGCGTGCCCACACCCGCCGGGGTTCCGGTAACGACGATGTCGCCGGGCAAGAGGGTCATGATCGACGAAACGTAGGACACGATCTGCCACGGGTCGAAGAGCATCTCGTCGCCCCGGGCCTTCTGGCGAATCTCACCGTTGACGACGCAGCGGATGTTGGTGTTGCCGATGTCCACCGGACCCTCTTCGATCCAGGGGCCAATCGGGCAAAAAGTGTCAAAGGCCTTGGCGCGCAGGAAGTAGCCGCCCTCGGCCTCCTGAATGTCGCGCGCCGTCACGTCGTTCACGCAGGTCACGCCCGAGCCAAAGCCGCGCGCGTAGGCGGCGGTCACCCGGTGGCAGCGCCGTCCAATGACGATGCCGATCTCGGCCTCGTGCTCGACCCGTTTGGCCGACCGCGGCAAAACGATCGCATCGCCGGTGCCAATGACCGCCGAGGGGGGCTTCAGGAAGATGAGGGGCATGCGCGGGTCTTTGGTCTTCCGCTCGCGGGCGTGGCCAGGAAAGTTGTGCGCAACGCAAACGATCTTGGAGGGTTCGCAGGGCGCCAACAGGCGGATCTCCCTGATATCAAAGGTATCTCCGGTGGGCTGGCCGCCCATCCAGGCCGGACCTGTCAGGGCCTCGACCATGCCGAAACCGTCGGTTCGGCCGTACTGAACGCCGCGGGGACCTGAATAACGTACGAACTTGGCCATGGGTTACGGATCGTTTGTACTTTGCCGACCCGCCCACGACAAGTTCTTGCACCGGGTTTCCCCATGTAGGGAAAACCCATCCCTTTTTTCAGGATAACCAAAAATTTTGGCGGTGCGGGTTTGCCCCGGATACTCGGTCGGGCGCCCCGGCGCGTTCGATTCATGGGCAACCCCCAACGCAAACACAGCACCGTCTGGCTCATCCGGCTTATCGGAGCGGGCGTGCTCACCTGCGCCTTTGTCTATGTTCCATTTCATTTGTATCACAAGTCTGGCTTCGCGAAGTGCCTCGAATTGAAGGCCGAGCACGCCGAGCTGCTGAAGGCGAATCAGGCGCTGCAAGACGAAATCGAGGCGCTGCAGCGTGAGGCATCGGCGCTGCAAGGTGATCCGGTGGCGGTGGAGCGGGTCGCTCGCCACGAGCTCGGCTGGGTCAGGCCCGGCGATCTACTCATTGATCTCTCGGAGCGTGCACCATGAGTACCAACGCAGTCGCTCGACGAATTGGCCGCCCTGTCGTGCGCGCTCTGCGCGTGATCTGGGGCTTTGCAGCCGTGGCCCTGTTCGCTGTCTTGCTTTGGGATGGCTGGTTTCCCGGCGTTTGGGGCGAGCGGGCGGCCGATCTTCGAACGGCGGTTGGCGCAGCCGTGCTCGCCGGGATCCTCGCGGCAAAGCTCGCGGGCCGGATGAAGACACCCGAACGACGGCGTTCGCCGCGGCGTGAGGCGGTCAGTGACATCGAGCTGGGTCTGCTGCTGATCGCGGCCGCGTACGTCTTCATGTCGATACTCGGTGGGTCGACGGTTTCGATTCATCCCCTCGTCTATGCGCTCGTCAGTTTTCTCGTCACCTTCCACAGGCTTGGCGTGGGCTTGCCGCTCGCGGCCGGGGCGATCGGCTTCGAGGCGATTCTGTCGTTCGCGCCGCATATGCCACCGGGCGCTGGCCCCACGTTCCTGATTCACGCGGGATTTATCGGGGTTTTTGCGTTGTTGAACGTCGTGTTTCTGCACGCCGAGGTGGCGCGTCAGCGGGGGGAACACCGCAAGCGGCTTGAGCAGGATCTGGCCGCCATGCGCGAGGAAGCCCGCGATTTTCGCCTGATCTCGTCGTCGCTCAACAGCGATGGCAGGCAGCGCTCGCGGGCCGAGGAGGAGGAAAAACTCTCCCTGGGTTCGATCGAGACGATTCACCAGCAGCTCTACGCCACGCTCGATCTGGTGCGTCGGTCCCTGGGTCTGCAGACCTGCGCGCTGCTCTGGCTCGACGCCCGGGGCGAGCGCTTGAAGATCAAGGAGCTCACCAGCGATTCCGCCAACGTCATCGAGGAGGCCATGCCCGCGGGGATAGGCGCGGTGGGCGCGGTCATCAAGGATGCAAGGCCGGTCGTGCTGGCCCGGCCTCGCGCCGAGCTGCTTCCGTACTACGATGGCTCGGTCGAGGTGGTCGCCTTCGCCGGCGTTCCCGTTCTTGAAGGAAAAACCGTGCGGGGCGTGTTGGTCGCGGATCGCGGCGCCGGCGCGCCCTTTGAGAAGGCCGAGGTCGAGCTCTTGAGCGCCACGGCCGATCAGGTGACGCGCATCGTGCAGTCCGAACGCGTGTTTCAGGCCGTGGAACGCGCGAAACACGAACACGAGCGCTTTTACCAGGCATCTTCGGAACTCAATCGCGCCTTCACGCTCGACGAGGTTTACGACGCGGCGCTGGCCGGTGCGCGCAGCGTGTGTGAGTTCGAACTGGCCGTCATCGCCACCCACGATCAACGGACCGGCACGCACACGATCTGTCGCGCCGATGGCGAACTTGCGCACCGACTGACCGACAAGGAGTTCCGCGATCCGGCGGCGCTCGTCTCCATGGTCGTGAAGAACAAGATCGCCCTGCCAGCTGGTGGTGACTGGCGCGAGCGCAACGACGATGTTTTCGTCTTCGATTCGTCCGTCAAGTTGCGCCAGTTCGAGTCGCTGCTGTCATTGCCGCTCATCAGCCAGGACAAGGTCATCGGTACCTTCACCGTGGCGGCCAAGCGCGCAGGTGCCTTTCCGCGCGATCGACGGGAGATGTTGGGGGTCATCGCGAATCAGGTGGCCATCTCGCTGCAAAACGCGAAGATCAACAAGGCGCTCGAGGAGCAGGCGACGACGGACGGCCTGACGGGACTCCTGAATCACCGAACGTTCCAGGAGCGGCTCTCGGATCTGCTGGGTCGCGCCGAGCGGGTTGGCTTTCAGGTCTCGATACTGCTGACCGACATCGATCACTTCAAGAAGATCAACGACAACTACGGTCACCCGACCGGTGACGAGGTGCTGCGTCGCGTGTCACGTTTGTTGAAGGACAACGCGCGCAAGGTCGACATCGTCGCCCGTTACGGCGGTGAGGAGTTCGCCATCGTCCTGATGGACAACGGCCGCGAGGACGCACGCCTCAAGGCCAATCAGATTCGGGAGGAGGTCTCCCGGCAGATCTTCGAGTCCCCGAAGGGCCCCTTCAAGGCGACCATGTCACTTGGCATCGCGGTCTTCCCCGAGGACGCCCGCACGAAGCAGGAGCTCATCGCCCGGGCCGACCAGGCGCTGTACGCGGCCAAGCACGGCGGGAGAAACCGCGCCGTGTCCTGGAAAGAGGTCGAGCAGACGCCGCGCCGCGCCGCGAGCTAGGGGCCCAAAGGCCCAGCGTCGTCAAAGCGGCCTCCCAAGGCATGTAAAACCTTGAGGATTCCCTGGCAGACGTCAATTGCGCCCTGTTAGATTGTCCGCATGAAACGCACACGGCCGGTCTACCGTCGTCAATTTCTAAAGGGTGCAGGTGGAATCTCCCTGGGCCTGCCGTTCTTGCCTTCATTGACGAGCCGCACGGCCTTCGCAGCCGATCCGTTGCCGAACTTTCGTCCGAACCTCTGGTGGATGACGACCGATCACGGTGGTGCATACGAGACGAATTTTTTCCCGAACAAGTCCATGTTGAACACACCGTTCAACATCCCAAACGGACACGGCGGAAACTGGGGCGCGCTCAAGGCCACCAACCAGGGCGGCAAGAACGTCCTGTCGCCGATTCTGCAGGCGGACGCGACCAAGCTGACCGACGCGCGCGTCGCCAAGATGAACGTGCTCTGGGGTCTGGATATCCCGTTCTACATCGCCCACAACACGGGCGGTCACCTGGGCAACTATGCCCGCAACGACGGCAACGGAGCCGAAGGCAAGGCCGTGCAGGGCGATCCGCGCCCGACGTTGGATCATATGTTGGCCTATTCCAAGGGCTTCTACAAGGACACGGTCGGCGTCCTGTACCGCCATATCAGCTACGGCTATCCCGAAAAAGAGGTGACCTGGACGTACTCGAATCCCAGCACCCAGAACGGAAGCATTCAGCCAGCCGTTATCGTGAGAACGTCCAAGGTCCTGTTCTCGCGTCTCCTTGGTGGGATTACGCCCACGGATCCGAATCCCATGCCGATGCCGAATCAACCACCGGTCGCGGTGCGGCCATCGATCGCCGATCGGGTCAAGATCAGCTACGACCGTCTGATCAAGGGTGACAGGCGCCTGTCCGCACGCGACAAGTCCCGCCTTTCCGACCACCTGAGCCAGATCAACGAGCTGGAGCGAAAGATCAACGAAATGCGCCCGATGGGCGGCGGTGGTGGTGGCGGTGGCGGTGTTGGCAGCGGTGGTGGCAGCAAGGCCGCGTGCAAACCGGTCGCGCCGGCCGAGGATACCGCGGCCTTCATCACCAAGAACGATCCGGTGTCTTATGCAAAGACAGCGGCGATCTACAACGACGTGGTCTCTGCGGCCCTGGCCTGCGGTACGACCCGCATCCTGAGCTTCCCAACGGCGTCCGCGAACTTTGCGGTTGGCTATACCGGCAACTGGCACCAGGAAGTCGCACACCAGTGGGAGACCGCGGGCGGACAGGACAACCTCAGGCGTGCCTATCAGCTCGTCTTCGAGAAATTCTTCGTCGACCTGATGGTGAAGCTGGATTCTGTCGAGAGCGCGCCTGGCCGCACGGTCCTCGACGACACGTTGATGGTTTGGTCGCAGGAGTGCGGCATGCGCACCCATGAAGCGACCTCGATTCCCATTGTCACCGCCGGCAGTGGCTTCGGCAGCCACAACACCGGCCGTTTCATCGATTACCGCAGCGGTGGTGGTCCGACCGGCTCGACCAACAACGACCGCTACGGCCTGCTCTACAATCATTTCCTCGCCAGCATCGCGCTGTCGATGGGCATGACCGCTCCCGAGTTCGAGCGTTGGGGCCACAAGGGCATCGGCATTGCCACGGTCGGTGGCAGTTATCGTGGACACTACGTCAACACGAGCTCGAAGTACTTCAACATGGCGAGCACCAAGCTGCCCATCTTTGCGACCTAGGTCGGTGGCAAGACGCAATGCGTCTTTGAGGTGGCGCGGTAATTTCAGCGATCGTTGGTGGACTGACCCTGTTCGCGTTAGGGTCATCCACTGACCGACATGTTCCGAGCCTTCCGATTGCAAAGCGCGGTTATCGCAGTTCTCGTCGCCCTCTCCCCGGTGGGGAGCGCCGGTGCGCAAGGCGGTGTCTCGCCGCAGTTCACGTTGAGCAAGGACCGGTCCGATACCTCGGTCTTTGCCCCGCTCGAAGAGGTCGAGGTCAGGGTACAGGCCTCGGCGCCGAAGACCCGCATCCGTGTCACGGATGGCAAGGGCCATCGCTATGTCGATGCCGAGTGGAAGGGCGCGCCGGTGCGTTTCCAGATCCTGGGCGCGCTTGGCACCCACCGGGTCGAGCTCCACAACAGCAAGTCGGTGCTCTACGCCGAGGAGCTGGTGGTGGACGCCAGCACGCAGCTGCAGACCGCGTCGCAGCGCTTCGATCGCTTTTTCCGCGACCTGTCCGTGTCCCTGCGAAAGACCGATTCGGTGGTGGTCGATGGCAGCTCGGT
>Ga0169931_10012784_pt1 | contig 11579 bp, 8 predicted proteins | sample Kivu_15m_20L_FD_129675 | JGI IMG/M metagenome (GOLD analysis project Ga0169931, IMG submission 129675) | Freshwater microbial communities from Lake Kivu, Western Province, Rwanda to study Microbial Dark Matter (Phase II) - Kivu_15m_20L... | ecosystem: Environmental > Aquatic > Freshwater > Lake ... | reverse complement strand
TGTATCTTTTTCATCAAATTCTTGTGCGCCTCTAATTTTGTTTATCTTGAACGTAATTTTAATGCTCTGGCCAACAAGTGATTCATCTTTCAAAAGTGTTCCAGACGCAGGGATTATAAAATCATGAGAAAGCGATTCGCCAATATTCAAGCCAACCAATTTCGCTTCGATTTCAGGAAGAAATGTGTTTTTTCCAAGCTGAATATCCATTTCATTCATTTTTTCTTTGCGTCCTTTTGCATCTGTAATTTCAACAGAAACATTAAGATAATCGTTCATTTGCGTAGCTCTTGGCTTTTGCAAATCAACTGGCTTAGTGTTCATGCTGCTGAATTTTTTAATTGCACTTGTTGTATCTTCCTTGGTAATTTTTGCAATATGTTGCGTAAGTGCAATATCTTCGAATTTGATCTCAGGCACTTGAGGATAAATTTCAATATTCAATATAAATTGGACTTCTTTGCCAAGTTCAAATTGTTGCAACGTATAATTTGAATCGTATATATTTTCAAATTTATTTTCAGTAACAAGTTCATCAGCAATCGTGCGCGCACATGCAAGCAACCAATCATCTTTAAAATAGCTTAAAGGTGCATGGCCTTGCCTGAATCCTTTTACTACTTTATTTTCTCTATTCTCATTTGCCCATGTTGTAAACGTTTCATATGGCACTGTGACTTCATAAGAATGCGTCAACTTAGTCTGTGTTTCTTTTTTATTCCATTTAGCATTAGTTTTAGCTGAAAAAGACATTTAAGAGCTCCCTTCACAAGTACGGATAGAGGGACTCGAACCCCCAGAAGCAAGAGCCTAAATCTTGTGTGTCTACCATTTCACCATATCCGCAAAACTCTTGGCTAGGATAATATAAAAATTTAATTAGCGCAAGGATGCTGGTATTGATTACTTTACGCGATTTAAATCTTTAAAGTCTTTAACTTGGTTAGGCTTCATTGGCAATACTTCGCCATTACATTATAATTAATAAAATACAATGTCGAACATCTTCAGCAACATTACAAAAACCTCAAGCGCTTATGCAAAATGTGCCTTGCCAAATAATGAGTTCATAGAAAAATATGGCATAGATACAACAAGTGAGTGGATTGAGACAATGACTGGCATTACACAAAGGTATTTTGTTGAAGATATTTCACAGCTTGAAGAGCTTGCGACAAAAGCAGCTAAAGATGTTATAACTGGCATTGATATCAATTCTGTTGATGGAATTATTGTAGCCAGCTCAACTAGTGGATACAATTTTCCTGGTCTTTCGCAGTTTGTGCACAAAAACCTTGAGCTGAAAAATTCTGCCCGTGCGCTTGATATTAATGCAGCATGTAATGGTTTTATGGTTGCTCTATCGATTGCTGATTCATGGATAAAGCATGATTGTGCAGAAAATGTGATTGTTATTGGCGCAGAGGCCATGAGCACAATTTTGGATATGGCAGATAGATCAACGTGTTGTCTTTTTGGCGATGGAGCTGGGGCAGTGTTGTTGAGCAAATCAAGCACGCGTGGTCTATTAGCCTTCGAGCACATGGTGCTATCACAGCGATGCGACACTCTCATCGCGCATAAGAACAAACATATTGCCATGAATGGACGGGCCGTTTTTGAAAACTCGATCAAGGCGTTTGAGGAAGTGATTTTGAATGCGTTGAAGAAGGCAGATATCAAGCTAGAGGATGTGGATTTGTTTGTTCTTCATCAAGCAAATGCCCGCATATTCCAAGCTCTTGCAAAGAAAATGAACTTAGACGAGGCGAAAATTCCGTTTTTTGCAAAACATTTCGCAAACACGTCAGCAGCTACTATTCCAATGGCATTAACATGCGCTGAGTATGAAAAGCACTATGCGAATAAGACAATCGTGTTAGCAGGATTTGGCGCGGGGTTTACAACAACAGCCAGTGTGCTATCATCTATTAGATGAACCCGTCTGTAATATTTTTAAATGGTCCGCAAGATGACCAAAAACGCCAATTAGTAAGAGAATTGAGAAAAAAGTTTGAAGAACATGCTTGCATAGTGATCAATCGCAAAGAACTGCTTGATATGATGAACGGCTACGATGCCGTGCAAGACGAATCATTTGAATGGATTGCAGCTAAGGTTGTTAAGAACATTGTAAACAATGGTGTATTCGTGATTTTCGATGCATTTTTGCCAAGCAGAAGGATGCAGCAATATGTGCAACAGATGAGCGGCCTGCCATGTTATTGGATTGGCGTGTTTTTCAAAGAGCATGATGCTGAGTTTTATGATTACACAGTGCAGATCAAGCTGCGCGATCCAGTGGTAAGCGATGAAGCGGTCAGTGAATTAGCTCAAGAACATAACCAAGACGATCATGTGTCTGATGATGCTCAAACAGCTGAAGAGCACGTAATTGAAGATGATGTAACTGAAGAATTGAATGAAACGCAGTTTCAAGACGAAGCTGCCGTAGTTCAAGTAGCTCAGGAAGTAGTTTTTATCAAAACGCCTAAGCCAATTCGTCGTGCAGCAATCGATATATATGAATATGTTTCTAGCAATTCTCCGCGTTGCTTTGAATCGTTCAAGAGTGTTGAGTTTTCAGCTCGCAAGCGCATGATTGGCAGCAAAGATAAGTATGAAGAGCCAGAGTCACAATATGAGCGGCAAGAAAAGAGAGAGAAGCCAGTGTTTGCAAATGCAGATGAAAAGCGTGCTTACAAGGATAAAAAGTTTAGCTCATTGAAAACAAAATTTCAGAAAGATGAAAATGGTGTTCGCAGATTTAAAAAGCGCGCAGAGAGGGCTGATGGCGAACAGACAGAAAAAAGAGGCGAGCGTGGAGAGCGCAAGTTTGGCGGATTCAAACCTAGATTTCAAGGTCAAGGTGATCGTCGCTCATCTGGCCGACGTTTTGGAAGGCCAGATAGAAATGGCAGAGCAACAGAAGGCGGAAGAGGTCGTTTTTCAGCAGGCGGAGAGCGTTCTAGAGATCGCGATTGGATTAAAGGAGATACAGCACGCGGATCACATACATTTGATCGCAATGCATGGAAGTCAGACCCAGATTTAGATAAGAAGCGCGAGGCGTTCAAGGAATTTGCAGGCAGTTATAAAGAAGGCGATGCATTCTTCAAAAAAGACTTTGATCGCGCAGATAGAGGCCCAAGAGAGGGCGGTTCATCAGAAGGTGGCTTTAGAGAAAGACGTTCATTTGGTGCTCGTGATGGTCGCTCAGGCGAAGGTCGTTCTTCAAAAGGGCGCTCGTTTGGGGGACGTTCAGGTGATCGTCGCTCATTTGGCTCACGCGACATGAGATCTCGTAGCGTTGGCGAATCTGATCGTAGCTCAACAGGTAGATCAGATAGCAGACCTGGCGGAAGATTTGGAAGCAGACCTAGCAGCAGGTTCGGCGGTGGTGAAAGAAAAGATTTTGGACCAAAAAGAGACTTTGGTGAAAAGAAGTTTGGCGAAAAAAGAGAATTCGGTCGCAAGAGGGAATTTGGCGAGCGTAAATTTGATGAAAAGAAGGAATTTGGTGAAAAGAGCTTTGAGCGCAATGATAGATCAGCAAGAAAGCGAGTTAACGGCGAAAGATCAACCGAGTCAACGCCAACTCGTGCTCCAAGGGCATCAAAATCATTTGGATCAAGAGAGGCAAAAACAGCTGCGCCAAGAGCTGCTAAATCTGGTGTTTCAAGAGCGACGAAAACATCCTCGCCAAGGCCATCAAAGTCTGGCGCTTCAAGGGTGACTAAAACATCAGCGCCAAGAGCGACAAAATCTCGCGCAGCAACGGCTTCTAAGTCAGCTTCAAGAAGATCTACAAAAAAAGAAGAGTAGACGCGCATGGTTAAGCAATGCGACGGCAGGAAGATTGAACTATCTCCTGAGCGTTTGGAAAAATTAGAAGAATATGCACAGCAGCTAATTAATTGGAACGGCTTGAGCTTGATTGGAAAATCAACTCATGATGATGTGTTTGGTTGGCATATCAACGATGCGATTTCTATATTCAATATTGTAGAAGAAATTGCGCAAGAGCGGCCTGGTATCACATTTGTCGATTTTGGCGCTGGTGGTGGTGTGTTAGGTATTTCGCTTGCAATTGCTGGCATTGAGAATATTGCTTTAGTTGAACGCAGTGAAACGAAGGCAAATTTTTTGAGAAACATTATGAAATTCAAGCAAGTTTATTCAAGTTGCAATGATATTGTTGATGCTAACGAGATTTGCTTGCTGGTACGCGGAGTTTCTAGCATTACAAAAACGTTGCAGGCAGCGAGCGTAGAGCGCATAACAAACGCTGTGTTTTTGAAGTCATACGATAGTTATCGGGAGATGAAAGAAGCAAAAAGATATTGGAATTTCGCTCATAAGATGTATCCGCGTGTTGCGCGTGCTGCAGGCAAAATTGTCGCGCTTCAGGAAATAAGTAAAAAAGGCTGAAGTGGTTCAATCATTAGCATAACTTAGTTTAGTTCAAGCCGTTAAATTCAACATATATTAATAAAATCACAATGTTGCATCACTGCGCAATGCGATATAAGAACATTGTTTTAATTGCTTGATATCATATTACGGTAATAGATTTTGCTAAATTGCGTGGTCGATCAATCGGCAGATGTTTTATCTTTGCAATTTCACAAGCTAATTTTTGTAACAAAATTACATAGATAAAGGCATTTTCATCAGCAGACATATGTGGCATTTTTAGAAAATGATCAGCATTCACTTCATCTTTTTCAGCAAGCAATATAATTTTCCCATCGCGTGTTTTTATTTCCATAAGATTAGAAAGGCTCGTTAGATAGCATGAATCGTTAGCTAGTAAGCCTATTGCATAGGTATTTTCATCAACAAGTGCGATATATCCATGCTTTAGCTCGCTTGAGGCATATGCATCAACGTTTTGATATGTCAGCTCTTTCATTTTCAGCGCCCCTTCCATGGCAATGCTATACATAACATTTTTTCCAATCAGCATAATACGTTTTGCTTGAGAAAGCGCTTGAGCAATTTGTGAGATATCGATATCCATAATCTCTCGTGCAAGCGAATGAGCATTTGATGAAATTGGCTTCTTTTTTGCAAGTGCAAACAATTTAGTCAGTTGCGTGGTAAATGCTTTTGTTGAAGCTACGCTTTGTTCAATGCCAATATCTAGCAAAATCTTGCTATCAGTATTTTTTGCAATTGTGGAATTTTCCTTGTTTACAATTGCTAGCGTCTGCATGCCCATTTCTTTTGCCTTTTGCAACGCGAGCAATGTGTCTGCAGTTTCGCCTGATTGCGAGATGAATATAGCTAGTGTGTTTTTTGTTTCAGCTGATTTTCTGCAGTTCCATTCGCTAGCAATTTCTGCGCGTGCTCTTATGCCTTCTTCTTCTAGCCACAAACTACCGATAGTTGCTGCTATATAAGCGCTTCCACAGCCGATTAGAATCACGCTATCATACTTGCTAAAATCTAGCGTATATGGCTCTGCTTGCGATTCTCTTTGATATATTTTTTCCTGCTGAGCTATTTCAATTTCCAACCAGCTTTTATCCAACTGCTTGCTGTATGCCTCATCTATTTTCAGTGCATGCTGAGTAGTTTCTTTATCGCTAATAATTTCAATTTCATGGGGTGTAATTAGACCAAACGATTCATTTGGCAGATCATATATTGTCGCATTTTGATTAATTGCGCATTCATCTGAAGCTAGAGCAAATCCAGAATTATGACTGTATTTAGCTGCAATCAATGGGCTGACACCACGTTTTGCCCAATATATTTCCTTTTGTCCTTCAAACAAAATTGCGCAGGCGTATGATCCTTTTGTAATTTTTCCTATTTCACCAAGCACATGCAGAATATTCTTTTTAGAATGATCTTCTTTTGCAAAGTGCAAAATAGCTGCAAGCAAAATTTCTGTATCTGTGGCAGTTTTAGGGTTATAATTCATTTGCGTGCGAATATGTTGATAGTTTTCTAAAATTCCATTATGCACAATGCAGGCGTTGCGTACGCGAATTGGATGAGTGTTATCAAGGCATATCTTGCCGTGTGTTGCCCAACGTGTATGTCCTAATGCAGTTGATTGCGTTTGATGGCTTATCATGCTCTCTAGGGAATCAAGCGATTGAATTGTTTTGTAAGTTTCCAGGTTTTGCGAAAACACGGCGCCCGCTGAGTCGTATCCGCGATATTCCAGCGCTTTTAGGCCATAAATAATATCGCTTGCTACAAGCTTGTTTTCTGTAGTAATTGCAACGATTCCGCACATGTTGTTTAGTATATGTTATTTGTGTCATGGGGGACAATATAAAAAAGCAAAAAAGGCCCCTAAAGCTGCAACATATCGCTTGCGCTTGGGTATAAAATAGTGTTTTTGATATCTTTTTGGAGTCTTTCAAAAGTCTCTCTTACTTTGCTTTTTTGTCATGGATTGATATAATCGACGTATAACATTATTAAAATAATAAGAAAGGTGATGATATGGACTTAAAAACAATAAGCGAAGTTGAATTGAAAGAAGCGATTAAAAAAGTAATGCAAGACAATTTTGGCCTAAATGAAATTACAGATGATGCAGATTTCATCAAAGATTTAAAACTTGACAGCCTAACTCGTATGGAGTTGCTGCTAAAGCTTGAAGATGAGTTTGGCGTGCGCGTAGAAGATAACGATGCGCAGGCGATGCTTTCAATAAATGCAACTGCTAGCATTTTGAAAAAAATTGCAGAATAAGGACGCAAAATAATCAAAGGAGCAGCCTATGAGCTCAAAAAAAATAGTAGTAACAGGTTGTGGCTGGGTTGCCCAGTTTGGTTGCGATTTAAACAAGGTATTTGATGCTATATATGAAGGCAAAACAGCGATAAAAACAACAGAGAATCTCCAGCTTGATGGTTTGTATTGTCAAGTGTCCGCGCAAGTTCCGCGTGATGAAGCGCATTTTCCGTTTGAAAAATGGAAGCGGGAAGTGCCTGGTAATAGGGCCGCGCAATTTATCATTTATGGCCTAGAGGCAGCTGAGCGCTCGTTGTTAGATGCGAACTTGATTTCACAAGAGGGTGGAAAAGTTGATGAATCGCTGCGTATTGGCGTAGCTCTCGGTTCCGGTATTGGCGGTTTGAATGAGCATCAGGCTGCAGTAGAGGCAATGCAGCAAAAAGGTGCAAACAGAATATCACCGATGTATATTCCAAGTTTGCTTATTAATTTGCTGCCAGGGAATATTGCAATCAGACATGGTATTAAGGGGCCAAATCAATCACAAGTAGCAGCATGCGCGACTGGTGCAATTGCAATTGCAGATGGTGCGAGAATGATTAATGAAGGGCGCTGCGATATCATGGTCGTTGGCGGAGCGGAAGCAGCAATTTCCACGCTTGGCATTGCTGGATTTTGTGCATTACGTGCATTAGCTTCCGGATATAACGAAACACCGCATGCAGCAAGTCGTCCGTTTGATAAGAAGCGTTCAGGGTTTGTTATGGGCGAAGGTGCTGGCGTGTTGATTCTTGAAACAGAAGAAAGTGCTAAAAAACGTGGTGCGCACATATATTGTGAATATTTAGGCGCAGGTTTGAGCAACGATGCATATCATATGACAGCCCCATGTTCAGATGGCGCAGGTGCAGCAGCAGCAATGCTCGATGCGTTGCAATGGGCAGGAAAAAAAGCAAGCGATATCAATTACGTGAATGCGCATGCAACTTCAACTGGTTTAGGCGATAGTGCAGAAATTACTGCAATCAAGAATGTGTTTGGAGAATATTGGGAAACTTTAGCAGTTTCATCAATCAAGGGTTCGCTTGGGCATATGCTTGGCGCGGCTGGTTCTGTTGAAGCGATAATTTCGATTCTTGCATTATGCAAGCAAAAGATGCCGCCGACAATTAATTTGGAAGAACCAGACGAAGCTTGTTATAAAGATGGCAAGCTAATCAATTTGGTTCCAAACAAGGGGCAAGAGGCGAAGATTGATTGCGTTATGAGCACATCATTTGGCTTTGGCGGACACAACGTTGCGCTGATATTTGGAGCATACAAGGGATAAGGAGCCAAATTGGAAGATATTGCGCAAGGTGTTGTCTATGGCATTGTCGGCCCAACAGCTAGCGGAAAAAGCGATATAGGAAAAAGGTTAGCGTTCACAGGTAAGTGCGTTATAATCAACGCTGATAGCCAGCAAATTTATGATTGTCTGCCAACATTATCTGCTTATGGAAGCGATGAAGTTGGCCATGTTTTGTATGGGGCGCTGCAACATAAATCAAGTATGCTGCAACATAAATCTGGTGCGTTTAAGGGTGAATCTAAGCGCTTTAGTGTCGATACTTGGGCGAAAATGGCGCATGAGGCGGTCGCGAGAGCAAGGGCGGATGGAAAAGCGGCTATTATCCTCGGTGGTACTGGGTTATACTTCAATGTGCTGCAGAACGGTATCGTGAATATACCACAAAGCGCAACTAATTTAATCAAATTAGTTGCAGAATGCAACTATTCTCAATTAAAAGAGTATGTTTCAAAAGATTATGCTGCGCGTATTCATGATATTCGCAGATTAAGGAAAGGTGCGGCAATATTTCTGCAAACTGGCCGATATATTGAAGATTTTTATGAAAATGGTGAGCATGAGCACCAGTTGCCCAATTTCAAGATATACGGCCTAATTCCGGCTCGCGAGACGATATGGCAGAATATACGCGCTAGATTAGATCGTGATTTTGAGAAGATGATTGCTGAAGTTGCTGAATTTCACAAGGCTCATGGCCCAAAACAAGCAATTGATATGATCGGCTACAAAGAAATTTCACAATTTTTAGATCATTTTCAAAATCATGCGCTTGATAGCCCTGAGCGCCAAATTGGGCAAAATGAACTATATGAAAAGATGTTTTTCAAAACACGTCAGTATGCAAAAAGGCAGACGACCTATATACGCAATATATTGAAGCTCGAAGCGGAGTTTGAAAGCGGCAAGGATCTGTTGGAATGTTTACTTGAGCGGATATGACATTGTAATTGCATCACTTCATGAGCAACAGCCAAGCGCTTAGTGCAATGCGGTAAACTCCATATATCCACCAATAATTAAGCGAAAGAAAGGTCAATGGTATTATGAGATATGTCACTATGCCAGCTAATAAGGAAGCTGCTATAAACAATAAAATTAGAGGGTTATGAAAATGATTTATTATGCCTATAAATGCAGCGCCCAGCGTAATCGGTATTCCAACTAGGATAGTGCAAAACAGCGCATCGAAACGCCTGAAATGAAATAGGCGAAATATTGTATATGTGAATCCCAGGCGTGAAAATCCTGGCAATAGAGCTAGGCAAATGAGTAATCCAATTATCGCGCAGCTTTTATAGCATATGCTGATGATGCTATTTCTGCGCTGCATTTTTCTATCAATTATTATCAGCATTGTTGCAGCAAACAAGTTGAAATATAGTTCATGTTTAGTTAGCGCGATATCTTTAATTAGATAACCAATTATTATGGTTGGAATAGTGATTATAATAAATTTTTTCACTAGCTTAAGACTTGTGCAAGTGCTGTATATAGAGTCTTTTTTTATAATTTCCCTGTTGCGCGAGTTGAAAAAATGCGTCCAAAGATCGCGTAAGATTCGTTTAATAAAAGGGAAGCAGATTGCAAAAAACGCTAATCCAGAGCCCAGATGCATTATTTCTTTTGCTAGCATAGTAAAAGAAAAAATAGATGCGTATTTATCTGCTAACATTATATGCATTGATGAGCTTATAGGAAATGCTTCAAAAACGCCCTGTGCAACTATACTGGCTGCGAATATCGTTAAAAGGAAAGTGGTCGAAAATAAATCTTGCATAATGCCTCTTTTTAATACTAAAATGCTGAAACCATCCATACATGGCCTTGTTTCATTGAAACAGATTTAGTATACTATTGATAATCTTAGTTTCAAACAATATATTTAGCAACAATTATAGAACAAAATGATTGCCAATTATTAAAATGCGATATATTTTAAAACTAGAAAGAAAACAGGAGAAAAAGATGAGCAAAGTTATTGGAATCGATTTAGGAACAACAAACTCATGTGTGGCATATGTTGAAAGCGATGGCAAGGCAAAAGTTATACCAACACGTTCAGGTAAGAATACAGTGCCATCATTTATTGCATTAGATGGATCTGGTCAGATTTTAACTGGTGATGTTGCAAAGCGTCGTCCTCCTTCTGAAAGCACATTTTATGAAACAAAGCGATTGATTGGTCGTAAATATAGCGAAGTTCAGGATACGATTGCAAAGCATCTTTCTTATAAAACAGTTGCGGCTGATAACGGTGATGCTTGGGTTGAATGTCGTGGTAAGAAATATAGTCCTAGTCAGATGGGTTCATATATTCTTACTGCGCTTAAGGAAGATGCAGAGGCATATTTAGGGCAGAAGGTGACTCAGGCTGTTATTACAGTGCCTGCATATTTTAATGATGCGCAAAGACAAGCGACAAAGGATGCAGGTCAGATTGCTGGCCTTGAAGTCTTACGTATTATCAACGAGCCGACAGCGGCAGCGCTTGCTTATGGATTAGAAAAAAACAAGTCTGGAACGATTGTGGTTTATGATCTTGGTGGCGGTACATTTGATGTGTCAGTTTTGTCTATTGCTGATGGCGTGTTTGAAGTGCTTGCGACAAACGGCGATACAATGCTTGGTGGCGGCGATTTTGATCAGAAGATCGTTGATTATTTATTAGATGAATATAAAGCGCAAAATGGCGCGGCGCTTGATTTGAATGAAAAAATGGCTATTCAGCGTTTGAAAGAAGCTGCAGAAAAAGCAAAAATTGAACTTTCAACTGCAATTGAAACAGATATCAGCTTGCCGTTTTTGGCTGCAGATGCATCTGGCCCTAAGCATTTAAATGCTCAGTTAACGCGTGCGAAGTTGGAATCGATGTGCGATGATTTGATTCGCAGAACAATTGAGCCATGCAGAAAAGCAATGGAAGATGCGGGCGTGAAATCAAGCGATTTGAATGATGTTGTGCTTGTTGGTGGTATGACACGTATGCCAAAAGTTATTGAAGAAGTCAAGAAATTCTTTGGTAAGGAACCCCATCGTGGCGTGAACCCTGATGAAGTGGTTGCCCTTGGTGCAGCAATTCAAGGTGGTGTGTTGAAGGGTGATGTGCAAGATATCGTGTTGCTTGATGTAACTCCGCTTACATTGGGCATCGAAACTGAAGGTTCTATAATGACTTCCATAATTCCAAGAAACACAACAATTCCAAGCAAAAAATCGCAAGTGTTTTCTACTGCAGCAGATAATCAAACTCAAGTACATATTCGTGTATTTCAAGGCGAGCGTCCTATGGCAAATGATAACAAGTTGCTTGGCGAATTTGCTCTTGATGGAATTGCTCCAGCTCGTCGTGGCATGCCACAAAGTGAAGTGATATTCGATATGGATTCAAATGGCATTTTGCATGTGAGCGCGGTGGATAAATCTACTGGTAAAGAGCAATCGGTGAAGATTACATCATCTGGCGGATTAACTCCTGAAGAAATACAGCGCATGATGGACGAAGCTTCCCAATACGCGCAAGAAGATA
>Ga0169931_10012783_pt1 | contig 11579 bp, 10 predicted proteins | sample Kivu_15m_20L_FD_129675 | JGI IMG/M metagenome (GOLD analysis project Ga0169931, IMG submission 129675) | Freshwater microbial communities from Lake Kivu, Western Province, Rwanda to study Microbial Dark Matter (Phase II) - Kivu_15m_20L... | ecosystem: Environmental > Aquatic > Freshwater > Lake... | reverse complement strand
TACGATCACGATCACAGCGCGTTCACTTATGCGACCGTGCAAAAGCTTGCCGAGAGATTCAGCGAAGTTGCCATCGTGACCCCGCGCGAGGGCCTCGCCGAAGAAGAGCCTTTGGTCAATCGTCAAGGTATACAGCGGCGACTGGCCGAGCTCGGCGTGCGGGTATACGGATTCGCGCAACCGTTGTTCGATGAGCGGATTAGCGAGGGTCGATTGGCGCTTGGCAGCGTGCTCGTCGAGCGCGAACTCGCGGTGCTCGAGAACGTCGTGTTGCTCGCGCATGCGATGCCGCGTGTGCCGAACGACGAACTCGCGGCGCCCTTGCGGGCCGCGGGGCTTGAGGTGCGCACGATCGGCGATAGCCATGCCCCGCGCTCGCTGCTGGTGGCGACGCAGGAGGGCAATCGCATTGGCCTTGCGATCTGAGAGCGGTCTTGGCATCGAGCTTGCGGGTTTGTCGCTGCATCGCGACGGCCGAAAAATTCTCGAAGAAATCCACTGGTCACTAAGGCCCGGCGAGCGCTGGGTGCTGATGGGTGCAAACGGTGCCGGCAAGACTCAGCTGCTGAAGGTCATCGCGGGCGCCATCTGGCCGGATCCCGAGAGTCTTGCTGCACGTCGATATCTTTGGCGGCGCCGCCGCGTCGAGCTCGTCGATGTGCTCGATCGAATCGCTTATCTTGGTCCCGAGCGCCAAGATCGTCATGAGCGGCACGACTTCAATTTTTCGGCTCTGCAGATCGTGGGCACGGGACTGACGCGCAGCGATATCCCGCAGGGTGAGTTGCGAGCGCGGCAAAAGGCAAGGGCGCTGGCAGGACTCACGGCGGTGGGTGTTGCGCGTCTTGTCGGACGTCGATTTCTGGCGCTTTCTTTTGGCGAGCGACGACTGGTGTTGCTGGCGCGCCTGCTCGCCACGCAGCCCGCGTGGTTATTGCTCGATGAGTTACTCGCCGGGCTCGACGAGCAGCATCGGCGCAAGACTTTGCGCTTTCTCGATCGATACCCGGGATCCTGGGTGCTCTCCACCCACCGACGCGAGGAGATCCCGCGCTCGGCGACACATCTTGCCGAGATTTCCGAGGGTCGCCTGTTGCGCGCCGGGCCGATCGAAGCGCGCGATCGCGGACCACGACGGCGGCCGCGACGCGAGCTTTCGTCAGGGTCATCCCCGCCGCGATCAATGAAAACGCGCGCGATGCTCGTCGCTTGCGAACAGGCGGACATTTATCTCGATTATCGCCGTGTGCTGCAGTCGCTGAATTTCACGGTGCACGGAGGAGAGTGCTGGGTGGTGCACGGTGGCAATGGTGCGGGCAAGAGCACACTGCTGCGCGCGCTTTACGGGGATTATCCGGCGGCACTCGGCGGGCGAATTCGGCGTCGCGGTATCGAGCCCGGCGTGCCACTCGAAGTGTTTCGTCGTTGGTGCGCCATTGTCGCGCCACACCTGCAGGCGAATCCGCCCGTCGGCGAAACCGTGCTCGACAATGTGGTCAGTGGTCTGCGCAGCAGCATTGGCCTCGATGCACCACCGACGCCCGCCGAACGACGCCGTGCCCTCGCCATATTGAACGAAATGGGTCTTCGCGAGCGGTTGGCGGATCCGCTGCGCGCCTTGTCCTACGGTCAGGCGAGACGCGTGCTGCTTGCTCGCGCACTCGTGCTGCGGCCGCGACTGCTGTTGCTGGATGAATTATTTGCGGGCATCGATGTCGAGACTCGCGCCAGTCTGCAGGAGCGAATCGAGCGCTTCGTTGCGGGCGGTGGTACCGTGGTTTTGACCAGCCATCATCGCGACGAATGGCCGCGTAACGCCACGTATGAGATCGAGTTGCAGCGCGGAAAAGTGCGTCATGCCGGACCCGTGCGACCGGCTCGCGGTTGATCCTGGCGTTCGTGGCCGTTGGCGGCGGCGGCCAGCGCGGATAATCTGCAGCATCGATCTTGGCCGCGGCAGCGGCTGTCGCGGACGGAATCCATGAAAAGACTTGGTGTGTTGTGGCTGGTCGTGTTCATCAGCCTCGCGGGCTTTGGGATCACCACCATTCCGTTTCCGTTTGTCGCTGAAAATCTCGGCGCCTCCGATTTCTGGAAAACCTTTGGCGGCTCGGGGGTGTTTTCGCTCTTTCAGTTGATCGCCACACCCATCTGGGGACGCTTCAGCGACGCCTACGGACGCAAGCCGATCCTGATTTTGAGTACTGGCGGCACCATTCTCGCTTTTGCTTGGCTGGCCTTTGCCTCGACGCTGGAATCTTTGCTGGTGGCGCGGGCTTTTGGCGGCATCATGTCGGGCAACCTCGCAGCGGCGTTTGCCTATGCGACCGACGTGACGGATCCGCAAAATCGCGCCAAGGGGCTGGGCATCGTGGCGTCGGCGTTCGGCATCGGTTTTGCGGTCGGCCCACCGCTCGGCGGCTTGCTCGGCACCGATGGCGGCATCCCGAGCATGCACTGGCCCGGCATCGCTTCGGCGGTACTCTCCGCGATCGCCTTTTTGGGTACGATTTTTTTGTTGCCCGAGAGCCTGCCCAAAGAATTACGCAAGCCGATCGGCAAGCCCAAGGCTCGCAGTGAAGCGGTCGAGAGCGACGTCTCGCCGATCAAGGCCATGCTGTCGAATCCCGTGCTGATCGGCCTCGTCATGTCCTCGCTTTTTGTCGCCATCGCGGCCGGGGCGATGCAGTCGGTGTTCCAGTTCTGGGGCCGCGATCTCTTCAACTATTCGCTACGCGATATCGGCGTGCACTTCATGGTGTTTGCGCTGTTGTCGGCTGTCGGGCAAGCGGGTCTCGTCGGACCCCTCGTCAAACGCTTTGGTGAAAAGCGCTTGTCGCTCATGGCGATCGGCGGCGTGGCCGTGGGGCTCATGTTGTTTGCCACCGCGCAAAACGATGCCATGGTGTGGGCGGCAATCTGCGTGTTCGGTCTGGCCAACGGATTGTTTTTGCCGGTGATCACCAGTTTGGTGTCTTTTGAAGCCGATGCGCGTTCACGCGGTGCGGTGATGGGGATGTTCAATGCTTCGAGCAGTGCGGGGCGCATCGTGGGGCCGGCGCTCTCGGGACCGGTGTACTTCAAGCTGGGGCCTGCGGCACCCTTCGTCATTTCGGCGGTGCTGGCGATCATCGGGGCCATTTTGCTGAGTCGCGTACGCGCCAAATCTGCGGCGGGATGACGCCCTCGTGACCCATTCTGCGGAGTGATCGCGGCATGCGTCGACGTCAATTCGTCGGGCAAACGCTGCAGCTTGGCGGCGCACTCGTCGGCAGTCATTTTTTGACGCAGCATGCGGCGGCGTCGGGTCGGCCGATGTCGCAGGGCGTGTTGCGTCGCTCGCGGGGCGGCACGCTCACGAGTCTCGATCCCCATCGCGCGATCTCGGCCACCGATATGGAAATCGCGCCGGATCTTTTCGCGGGGCTGGTCTCGACCGATCTGCGTGGCAAGGTGGTCGCGGGTTGTGCGCGTGATTGGACCGTCAGCAGTGATGGACGTCGCTACGAGTTCCGTCTGCGCGAGGGTGTGCTGTGGTCCGACGGGCGTGCACTCACGGCTCTCGATGCGGTGGCGAGTCTGCGCCGTTTGTTGTCACCGGCAACGGCTGCGCTACTCGCTTATCGCTACGATGCCATCCGCGGTGCGCGCGCCCTGCGCGAGGGCAAAGGCGAGGCGACGGCGCTCGGTGTGCGAGCCGTCGGTAGCGATCGAGTGCTCATCGAGCTCGAGCACGCCGATACCGATCTGCTCAAATTATTGGCCGTGGCCTATCTCGTGCCGACCCATGCGATCGAAAGCGCGGGTCGCGATTGGGCGAAGCCGCCCGCCATGGTCGTCAATGGTCCGTGGCGACCCGTAAGCTGGGCACAGAACGGCACGTTGACCCTGGAAGCCAATCCGCGTTGGTTCGGAGTGCCCGGCACCCGGGTTGCGCCTCGACTCGAGTGGGTGATGGGAATCGATGATGCGGCGCGCCTGCGGGCGTTTCGCACGGGCGAGCTCGATGTGGTGCAGATTTCCGAGCCGGCGCAGTACGGCATCGCGCGCCGTGAACAGGGCGCGGCGCTGCGCACGACGCCGTACTACGGCGGTGGCTGGGTCGGGCTCAATGTACGTCGGCCTGCGCTGCGCGATCAAAGATTGCGCGAGATGCTTGCACTCGCCATCGATCGACGCGTGCTCGTCGAGAGGGTGCGGCAACTTGGCGAGACGGTGAGCGAGAGTCTGGTGCCCACGGCTGTGGGCGACTATCCGCGTCGTACCGCAGTCGCTCATGCATCGCTATCTTTGCCGCAGCGTTTGCAGCAGGCGCAGAGTCTCTCGGCGACTCTGGGTCTCAGTCGCAGCAAACCGCTGAAGCTGGTGCTGATCTACTCCATCAATCCGCTCACGCAGCGGACTTATCTGGCGCTCGATGCCATGTGGGCACCGTTCGGCGTGCGCATCGAAGCGCGTGGGCTCGAGTCGCGGGCCTACAGTCTTGCACTGAATGCGGGCGACTTCGATCTCATGGACTACGGACCGTTCTCCGCCGTGCAGAGTGCGACCAGTTTCATCGGTCGCTTCCAAAGCAGTTCGTTTCTCAACTACTCGGGGTACGTGAACGCCGAGGTCGATCGGTTGATCGAGCTCGCTGAAAGTCAGGTGGACCCTGCGGCTCGCGCGGGGCACTACTTCGAGGTCGAGCGCATCGTGCTCCGCGAGCTGCCCGTGATCCCCCTGTACTCGGGCGTCAGCCATCGGCTCGTCGCGAGGCGTGTACGCGGTTGGGTGGACCAGGCCGGGCTGTCATTCCCTTCGCAGTATTTGGCAGTGGACGCGCGCTAGCCGAGATCCGTTAAAGTGGGACCTGCGTCAAAGGAGGTCAAGTCATGATCACGATGCTCTTGGGCATGCTGCTTTTCCTCGGCATGCATTCGCTGGCGATCGCGGCACCCGCCTATCGCGATCAAAAGGTCGCAGCGCTGGGTGCGGGTCGTTGGAAGCTCATTTATTCGCTCGTTTCGCTGCTCGGCTTCGTACTGATGGTGCAGGGTTATGCCCTGCAAAGATTCGAGCCGCAGTTGCTTTATGTGCCGCCGGTTGGTCTGCGCCATGTGGCGGCGCTGCTGATGCTGCCGGTGTTTCCGTTGTTGCTGGCGACTTACCTGCCGGGTCATGTCAAACGACTTGCCAAGCACCCGATGCTGGTGGCGGTCAAGTTTTGGGCGCTGGCGCACCTTCTTGCCAACGGCATGCTTGCCGATGTGCTGCTCTTTGGCGGCTTTCTGCTGTGGGCCGTACTCGATCGGATTTCTCTGAAGCGACGTGCGTTGGCAGTTCCGGCGCCCGCAAAAGGACCGATCCTCAACGATGTCATCGTCATCGTCGGCGGGCTCGGTCTCTACGCTGCCTTCGTGATGGGTTTGCACCTTAGGCTGTTCGGCGTCGCGCCCTTCGGCTGAAGTCAAAATCCGTATTTTTCGGGAGAATACTGATGACCACAGTTCACGATTTTTCTGCGCGCGCCATCGATGGCAACGAGCGCCCACTCGCCGATTTCAAGGGCAAGACGCTGCTCATCGTCAATGTGGCGAGCAAGTGCGGATTCACGCCGCAATACAAGGGGCTCGAGGCACTGCAGCGCAAATATGCAGATCGCGGATTTGCCGTGCTCGGTTTTCCTTGCGACCAATTCGGGCATCAGGAGCCGGGCAATGAAGAGGAAATCCGCAATTTCTGCTCGCTCAACTATGACGTCACCTTTCCGATGTTTTCCAAGGTCGAGGTCAATGGGAGTGGTGCGCACCCCTTGTATGAGCATCTGAAATCCTCAGCCAAAGGCATTCTCGGCACCGAGGGCATCAAGTGGAACTTCACCAAATTTTTGATCGACCGCGATGGGCGGGTGGTGAAGCGCTACGCGCCGAACGACAAGCCGGAGAGTCTCGAGCAGGATATCGAGGCCTTGCTTTGATGCGTGGGGCCATGTTGTTGCGGCGCGGCCTCGTGCTGTGTGCCCTGCCATCGCTGGTGGTGCTCGCAGGCTGTGCGAGCGCGGGGTCAGCCAACTCTTCGCCGCCGCAGCCTGCAGCGGCGCCCGTGATCGAGGCGAAGCCTGCGGGCGTTTGGCGCTCGGGTGCCATGGTGGCTGCCGCCAATCCGCTCGCGGTGGACGCAGGGATCGAAGTTTTGCGGGCCGGCGGATCCGCCGTCGATGCGGCGATCGCGGTGCAGGCCGTGCTCGGTTTGGTCGAGCCGCAGTCGTCGGGGCTGGGTGGCGGCGCGTTCATGGTGCATTACGACGCCAAGACTGGCGATGTGATCACCTATGACGGTCGCGAGGTAGCGCCACAGGGCGCGACGCCCGATATGTTTTTGCGAGCCGACGGCCGTCCCATGGGCTTCATCGATGCGGTGCGCTCGGGCCGCTCGATTGGCGTACCGGGCGCCGTTGCGATGCTCGAGATGGCGCACCGCGAGCATGGTCGACTGCCTTGGGGTCGGCCGTGGCGAGCGGCAGAGCGTTTGGCCGAGCAGGGGTTCACCGTTTCGCCGCGACTCAATGAAATGATCACCGCAGCCGTGACCCGAGGCGGACTGCCGCCCGAGGCGGCCGCCTATTTGACCACCGACGGCAAGACGCCGCTGGCCGCGGGCAGCACGCTCGTCAACTCGCGCTATGCGGCAACCGTGCGCCTGATCGTGGCGCGTGGTGCAGCGGCTTTCCGCGAGGGTCCGCTTGCCGAAGAGATCGTCGCAGCCGCGGCCCGCGAGCCGACGCCGGGCACGCTCTCGCTCGAAGATTTGCGCGCCTATCGACCGAACAGACTCGAGCCCGTCTGCGGCAGTTATCGGGTCTATCTGGTCTGCGGCATGCGACCGCCGTCATCAGGCGGCATTGCCGTTCTGTCCGTGCTCGGTACTGTCGAAAACTTTGATCTCGCCGCCATGGGCAATACGACTGCGGGCTGGCATCACTTCATCGAGGCGCAGCGTCTGACCTATGCGGATCGCGACACCTATGTCGCGGACGATCGCTACACCCAAGTGCCCCTCGCCGGACTCATCGACAAAGATTATCTGCGTTCACGGGCGCGTTTGATCGAGTCGAGTCGTGCGATGGCAAAGGTCGAGCCGGGAAATCCGCCGGGCGCCACGCCGCGCGGGCGCGATGCCACCGGCAACGGCACCGGCACCAGCCACTTCGTGGTGGTGGATGGTCGTGGCAACGTGGTCTCGATGACTACCACCGTCGAGGGATTGTTCGGTTCACGGCGCATGGCCGGCGGTTTCTTTCTCAATAATCAGCTCACCGATTTCAGTTTCAGACCGGTGGATGATGCGGGTGCGGCGATTGCCAATGCGGTAGCACCCGGCAAAAAGCCGAGATCCTCGATGTCGCCGACGCTGGTGTTTCTCGACGGCAAATTCGAGCTCGCCGTTGGCTCGCCGGGAGGCAACTCGATCATTGCCTACGTCAGCAAGGCGATCATCGGCATGCTCGACTGGAATCTCTCGCCCCAACAGGCGGTGGAGCTTCCCAACATGATTGCGCGCGGGCCGATCGAAGCCGAAACTTCAAGAGCCGATCCGCCAATGCTCGAAACTTTGACCGGCATGGGTCATGTGTTTCGCGGTGGACGCAATCAGGGCGAGGGCTCGGGTCTGCATGCGGTACGGGTGATGCCCGACGGTCGCCTGGCAGGGGCCGCAGATCCGCGACGCGAGGGCAAGGCGGTCGCACTGAACTAAAAAAGTTGGGGGGCTACACATGTCGCAGTTGATCTATCGCAAGCCGGTGGTGGGTTTGCTCGGCTTGCTGATCGGTTTTTTGACGCAGCCGCTTGGGCACACCATTTACAAAGTCATGGAATCGGGCTTTGGCGCCCAGGTTTACACGGCGGCGCTCGTGGTCGGCGTCATCGGTTTCGTGATCGTCTGGCGTGGGCTCAAGCAGGATGAACTCAAGGCGACCTGGATGGGCATGCTCGGCGGCTGGCTGATCTGGATCGGCTGGTTCGAGTATTCATTCAAATTCTTTGCCGAACTCTATTCCGTGCCCGCATTCCCGGTCGAGGTCGACGGCTATGCAGCCGCGCCGCAGGCCAACATGCTGCAGGCAACGATCACCATCATGTTTGCGATGTTGCTGCTGTACGGCGTGTTCAACTTGCAGACCAAGTGCAACTTCATGCGCTTTTTCCATCGCAATCTGCGCTTCTCGCCCGGCATGCCGACGCCCGACAATCAGCGCAGCTTCGCGCGCATCACGGCGATGGAAATCCTTTTCGTCACCTGGTTCTGCTACCAGTTCTGGCTGTACATGATCTACTTCGGCACCAAAGGGTCCGGCGTCAACGTGATCATGGGCGTGTACCTGCTGTGGTCGATCTGGGCGTTTTATCTCGTCTACCAGTGCACGCAGCAGATCAGAACTGCCGCCTCGATTCGCTACGGGCTTGGTGCGGGTATCGTGCTGTGGGGTTCGGCGGAAATGCCGGCGCACTTCGGCGCCTACCGTGAGTACTGGCTCTATCCGGCGGAATATCCGATTTTCAACACCCTCAGCAGCATCGTGTTCGTGACGGTATTCGTTTTGCTCGCACGACGGCCGCGTTCATCTCAACCCTCGGCAAAATCCGCATCGGTCAGCACCTGACGTTTGCGGAACAGCGACATCAGGAACCGCCGACCGGCCTTGCCGCCGGTGAGCCAGGCGATGCGTGAGCCTGCTTTCTGCGGTTGCAGGATGCGCTCGGCGAGCCAGGGTGTCACCGTTTCGACGCGGTCAGCGAGGATGTTGTACACGCGACGCGTGCGCGCCAAATCTTTGGGGTTGTTGCTGCCCATGTCGCGCTTCAACAAATCGGTGATGACGATACCGGGGCTCAGGTAACACACTTTGACCGGGCCCTCGCGGGTTTCGCCGAGCAGAGCCTTGTTGAAGTAGGTGAGCGCGAATTTGCTTGCGCCATAAAGACTCATCCCCGGCGTGATCATGCCGTTCGAGCCGAAGCCTTCCATGTTGTAGATGGTGCCCGCGCCCTGCGCGCGCATGCCTTGCAGCGCGATCTGCGTGGCCAACATCATGCCGAGCAGGTTGATCTGCTGCACGCCCTTGATGTCGGCCTCGCGCATTTCGCCGGCCCGCTGACGCGGATGTGAAATCCCGGCATTGTTCACCCAGATATCGATACGCCCGAACGCGGCGACCCCTGCCTCCCAGAGGCGCTGCAGTTCGTCACGACGCGAGACATCGCAGGGTGCGCCCACGACTCGCGCGCCCGCGGCTGCTACGGGCGCGAGTTCAGCCACCGCCGCATCGACCGCCTGCTGTGTGCGACCGCTGATGATCACGTTGTGCCCGCGCTTGAGCACTTCGGCCGCAAGACCCTTGCCGATGCCGCGAGTGCTGCCGGTGATGACGACGCTCAGTGTGCTCATGTGCCCCCCTTTGAGGATTGATCCTAGGCGATTCGCGACTCTTGTCGGTCTGTCACGCGAGCTTCACGCGCCGCGGGGCGCCGGGTCGTCCGAGGTGTGGACATGGCGGGGCGGCTCTGCGCGTTGCGGCAGCCGACCGGTATCCTGCCTCGCATCGGGTCGCAGCATACGGGGGTATGCGAATGGCTGCGCAGTCAGTCGTCATCACGGGCAGTACGCAAGGTTTGGGCTTTGGTTACGCGCGCGAGTTTTTGCGGCGCGGACACAAGGTGGTCGTCAGCGGGCGCGGCGCGGATCGCGTCGCTGCGGCGGTGGAACGTCTCAACAGCGAATTCGCTGATGCGCGCGAGCGGATCGCAGGTTTCAGTTGCGAGATCTCGGAGCTCGAGCAGGTACGCCTGCTCTGGGATGGCGCTGTCGCGAGCTTCGGTCGGGTCGATATCTGGCTCAACAACGCGGGCTATGCGCGCACCGGAGCCGAGTTCGCCGACAATACGCCCGAAGAAATCGAAGCCATGGTGCGCGCCAATGTCATCGGCTCCTTCAATGCCGCGCAGGTCGCGATCGCCGGGATGGCTAAGCAGGGCGGTGGCAAGCTCTATCTCACCTTGGGTGGTGGTGGCGCGAGCGGCCGAGTGGTGCCTGGCATGACTGTCTATTCGACCACCAAGCGTGCGGTCAAATATCTGGCCGACTGTCTGGTCAAAGAAAGACGCGAGCTCCGTGACGAGTCGATTTTGATCGGCACCATCAGCCCGGGCATCAATATCACCGAGGGCATGCTGCGCGAGATGCGCACGATTCCGCAAGCGCAGCGTGCGCGCGCGCTGAAACAGCTCAATTTCATTGGCGAGCATGTCGAGACCACCACACCCTGGATCGTCGAGCGAATATTGAGTGATGGCAAACAGGGCAACGACATCACTTGGCTGACCGGTGGGCGGCTTGCGGGCAGGGCGCTCTCCATGCTGTTCGGGGCGCGTCGCGATATCGTTTCACGTTATTCCTTCGAGGCTTGATCCATGACTTCCACTTTGCAGCCATTCGTTTCCGGCGATCTTTTCGTTGCCGCTACGCTACTCGACAATCCGCAGGACGATCACGCCGGTCGCGGTCGTATTTTGCAGTTCGGTGCAGACCTCGCGCCCAAGGGCGAGATTTTTTTGAGCGATACCACGCATCTCGTCGGCGGACTCAAATTCGACCCGCAAGGCGTGCTCTGGGCCTTCGACAGTCAGGAGTTCGTGGTCCTCAATATCCATCGGGATGGTCGGGTCGTGCGGCGCAGCGAGTTTCCTGCGCGAGCTTTTTCGCATGTCAATTTTGCTGCCGATGGCAGCTTGCTCTTCGGTGAGCATGTGGTCGGTGACTCGATCCGGCCCGAGGTGCAAGCGCGCATGCATACCCGCATCCCCTTCATGCCGGGCAGCGAGCGCTTCGGCGATGGTCATGTCTTTCGCTGTGCCGCCGCCGGTCGGCTGATCAAAGAATATGGCACGGCGACCCACGGCGGCATGGGTGGTTTTCTCGGCGTGACCATGTCGGCGCTGTCGCCCGACGGCAACACGCTCATCTACTGCTCGGAAACCGGGCCGCGCCTGATGCGTTACGACCTCGTGAACGATCGGCAGCTGCCCGATCTGCAGTCGTTCACGCCGCCTTATCCGCCGGGTCCGCCGCCGATGTTTTTCGGCATGGCTTATGGGCGCGACGGTACCCTTTATGTGCTGCGCGGCGCGTCGATTCATGTGGTCGATGAAGCTGGCGCTACCACCCGACAAATTCCGCTCGAAGGTTTTGGTTGGGCGACCATCGAGCTTGCGGCTGACGGGCAGCACGCCTACGTCAGCAGCTTTTTCTCGGGGGAGGTGGCAAAGATCGATCTCGCGAGCGGCAGCAAAGTAGGCAGCATCGCAACGAATGCGCCCAAGGCGGTCGCCGGACTCGCGGAGTTTCGCGGCTAGCGCTATGGGGGCTAACGCTATTACCGCTTGCGCTATTTCCGCTTGAGCTACTCGTAGCGCAGGGCTTCGATCGGATCGAGTTTTGCGGCCTTGGAGGCCGGCGCAATCCCGAACACGACTCCGACGAGCGCAGAGAAGCCTGCCGCTGCGATCATGACCCAAATCGGGACGTGCGCGGGTGGGAAG
>Ga0169931_10012781_pt1 | contig 11580 bp, 7 predicted proteins | sample Kivu_15m_20L_FD_129675 | JGI IMG/M metagenome (GOLD analysis project Ga0169931, IMG submission 129675) | Freshwater microbial communities from Lake Kivu, Western Province, Rwanda to study Microbial Dark Matter (Phase II) - Kivu_15m_20L... | ecosystem: Environmental > Aquatic > Freshwater > Lake ... | reverse complement strand
TCCTGCACCGGTTCCTCGACCGACATCTGCCGGGTCAATGTCGTGAAGTCCCCGTAGCGAACTTTCACCTGCACGGTGAAGGCAGCCAATCGTCGCCACACCAGCTTCGCCGCAATCTCGTCCGCCTGTTCGCGCAGGCACTTCCGCAGTGCGGGCCGGTCGTCCGTGTCCTGAAGGAATGTGTTCTCGCTGCTGATACTCTTGATGTCGTCGCCCAGTTCCAACGGCCGGTCGTCCTCACCAAACGCAAATCGCTTCAGTTCCGTTCCCCAGTTCCCGACGAGTGCACGCAAGTCGCCCCGGTAAGCCTGCAAGTCACCCACCGTGCGCAGACCGGCTTTGAGCAGATGTTCCTCAGTCACGGTGCCGACGCCATGCAGCAAGCGCACCGGCAGCGGGCGGAGGAAGGCGACTTTCTCCGACTCGCGGATGAGCGTCAGCCCATCTGGTTTCTGAAAGTCGCTGGCAAGCTTGGCGAGCAGCTTGTTCGGAGCGACACCGATGCTGGCAGTCAAACGACGCTGCTCGTTGATGGCGGCTTTCAACCGGCGGGCCAGGGGCAACGCTTGTTCGAGCGCGGCGTCAGGCGACTCAGCTTGGCAGGCGTCGCTCACGTCCACGTAAGCCTCGTCCACGGACACTTGCTGGATTTGCTCCCCGGCCAACTGCCGGACCAGCGCCATGATGGCCTGCGACTCCGCCCGGTAAGCCTCCATCCGAGGTCGCACGAACACGCCGCGCGGACACAACCGTCCTGCCGTCACGCTGGGCATCGCCGAGCGGACGCCGAACTTCCGCGCCTCGTAGCTGGCGGCGGCTACTACGCCACGCTGCGTCGGAGGTGAGCCGACGATGACTGCCTTGCCTTTTAGGCCAGGATTGTCCCGCTGCTCGACCGACGCATAGAAGGCGTCCATGTCGAGGTGCAGGATGACGCGGTGGCCGGGCCTCATTCGCCGCTCTCCGTCATCGCCGCAATCGTCTCCAGCGCGTTCCCCTCCAGTCGGTTGTTGACGAAGATGAACGCCTGCTTGCCCTGCTGCTTCGCCCCGGCAATCAGCTTCTTCCCGGCTGCCCGGGCTTCTTCATTGACCTCTTTCACTGCTTTGTAGGGACTGAACTCCTTCACCGCCTCCTCGTAGCTGCGCCCGGGTTTGAGGAGGAACCGCGCCGCGAGCAACCCGTCGCTCGTCTCGCTCGCCGGCAAATGCATCTGCTCCCCCACCGTCGGCATCTGCGACCAGTTGTTGAAGACGTGCGCGACCCCATGCCGACGCAGCGCGGCGAAGTAGTCAGGTTGGAGCCAGTCCTTGTTGCGCAGCTCAACGCCGTAGTTCCAGACGGTGGGCAGTTGGCCGAGAAACCGGTCAAGGTCGGCCACGAAGTCGCGGCCGTGCTGGTAGTCCGTGGAGTAGAAGCGGCTGAACTCGAACATGAGCAGGCCAACGTGTTGGCGGAATGGTTCGCAGGGCCGCAGGAAGGCCCGCTCGAACAACTCGGCGTTGAGAAAGTTCTCGTTCGGCTTCCCCGCCTTGATGCCAAACCGGGGCAGATTGGTGAAGCGCTTCAGCGTAATGTCATCGGTGACCTTGAAGGCGAAGCGGAAGTCGCCGGGCACCTTGCTCACTAGTCCGCTCAGGTATTTCTCCGTCGGGAACTGGTAGTAGGCGGCATCCACGCACACGGTCTTGAAGACCTCCGCATACTCGGCGAGGCAGTCCCGCTCGAACCGCGTCTTTGCGAACTTGCCCCGGTAGTGGTAGCGCTGTGCGTCGTAGAGCAATCCAGCCCAGCCGGAATACTTCCACGAACTTGTGCCGATGAAGATGCCCTCGGCTGCGAGCCGCCCGCAGGTTGCTTGCAGCCGGTCCCGTAAACGGTTGGCGGGAGGGAATAGCTCGGACACACCGCTACCTCTACCTTTCGGATTCTCCGGAGGCCATCCCATTCCTGACAATGCAGCGGTCGTCTCGGTTCGTGGTTTGGTCGCAACGCATGGTGCAGCTCCGTCGAGCTAAGCCCTGATCTGAGTTGTCCAGCATCGCCGCGATCAGCCGCCGCCAATGCCACCGCCTGATCTGAGGGCGGCTCGGAAACTAGCCCAGCAATTCTTGCGCGGAGTTGCAGAACAGCGTGACCCACGAGCGCGGAGTGGCGCTGGGCTTTCCTTGCTATTGTTGGCCACGATCAGGAGCCGTGGAACTTCGTGACCGAGGGTCATGGCGAGTCGAGCCTTGCCCTTGGTGCTTGCGCACCAGCACAGTCCACTGGCTTAAGCGCGTTCGTGCGCGAGGCGATCAGCCCTGTGGCTGCCGAAAGCAGTCTATCGATCCAGCTTTCCGGCCGAGAACTGTGCTTCACCAATTCATATTCGAAACGGTGAGCGCTGGCGGCACGTTTGAGTCGCTCGATGTTCCACTGCCCCTGGGACTGCACCACGATCGTGGTCAATTCGCTGCAGATGCTTTCGCATGTGCCTTCGCACGGGAGGAACAGCAAGGTTGAAATCTCGTGCCCGTCTGGGCACCCTATTTCTAGTAGTAGGACAGTGGACGTGCCTTTGGCCAGCTTGACCAACGCATACCGCCGTTTCTGCCCGTTTACGATCATGGCGAAGCTTGTTTCTCCGCCGAGCTCATCCGTTCTCCAATCGCTCACCTGCCATTCGGATGTATCGCACCCAAGGCCGGTCAGAGCGCAAGCCAGTGGCTTGAGTCCGTCACCTTCTTTGTAACTAAAGCGTGCCTCAGGGGAGGCTCCAAACTCACCGATCTTCGAAGTTCCGGGACACGACCCGCCAGAAAGGCTGATCGAATGGTTGGCCGGCATGGCACCCGTCGAAGGGCTGCCAGGATCGCTTCCCTGGCCGTCCGACTTGCCTTCCCTGCGACCGATGAACACTCGCTCCACGCCCATTCTTACAGCCTCGCGAATGCCGAACCTCCCATCGGCAAAAAAACGCGGGTGCTTAAACGAGCCAACGATGGGCGTTGCCGCCAGCGGTGTTCCGGTTCCCGGGGTGCTGCCTGCCGATTCCGACCGCCACGGTGATTGCCGGCTGTCGTCAGCCACGCCAGGATGCATTACCTTGATGTTCTTCCAACCATGGCGCAGCGCGGGCAGCACTTCCAAAATTTCCAGAATCACAACCGTGCGCCCCCGCTCCACCGCTCGCACCCGCCATTGAGGTTGGAGGGCCGGCATCGAGGCCTGCAGCCCAAGCCCCCCAAACCTGCGCGCGTCAAGGAGAGTTCGGCTCGCCGTCTGCCACGCGCCGTGGAAGGAGTCATCTTTCAACAGTCGGGCCAGGTGCGCCACGACCGGATTGCTCAGAGTGGCTGCAGAAATCTGGTCGTTAAGTGTGAGGCAAAGAGTGTCTTCCAGCACGAACTCCTCCACCACGAGGCGTCGCAAGAAATTAGCTTCAAGCAGGCCCAATGCAAACTGGCAAGTTGGCGCTAGCAGCGCCCGAATGGTTTCGAGAGTTGCAACAACGATCTTGCGCCCCCCCACCTCGGCGCATTGGCACGGTTGGTTGAGATTGAGCGTTGACTCACATCCGGAGCGGGGGTCTGCCAATGGATATTCGTTTTTCCTCAACACCTGGCGCGCCTGTTCACAACGGAAGTGTGTCTCAGTTGGAACTAAAATATCGATCACGCGTCCTGCTTCGGGTGTCATCGACGGGCTTCCTCCTTCCCAGAATGTGCCAAGCCGTAGCACGGGCAGCATCGCCCACGGAAGTGGGACTGACCGCAGCGAACCGTTGGATTCACGAAATACAGCCTCGCACAAATCGGCCTCCGTGAGCCGGCACCTCGCGGGCCTTAGCCAGACCAGTTCAACTCGTTCGGTCAACGGAAACGGCCACGGATCGAGTCTGAATTGTGGATTCATGCCTAAGCGGCCTGGGAAAGCAACGGGCTCGCCTGATCCTTGGCTAAGCAGCCTGTTACGGTCAGAATGTCCATCGCCTCCTGTAATCTTGGATGTTGAACAAGTTCCGGACGAATGCCGGCCAGCTTGAGCAACTGCCACTGCTTGGCTCGGATTCCATCAAGTCGCAGCTTTTCGGCAACGAAGCGCAGGCGCCGAAGGGCGAAGTCGATTCGATCCTCCGTCAGAGTCGCCAAGAGCGCGCGGCAGCGGGGCAACTTGTCGAGATGCTTTTCCAAGACCGCGCGTGCACCAATCGCCCTACCTAAAATCGCGACCGATATGCGGATTGGCTTTCCTGTTCGGATCAGCGCCTGCTTTTGGACCGCGACGAGTTTTTCTGCAAGGAAACCGTCGCGCGCCTCCCAGTCGATGCCAACCCGTTGCCGGGCAACCGAACGATGTGGTGAATGACGACGCAACCAGCCACGGTCAGCGCGATAAAGTGCCGCATATAGCGCTGGAGCCGTGACACGCAACCCCTTAACGCCTACGCCCGGACATGATTTGATTAGCCCCTCCCACTGCTTCTTGTCACTCGCCAGCCGCTTGCTTCGCTCGTCCCTGCGGCTCTTCAACGACGCTACCCCAGCGGTTGTTGTAATGCGCGTGGCCGTTCGCGGAAACGAAAGCCCCAACTTGACCGCCCAACGCTTCGCTGTCAGCGGTTCTACTTCGAGCTCGCGGGCAATGGCACGGAGACTAAACTTAGGATCATTCCATCTCTGCTTCAGTAGGTTTTGCCAAACGCCTGAACGTTGTTCCTTTCCCAATTCGGTAGGTTCTTCTCGATTAGCAGCGACCTGCTCGGGGGATGACTTGAGCCGTAAGATCCATTCCGCTGGGGCAACCCCCAGAAAACGCCACAGCAGCAAATGCTGTAGCGGAGGTTGCGTTGCGCGGGGACGGCGCAACAATCTGGCGAGCCACGATGTGTCAAGGTCGTGGCCCTGTAGTTCACACTGTAAACGATTAAGAAAGTCCGCCCTGAAGCGCTCGGTGAAGGCGGAACCGATGCGACGTAACCCGTATCGACCAGAGTCAGTGGTGAAGTCCAACTCAGTCAGTCGAGCACGATAGGCCTCGCACCATGGCTCGGGTGTAACGTCCCAGACGGCTTGACGAAGCAGCCAAGCGCTGGCCTGTGCCAGCCACAGCAAATCATCGTGCTCCTCACGGCCTTGGGCAGCCCGAAACACCACCGGGACGTTGGAACCAACCGATGGTGGAAGGAGAAACTCCTGCCGATTGCGGCGATTCGCGCCAGCAACCGTAGTCTCCTCAAGCATGATGGCGTGTTTGTCGCACACCAGCACGCCGGGTGCCTGATGCTGGCGCCGCCAGTAGAGTTCTCCCTGAGTGAGCAAATCCTCGGCACTGCATTGAGAACAGATGCGCAGTCCTTGACGATTCATCCGGTGCGCCATGATTCCTGCTTGCAGGGTGGCCTGAAGGCCACCGTCTCCCAACATGCGCTGCACAATTATCTCAGCGCGCATTCGAGGCAAGAACGGCTTGTAGAGCGGGAACAATGTGCATCGGCCGATGAGGTCGAACGCGGACAACGGGTGTTCTGGTGGCAGGCGTCGTTGAAACCGGCCCAGACGAGTGGGAAGATCCACTACTGCGGTCCCCTGCGCGGAGCCGAAGATCGCCTCCATTACCTGCTTCGGGCCGAGCGGTCCGAGGCGCGCCGTAAACCGGGCCACCAGACTGTAAAAAAGCTCGTCCGGATACGGGGTTGGAAATAGGTGAAGCATTAGCTGCCACCCATCTGCTCTGGTGTTTGAATCTTGTCCATGACAGTTGCACCCAGGCTGGCTGGGATCTTCTTTGCATTATCAGCGAAACTAGCCTTGGCGCGCTTGCGCTTCGGCCCCATCTTGCCGGCACTAGCAGACATGGCGGCATCTTCCTGCGCCGGCACTTTTGGGGACTCACCGAACTCGCTTGTGCTCGTCTTGGACTGCACAACGGAAGGCGGGTGAGCAATGGCGTGCGCATAAGGAGTAGCCACATCCATAGTGTAGTCAGCTCCCCGCTTGGAGGAAATGTTCGGTAGGCGTTGGCGCCTCATTACTTCCAAATGCGGTTCAATTAGGGGCAGTAGCCGATCAGCTACAGCATCAACGATCTGGGCTGTGATAATTTCCGCCTCCTCAAAAATGACCCGTTCTTGGACGGCCAAGAAAAGTTTGGCGAGCACATCTGGAATTCCCTGCGTGCGACGATGGAATACATCGTTGATCTCAACAGTGAGGGCGCTGTCGGCGTGAAGGAATTGATAGCGCCAAAGGCTGGCGATCAAAATCTCCCAGTCCGGATCATTGCGCGCCAAGCGGGTCCATATGGGACGCGCGTAACCGGTCGCGCGGCGCGCTTGACTGAACTGCGATGTCAAAATACCAACCGCCGCTGCGGTTCCAATCAGGACCACCGCGATGTTCAGCCGATGCATGAGGTGGGAAAAAAAGGCCAGCATTTCGTCCGCCCCACCGGACTTCGCGGATGCAAGATTCTGCACCTCATCAATAACTAGCAAGCCAGTCCCGTGGAGGAGGACGACGCGAATCAAGCGCGAGAGTAACTCCTCCTTGGTAGCGCGGGATTTTCCAAAGTTGTTGGTGAAATTCGTTCCTAACCGCGAGTCATATTCGCCGAAAACGTGGAGACAAAGACCCCGGGTAGATGAGTCCGGAGGGCAGTTAATTTTAACCCAAGGCACTTGCGTAAAGAAAAATGGCTGATCGCGGTATTCCTGGTGATGGATGACGGGGGGAATCATTGCCAGAATTCGCCCCATGGTGACGGATTTCCCAAGACCACTATCGCCACTGTAAGCGAACCCCCGTGTCAGCGAGGAGTCGGTCGGTTGAACCAGTCGGTAATCTCGCAGGCTGTTCGCACCAGCGTCCACCGCACGCAAGTTTTCGGGAAAATACGGGTTCCAGAACCGGTAAGTGCCTCGAATCGCGCGCGTGACAGCGCGCTCCAATTCAAAGTGATACGTCAGAGGCTGAAACACTTGCTGAATCCGAGAAAGTAGCGCTGCTCGGGCTTCCTTTGGCAGCTGACGTTCATCCGGCGTTGGAATCGATGGAAAGTTTGCGAGTCGTGTCAAAACTTCGTCCTCGGTTTGAAGCGCCGGGAGGGCATCCAATAGTGGGTTTGGCCAGTCCGCGCCATCGACCGATTTCACGTAAATGGCCTTCATATTCAAACTCGTTGTGTCGACGTATTGCATCACGTTTTGGAATCAGTTTTTCCAGAAATTTGCTTCCGCAACTTATCAGCCATCCGAGCCTGCTCTGCGGAGTGCATTGCAGCGGTGGCCGTGTCAGGTGCTGAGGGGGGAATCGCTGTTGCGGGCTCAGGGGGTAATGTCGGTATGTTAGCCAATCCATCATGGTGTGCTTCCAGCTTCCGGACGTGGTTCTTACCAGCTCTCACGCCGCTCCCGTGATTGCCTCCATGCGCCGCCTTATCAGCGTTCGCAATTTGCTCCTGATACGCACGGCTGCTGGCTTTGCGGTTGGCGTCCGATTCGGCAGACGCATTAGCTGCAACCTTTTGCCCAGTAACCAAAGCCTCCATTTCAACCCATGAAAGGCCAGAAAACCGGGCGCTGCGTGGCGTTAGTCGCAATGGCTCCAATTCCGCCTCGACTTGACGTGAGACGAGGTAGGTCTTGTCCACCATACGAGGGTCAAATGCTATTGTGATCCGCTCACGCCCTGCGGACCGCTCGATTGTTCCCACTTCGGCTGCAGGCAATTGCTCAGATTCAAAATGCAGCCCTCGGAATGATATCCCATGAGCGGTGATTCGTGCTTCCTCCCGTGGCAAGAGCCGTCTGCGAATCTGCGCGGCGGGGAGCACACGCAGTTGTCCGCTGCGATTAGCCATTCCCCATTCCCAAAGGCTAACTGGCCGCGGTTCCACACCATCCGCATAATGCTCGCGGCTCAGTGGATAGCCGTTCAAGCGGCTTCTGTTACGCTCGATTATGCCAATCACTAGCATTTGCATGAATGTTCTGGGAGTGGTCGTAGTTACATTCTTAGGGTGTGCGTCACCACGGTCGCGATTGCGGTCCACATAACCATCAAGCCATTGAATGGTGTGTAGGTTGGTCTGTCGAAAACTTTGCTCAATAATGCCCTTAGCATCGGCGCGATATGGGGCTGTGTTTGAGAGGCTACAATCGAGTTCAGAGCAAAACCGATCGGAATTTCTGCTCACAAATTCACCGCGATCACCAAGAACACGTTGCGGCATGCCCTGAGCCGGCCAAAGTTCTGGGTCGAGGTCAATGCCAAGTTCCGTCAGGATTTCAACTTTTGGTCGGCAAGCTTGCTCGAAGGCAAGCACCGCTGCCATGTAGGATGGGGACTCAAAAGTGACATGGAATCCGACAACCATGTGGCTGTAAGTGTCTATAATAAGATAAACCGTCGGGCGGCCAATAGGCTTTTTTGTCCAAGGATGGATTAGCCACGCATCAGCGACAGTTGCATCAATTTGATACAGGCCACCTGGTCCAAAAGCGAGGCTAGTTGATTCATTAGGCAAACCACGAAGATCACGGTTGAACCGTTTAATTCCGACACGAGCGATGAGAATATCATTTTGACATCTACTCTTGAAATAATGATACCGCGCTTGGCCTTCCGTGATTTGCGCCCCCTCATCAGTTAAAGCTACATCAGGTCTCTTGCCGTTCCATGTCAGCCTTGCGACAAAGTATTTGCGCTTGGTCTCTTTCAGAGCATCTGAGAATGGTAGTCCTTCGTCTTTGAAATACTGGTTGAGGCCTAATATTAGCTTTTCCAGAATTGCTGGAGTAATATTTGTTACTTTCTTTCCGTATTTGGGGGGCCGTCCCCTTGGTTTGTTGCCGGCTTTTCTGGACTCATTCGGCGCGCCACAGCGATGATAATCTGTTGTAAAGGCATTGAGTGTCTGCCCTCTCACGTAATACGTCCGCATATCCCGGTAAAGCGTTGCGGTTGAAATCTTGCTTTTCGCCTTTATTGCCGAAATCGCTTTGGCCCGAGCTTGCGGCTCAAACAGCGGCCGAGACGGATCCGTTATAAACGGCGCTAGGACAGTCCATTTGGCATTGCGTTTCGCCAATTGTGCCGGCGAGAGATCCGCATCGCTCAGGCCTTGGACATACGCATACGGGTCGTCTGTTAAAATTGATGCTACGCCATTTCTAAGCGCTTCATCTATGTCTATTGTTTTGCGCAAAAGTGGAAGTCCACGCTTGGAATCGTTCATGACGATAACAGCCCAAGCGTTTTGTTCCGGAACAAGCTCAAGTAGGCGTTCAATAAATACTTGTTTGGCGGGTGAATCCCAGCGTATCAGCTGGTTCCTCAATAATTGGATTTCGGCAGGCATAACGGTTCGCTTAAGTTTAACGGGTTGTGTGGGTCAAATGTTACCAAGCGTCGGGCGATGCAGTGCAACAGGACGACGAGCGCAGAGCCCTTCTGGAGCTTAAGTCGCTTATCAGTTACACGAGCAGCCTCCGCGATCGGCAACTCGGCACGCAGCAACGGATCGAGTTCGTTTATCACCAGATGAATGGTCTCTCCCGTCAAATGTGGATAGAAATCCAGGCTGTGGTAGGCATGAACTTGTTGGAGTGTCGACAACAAAGCCTTGGGCATCGATTTTTCCGTAACAATTCCCCACGGGATACCGCGCTCCTTCCAGTATTCCATCTCGATTTGGAGTTTCTGCTGCGACCTGCTGGATAGTGCACTCGTCGGCTTAACAGCATATGCCACGAGGCCCCTTGTTGTGCGGACGAGAAAATCGCTCGTCATCACCACCGGCATTTGGTTGTGCGGATCCGTAGGAGGGCGAACCCCGAGACGTGTTGCGATCTCGATCGTTTCGTCCAAAGGCAAAAGTGGGAATTGCTCGAAAAATGTGATCGTGTCCGCGTGCCAATCGAGGAAAAGCGACAGATTAGTCTCCAATGTGCTGAGATAGTGGCAGACGCGGCCACCACATTTCCAATTTTTCACGCGCCAGCACAGTCCCGTTGATGGGACATCCCGCACGGTCAACCAGGGCTTGTATTCGGCCCCCTCGCCCTGGCCACGCCCCTCACGGATCCAGCGTGCAATTGTTGCCGGGTCGGATTGACGGCTACGAGGGTGGCCCATTGTTGTTTTTTGGTTAAGGCACCTTTTGGTGCCAGCGTTTAGCAACGTAGTTTATACAGCGGATAAATGCAACACTATGAAAGTTTGACCACGTTTCTGCCTAAACGGTAACCGATTCCAGAAAAATTAGGGTAAGGCGTCCATCACGGTGTTGCACTACGCCAGCAACAGGAAGCCTACCCAAGGCTCCCGCCCCTGCCGCACTCTGGGCTAAATGTCGGACTGCCTCGTTCAACTTGCCTTCGAGGGCCTTGAGAGCCACCTGCATTTTTCCGGCGCAGCTTGGCGGCACTGAATTCACAATACTATCCCCTGGATGAATCAGCATCTTGCGACCTGCGCACTCTCCTTCTAGCCAACCAATCAGCGGCGAGGCCTGGCTCGTTCTCGCTAGGAACCCCTTTGGATCTTCTGCAGCATTCACTAAATTGAACAACTCAGAGCGCTTGTCCTTGGGTAGAGCCAACCTTTCAGCTACCTTGGCCGCAGTCGCTGGACTCATGCGGCGATGCCCGTGCTCGTAGGCATGGAGATTGGACTGCGCAATGCCAAGCACGACAGCCATCTGAGACGGCTTCAGGTTGAGTTCTTGCCTTATTCCAAGGAGACACGCTCCCAGCGCTGCCAGTTCAGGGCGCACACAGGACGCGCGCGGCGCTTTTGGGTCAGCCTCGGACTTGGCCGCCAATTCCCTTAACTGACACGCATTGACTTCATGTGCCCCAAATAGCTCGGCGAAACGGGCTACGAGCCGAATTGTGAAACGCCTACGGCCTTGGCACAATTCGAGCAACGCATCTCGTTGGATGCCTAAACTGTTGGCTATCTTAGTGCGCGGGATCCTGGATCTTTTGATCAAGCGATCCAAAGCAGCCCCTGCTATTTGGTGAGTGGATTTCGTAGGAATTTATGCAACAGATAAATGGGATGGCAGAAAAGTGCAACCGTATCTTGTGGGTTTCAAATGCCATTTTTCAGGCAACTTGGACGGTTCCTCGTCGCATTCGCCGATCGCGCACTGTGATTGCGGCTCCCAGACACAAGGCCATCAAGGACTAGCGGGCGCGGGAGCAGAACGGAGTAGGATTCCGTCACCACGCAGTTGCGATCGGATCTCGAGCGTGCTGGCGTGAGGTGGAGCAAGTCGAATGGGCGTTTGGGTTCTTCGAGTTCAAAGGTTCCAATCGGCCGCCCGAAGCTACGGTAGTGGTTCTGTCAGTAGTGGTGACGGTGCTCGATTCTTCTTTGCCCTGCGGGCTGCGTTAGAGTCGCAATTCTCAAACTAATTTTTCAAACTGGATCGACGGACGAAACCACGTGCCAAATTCTCAAACTCTATTTTTTGGGCTCAAAAATTTCGACCCTTGATGCGCAACGACTTACGAAGCGCGAATTCTCAAACTTTATTTTACATCAACACGCGTCACGGCGAGGAAGTGCGCAGCGCCGAACCCTTCTTCGC
>Ga0169931_10012780_pt1 | contig 11581 bp, 9 predicted proteins | sample Kivu_15m_20L_FD_129675 | JGI IMG/M metagenome (GOLD analysis project Ga0169931, IMG submission 129675) | Freshwater microbial communities from Lake Kivu, Western Province, Rwanda to study Microbial Dark Matter (Phase II) - Kivu_15m_20L... | ecosystem: Environmental > Aquatic > Freshwater > Lake ... | reverse complement strand
GATGCTGCTGCTGTATGTAGGCACCTCGTTCGCCATTTGGATCGGATTTCGTTTATTCAGCGGGATGATTGACAAGGTCAAGCTCAAGGAATTCGACCGCCATTTGGGGGCGATTTTTGGCATGCTCAAAGGATCCATCCTCTGCTTGCTGATCACCATGTTTGGCATGACGCTTCTGGGCAGCCAGCAGCAAGCTGCGATTTGCCAATCCAAATCGGGCTATTTTATTGCACAGGTTTTGCAGCGAGCCGATGGTGTGCTTCCGCAAGAAGTCAACGATGTGGTGGGTCCCTATTTAGAGCAACTCGATAAGCAGCTGCGCGAAGGTGGAGTCCAGACGCAGGAGAGCGGCGATTTCTGGAATTCGACGTTGCCGAACCTCAACGGTGGCGAGGGATCCAGGGAAGGGGACTCCAGCGGCGCGCCGCCGGCCGGTCAGCCGTGGAATCTAGGGCCGCCTTGGACGCAGGCTCAGCAAGGCGGCTCGGAACGCAATCGCTAGGCGCGCCAGCGACCCGCCAAACGTGACTCGCCAAATATCGCCCACCCAACAACCTGCAAAACTTCGCCGGCGAACGCGGGCGAAAGCTGTCCTCAGAGAGACGCTCCATAGTCAGTCCATCAACGGCGACTGGGCGATTCCACTCCCTCTAACTGCAAGCTCTAACTGCAACCTCTAACAGCGCCTGATTTGGATCTAACGATCCAGCTCTAACGATTGTGCCGACTTGTCTATTTCCCAGGAAAAAAAGCCTATCAAACCGAACATAAGAAACATTATCGGACGTTAGTTGGTGGGTTAAATGGGCCGAAAATCGGCCCAGATCCCACAGGCAAACCGCCAGACTCAAACAAGAGTTCAGCAGCCCGAGCCACGCTCAATTCGCAGCCGAATCCGCTTCCAAATAACGACCCATCTGACGGAACTTTTCATATCGCTGCTGAACCAACGCATCGGCCGGAATCTCTTTCAGCTGCGCGAGCGTTCGCGTGAGATAATGCTTCATCCGAGAAGCCATCTGATGATGATCCCGATGCGCTCCGCCAAGCGGCTCTTCCAGCACATCGTCCACAATCCCAAATCCTTTCAAGTGCACCGACGTGAATCGCAACGCCTCAGCCGCCTTGGGGGCAAATTGATGACTCTTCCACAAAATACCCGCACAACCCTCAGGACTGATGACCGAATAATAAGAGTACTGGAGCATGGCAATCCGATCACCAACACCAATCCCAAGCGCACCTCCGCTACCACCTTCGCCAATCACCACACAAATAATGGGCGTCCGCAACTGAGACATCAAATACATGCTCTCAGCAATCACCTGAGCCTGACCACGCTCCTCAGCTCCAACACCCGGATAAGCCCCAGGGGTGTCGATGAAACAGATAATCGGCAATCCATATTTCTCCGCCATCTTCATCTTGCCCATGGCCTTGCGATAGCCCTCGGGATGCGCACAACCAAAATGACACGCCGAACGTTCTTTGTATGTGCGACCTTTTTGATGGCCAATCACCATCACTTTCTGCTGGTCCAACTTCGCAAAGCCCGTCAAGATCGCGCGGTCATCACCGTAAAACTTGTCCCCATGCAATTCCACAAATTCATCGAATGCCAAATGGAGGTAATCCTTCGTGTAAGGACGATCCTTGTGCCGAGATACCTGCACGATCTGCCAGGGATTCAACTGGCCGTAAATCCGCCGCGTTTCTTCTGTCCACTGACGACGCAATTGACGAAGCTCTTCCTCAATCGCTTGATCGGCCGGACCCAAACGCTCCAACTCGCGCATTCGACCCTCGATCATGAGGATCGGTTCCTCAAACTCTAAACCGGGAGCCACCGTTACCACTTCACTAGACATAGTGCTTTTATCTTTGCTGCTACACTTCGAGGTTATTGAACTTTACCGCCGGTCGGGAACGCATCGAAAATCGATTTCTCAGGTATCCGCGGCGGCTTCTTGAAAATCTTTGTACCACGCAACATCTTCAGCGCATCCCACATACTATCAATGCGATCCTCGGGCTTCTTAGCCATCATCGATCGCACCATCGACGCAAACTCCGACGTCACGTTTTCATTGGCAACCACCGGAGAAGGCACCGCAGCCGATAAATGCTTGTTGAGCAAATCGTTCGGGTTGTCCCCAGTAAACGGCGGCTTACCCGTCACCATCTCAAACATCACACAACCGAAACTGTAAACATCACTGCGCTGATCCAAGTTCTTACCCAAAATCTGCTCCGGTGACATGTAACTGCGCGTCCCCTGGATCTTCGCCTTGCCACTAAAGAGTTTGGCCAATCCCGTTTTCATCTTCCGGGCAATCGTGAAATCGATCATCTTCACATCACCCTCACGCGATACCAAAAAGTTGTCTGGCTTGATATCGCAATGCACATATCCCTTGGTATGCAAGAAATACACCGCTTCCATCGACTGCTCTATAATCTTCTCAAGCATGTAGGCAATCGATTCCGGCCCCTGCCTCAACGCTTGCTTGATATTCAATTCACTGAATAACTCCAACACGATATACGGCAACTCCGTGTCGGTCTGAAACTTGTAGATCTTGATGATGTTCGGATGAGTCAACTTCGAGCCGATCTCGAACTCGTTCTTCAAAAATCCAATCTCTTCCTTGTCGTCCTTGTGATCCGGACGCAGAACCTTGAGCGCAAATCGCTTCGCCGAACCTTCCTCGATCGCTTCCCAGACCTGGCACGAACTGCCGATGCGAATCAAACGAGTCAAGCGATATGGACCGAGAAAGTCGCGTACCTTGGTCATGGTTTTGATTATCCCCTAAAACCGTAATTTTAAGTAAACCCGCTCCAAGGATAAAGGTCGCGCACCCCGAACTCGCCCATTCCTACCCGCTTTTTGACAAGACTTCTGTATAAATCCGCCTCAAATCGGCGGTCATTTTTTGATGTCTAAATCGATCGGTGAACATCTCTCGCCCTGTTTGACCACATTTCTTTCGCAGCCGCTCATCCAATACCAACTCCCTCAGTCCCCTGCCCACCCCCGCCACGTCCTGCGGAGCTACCAAAAATCCCGTTTGACCATCGAGCACCACTTCCCGCGCTCCGTCCACATCAAAACTAACCACCGGCACCCCCGAAATCAGCGCCTGAGGGAGCGCTCGCGCCAAACCCTCACGCAAACTGGTATGCACCAATATATCCATCGCTCCCAAATACTCGGGTATACGCTGAGGTGCCACTAAACCCGCAAAACGGAAATGCTCCTCCAACCCCTTGGCTGCAATCGCAGCCTCCAACTCGCCTCGCAAAATACCATCACCCACAAACAAAAAAATGACTTGCGGGTTGCTGCGGATCACTTCAGACGCCGCTTCAATCACATACGTATGCCCCTTCAAATGAAAGAGCCTCGCAATCTTGCCGATCACAATCGCATCACTCGAAATATCAAGCTCTCGCCGAATCTTTTCGCGATGCTCCGTCGCCCTCAAAAACGGCTCCACATCCATGCCGCTGTAAACGGTCGTAAACTTTTCCCGTTTCGCGACCCCCTCTCCCACCATCAACTCCGTCATCGCATCCGCCACACACACCATCCGATGACAACGCTTGGCACCCCAGCGCTCACAAGCGGCAAAAAACTTTCTAACCCACCAAGGTTGATACGGATGGAACGGTGCACCATGCACCGTATGAATCACTGCCGGCACCTTCAGTTTCCATGCAGCCGCCCGGCCCAGCATCCCTCCCTTGGCAGAATGAGTATGCACCACATCGGGATGGAACTCTCGCAAGCCGCGAATCAATTCTCGATACGCTTGCCAGTCATGAAAAGGATGTATCGATCGCCGCAAATGAGGTATCTCGCCAACAGCAACCCCCTCTCCCCTCCCCTGCCCCAGCAATCGACCCTCCGGACCATCGCTTGGACCTGTCATCAACAGCACATCGTCACCATATTGCTGAATCAAATCCAAGCAAGTGTAAAGCGTATTCTCCTGCGCTCCACCGATAATCATTCGAGTGATGACATGCGCCACCCTCATGGATAATGGACCTCCATCAAACACAGCCCCGCAGCCGGAGCCGTTTGCCCCGCAAGACTTCGATTTCGTCGAGCCAACAACTCTACCATCCAAGCAGGAGGATGCTTTCTATGCCCTACTTCGACCAAGGTGCCAACGATGTTGCGAACCATGTTGTAAAGAAAACCATCCGCCGAGATATCAATGCTCAGCACACGTCCCTCCCAAACTTCCACAGCTTCGATCTCTAAAGCTCGGATCGTTCGAACCGTGTTTTCCCGAGGACTCCCCTGCCCTTGAAACGCTGCAAAATCATGTTGGCCCACCAAAAAACGCGCTGCCTCACGCATCGCCTCCACATCCAACCTGCGATGCAGGCACCATTGCAAGTGCGCTAAATGCGGGTCCACAACACGCGAATTCCGAATGGTATAACGATACCTCTTGCCGATTGAATCTCGAATCGCATGAAATCCGAAAGCAGCCTCCTCAGCTCGATGCACCACAATGTCGTTAGGCAAAAAACGATTGAAGGCTGGTACCCAACGATCCGCCGGCGCTCTCCAGCGACGCGTTGAAAAACTGACCACTTGCCCAAACGCATGCACTCCCGCATCCGTTCGGCCACTCCCCACAACCCGCAGCTCCTCGCCAATGATCTCCCCAATCGCAAGCTCGATCTGCTGCTGTACCGATAACGTCTCTCCCGGCTGCCACTGCCAGCCCGAATAACGGCCGCCATCGTAGGCGACCGTTAATTTAAACGTTCGCAGTGGCAACTCGTCCGCCGTCATTAGCGAACCAACGCCTCCGCGATTTGCACCGCATTGGTCGCCGCTCCCTTACGCAAGTTATCGCTCACACACCAAAACACCAAGCCACAAGGATCAAACAAATCCTGTCGAATTCGCCCCACAAAAACCTCTGGGCGATCCGCACATGCCACCGGCATCGGATACGATTTCTGAGCCAAATCATCCACCACTTTGATCCCAGGCGCCCCCTCCCATAACACTCGCGCCTCCGCAACCGTGATCGGCCTTTTGGTTTGTACCCAAATCATCTCACTATGACCAACCATCACGGGCACACGCACACATGTCGCCGTAATCTCAATCGTGCTATCACCTAAAATTTTGTGCGTCTCACGCACCAGCTTCATCTCTTCAGACGTAAATCCAGCTTCTTTCTCCGATCCAATTTGCGGAATCAAATTGAACGCAATGTCATGCGCAAAAATCGACGGCGAAAATCCGCCACTCCCTAACTTCGCCTCCGTTGCCCGCCGCAACTCATCCATCGCCGGCAACCCAGCTCCACTGACCGCTTGATACGAACTGACCACCACCCGCTTCAAACCAACCGCATCAAACAACGGCTTCAATGCCACCACCATCTGCGTGGTACTGCAATTGGGACTGGCAATCAAACCTTTGTGCGTTTTAATAGCCTCTCGATTGACCTCGGGAATCACCAACGGCACCTCTGGATCCATCCGCCAATAACCACTCTCGTCAACCACGATCGTACCAGCCCCCCTAGCCCACGGAACAAAGTCGCGCGCAACCTCATCCGGAGTGCTAGCTATCGCAACATCCACTCCCTCAAACGCTTTGGGCTCAAGCAACTCAACACGGATCGACTTCCCCTTGACCACAACCTCGCTCCCCACACTGCGAGCCGATGCCAAAAGCTTCAAACGAGTGTACGGAAAATCTCGCTCCTCCAACTCCCGCAACAAAATTCGACCGACAGCACCAGTGGCTCCCACCACCGCCAATGTTTCAATCTTTCCACCCAATTTGGTCACGTAGGTTCGCCTTGAATAAACAGAAGGGTTAGTATTAAGTGTTCAGTACTGGAAATCTCCGCATGCATGACTCTCCGCATGCATAATTCTCACCACAATCAAATATTGTGCAAACCAACAACTCCGCTGAACAGCCCAACTCTCCTCCCGTTTCCCACCTTGGTCCATAAAAGATTCCAACTCCGCATCACCCACCTTCAACCGCGTGAGGAGCCGTTGCCGCCAGAGAGTCACCAGAACTCGAAATACAAGCAAATTACCTCGTTTTCACATCCGGTTGGCGGGTCAGATGCAGCGGTGATGCCGGAAGATATTTGGACGTGTCGTCTTGAATCGCCTCGACCGTGTCGCGAACCTCGTACTGAAATAACTCCGCCTCCAGAGCCCTCGGCGCAGAAACTTCAAAGAATTCAATTACCGTCCGCGGTTCCCAAAGCGTGTTTCCATCCGCTTCCTTCTTCTTGAAGTACTCGATCCGGTGCAGAAAAAATGGAAACTGCTCGGTTCGCCCCAAAGCTAATCGAACCCGCTCCGGCAGCAATCCGGTCTGCGAAGCACTCTGCATCGCCTGGTCAATCGGAGCCCGAGCCGCAGGGATCGGAGGCTGCTGGCGAATTTCGCCCGTCAGAAGCCACACCGGTTGCTGATCCAGCTTGGCCGGAACAGCCGACTCCCAGTCGTAACGATGGTACAAACTTCGCAACAATTCAGCTTGTCCGCCAACAGCTAACTCCATAGCTAGCAGAGGGTTAGACAAATCACTTTCTCGCACCACACCGATGCGTTCCCGAATCGGATCCAGATCAACTCGATTGACTTCGATCCTCTCGTCCACCTGCTGACTGGTCCACAACAGTCGCCCATCACTAATCTGCAAATAGTTGGTGACCGCCTCGGCCGAAGCAAATCGCATCTGCCATTTCAGCTTGCTCGTCCCCTTACCGGCATGACAATAGGAACCAACTCCGACCAGTTCCTTTCCAAACATCGATATCTTTTGCCGAACTCGACTCGCGATCGGCTCGCCCCATACCGCTTGCCAAATGGCCCGTCGAACAACCGCCTCCGGATCAAGCCCCTCACCAACCACGCCCCCCCCTTCCAAGGAAGACACAGTCGTTGCGTTGGAACTTGGGGCCGCTCCTGCATCCTCCATATCGGAACGTTCAGTGTCAGGGCTGTTAACATCGGGGCCTTTAACATCGGGGCCTTTAATATCGGGCCGTTTAATATCGGGCCGCTGAGGCGGCTGTGCCTTTACACTACACACCACCCCTAAAAGAACTAAGCAGAACAGCGCCGAAGAGATCCAAGGATCCCTAGAACCATACTTTCGGGTTATTCTAATGATGCCAATTGAAGTCATGAGGCGGGTTATGCGGGTTTTATCAAAGAATCGACCTGCATTAGGCCGAAGGTAGTGTCAAGCATTTCGTAGTTGCGCCGTAGCCGTTCGGACACTTCCGCTCAGGAACTGGAAGTTGAACGACCGGGGGATTGTAGAAGGCAGTTCCGTTTCCCGTCCAGATGAATCCTTCCAGATGCATCGCGAGGGGAACGCGGATCCAAAGACCGCCAGTAAAGCTGCAATGAAAAGCTGCAATGAAATTTGCGAAATCCAACTTCGGGCGGAGTTTCCAGTTGGCCGGCAAGCCAGGTGGGAGTCGTTCGACAAAGATGTTGATACTTTTTTTGAGCCGCGGCGAGTTTGCAGCGTTAAACGAAAGCGTTGCTCGCCATGTCATGAGGGGGAAAGCATGAGAATGCGATTTGCACTGGGAGTGCTGGCCGCGGTGGCTTCGGCCTATTCGGTCGGTTGTACGCCGGTCCGACACAATTTACCGCCAGCAGAACGTTTAATGGAGCCAGGTCCCGGCGTCGGTGGCCCGGGTCCAGGCGTTTTGGCACCGGAAACAATTCCGGTTGGCGCAGCAGGCATGGGGATGGGTGCACCCTATCGCGTGCCAATGGCGCAACTAGAATTCCGTCAGCCTGAGTCGATGCAGATTTTGTACGATGCGGTCGGCGACGGCACATTCACCAGCGAACCGCTGGTCGTGCCGGCTCGCAAGGAATTCCAGCAAGGTGGAATCTTTCGGCTGAAGCTAACCAACATTCAAGGGCGTGAAGGTGTTGAACTTTACCCAACGGTGGAAGTCGCACCGGCAACTCCTCGCACGGCAGCTTACTTGGAACACAGTTCAATTCCAATCCAATTCACGGAAGAGGATTTCGAACAAGTTCTGTCAGGTAACTTTGTCACCAAGGTGCTTTACTTACCCGATCCTGAGTTTCAAGGCGATGCCTTAGCGGGCGTTGATACCATCGTCAGCACACGGCTTGATCCAGGCGTAGATCCGATTATTGAAGCGGACCGTCGCGGTTCGATCTTGGCCGTCATTCGCTTGGGCAACAAAGATATCGAACTGTCCGGGCCTGGTGCCGGTGGCGCACTGGCCGGCGGCATGATGGGTCCTGGCGGACCGATGATGGGTGCTTGCGGACCCGATGGTATGCCGATCGGCGGCGTTCCCTACAGCCTGCCTGGTATGGTCGCTGGTGTTACCGCTCCCGAGTATGGAATGACCTACAGCGGCACACCGATCGGCTTGCCCGGCCCTCCGCATATTCCACTGGGTACACCCGCAGGATTGCAGAGGCACACGATCAAAAATCACACGCCAATGCACATTCCTGATCCTGTTGAACATATGAAGATTCATGTTCGTCAAACTCCTGGTTACAGTTATCCTCAGCCAGCGAGCCGAGTGCGAATCCATGAGCAGAACATCAACCCTGGTATGTCCTACGGACAACCTTGGGCTCGACACACCAGCCAACAAGTTGGTAGCGGTGTCAACGCTTCTGGTGCAGCTTACTGCCCTCCCGGTCAGTAGAACTTAAGACGGCAATCTAGGACACGGGACGCAGTTAACATCGCCATGTTGACTGCTGTCCCGTTTCTCTTTCAGTAGGAGGCTTGTAGCCATGAAGATGCAAATTCGCCAAACGGTACAATGCCGAGTCGTTGCTGGATTGTTACGATTGGCAACGATGGTGTTTCTCGCCAGTTCCGTGCTAATGGCCCTTGCAACTTCCGCTCAAGCTCAATCGATTCCCGGTAAGTCGAATTATATTTTGTCGAGTGATCTTCCACCGGGTGCTGTGGGTGCGGCGCAAGCTTATCGCCGGCCACAAATCGAAGGTTACTTTCAACCGATTCAAGTTTCAGGTCCCCAAGGTTTACATGTAGCGCTCGCCCAGAATGGTCAATTCCTCCCTCTGCTGGAAGCGCCCGTTCGAGCAGGAATGATGGTAGGTCGGATTTATCGCATCAAGATTTCTGGAATTCCTGGATCGGAAGGCGAGGAACTCTTTCCATCCATCGAAGTGATCGATCGACTCTACGCTCCACCCGGTCGCGAACATCGATTCCCAATTCCCGTGGTGCTCGAAGAAGAAGATTTGCGAGCAGCTCTCCGCGGTGAATTGGTAACCCGCGTGATCTATCTCGAAGATTCAGAAATTGCAGAACCGGTTTCCGACTTGCCAGGTGATCAGCGTGTCACTGAAGTGGGTGGATCAGAAGACCCGTTACAAACCGCTGACCAATTGGGCCGACCGGTCGCCATTTTGAGGATCGGTTCGCGCACGCCCGATTTGACCGGCGATTTGACCGATTTTCTGTATGGCTGCCCCATATGGGTTCCCATCAAACCAATTCCTGAACGTGAAAAATTGATCGAAAACGGTTTGTGGCCCGCATCGCCACCTATCGAGACACCCTCTGCCGCTTCACCTACCAGCAGAGCGATTCCCGCACCGCGATCGGGCAGCACATCCATTCAAGGCTAATGCATCTCAGGGAGTAAGGCATGTACCATTCAATCAACTCGAAATGGAAGAGCCTGTCGAAGATGTCTCGACGTCTGTCGGTTCTCGCATTCTCGATGAGCTTGCTGCCATGTTTTCCTGGCTGCGTTGCCAATAACTCAAAAGACCACTGGGTCAGCAGCCTTGGGCGATTGCCAACGAGTTTGCGCGAGCCTGTCGCTTCAAACCAGCAGTTCACACCAAGCTCAGGTGGACCTGCTGCAGCCAGCGAGGCGGTTGAGCCAGCGTCCTATCGTTCTCCAGCCGGAGCGACTGTCGGGGGTGCGTCCAGCGAAAATCAACCCGCAGTGCAGACCGCCTATGCCCTGAACAAGACACAGAAAAATATTACGAGCCATACGCCGAACTATGTTTCAGGACAAAACTATGTTCCAGGACAAAATGTCGTTCCTGCCGGCTTCGGTCATCGCGCGATCTACGATCCGCAATGCCCCCCCGTTCACAACTGCAACCCTGCAACTGTTGGCTTCACAGGACCGGGCGGCTTCACAGGACCGGGCGGCTTCACAGGAGCAGGGAGACCGTGCGGCTGTGGGCCCTCAGGGTCCTGCCCCGATCACACCGGCTGCGGGCCCGATTCGCCAGTTGCCAGCCAACCTTGGGATCAACAAGAATATATTTTTGACGGCGGCGATCGAGAACCGGCTGTGGTTGTGATCAGCGATGGAAGTGTCGCTGGACTGCAAGTCGAAGATACCATCATGCATTATGAAACCGAAGATGGTCGCTTGCTCGTAGATCCATCTTGCCGAACTAAAATTTACGCACCGTGCTTTGCTGCCGTCCGCAAAGTGACCAACGTTTCAACCAACGGAATGGCTATCGCCGCAATTCCCGCTTCGCAACCCGCTGGTCCGGTCAGCCTCAATGATAAAACACCCTCACAAAGCCTCATGCTAGGACAACAAATCAAACGCGAGGATGGCGTGAAGTTGATGGAAGAGGTTCGCGACCGCAATCGCGGCGTGCCTGCTGAAGGAATTATTCCTTTCGTAGCGATCAACGACTCCCAGCGAGCTATGGAAGATGTCGACTTTATTCACTCCGGTATCATCCGCGAAGATCAGTGGTGGAAAGTCGCTCGCGGGGCAGAAGCCGCCTTGCAATGGGACGGTATTGACGGAGTTCACATCTTTATTGGCGATGATGAAGCACTGCAAGTTAAAGACACTCAAAAGCCAGAAGAGCTGTATGTCTACAAGCTCAAAGAGGCTCGAGTCCGCATCTGCAAAGTTGCCTCCGACACTCTCGCTAACCCTGGCGACGAAATCACCTTCACCATTCGCTTTGATAACTCGGGTGAGCAGCCTATCAAGAACATCGTGATCCTGGACAGTTTATCGCCTCGACTGGAATACATCGAAGCCAGTCAAACATCCAGCGTTGTCAATGTCGTGGACGCAGCTGATTTCTCCACAACTCCGAATGAAGTCGGCTCAGCCGTGCTGCGGTGGGAAATGAAATCCGAACTGAAGCCCGGCGAAGGGGGTTGGATCCGTTTCCGCTGCAAAGTCCGCTAGCCCTTCCCTGACTCCCCAGCGCCTGACACCCGAGCGAATCGTTTAACCCGTGTGCCGTGAGGCCAGGCATGCGGGCGCCGGGTTCTCCAGCGGCGTTGACCGACGTGCCTGACACCCGAGTATGCCTGACACCCGAGTATGACACCCCTGCAGATCGTTTAACCCGTGTGCCGTGAGGCCAGGCATGCGGGCGCCGGGTTCTCCAGCGGCGTTGAACGACGTGCCTGACACCCGAGTATGCCTGACACCCGAGTATGACACCCCCGCAGATCGTTTTTCCCGTGTGCCGTGAGGCCAGGCATGCGGGCGCCGGGTTCTCCAGCGGCGTTGACCGG
>Ga0169931_10012779_pt1 | contig 11581 bp, 11 predicted proteins | sample Kivu_15m_20L_FD_129675 | JGI IMG/M metagenome (GOLD analysis project Ga0169931, IMG submission 129675) | Freshwater microbial communities from Lake Kivu, Western Province, Rwanda to study Microbial Dark Matter (Phase II) - Kivu_15m_20L... | ecosystem: Environmental > Aquatic > Freshwater > Lake... | reverse complement strand
TGAGGAAGGCCGAAGCCTGTGGAGCGCTGTCAGGGGAGGTCGCAGACCGGGAGGCCAGGTGGAAAGCCTTCCCGAGGGAAGGTCGGTTTCCGGCGCTCTCTTCGGGTCTTCCCTCTGGACGGAACTCTTCCTCGTTCCGACGGCAGCCCATGGACTGCCCAACAACGCCATCTTAAGAATGGCGAGACGGGTTTGCAAGTTCGGTGGGCACGGAACCTGGCGCAGTGCCGCCGAACTGGCTCGAGGTCTGGGTTGAAGCGGGCCGCGACGGTCAGGTCTTCACCTACGCCAATCCCAGAGGACTGGCCTTGGCCGTGGGTGACCTGGTGCAGGTGCACCTGCGGGGCAGGCGCCAGTCGGGGTTGGTGGTGGCTCTGCTCAACGACGCTCCCGCCGACCTCGACCCTGCCAGCCTCAGGCCGATCGAGCAGCTGTTGCAGGCCGCTGCTGTCACCCCCCAGTGGCAGGCCCTGATCGAGCAGGTGGCCTGCAGTTGCCACACCAGCACCTTTCAGACTCTCAAAAGTGCCTTGCCATCGGCCTGGCTGGGGCAACGACGCCAGCAACCCGTGCGGGCCCCCCGTCCCCAGTGGCAGATCGAAGGTCCGCTGATGGATCTGAGCGCCCAGCGGTTGACCGACCGTCAGGCGGCCCTGCTCGATGCCCTGGCGGCTGCCGGTGGAACGCTGCCCCTGGCCGACCTGTGCGCCCCGGGCGGGCACAGCCGCGCCGTGCTCGCGGCCCTTGAGCGACGCCAGCTGCTGCGCCGGACCCCGTTGGTCGCTGGGCCCAGCCCCCTGGAGCCGCCGCGCCAGTTGAGCCCGGACCAGGCTCGGGCCGTTGCGGCGATCGGGACGGCGGCCCCCGGCAGCAGCCTGTTGTTGTGGGGTGTCACCGGTTCGGGCAAGACCGAGGTCTACCTGCAGGCGGCGCAGCAGATGCTGCAGCAGGGGCGCAGCGTGTTGCTGCTCAGCCCCGAGATCGGCCTGATTCCGCAGTTGCTGGATCGGGCGCGGGCGCGCTTTGGAGCGATGGTGCACGACTATCACAGTGGTCTGGCTGACGGCGAACGGGTCGCCAGCTGGCGCGCTGCGCTGGCGAGCACCACGCCACTGCTGGTGGTGGGCACCCGCTCGGCGGTGTTTCTGCCGCTGCGGCAGCTGGGGCTGATCGTGCTGGATGAGGAACACGACAGCTCCTACAAGCAGGAGAGTCCGATGCCCTGCTATCACGCCCGTGATGTGGCCCGGTTACGGGCGGCCCAGGACGGTGCCGTGCTGCTGCTGGGGACGGCGACCCCGTCGCTCGAGACCTGGTTGTCCTGCCGCCAGGGTCAGACCACGCTGCTCGAGCTGCCCGAGCGCATCGGGGCACGCCCGCTGCCGCCCGTGCGGTTGGTGGACATGCGGCAGGAACTGGCCGCCGGCCATCGCCGCCTGCTCAGCCGTCCCCTGCTCGATCGTCTGCAGGGGGTCCAGCAGCGGGGCGAGCAGGCGGTGGTGCTGGTGCCACGCCGGGGCTACCGCTCGTTTCTGAGTTGCCGCAGCTGCGGCACGGCCGTGCTCTGTCCCAACTGTGACGTGGCCCTGACCGTGCATCGCAGCAGCGGCGGTCAGGAGTGGCTTCGCTGCCACTGGTGTGATCACCGCCAGGTCTGCGCTGATCGCTGCGGTGTCTGTGGTTCAAGTGCGTTCAAGCCCTTCGGCGCCGGCACCCAGCGGGTGGTCGAGCAGCTGGCCGAGGACCTGGGCGAGCTGCGGGTGCTGCGCTTCGATCGCGACAGCACCCGGGGGCGTGATGGACACCGTCAGCTGCTCGAACGCTTTGCTGCCGGCGAGGCCGACGTGCTGGTGGGGACCCAGATGCTGGCCAAGGGCATGGATCTGCCGCGGGTGACGCTGGCCGCCGTGCTCGCCGCCGATGGATTGCTGCACCGCCCCGATTTGCGCGCTGCCGAGCAGTGTTTGCAGTTGTTGTTGCAACTGGCGGGCCGGGCCGGCCGCGGTGCACTCCCCGGCGAGGTGCTGGTGCAGACCTACAGCCCGGACCATCCGGTGATTCAGCACCTGGTCACGGGCCGTTATGGGGCTTTTCTGGCCGAGGAACTGGAGCTCAGACGTCGCGGCGCCCTGGTGCCCTTTGCCCGCGCCTGCCTGCTGCGCCTGGCAGGTCCGGCGGCCAGCGCCACCGCCACTGCGGCCGCCGCCCTGGCGGCCCGCTTGCAACCCCAGGTCGCGGCTGCCGGCTGGTGCCTGATCGGACCAGCGCCAGCGCCGGTGGCCCGGGTCGCGGGCCGCAGCCGCTGGCAGCTGCTGTTGCATGGCCCGGCCTCGACTCCGATCCCCCTGCCCCCTGAGTCGGATCTGCGCGGCTGCCTGCCAGCCGGCGTTGGCCTGGCGATCGATCCGGATCCGCTGGCGCTCTGACGCCGGATCCCGGCGAACAGCGGGTGTTCAACCCGGCAGTTCGGGCAGGCCAAAGCCCAGCAGCCGGCGCAGATGTTGCAACCCCAGGCTCAGCAGCAGCAGCAGCGCGACCAGTACGGCTCCCAGACCCAGCGGGTTCCAGCGCCAGAGATGGAGCACCAGCCGGTTGTCGCTGCCCCCCTGCAGGGGCCAGACCAGTCCAGCCCCCGAGCGTCGTGGCAGCACCGATCGGGGGCCGGCCTCCTTGACGGCCCGCAGCGGCAGAGGATCCAGCTCCAAGGCCAGATCCAGGCCACTCCAGGGGCCCAGACGGCGCAGGTCGAAGTCCAGGTCATAGCGCTCGTCCACGGCCACCAGCCAGTTGCGGCTGTCCAGGCGCAGCAGGGGCGCCGGCAGCGTCAGATCAGCCTGGGCAGCGGCCTGGACGATGGCCTCGCCCAGCTGGTCCAAAGCCTGCTGGCTGGGCAGCACGGGCCCGCGCAACACCAGCTCGGGCCCTTGTTGGCTCTGGTGGAAGCCTCTGCGCCGCAGGTTGGTGCTCAGCCGTTGTTGCCATGGTGCCGGAACCGGTCCCTGCAACTGCAGGTGCTCGCTCAGTTGCAGCCGGCCGGGCCCAGCAAAGTGCAGCTCGGTGTGCGCGGCGCCGCAGCCACCGAGCACCAGTCCCAGCAGCACCAGCACCACGACCACCAGGCCAAACCCCAGCGGCGCACGGGTGGGGCCCACCGGCGGCGGCGGTGGGGGGGCAGTTCGCTCGCGACTGCGCCGTCGCAGCGGTCCGAGCTGTCTCCCCATCGCGGCGTCGCTGCCGCTCAGGTTGGGCAGGGTCAGCGACCAGTCCCGCGGCCGCTGCAGGGCCGGGGCCTCAAGCACCCGCTGCAGTTCGCGGGCCTGGACCCTCAGGTTTGGATCAGCGCAGGCGCGCAGCCGCCTGCAGCAGGCCAGGGCGTCGTCGCTGCGGCCCTGGCCCATCCACGCGGTGGCCAGCAGCAGCAGCAGTTCGGGATCGCGCAAGGTGCCGGCCCCGCCGGCGCTGGCCTGCTCTGGTCCCAGCAGCAGGCGCACCACCACGCCGTAATCACCGCGATCCAGCGCCCCACGGGCCTGGTTCAGCTGGGCGGCCGTGATCGCGGCCGTGGGCTCAGCAGACACCGGCGCTTGGGGCGTCGAGGTGGCGCTCGCTGCCCACCACCATCGTGCCGATTCCGGTGTTGGTGAACACCTCGAGCAACAGGGCATGGGGCACCCGGCCGTCGAGGATGTGCGCTGCGCCAACGCCCTGTGCCAGGGCGCGGATGCAGCATTCGGTCTTGGGGGTCATGCCCCCCTGGACCACACCATTGGCCATCAGTTCGCGGGCTGTGGCCAGGCTGAGCTGGCCGATCAGCGAAGCGGGGTCATGGCGATCCCGAAGGATCCCGGGGGTGTCGGTCAGCAGGATCAGCTTTTCGGCTTGCAGGGCCGCCGCCAGTTCGCCGGCGACGGTGTCGGCGTTGATGTTGTGGGCCTGCCCGGCGCTGTCGGCAGCCACGCTCGAGATCACCGGGATGTAGCCCGCTTCGAGCAGCGGCGAGAGCACGGCGGGGTTGACGGCCGCCACATCCCCCACCAGCCCCCGGGAACCATTGCCGTAGGGCCTGGCGGTCACCAGGTTGCCGTCGCTGCCGCACAGCCCGACAGCACGGCCTCCAACGCGGTGCAGACCGTTGACGATCTGCTTGTTGACCCGACCGACCAGCACCATCTCGACGACGTCCATGGTGGCGGGGTCTGTGACGCGCAGCCCGTCTTCAAAGCGGGGCTCGATCGCCAGCCTGGTGAGCCAGTGATTGATCTCGGGTCCGCCTCCATGGACGACGATCGGCTGCACACCGACGCTCCGCAACAGCACCAGATCACGAAAGACCGCCTCCTGAAGGTCGGCCTGCACCATGGCGGCACCGCCGTACTTGATCACCATGCGCCGGCCGGCGAACCGCTGGATGTAGGGCAAGGCCTCGCTGAGGACCGAGACCCGCAGGGCGTCGTCAGGGCTGATGCAGGCTTCAGGTCTCACGGCTTGGACGTGATGGGAGGGGGGTGCCAGTGGTGCGCAGGGTGAGCCGCAGCTGACCGCTCTGCAGCGGGTCGACCTGGGCACAGAGTCCCGGGCCGAAAAATCGACCCAGACGCTCGCTCTGATCCTGCCAGCGGTTGATCGGTACGGCACCACAGTGGAAGGTCAGCTCCAGTCCGTAGCGCCCTGTCTCCGTGGTCTCGGCCACGCTCAGCAGCTGGGGAGGAGACTCCTCATCCCAGAGCTTGAGGGCTTCGAGCGAGCTTTCCAGATGGGCTTTCTGGCCATAGCGCCACCGCAGCACATCAGCCCGCAGGCGTTTGAGATCGGCATTGGCCGGGTCTTCGCGCTCGCGCTTGAACTGATCGGTCGGGGTCAGCTGCTGGGGCGGCGGCAACTCGGAGGACTTGAGCGCCAGCCCCCCCAGCAGGATTGGAATCCCGTAGAAAATCGTCGGCAGGCTGAGGTTGGCGTTGTCGCCCAGGTAGGCGATCGAACCGATCACGGTCAGCGCAGCACCAGCGAGGGTGACCAGGCTTCCGGGGGAGAGGAAAGCGTTCATCGCGCCATCTTCGGCCAGCAGGTTGCAGGATGGTGAGCGGTCACGCCAGTGCGATGGTTTCTGCTTCGGACCCGACCCCAGCGCCGCCCACGGCCGAACCGACCATCGCCGATCTGGTTGCCCAGCTCAGCGAGGACCGGCTCTGGCTGTTGCGGCAGCTCGATGCCGGTTGTTGGCCTCAGTGGCGCCTCGATCTGGCTGCTCTGGAGCGCGAGCTGGGCCAGCTGCTCGATCAGGCCCGTGAGCGTCAGGACCCCTGATCGGCAGGCGTCCGATCAGAACGGAATGTCGTCATCGCCCAGGTCAGGCACCAGGGGCGAGGTGTTCCAGGTAGGCGCTGCCGCTGCTGCCGGTGCTGCAACAGGGGCCGCGGCAGGTGCTGCCGCTGGGGCCGCTGCCGCTGCCCGCACCGGTGCCGCTGCCTGCCGGGGTGCAGCTGCCGCCGCCTGCGATGGAGCCATGGGGTGAAGGCGCGAGAGGGTGAATTCGGCCTTCTTTTCTTTGACCCCGTCCTGGCGGGTCACCGTGTTCATCCGCAGGCGCCCTTCAATCAGCAGTCGCTGACCGATCTGGACCCGGGCGGGAAGCTCCTGGGCCAGGTTCCCCCAGCCGACCACCTTGAGTTGGCCCGGGGGGTCGTCGGGCCTGAGGCCGTCCAGACTGACCAGCATCTCGGCGATCGGGGTCTGGTTGTCCTGGGTGTAGCGCACCTGGGGTGCCTCCAGCACCTCCACTTCCAGCAGACAGTGATTCACGCCCGTTCGATCCCGCGGTGGCGCCCATCCTGAACCACGACCCCCGATTGCACCAGCGCCCCCGCCTGTGGATGCTCGCCGGAACCGGCGAAGGGCCGTTGCTGGCGGCCCTGTTGCTGCAGCGTGGCTGGGCACTGCGGGTGTCGGTGGTCAGCGCTGCTGCAGGCCGCCCCTATCGCGCTCTGCAGGTCGGCGCCCCGCTGGACGTGCAGGTGGGCCCGGTGGTCGGAACCGCTGCCATGGCGGCCCAGCTGCAGCAGGCGGCCGTGCAGGGGGCGCCCTTTGTGGCGGTGATCGATGCCACCCACCCCTTTGCGACTGAGGTGAGCCGCTGTCTGCGCCAGGCCTGCCGGCAGCAAGGGCAACCGCTGCTGACGTTGGCGCGGGAGCCGCTGGCACCCACCGGGGCCACCCTGCTGACGCAACTTGCCGATCTGCGGACCGTGGATCTGCGGGGTGCACGGGTGCTCCTGGCGATCGGCGCCCGTCACCTGCCCGAGGCCATCGCCTGCAGCCCGGGGGCCCTGCATCACGCCAGGGTTCTGCCGAGCGCGACCGCATTGCAGTTGGTCAGTGCGGCAGGTCTGAGCCCTGAGCGGATCGCCTGCCTGCGGCCTAGTGGGCCGGAGTTCGCTGTTGAGGCCGCGCTGGTGCGCCGCTGGCGGATCGACACCATCCTCTGCCGCCAGTCGGGAGGGCTGACCGAGGCGGGCTGGCGCCAGGTCGCCCGGGCCCAGGGCTGCCAGCTGCTGATGCTGGCCAGGCCTCGCCGCGATCTGGATCCGCCCCCCTTGTCGATCCAGGGCTTGCTGGCCAGGCTGGAAGCCCTTGATCCGGCAGTCGCGAGCCATGCCGACAGCACCCTCCGGACCAGCGGCGGTGATCCTGGCGCTCACCACTGAGGCCAGTCAGCAGCAGGCCGAGGCCCTGGCCGAGCAGCTGCTGGCCCAAGGCCTGGTGGCCTGCGTCACCCTGCAACCCGTGCACGCGCTGTATCACTGGCAGGGCCGGCTCCAACGCAGCCAGGAGGTGCAGCTCCTCTGCAAAACGACCGCCTCTGCCCTGGCCGCCCTGGAGACGGCCGTGCACGCCCTGCACAGTTACGACACACCCGAGTGGCTGGTCTTGCCGGCGACGGCCTCGCAGGCCTATGGCGACTGGGTGGCAGCGATCGCAGGCAGCGCCAACAGGCTCAGCCCAGATGCTGGGCCTGCAGGGTCTTGAGATCGGTCTGGGGCCGAGGGCCCAGCTGGGTGACCACCTGGCCGGCGCAGAGCGAGCCCAGCCGGCCACAGGCATCCATCGCCTGACCCTGGCAGTAGGCGTGCAGAAATCCCGCGGCATAGAGATCGCCGGCACCGGTGGTGTCCACCAGCTCCCCCAGCTTGAACGGGGCGATCGCATGGGTCCCGGATCCATTGAGAATCACCGAACCCTGTTCGCTGCGGGTGAGGGCTGCCACCTTGCAGCGGCCACGCACCTGCTCGGCAGCCTCGTCAAAGCTGTTGGACTTGTACAGCGCGGTGATCTCCATCTCGTTGGCGAACAAGATGTCGACGTGACCGTCGACCAGCTCCTGGAAGCTGTCGCGGTGCCGCTCAACACAGAAGGCATCCGAGAGGGTCAGGGCGACTTCACCCCCATGGGCGCGGGCCACCTTGGCAGCAGCGATGAAGGCTGCCTTGGCGTCGTCGCTGTCCCACAGGTAGCCCTCGAGGTACAGGACCTTGGACTGGGCCACCATGTCGAAGTCCAGGTCGTCCGGGTGCAGCTGCACCGAAGCGCCCAGATAGGTGCACATGGTCCTTTGGGCGTCGGGGGTCACCAGGATCAGGCAACGGGCCGTTGACGGTCCACTGGTGGCTGCCGGGGTCTGGTAGCGGGCACCCACGGCCTTGATGTCATGGCTGAAGATCGCCCCGAGCTGGTCGTCCCTGACCCTGCCGATGAAGCCCGCTCTGCCGCCCAGCTGGGCGATTCCAGCCAGGGTGTTGGCCGCCGAACCACCCGACGTCTCAAGGCCAGGACCCAAGCTGGCGTAAAGGGCCTCAGCCTGCTGCTCATCCACCAGGGCCATGGTCCCCTTGGTCAGCCGGTGGTTGTCGATGGTGTCGTCATCGGTGCGGACGAGCACATCGACGATCGCGTTGCCGATGCCAACGACATCGAGGGTTTTGTCGGACATCGGTTCAGGCGCTCAACAGGGCCCGTTTGGGGCCATGGATGGGGTCTTCGACCACGATCGTCTGGTCACGGCTGGCGCCGAGGGAGACGATCGCGATCGGCACCTCCATCAGCTCGGCAAGAAAGCGCAGGTAGGACATCGCCGCAGGTGGCAGGTCCTCGAGCCGGCGGCAATCGGCGGTGGAGGTCTGCCATCCCGGCAGACTCTTGTAGATCGGCTGGCAGCGGGCAAAGTCCTCTGAACTGCTGGGAAAATGCTCGATTCGCTCACCCTCGAGCTCGTAGGCCACACAGACCTGGATCGCGTCGAGTTCGTCGAGCACATCCAGTTTGGTGATGGCCAGGCAATCGAGACCGTTGACTTCGACGGCATAGCGGCCGATCACCCCGTCAAACCAGCCGCAGCGGCGTCGGCGCCCAGTGGTGGTGCCGAATTCGTGCCCCCGGTCGCACAGATGGTCGTTGAGGCTGCCTTCCAGTTCGGTGGGGAAGGGGCCTTCACCGACGCGGGTGGTGTAGGCCTTGGCCACGCCGATCACCCGGTCGATCAGGGTCGGGCCCACGCCTGCACCGATGCAGGCCCCGCCGCTGACCGGGTTCGACGACGTCACATAGGGATAGGTGCCGTGGTCCAGATCCAGCAGCGTGCCCTGGGCGCCTTCGAACAGGATGTTCTTGCGGTTGCGCGCTGCCTGGTGAATGGTGCGGGTGCAGTCGACCACGTGGGGAGCCAGCCGTTCGCCATAGGAGGCGTATTCGGAGATCACCGCCTCGGGGTCCAGCGGCTCGAGGCCGTAGATGGTCTGCAGCAGCTCGTTCTTCTGGGCCAGTGGACCCTCGAGCCGCTCGCGCAGACGGTCGCGGTCCAGCAGGTCGATGACGCGGATGCCGTTGCGCTCTGACTTGTCGGCATAGGTGGGGCCGATCCCCCGGCCGGTGGTGCCGATCCGCCGCTCACCGCGGCGTTGCTCCATCGCCTGGTCCAGCAGGCGGTGGTAGGGCATGGTGACGTGGGCTGTCGAGGCGAGCTTGAGGCCGCTCACGTCGATCCCCAGCTCGAGCAGCATGTCGAGCTCGCCCAACATCACCTTGGGATCGACCACCGTCCCCGAGCCGATCAGACAGATCGTGTCGGGGTACAGGATGCCCGAGGGGATCAGGTGCAGCTTCAGCACCTGGCCGTCAACGACGATCGTGTGGCCGGCGTTGACCCCCCCCTGGTAGCGCACAACCACATCGGCTGAGCGGCTCAGCAGATCGGTGATCTTGCCCTTCCCTTCGTCGCCCCACTGCGCACCGATGACGACAACGTTGGCCAAGGACACAGCGGCCCGAAGCCGCTTCTAAGCACAAACAGAGAGCCTCTCAGATGGCCTGCCGTTTCGTCAAAGGTTGGCTGCTGCGTCAGGCCTCAGGAGCCGCGAACCACGGATGATTCGGCACTCTTGAGTTCTTTCCTGAGGCGTGCCTGCAGGGCTTCAGGCAGGGGGCGGTTGGGGTAGTTGGCGTAATGGCCGGCCAGAGAATTGAGTGCGGTCTGCATCGTCGTGAACGAACTCAGTCCATTGACGGCCTGACGGGGGCGGTACCGGGCCACGTAATCGTTCATCAGCGCCCTGGCCTGCTGCTCAGCAGCAGGGCGCTCAGGGGAATCACCACTCAGGGCGATCGTCGCCAGCAGGGTGTCGGCCACAGCCACGGTGTCGTCCACATAATTGCCGCTCAGGCCGCTGGCCGAGGCACTGCAAGCGCTCAGCAGCAGCACCCCGGCCAGGCACAACGGTGTGAGCAACCGGATGATCGGCCTGAACAGCGCTGCCAGTCCCGTGGCAAGACCTGAAAGCGACACGGGCATGGAGGCAGAGGCGGCAAGGGCCCCATCCTAAGTGGGCTGCTCCGGCAGGCCGCGCCGGCCTTGCACAAGCTCGGGCAGCAGAACCGACAGCAGATCGGAGCTGGCCAGGTCTTGGCGCCGGTTGCCCTGGCGCTCAACCAGCTCGATCTGACCGCTTGCGGCGCCGCGCCCCACCACCACCCGCCAGGGAATGCCGATCAGATCGGCATCTTTGAATTTGACCCCAGCCCGTTCGCTGCGGTCGTCGAGCAGGACCTCGACGCCGGCTTGCTCCAGTTCGGTGGTCAGCTGCTCGGCCAGCTGGGCCTGGAGCGTGTCGTCGATGTTGGCGGGAACGACCACCACCTCGTAGGGGGCGATCGAGACAGGCCAGCAGATGCCCTGCCCGTCGTGGTGCTGCTCCACCGCCGCCTGGGCCAGGCGTGAGACGCCGATGCCGTAACAGCCCATCCACAGGGCTTCGTTCTGGCCGCCCTCGTTGGTGAAGCTGGCCTCGAGGGCCTCGGAGTATTTGCGTCCCAGTTGGAAGATGTGCCCCACCTCGATGCCGCGGGCGGCCTGCAGGCGCTGCTGTGGGTCATGCACGCAGGCATCCCCAGGCTGGGCACTGCGCAGATCAACCGTGTTGATCGTCCAGTCGCCCCCGGCACCCAGGCTGCTCCAGCTGGCGCCCACCAGGTGGGTGTCCGGCCGGCAGCCACCGCAGACGAACAGCGGCAGGGAACTGGCGGTGCCATCGGCCAGCCGCAGAAAACGGGTCTGCCAGCTGCGGGCGCCGGCCAGGACTGCGTCGCTCAACTGTGGTCCCAGACTGCCGAACGGCAACGGCTCCAGACCCTCGGCCTGCAGGTGATCGGTGCTGATCGGGGCAATCTCCAGCAGGGCGCCAGCCCCTGGTTCGGCGATGGCGCTCACCGCATTGGCAAGTTTCACCTCATTGAGCTGTTGATCCCCCCGCAGGCAGATCAGCAGGGGTTGGGGCTGGCCCTCGGCAAACCGGGCCAGCAGCAGCAGCACCTTGACGGTCTGGCTCGGATCGAAGCCGTGGGCGCTGCACAGGTGCTCGATGCTGGCCAGGCCTGGGGTGGCCAGTTCACACAGGGGGGTCTCGGGCAGCGGCTTGGCTTCGGGCGGCAACGAGACAGCCCGTTCCTGGTTCGCGGCATAGCGTCCGTCTGCACTGGTCAGGATCAGATCCTCACCGGCTTCGGCAGTGACCATGAATTCCTGACTGGCCGAACCGCCGATGGCACCGCTGTCGGCCTCGACGGCGACGGCCCGCAGCCCACAACGGGCAAAGATGCGGCGATAAGCCTGATCCATGGCGCCATAGGTCTCGCGCAGCGAGGCCTCATCGGCATGGAAGGAATAGGCATCCTTCATGATGAATTCCCGTCCGCGCATCAGGCCGAAACGGGGACGGATCTCATCGCGAAATTTGGTCTGAATCTGATAGAGATTGACGGGTAATTGGCGATAGGACTGCAACAGATCAGCCGCCAGGCTGGTGATCACTTCTTCATGGGTCGGGCCGAGGCCCAGTTCTCGGCCCTGCCGGTCGAGCAGGTGAAACATGATCCCCTCGCCGGCGGTGTAGCCCGCCCAGCGGCCACTGCGTTGCCACAGCTCAGCCGGCTGGAGCTGGGGAAGCAGGGTCTCGAGGGCGCCCGTGGCGTCCATCTCTTCACGCACGATCCGTGAGACCTTCTGCAGCACACGCCAGAGCAGTGGCAGATAGGCATA
>Ga0169931_10012778_pt1 | contig 11583 bp, 9 predicted proteins | sample Kivu_15m_20L_FD_129675 | JGI IMG/M metagenome (GOLD analysis project Ga0169931, IMG submission 129675) | Freshwater microbial communities from Lake Kivu, Western Province, Rwanda to study Microbial Dark Matter (Phase II) - Kivu_15m_20L... | ecosystem: Environmental > Aquatic > Freshwater > Lake ... | reverse complement strand
AGGAGGTCCCGTTACTGTTACCCATCCCAATATCACACGTTATTTCATGACCATTCCCGAGGCCTGTCAATTGGTACTGGAAGCTGGGAGCATGGGAAATGGAGGAGAAGTGTTTGTATTTGATATGGGAAGTCCTGTTAAAATTGCAGACCTAGCCAAGAAGATGATCCGCTTATATGGTTTGGTGCCTAATATAGATGTGGCTATTACCTATTCTGGATTAAGACCTGGTGAAAAATTATATGAGGAATTGTTGACACACGGAGAGAACACAGTGAAGACATATCATGAAAAGATCATGATTGCGAAAGTGAGGGAGGTTGAAATCGATACCATCAGTGCAGATCTGAATTTACTCTCAAAATATGTGGAAGATTCAATTGAGGAATCACAACTTGTTTCTCGAATGAAATCTATCGTTCCTGAATATATCAGCAACAACAGTGTTTATGAGTATCTCGATTCTGCAAAAGTGATGGATATCCGATCGAGGGGGGTAATTTTTTAGGTTAATTATGCTAGTTTGAATTAGTATGGCCCACACTAATTTGGAGTAATAGCAGATATTCATAAAGAAATGTAAATTGCTTTTGCATTAATTAAAAGAATAAGTTTATAATTCTCCTACGTAAATTAAGAATTTTAAAAATAAGGGTGTTTATAGGGGATCCAGTGCGTCCAATTAATCCATTCCTTTGATTGTTAATTTATCATTTAAATTACTTTCTAGTTCAAATAATTGTATAGACTATACTTTGTAGTATGAATAAAAAAATCCTTGTGACTAGGCCATATTTACCAGATATCAATCTGTACATTGAATACTTGAGGGGTATTTGGGATAGAAATCAGCTTACTAATAATGGGCCTCTAGTGTTAGAATTGGAAGAGAAATTAAAATCTTATCTTAATGTAAAACATTTATTTTTTGTGAGTAATGGGACTATTGCCTTACAAATTGCTATAAAGGCCCTTGAGTTAAATGGAGAGATAATTACTACCCCGTTTTCCTATGTGGCCACTACAAGTAGTATTGTTTGGGAGGGGTGCACACCTGTTTTCGCCGATATAGACATAAATACTTGTAATATATCCCCACAAAAAGTAATAGAAAAAATAACTCCTCGGACCTCTGCAGTACTTGCCACGCATGTTTATGGTAATCCTTGTCAAGTTGATGAACTTAACGAGATATCAAAAAAGTACAACTTAAAGGTTATATATGATGCTGCACATGCATTCGGTACAAAATACAAGCAAAAAAGTGTACTAGAATATGGCGACATCAGTACTCTTAGTTTTCACTCTACAAAATTATTTCACACCATTGAGGGGGGTGCTATTATAACTAATGATGATGAAATTGCTCACCGCATTAGTTTTATGCGAAGTTTTGGACATAATGGTCCTGATAAATATTGGGGAATTGGAATTAATGGTAAAAATTCTGAATTACATGCAACGATGGGTTTATGCTTGCTACCTCAAGTAGATGCCTTAATTGCTGAGCGAAAATGTCTACACATATTATATGATACATTAATAAATTTTAAATCTATTGGCATTGAACGCCCAAAAAAATCAGATGAAGTAACCTCCAATTATAGTTATTACCCAATTATTATGCCTGACGAAGATTCACTTCTTAAAGTTGTCGAGTATTTAAACTCGAGAAACATATTTCCAAGAAGATACTTCAACCCGTCTTTAAATACCCTTCAATATGTTGAATTTCAGCCCGCTAAAATTTCCGAATCTATATCTAAGAGGGCACTCTGTTTACCAATATATAATGGGTTGGAAAAATCTACAATTGAATATATAGCTCACTTAATCAATACTTTATTTTAAGGTGAAAAAAAAAATCTATATCCGAGCTGACGGAAGTAAAGAGATTGGTATGGGACACTTGAATAGGGTCTTTCTACTGGCCCATTATTTGAAGAGAACAAGAGATATTGAAACTATTTTGATTACGAAGGAAAACGAATCGGCATCTCGATTTTTATCTAGTAGAGAAATAAATTGTTTCTACATCGATTCAGAATTATCAATGGTAGAAGAAATACAGCAATTAAGATATCTAAGCCAAACACTTCCATTACCCAGCTTAGTATTATTAGATGTGTTAGACTTTGACTTACAGCCTGATTACATCGATGCTTTAAGAACTTTTCAAGCACCACTTGTAGCAATTACTGATGATTCCGATATACGAATTATTGATGCAGACCTAATTATTAATGGAAATCCTTGTCAACTAGATCATGATTATTCACATTGTAGAGGTAGATATTTAGTTGGACCTAAGTATTTTATAATGGATGATGGTTACGCAAGTGTTGAAAAAATTCAATACGAAGGAAGAGTAAAAAAAATATTTATATCTGTAGGTGGTAGCGACCATAATAATATTCTTTTTAATATCATTGATACGTTAGAAAAGTTTGGTGGGTTTGAATTACGTATAGTGTCCTCGAATAGTACCGGGTATCTATCTCGGTTGAAAAACACACTGAAATTAATATCAACTAAATCTGAATTATTAGTTGATATCCCATCTCTTATAAACTCATGGTTTGGGTGCGATATAGCAATCACGGCAGGCGGTAATACTTTGTTTGAACGAATTGCAGTAGGAATGCCGGGATGTACGATTTGTCAGTTGGTAAGGCAAAATGAAATAGCTTCACGCTTTGAAAATTTAGGAGCAAATGTAAATTTGGGTTTAGCTAAAAGACTAGATAAATTTCAATTAGAACATGATTTATATAGATTTCTTTTGAACAAAAAAAATCATATTTTGCAATATCGCTTATCCGGTAATGTAATAGATGGAAATGGGCTCGTTCGTGTAGCCGATGAGCTTTGTTCGTTAATATAGGAAAGACACAAATTTCAATTTTAAAAAAAATATTATGAATTACAATGATTTACTAAAAAATGAAAATTCAAGTTCTCTTTTTATTGCCGAAGCTGGTATTAATCATGATGGAGATATCAATAAGGCTAAACGAATGATAGATGCCGCAGTGGCTGCGAAAGCTGATTATGTTAAATTTCAAAGTTTCAAAGCTGGTAAATTAGTAACGCCTAATGCACTGACGAGTACTTATATTGATAAAGGAAGTCATAAAGGTGAGTCTTTTAAAGATTTGCTAAAAAGACTAGAGCTCTCAGATGAAGATCACTATGAGTTAAAAGATTATTGCGATAAAAAAGGTATCAAATTTTTGTCAACAGCCTTCCACAATGAGTCATTAGATTTACTAATAAAAATTGGAATTGATTTGGTCAAAGTAGCTTCAGGAGATGTAACAAATATTCCTTTGCTACGCCACATGGCTTCTACAGGTTTACCTATTGTTATGTCAACTGGAATGGCTACTTTGGGTGAAATAGAAGAGGCTTTAAATGCAATTACGAAGGAGGGTAATAATAAAATAGTTTTGTTACATTGCATCTCCTGGTACCCTGCAGAAATCGAGACTACTAATCTTCGGTTTATGCAAACTCTTAAATATGCATTTGGTTATCCAGTGGGCTATTCCGATCATACACTTGGAATCAACATGACAGTTGCTGCTCGGGCGTTAGGTGCAAAAGTTTTGGAAAAACATTTTACTCTGAATTCACAAGAATTTGGACCAGATCATGAAGCGTCTATTGAGCCTTCAGAATTAATTTCACTTGTAAGAGGTATTCGAGAGGTTGAGGCTGGACTTGGAAGCACCGTTCGACAGTTTGGTGAAAAGGAAATCGGCCAAAGAAAAGTACATCGTAGGAGTATTGTGATTTCGACAAAAGTAAACAAGGGGGATTTTTTAACTTTTGATAATCTCACTATTAAAAGACCAGGTATAGGAATTACCCCCAAGTTAATTGATGAAATAGTTGGTAAAGTCGCACTACGAGATCTCGAACCCGAAACATTACTTAAGTGGTCTGATTTTGAAGACTCAAATTGATCTTTATGAAAAAGGTAATTATAATTGGTGCGAGATTAGATGGGCACTGCGGTGTGGTACAAGACACTTTGAGTGAAATAGGAGGACACAAAATCATAGGATTTCTTGATAATACGGCAGAATTAAAAGGGTGTAATATAAATGGAGTACCAATTCTTGGATCTTCCTCAGATATAGTGAATATGGATTTCAGTGTTGATACTTTTTTTCATATTGCTATAGGTGATAATGTTGCTCGAGGAGCTATTTATGACGAGCTGGGAAAAGCAAATCTTAAGATGTTGACAATAATTCATCCATTAGCATTTGTTAGTAAAAGTACAAAAATTTCTGATGGCTGCTATATTGGGCCGTTCGCAATAATTAATGCTGGTAGTTCCATAGGGCCAGTTACGATAATCAATTCTGGCACTATAATTGAGCATGATAACCATCTTGGTAAGGCAGTTCATATGGCACCCGGTGTTAAAACTGCTGGAAGAGTGAGTGTAGATGATTTTAGTTTCGTTGGTCTAGGTTCTTGTATTTTACCGGACCTTAAGATTGGGTATGCAGCTATGATTGGAGCAGGCTCTACAATTGTCAAAGATGTTGAAAGCGGAACAACTGTTTTTGGATATGCAGCAAGAAGACATTCAAAAAATATATATACAGATACAGAAACAGATAAATAGTGCAAGTTTCAGAAAATTAAAAATATGAGTACTTTATTTCTTATACCAGCAAGAGGAGGATCCAAAGGTATACCAAGGAAAAACATTAAACTTCTTTCTGGGAAACCATTAATCGGTTACGCCATCGATTTAGCAAAAATGTTTACTAACAGCGAAAATATTTGTGTCTCAACAGATGATTTTGAAATTGCTAAAATTGCTAATGACTTCGGAGTGAATCCACCATTTATTAGAAGTAAAAATCTTGCAAGCGATAATGCAGGGATGAATGATGTAATTCTTGACGCTATTCAATTTTATGAAAAGCGAGGAATTTTTTATGAAAAAGTAGTAGTCCTCCAGCCAACTTCCCCATTGAGAACTTACGAAAATGTAAAACAGGCAATGGATTTGTTCAATGAAGATATAGAATTGGTTGTCTCGGTTAAAGAAACAAGTTCAAATCCCTACTATGTTTTATTTGAAGAAAATGGCGAAGGATTTTTAGAGAAATCAAAACCAGGGGTATATTTAACCCGGCAGGAGTGCCCAGTTGTTTATGAATATAATGGAGCTGTTTATGTTTATAATGTATCTGCTTTGAAAAGTAAAGGGATATCTTTTTTTTCGAGAATAAAGAAAATGCTTATGAGTGATATACAAAGTATTGATATTGATACGCCACTTGATTGGGATTTTGCGGAATTTTTACTTTCAAGGAAAGCAAACTAATTTGTATATCAATTAACTTGAACCACCTCGATTTATTTAACGACTAAATGCTTCGACTTTTTTAATATATAATTAATTATCTAATTTTAGTTTTTAGATATAAAAAATAATTAATTCACCTTAATGAAAATAGATAAATTAATAAAAGAAAAAAAAATTGCAATAATTGGTTTAGGATATGTTGGTTTACCATTAGCTGTTGAGTTTGGAAAAAAATACACAACTGTTGGTTACGACATTAACTCAAAGCGAGTAGTTGAGTTGACGAAAGGTCTCGATTCTACCTTAGAAATTGATGAATCAACTTTAAATAAAGTTATTAGATCCGGGGGCTTGTTTTTAACGGACGACAAAGAAAAAATCAGAAGTTGCAATGTTTATATAGTAACTGTACCAACTCCAACTGATAAGTATAATAAACCCGAACTTTTACCACTAATTAAGGCTAGTGAAATTATTGCTGAATTATTAAAACAGGATGATATAGTTATATATGAAAGTACTGTTTATCCTGGAGTTACAGAAGATGTATGTGTGCCCATAATTGAAAATGGAAGTAATTTAAAATTAAATAAAGGATTTTTTGTTGGCTATAGTCCAGAAAGAATAAATCCAGGCGATAAAGAGCATACATTAACAAAAATACTTAAAATAACATCTGGTTCTAATTCTGAATCTGCAGATTTAATAGATGCACTTTATAAATCAATAATTGAAGCTGGAACTTTTAAGGCTAAATCAATAAAGGTAGCAGAAGCAGCTAAAGTCATTGAAAATTCTCAAAGAGATATTAACATTGCTTTTGTCAATGAGTTATCAAAAATTTTCACATTACTTGAAATTGATACGAAGGAAGTGTTAGATGCTGCTGGGACAAAATGGAATTTTTTAAAGTTTTCTCCAGGACTTGTTGGCGGCCATTGTATTGGAGTAGATCCATATTATTTAGCTCAAAAGGCACAAGAAGTTGGGTATCATCCAGAAATCATATTGGCAGGAAGAAGAGTAAATGACTCAATGGGAAAATATGTTGCAAATCAGCTTATAAAAATTATGATGAAGAAAGGTCTAACGGTATTGAATTCTTCTGTATTAATCCTTGGGTTCACATTCAAAGAAAACTGCCCTGACATAAGAAATACTAGAGTAATTGATATTGTAAATGAACTTTTAAGTTTTGACATTAGAATTGATATTTTTGATCCTTGGGCAGATGAAACGGAGGTGTTTAATAATTATGGATTACAAGTATTAAAAAAAGATTGTTTTCCTGATCTTTCAAATTACTCTGGTGTTGTTTTGGCTGTTGCCCATGATGAATTTATAAAATATGATTTGAAAAAAAAAGATAAGATGGTAATATTCGATGTTAAGGGGTTTCTCCCGATTGAGAATGTTGATGCTCGATTATAATTTTGATACAAATTACATACTGAATACATGAATATAACTTTAAGAGAAAATATTAAAGTAGTTTTAAACAATCTTTCAAGAAGACGTAAATTTCAACTGTTAGTATTAATTTTTTTTATGATTTTTTCATCTTTGATGGAAAGCGTAAGTATCTCATCTGTAATGATTTACTTAAGTTTTTTAACAAATACAGAAACATTTTTTCATAATTCAAGCTTTGTTTACTTCAATCAATATTTAAAAATAAAAAGTTCACAAGACCTTGTTTTGCCATTCACGATTTTTTTTTTATTAATAATTTTTGTTGCAATCTTCTCTCGTTATTTGCTAATAATATTTCAAACAAAAATTGTATATTCTATCCATACACAATTTTCTGTTAGGATGTATGTCAGCACTCTTTTTCAACCTTATTCTTATCATATTCAAAAAAATAGTAGTGAGTTAATTACTGGTATTGAAAGATCATTAATGATCTTAAATGGACTTATAAATCCATTAATGAATATGATATCCGGAGCCTTAAGTATTTTTGCAATTATAGCAACTCTTTTTTTAATTAATTCAATAGTTGCTATTTCTGCTTTGATTTGGTTTGGAGGTCTTTATATTATAATTGCAATATTTGTTAAAAAAAGATTAAATTATTTTTCAGTTATATCTAATGTTTCATCTATTTATAAATTAAAAATTTTACAAGAGGGTTTAGGGGGGATTAGAGATATTTTAATTGACGGCAGTCAAAATGTTTACGGTGAAATTTTCGAAAAGCATCAAAAAAAAATCAATGCAGCAAGTTCAGGAAGTTTAATTTTTTCTCAAAGTCCTAGACTGTTTATGGAATTCCTCGGAATTTTATTTATTTGTATTATTTCATACTTTTTAATTTTGCCAGCCCAAGGGTTGCAGGCATTTATGCCAATTATTGGGTCACTTGTATTATCTGCCCAAAGACTTTTGCCAGCTTTGCAAAACTTTTATACGAATTGGGCAAGTATTATGTCTTCAAATGATTCTGTAAGTAAAGGACTTGATATATTACTACAACCCATTCCGTCAAATAATTTTCAAAATCTTAATGGCATAATTGAGTTTAAACATTGCATTAAACTTGATAATATCTCATTTAGGTACACTCTAGATGGCGACACTATTTTTAAGAATATAAAATTGACCTTAGAGAAAGGGAAAAAATATGGTTTTATTGGTAAAACGGGATCCGGAAAAAGCACACTTTTAGATATAGTTATGGGCCTTTTGCGTCCCACCGAGGGTAATCTTGTAATTGACAATCAAATTATAGATGAAAATAATTTGTCAAATTGGCAAGCAAAAATTGCACATGTTCCACAGTCAATTTATCTTTCTGACACATCAATTGCTGAAAATATTGCATTTGGTATTTCTCCTGATTTGATTGATTATGATAAGGTTAAAGAGTCGGCTAGAAAAGCTCAAATTTCACAAACTATTGAAAATTTGCCACAAAAATATAAAACTATAATTGGAGAACGTGGTATTAAATTATCTGGTGGTCAAAGACAAAGACTTGGAATTGCAAGAGCTTTATATAAAAACGCAGAGGTAATTATATTTGATGAAGCTACAAGTGCTTTGGACGGTGTGACAGAATTGGCAGTTATAGAAAGTATTGAGAGTTTATCAAATAATTTAACAATTTTGATTATTGCCCATCGGCTTTCTACCTTAAATTATTGTGATCAAATTTTTCAAATAGACGAAGGGAAAATTTTAACAACAAAAACATAACTAGTATTTGTCAAATCTTATAATTGATTTGATACTAAAATATTAATTTTAAATTTGTTTAATAAATTATTCGTTCACTAAAATTTCTTATTTAATAAATTTAAATTCATTTCTTTAATGAAAATATTAGTAACAGGAGCAGCTGGATTTATTGGAAGCGCCTTGGCTTTTAGATTGCTTGAAAGAGGAGATACTATAATCGGAGTTGATAACCACAACGATTATTACGATCCAATCTTAAAAGAAAATCGGTTAAAAAGTTTACTTAATCACCCTAATTACACTCATTTAAGAATTGATATTTCTGATCGAAATGCAATCACAGAGTGTTTTGATAAATATAGGCCTATACGTGTAGTAAATTTAGCTGCTCAAGCTGGAGTTAGATATTCAATAGAAAATCCTATTCCATATATCGATAGTAATATTATTGGTTTTTCAAACATTCTTGAGTGTTGTCGAAAATATGCAATTGAACATTTAGTTTATGCAAGTAGTTCTAGTGTTTATGGTTCAAATACGAAAATGCCATTTTCTATACATCACAATGTTGATCATCCATTAAGTTTATATGCTGCTACAAAAAAATCTAACGAATTAATGGCTCATGCATATAGCCATTTATATAATTTGCCAACTACAGGACTTAGATTTTTTACTGTTTATGGACCATGGGGTAGGCCAGATATGGCTTTATTTAAATTTACGAAATTACTTATTGAAGGGAAACCAATTCAAGTATATAATTATGGCAAGCATAGAAGAGATTTTACATATATAGATGATATTGTTGAAGGAATAATTCGAATAGTTGATCGTCCAGCTTTTCAAAATGAATCTTGGAATAGCCTGGAACCTGATCCTGGAAGTAGCATTGCTCCTTGGAGAATTTACAACATTGGGAATAACAAACCAGTATCAATTTTAAATTATATCAAAGCTTTAGAATCTTCATTAAATAAGCAAGCAAAAATAGATTTTTTGCCAATGCAACTGGGGGATGTTCCTGATACATATGCTGATATAGATGATTTAATTGATCAGTTTAATTTTAAACCCAAAATAAATGAAACTGAAGGGATAAATAAATTTGTAAAATGGTACCTAGATTATTTTCAAATCAAAATATAATTACATAATCCAAATTTTAAATTATTTATAATGTCTTATTGTAAAAAATGCGTTTATCCAATTTCTACGGTCAATCTATATGTCGATGATGAAGGAATATGTTAAAGTTGTAAGAGTTATGAACAATTTGATAGTTTGTCTGAAGATTTTTGGGAAAAAAGAAGAAAAAAATTTGAAAAAATTATTACAGAACAAACTAATAATAATACATCTAATTACGATTGTTTAATACCTGTCAGTGGAGGAAAAGATAGTTATTATCAAGCTCATGTTATTGCTAAACAATATGGGCTAAAACCTTTATTGATGACTTATCATGGAAATAATTACCTTCCTGAAGGTGATTATAATCGAGATAGAATGCGTCATGTATTTGATGCTGATCATATTGTTTGGGGCCCAAGTATTGAGGTTTTAAAAAAATTAAATAGAATAGGCTTTAAAAAAATGGGTGACATGAATTGGCAAAATCATTGTGGAATATTTACCTCTCCTATTAGTATTGCAACGAAATTCAATATCCCATTGATTATTTGGGGTGAAGTTGCATGGGATATTTCTGGAATGTTTGAACCAGAAGATTTTGTTGAGTTTAGTGCGCGTGTTAGACACGAACATGGTTTACGAGGTTATGAATGGTATGATTTTTTAAATGATAGTGTCGATAAACTGAATGAAAAAGATATGTTGTGGGCGAAATACCCAAGTGATGAAGAAATTCTTAACGTTGGTGTTCGTGGTATTTATATTGGTAATTTCTTTAAATGGGACCCAAATCAACATGTAAAATTAATGCAAGAATTATATGAATGGAAAAGCTCTGAAAAACCATTTGAAAGAACTTATAGACGGTTCTCTAATTTAGATGACAGATACGAAAATGGTGTTCATGATTTACTAAAATTCATAAAATTTGGTTATGGACGATGTTCTGATCATGCATCAAAAGATATACGAAGTGGATATATTTTAAGAGAGGAAGGAATTAACTTAGTGAAAAAATATGATCATGTAGTCTCAAGTGATCTATACCATTGGTTAAATTATGTCAACATGACAGAATTAGAATTTTGGCAGATAGCAGATACCTTTCGTGATCCGAGGGTTTGGTGGATTCAAGATGGGCATTGGTTTAAGAATAATTTGTGGGGTGAACCTTCTAGTTATGGAAAGGTATACTTACCAAATGGTTTAAAAAGTAAGTATGTTAGATAATTTGAATGTTTATTTATTCGTAATTCCAATTCTTATATAAACTAATATAATTATAATTTATGCTGAATAAGCTCAAAAATATCATACTCAATAAATTAATAAATTTAATGTCATCTTTTATTGAAAGTAAAAAAAATGTTCCTCTTTCATATTTTTCCCAATTAAAAAAAGAAAATGAATATTGTCAAGTTGATCCTGTTGAAATCCAAAAAATATTAAATGGGAATATGTTAAATGTTGTTGATGTTGGAGCTAGAGGAGGTATTGAAAAAGAATTTATTAAATATCGACATTTATTAGATTTGTTTCTTTTTGAGGCTGATCCACAAGAAGCTTTAAGGTTACAACTTCTTGACCCTAAAGCAACGGTTTTCGATAGTATTATTGGAAGTGGGTTTCAGGACAGTAAAAAGTTAAATATTGGGACACGCGCTGGTACAAGTAGCAACTTTGATATTGATATTTCTTATTTAGATTTCTATTGTTCTGGAAATCTAGACAGGTTTATTTCTAATTATTCTGTAGAAAGGCCAACAAATACATTAGAAAATCTCCTATCTGGGCATATAAAAAATATAGACTATTTAAAAATAGATACTCAAGGTTCCGAATTAGATATATTAAATGGTCTGGGAAAACTTCGACCTATAATTATTAAATGCGAAGTAAGTTTCATACCCCTTTATAAAAATTCTTGTCTT
>Ga0169931_10012777_pt1 | contig 11583 bp, 12 predicted proteins | sample Kivu_15m_20L_FD_129675 | JGI IMG/M metagenome (GOLD analysis project Ga0169931, IMG submission 129675) | Freshwater microbial communities from Lake Kivu, Western Province, Rwanda to study Microbial Dark Matter (Phase II) - Kivu_15m_20L... | ecosystem: Environmental > Aquatic > Freshwater > Lake... | reverse complement strand
GTTACAAATTTCTCGTTGCTCTCAATTATTGTTGTATCCATACATTAATCTTTCTCTTACTGGTTGTCCAAACTCTATAACCTTATCAGCTTTTCTATCTTACATCAAATTCTGGTCACACCCTTTGAAACAGCAATTCTCATTATGAAACCGATTTTGGTGTTTCCAGCGTCGTAGGCGCTGGAAACACCAAAATCGGTTTTTTGAAAGCCCGCCAACGGCGGGCTTTCAAAAAACCGATTTTAATAATGAGAATTGCTGGTTTTGAAAGCACAAAATGGCTACGCCATTTTGTGCTTTGGTATTAATGAGACTGGCTAGAAAGTTTGATGCAGATATGACAATCCACAACATATAGTGGTATATCTCGATTATTGATGACAAATTGGTGATCGAAAATGATCAAAGTGCTGACCAATATCGCGGCTCTAGAAATAATAGGTCTATCAATATGAAATCTTTAGAACTTAGAACCAAAAGCCGATCTTCATGGGCGATCGCTGTCAATTACATTGCTAGCAGTATTTTTATCACTGGTTGGGGGGTAGTATCCAGTCTCAGCCTCCCATCAACTGTGATCGCCCAGACCTCACTCACTTGCCCACAGATTACGAATCGGCGCTATGTCGTCATACTGGATCGTCCTGCCAACCGACTGCCCCAGTTGCCAGAATTTCTAGCGATCGCCGCCGTACCTTGTAATTACCTCAATGCTTCCATGACCTTTTTTGGTGGCTTTGACAATGCCCAAGCTTCAACATTTCGCGCCAATCAACTACGAGAATTAGGGCTAGATGCAGTCGTGCATTCTTTTTCTGCAAAAGTGACTGATATTCCTGCGAATTTACAGGCTTCGGTGATTTTAGTAGAACTAAACAAAGAGCCAAATATGGCAATTCAACAGGTGCAATCTCTATCTGGAAAGGGTGCAGTCCTTGCTACGTTTAGTAACCGTTCAGTGATCTTGGCAGCACCACTAGCAAGTCAACAGAGTGCTAATACGATCGCCACCAAGCTACGTGGTCAAGGATTGGCGGCTCAGGTAATTGGCGCTTCGTTAATTGCCCCCCCTGTCGCATCATCCAATAGTCCTGCTCCTCCAAATTCTGCCCCAACGCCTTCCACCACTAAGCCTAATTCTACTAATACGATTTATCGGGTGCTAGTTCCCAATAAAAATGCGAATACCTTAAAACAAGTTCGTGAACTTGCTCCTGACGCTTTTGTGACTATTTTTAAGGGTAAATCATATATTCAAGTGCGGACTTATCGCAATCGTAGTAATGCTCACCGTGAGCGCGATCGCTTAAATGCACGCTTTGCAGGCACGATTTTAATTCAAGATTAAAACTTAGGATCAAACCTATGGCATCTGGCTCCAAATCTTCTATTAACAGTGATTTGCCTGCTTACACTGTGCGGGTAAGCGATCGGGCTAAGTCTGTGCGCCTTTCACTTTCCGTAGAATCAGGTTTAGAAGTAGTTATTCCTGCTGATTATGATCATCACAAGATTCCTGAACTAATCCAAAAAAAGCGTGATTGGATTGTTCGCAATCAACTCAAACTCGATCAGCGTGAAGCTTTCTTTCAGTCACAGGCTCCCCATGAGTTGCCTGACCGCATTAATCTGCGATCTCTTGGCGAAGAATGGCAAATTGAGTATCAACAAGTTTCCACAAAATCAAGGGCGATCGCCATTCAAGAAGAAAAATCTGAACTAAAGCTAGTCGTAAGAGGTCATATTTCCGATATTGAAGCCTGCAAATTTTTTCTGAAGCAATGGTTAATGAAAAAGGCAGAAAAACACTTATTCAGTTGGTTACGCAAAATTAGCATCCGAGCTAAATTGCCCTATCGTACTACTGCTGTGCGTAATCAAAAGACTTTATGGGGCAGTTGCTCTGGCAATCGGAATATTAGTCTTAATTACAAATTACTTTTCCTTGAAGCTAATGTTGTGGAATATGTCCTAATTCATGAGCTATGCCACACTGTTTACATGAATCATTCGGATAAGTTTTGGAAATTAGTCAGTAAGTTTGAGCCGAATTACAAAATATTAGATAAGTCTCTTAACCAAGCATGGCAAATTATTCCAGCATGGCTGGATTTTTAGAAAGATGATTGGTGGCGCTTCGCGCCGCCAATCATCTTTTTGGGTTGCCGCACGAAGCACGGCGCAAATGGCGCAAAATGGTAAAAATCGTAGAGCGATTTTTACCATTTTGCGCGATCGTCGAATTGAAGTTTTTTTAAGTTGCTGAACTTTTAAAGCTAATCCTTTAGGGGGATTTTCTGTTTATTGACGCTTACTTAGTTGTTGATCAGAATAGTTGCTTAAAAGCGTTACCCCGCAAGTAAATAAAGACTTTAGTACAGACTCCAAAATGTTCCCTAAAGAAAGTTAATGTGAGCGAACTCACAAGACATCAGTGAATCGCGTCTTTGGGTATTTTAAGTTAAGCACTATACTGTCATATTGAAATTGATCAGTGTGAGGTATGCAATATGACTGAAACAAAACCAAACTTACTGCCAATTATTGGTGGTGCGGCTGTAGTAGTAGCAGGGGGCGTAGGTGCTTATTTCTTCTTAAATAAGCCATCGATCCTTCCCACGGCTAGTAGTGCATCGGGAGCACTTACGGTTGTACCAAAGCAATCTTTGATGGCTATGTCTATCTCCACAGATGAAGCCGCTTTGTCCAAACTAGAGCAGTTCCTGTCTCCAGAAACCAAAAAACTTTACGATAAGGCGATCGCTGAGGTAAGAAAAAACCTCTCTTCAGGTGACGTAGACTATGACAAAGATATTAAGCCTTGGGTCGGTAAAAGTATAACTTTCGCAATTTTGCCTGCTGGAAAAACCGCTAGCCTTGTACCAAGTCAATCACAAGCGGCTCTTCAAAATCGCTATGTACCAATGAGTGATACAGGTTCGATTCAGTTTGTACAGGACAAAGCTGCACCTAAGCCTGAGGCTAAAACCGTACCAAATATTTTGATCGTGGTTGAGGTTAAAGACAAAGTTGGTGCTGAGAAATTTTTGACTGAGAAGATCAAAACTAAGGCAGGTGGCAAGGAAAAGCAGTCTGACTATAAAGGGGTGAAGATCACCCAATATGGTGATGGCAGTCAGGGTAGTGTAACCGCGATGGTTGGTGACTATTTGATTGTTACTCCTCAAGAACAGACAACTCAAAAAGCGATCGATACCTTTAAAGGTGAAGCTTCATTAGCCAGTGCCGCCAGTGCTGATGACCTCAAGCTCCAAAATCCCGTTGCTCAATTTTACATTCCTAACTTCGGCACATCAATTGTGGAGCTAGCGGCACTAAATCCTGAAGCCCAGACCATTCCCCCAGAGTCACTGGAACAATTGAAGCAGGTCAAATCCGTGAATATGGGTTTTGGTATTGATGATGCAGGTATTCGCTTTAAAGCCATTGGTAAGTTTGATCCTGCGGCTATTGCTGCACTCAAGAACTCACCTAATAAGGTTATGAGCCAGATTCCATCCCAAACATTCATGGTGACCACTGGGTTTAATATCAAGAACTCATGGGAGCAATTTGTTAAGTCGGCTGATAAGAATCCTGAAATCAAGAAAGGACTTGATGAAGTCAGAGCGCAATTGAAGTCTTCACCATTGGCTCTCGATCTCGATAAAGATATCTTTGGATGGATGGATGGCGAATTTGCCTTAGCTTCTGTAGCTGGTAAGACCGAAGGTATTTTGGCACAAACTCAAGGACTTGCACCTTTACTCATGTTGCAAACCACAAATCGTGCTGCTGCTGAATCTTTGTTCAAGAAACTAGATGATTTTGCGAAACAGAACGGTGCAACGGTAGCCAAAAAAGATGTCGGTGGAGTCTCTGTTACTGAATGGTCGGCGGCTGGTGCTGGCGCGATCGTGGCTCATGGCTGGAGTCAACCAGATACGATTTTCCTCACTGCTTCTCCGATTGTGTCACTGTTTGTACCCAAACCTGCAACTGCCCTCGATGCTGATGCTACCTATAAGTCAGTAATTAGTACTTTACCTACTAACAACGTTGGCTATTTCTACATTGATGCTGATCGCACATGGAAGATTGTTCAAAGCTTCATGCCTCCTGCGGAGAAAGAAAGTACTCCTCCTGAAGCAAAAGCTTTGATCGAGTCGATCCGAGGTATTGCAGCAACTGCGGCTTATCCAAATCCAGAGACTGCTGAAGTCGAAATAATCTTGGCTCTCAAGAAAGGCGGTAAGTAAAGTACTTCTTTCTTTCTAAGCAATAAAAAAGCCGCACCTCGTGCGGCTTTTTTATTGCTGTTCTAAATATTTTTTGCCCCAAAGATGCATTGCATCTAGGACAGGCTGCAAAGTCATCCCCAATGCTGTGAGCGAATATTCAACCTTGGGAGGAACTTGCATATATACTTCACGATGAATTAAGCCATCTTGCTCCATTTCCCGCAATTGTTGAGTTAGCATTTTTTGAGTGATGCCACGTAAGCTGCGATGCAATTCACCAAAGCGCCTTGTGCCATTAAATAATTCATGCAAAATCAAAACCTTCCAGCGTCCGCCGATCGCATCAAGTGTAGCCTCAACGGGACAACTGGGGCGATCGCTCTGGTAAGTAGCGATACAATCCACTTCAGGCAAGGAATTTAGGGTAAAAGTATCAGAATAATTTTCCATAGTATCTTTTTGGTATGTACCTTACAAAAAAGTGCATACTTTACTTAAAGAGTGTGAGTCAATTATATTTTATTTATTGATGTCGCCGCCTAGTGTTTGGACAAATCAAAACCCAAAAGGCACAAGGAGGCGCGGAGCGCCTCCTTGTGCCTTTTGGGTTTTATGACCTAACAAACTTGGCGACAGACATATAATTAACCCGCGCATTTGGACAGAATTCATGAGTGAACCTAAGATTGTTGATAAGAAACCAGTTGTATTGGAACTAGAGCCTAAAACTTATTACTGGTGTACCTGTGGCGAATCTACCAACCAACCCTATTGTAACGGCGCACATAAAGGTACAGGATTTACGCCTCTTGCCTTTGAAGTGACCGAAACTAAGAAAGTTGCACTTTGTCTATGCAAGCACACAGGCAACGCCCCATTCTGTGACGGAGCGCATACAAAACTCTAATTAGCAATTTGCAGCACCTAGAGCGCTACAAATTAACAACAACAACCAATTCAATTCACAATTTGCAGCGCCTTAGACGCTGCAAATCACCAAAAATAACTATCAATTCACAATTCGCAGCGCCTTAGACGCTGCGAATTACCCAAAATAACTATTCAGAGGTAAAAACTATGTTGACTATTCGTAAATCAGAAGAAAGAGGACATGCCAATCACGGTTGGCTCGATAGCTATCACACCTTCTCCTTCGCTAACTATTACGATCCACAACATATGGCTTTTCGCTCATTACGGGTGATTAACCAAGATCAGATTGCTGGTGGTAAAGGCTTTGGAACCCATCCCCATAGCGATATGGAAATTATTACCTATATGCTCGATGGAGCTTTAGAGCATAAGGACAGCATGGGCAATGGCTCAGTGATTCGCGTCGGTGATGTGCAGAGAATGAGCGCAGGTACTGGAATCACCCATAGTGAGTTTAATCCTTCCGCAACGGAATCTGCTCATTTATTGCAAATATGGATTTTGCCGAATCAAGAAGGTGTCAAGCCCAGTTATGAACAAATTTTCTTCTCAAGGGAAGAAAAGCTGAATCAGTTAAGGTTGATCGTCTCGCCCGATGGACGCGATCGCTCAGTCAAAATCTATCAAGATGCCTATGTTTATGCTTCCATTCTCGAAGATGGTGCAGAAGTAACCCATATGGTTAGTCAAAATCGCTATGCATGGATACAAGTAGCCAAGGGTAGCGTGTTGGTAGGCGATCGCTTGCTAAATGCTGGCGATGCTGTTTCAAGCGATCGGGTTGGTGATTTAAAATTGATTGCTAAAGGTGATGCTGAAGTTCTCGTTTTTGATTTGGCTTAATCCCGTAGGACGAAAGGCGGCGCGAAGCGCTGCTTTTCGTCATGACCTAACGCAGGGCTGATAACGGCTAACAGTTTCATAATCACGCTTCCATGTAGATGATGACTCTAATTCGTTTTTGATATAGCGCGAAGTTTCCACAATCCAACCTGATAGATACTCTGGGTTTGGTGGATGTAATTGCTGAATTATTTGAGACTCCACCTTGATCTGCCAAGGTTTTGGCGCATAACCCCAAAGGCTGGACGCAACTTTACCTTCATTCTCTAATACTTGACATCGCAGTTGTAAAGGGATTTGACTATGATTGCGAACGATCAGATCCTTATATCCATTTGCGACTGCGGCATCTTGTCCTAATTTGTAAAATCTTGACTCTCCGTAAGCATCAATACTATGACAATGCCGTTCTAAAATCTCACAGCCTGCATACAGAAACGTATTAAAAACATTAGTAGCAATCAAACACAAGCCTCCACCAATGTCAGTCAGTACTTGACCACGCACAAATACAGGAGCTTCTCGAAACCCATTGTCTTCAGTTGGCGCACCAATGCGATCGCTAAAACTAAAAATCTTTTGTGGAGCAATATAAAGACAATGAATCCTTTGAGCCGCAAGTCGTAAGTTCCAAATTCGATTAGCACGAATCTCTGATGTGCCACGATCGGGAATAGGCGTGGTAAATTCTATCCATTTGTGCAGATATTGGTCAGCAGCATCAGGATTTTGGCAATTAGCATAATGGAAGGGATATCCTTTGACTAAAGCTTTAGCATATTTGAGACCATTACGAATTGGCTTTTTGAAATTTTGCCAGACTTGGTTCATGTCCTAAACTCTCTAGATTTGAGTTTTAAGTATCCTAGTCAATTTTCACATGAAAACTAGCCAAAAAAGCTATTCAAAACTTGTAGTTATACCAAAGCACAAAATGGTTACGCTATTTAGTGCTTTCAAAAGCCTTACAGGGTCTGTTTTTAATCCACATGTTGCCACACTTTTGTGAATTGGTATTACAGCGCTTCGCGGCTGAATCAAAACCCAGAATTTTTTAAAAGTGTTGCAAAGCAACACTTTTAAAAAATTCTGGGTTTTGATTAATCTATAATTGCTATAAAAATCCAATATTCTCAATATCTAGAGACAAATAATAATTGTGGGCGCAAATAATCAGACCAAAGATCAGCCGAACTTACCATCAGACCATCAACAATTAGCCAAGAAACCCAAAATTGTATTGACAGGTGGCGGTACTGCTGGTCATGTTAGCCCTAATCTTGCATTGCTGTCGAGTTTGAACGCTGACGGTTGGGAGGTTGTATATATTGGCTCTAATCATGGGATTGAGAAACAACTCGTTGCCGAAGTTGGTATTCCTTACCACGGTATTTCCTCAGGTAAATTGCGCCGCTACTTTTCTTGGCAGAACTTCATCGATCCTTTTAAAGTGATTAAAGGTATATTTGATGCTTATTTTGCGATCGCCAAAATTAAGCCGCAAGCAGTATTTTCTAAAGGTGGATTTGTCACTGTTCCTGTCATTTTTGCAAGTTGGCTACAACGGATTCCCGTAATTATTCACGAGTCAGATTTTTCTTCAGGTTTAGCCAATCGCTTATCAATTCCCTTTGCAACTAAAGTCTGTGTCACTTTCCCTGAAACTGCTAAGCATTTAGCCAAATATGCTCTCAAAGTTATCCATACAGGCTTACCGATTCGTCCTGATATTCTCCAAGGAAATAGAGAGAGAGGAAGAGAGCTTTGTGGGTTTAATGCTGATGCCCCAGTTCTATTTGTGGTTGGAGGCAGTACGGGTTCTGCAAAAATTAATCAATCTATCCGTGCTGTTTTAGCTGAGCTTACGCAAAAATATCAAGTTGTTCATGCCTGTGGTAAGGGTAATCTTGATATCAATCTCAAAAGCAATCCCCGCTATCAACAATTTGAGTATTTAGGAACAGAACTTGCCGATATTTTAGCGATCGCAGATGTAGTGGTGTCACGGTCAGGAGCAAATGCGGTATTTGAGTTTCTGACTTTACGTAAGCCTAATTTACTAATTCCTCTATCAAAATTATCCAGCCGTGGCGACCAGATCCTCAATGCCAAGTCTTTTCAAGCCCGTGGTTACAGTGCTGTACTTTTGGAAGAAGACTTGACTAGTGAGAGTTTACTCAAGGCGATCGCTGATCTTGATCAGCGTCGTGATGAATATATTCAGAATATGAATCAAAGCGAAGATGCCAATGCGATCACCCAAATCGTAAAGATTATTAAGAGTGTGGCTTCGCCACACTCTTAATAATCTCTATTCGCGACGTGTTGGTAACTGACCTTTTTTGAGCATATCAATCACCACCGTATGGCGCTTAAGATCATTGTGGACTTGCTCATAAATTCGGCGATCGCTGCCTTTAAGCCCAATCACACCATATAAACGTACATTCCCAACTCTACCCTTAAGTGCATGATCTCCAAAATCAACAACATCGATTTCGTCCTTGACAATTTCGTAAAGTGCTCCCGTAATGACGATATCTGTCCCTAAGTCTTTAGTCATACCTTCAACACGACTTGCCACATTGACCGTATCGCCAATAGCTGCATATTCAAGACGTTGGGAGGAGCCAATATTGCCAACAGTTACTTCCCCATAGTTGATACCAATGCCATTGGAGAAAGGGATCATTTTTTCAGTTTGCCAAACTTTACGCAGTTCCATTAGAGCCAACCGCATATTTAGTGCAGCATTGATCGCATTCATCGCATCGGCTTTCTCTCCTCGCGAAACAGGTGAGCCAAACTCAGCCATAATCGCATCCCCAATAAACTTATCAATTGTGCCTTGATACTCTAAAATCGCATCTACCATGCCAGCCAAATAGGTATTTAATTGTTTGATTAGGGCTTTTGCGGGTAGACGGCTAGATAGCGTCGTAAAGCCACGAATATCAGAAAAAAGAACCGCAGCTTTGAGTGTGTGACCTTCTAACAAATCACGATACTCTTCAGGTTGATTGAGAATTTCTTTAACAATTGGTGCAGCGACGTAACGCTCTAGGGTGCGGCGCATTAAAATTTTATCAAGTTGAGCAGCTATTGAGCCTGTCGTTAAGAGAGCAACTCCATTTAAGCCGATCGCGATCGCAGGAATTGCCACAGGTACGATTGTACTGGTGTAAATGAAGGAGACATAACCAATCCCAAACCAGAGGATTGCTATACCAAAAGCTCCTAATATCTGCATCAATGGTCGCTTAAAGCGGCAGAGAATACCACCTGAGATGCCTACAAGTAGCAGAACAAAAATACCTTGTTGGATAGGGTCAGCGAATAGTTCAGCAATACTTTTGTTTTGCATGAGTGTGGCGATCGCATTGGCATGAATCTCAATCCCTGGCATTCTCCCCATAGCTGAGTTTTGGATATCCTGTTTTGAAGCTGCCGTTGCCCCGATCAAGACAATTTTGTCTTTAAAGAATTTGCCGCCCTGAAGTTGTTCACTGTTCCAATTATCAGGATCAACCACATAATAAAATGGGATTTGTTGCTGAGCATTTGCCCATGTATCAGAACCACCAAAAAAATAAATTCCGTCACCTTTAGGTTTGGGATAACTAATTTTGGCGACATTCAGAACCGAAGCCGCAAAAGTTGGCACAATTGGCAACCCACTATCTGATGGTGGCTGTACACCTAAACGATGAATATTGCTTGTAACTTCAGGTTGAAAATTAATTAGTCCTAGGGTATTTGGTTTTATTTGAAAAACTCCATCAGGTGAGGCAAGTTGCATAACATTTGCTTCACCAATTTGCGTAAATTCGTAACTAGCTGCAAATACGGCGCGTTCTCCATACTTAGAGATTGCTGCTTGAAACTTATCATCATCAGCATTCCCATGATCTCCAGGGGTCACGAATAAAATATCAAAGGCAACTACTTTTGCACCTGCTTTAACCAGTTTCTCTAGGACTTGGGCATAGACTACGCGCTTCCACGTGGTTGTGCGAAATGGTTCTAAAAATGGACGAGTCTTAGGATCATAAAATTCACCTTGACGTAAGGAAAGATCATCGATCGCCAAAATCACAATATCTTTAGGAGGAGCAATCGTTCCACGCCAGTTAAAAAATGCTGATTGGGTCTGGCGTTCAAGGCTCTGGACTTCGTTGAGTCCTAGACCTGTAGCGATCGCGCTTAGGAATGCGATCACCCCAACTAGTGCATAGCCAATAAACTTAGGGCTTGATAATGCTTTGAATTTCTTTGTGATGTTGGCGTTCATTACATTTTTTCAATTGAATCACTCAAAATCTTAATACGTAGGTTACAAGATATCACCGAAGCGATCGCGGTATTTTTGTAACAATGCCTCAGCCTTCACCGCTCTCTCATCACCTGTGAGCAACAAATTACCCGACTCATCCCACCAACGCAACCAATACAAATCAGCCTCTTTCATAAGTCCAATCTCTACTCCCATCGGTGCAATTGAATAATGTCCGCGATTATTAGGCTGCATTTTTACATACTTGCGATCGACTAGATGATAGACCTCAATTAAAGCTTTACTCGCTTCAACAATGACATAAAAAGGGATACCAATCGCTTGTTCATAAACCCAAAACTTTCCTGCTTTTTCACTTTCATTTGGAGAAGTTGTATCTCGCTCTTCTTTACCAGTTCCAGATACAAACTCAATCGCTATTAGAGGAACGACAAATTCTTTCCACAATACATAGGAACGTCGAAACTCTCCATTTAAAAGCGGTGGCACATTAGGAACATAGAACCAATCAGGTGCTTCTGCACCTTTTTCTGGAGGCTCGGTCATTCGCCAGTAGATACCGCTATCTTGACCAATGCAATAACGTCCATCGGGATGTAGTTTCTGTAAAATTGGTTCGATGGAACTTGTTAAAACAATACTTTGTGGATGTTCTTGAAAATTCTTCACGAAAGTACCATCAGACTCTGGTAATTGAGTATGATCAGGGACATTGATTTTAGGTAAGTGAACTACATTGGGATTAGCTGTTGGCACAAGTGTTTGAGTACTTTCCATCACAATATCAAGATACACATTTAGTTTACTTTAACATAATCTGAATATGACGATTACTAATGAGCTTGAGCAGTTTTCAACTTCTGATACAGAAGTGGATTCTTTTGTCTACAGGATTTTTGCAATTTCTCAAATTCTTCTTCACCTTCCTTGAGATATGCGTCAACTATCTCACGGCTGCCAAGATAAAAGGCGATCGCACCATAAACCTGTTCTAGTGAGAGTAATGGAAAGTCTTGGGCAATACTTTCAGGTGACTTACCATTCAAAAAGGCGTAAACAACTGAATCAAGAGAAATACGGGTTCCTTCAATCCAGTATCCTCGATCGCGCTGATCGATATATCGTTTTGCTAAGGTTGGTGCTGCGGTCATAAAGTTTTTAGCTACTCTTTATGTAACTATCGCCAATTCAAGGATGAAATGCAACGGTATCTGATGAAGCAAAGAATACTTCGTAAGGAGTGCGATAGTCAAGAGATTTTCTCGGTCTGTG
>Ga0169931_10012776_pt1 | contig 11583 bp, 7 predicted proteins | sample Kivu_15m_20L_FD_129675 | JGI IMG/M metagenome (GOLD analysis project Ga0169931, IMG submission 129675) | Freshwater microbial communities from Lake Kivu, Western Province, Rwanda to study Microbial Dark Matter (Phase II) - Kivu_15m_20L... | ecosystem: Environmental > Aquatic > Freshwater > Lake ... | reverse complement strand
TTTAAATTATTTTCTTATTTTGAATTAGTATTTTCTAAAATGGGTATCGGAGATTGAGGATTGGGGATTAGGCCAAATCCTCTTCTAAAGTCATTTTAAAACAAAAGAAATATAAAGATTTTCTTTTTATCTCATATATGTGTATGTATATTATTTAACTTTTAAATTAAATATATATAAAAATTTATAAATTTGGAGACAGTAAAAGAACTGTACCAATTAATTTTTAATAAAAAAATAAATAAAAATATATAAATGAAAAAGAATGTAATTATATATATAATCAATATTTTTTAGTATTTGATATGGACGGAAATGAATAAAGTAATAAAATTTTAATAATTTCAGATCGATACCACATATTTTGTTCCTACTAAAACGAGATTAGAATCACAAAAGATACAGAATTTTTCATTTTCAATAAATTGTGCTTTTGGGATATACGATAATCAGCTAGTAGCATGGATACCTCGTAAAGAAAATATTTATTTCGATTCATGTGAATTGTTAATTAACGAACCGATAGATTATCACAGTAATAAATGCTAATATTTAAATAATAGACTTTGGTTCAAAAAAGATTTTAAAAATATTTTGCAATAATTCTATCATGCATTCAATTGCTGATGATGGTAATGTTTATTCCTGGGGAAACGATAAAGAAAAAACTGGAATCCTCGGGCTGGGATCCTGCTACATGCAAGCAACACCTCTTTTGAACACATATTTTGTAAACAGAAAAATTATAGACATCTCCTTATCAGAGAGACACGGTGTGGCCATGGATGGTAAAAATTTTTATAATCACTCGCTTTAAATTAGTAAATAAACAATTATACTCTTGGGGTACTGCAATATACAATGAGCTCGGGATAGACGGTATTAGTTATACAAACATTCCCACTCCAATAAAAACAAGCAAATGTTCCTTAGTTTCAAAGGTAAAGTGTGGACCAAATTACACTGCACTTATAGATTATAATGGATCAATATTTTATTTTGGAAAAATTTTCGAAAAAAGAATTCCAAGATCAAGTTATATGTACAATTCAAACAATTGTACAGACAATTCCGATCAAAATAGCATGTATGTGGATAATTCAGTAACTGATTCATCAAACCTTTTCATACATATTGAAAATATTAATGCCAGGGATATTTTTTGTGGAGTGAATTTGATAGCGATTATCGACATATTCGGGAATTTATACATTTACAATGAAGTAGAAAAATTATGCAAAATTAAATTAAATAAGCCTGTAGATTCTGTTAAGTTTATTAACTCCGATTTTTATGCTATTTCAAAAGATAAGAACACCCTTATTGAATGTATGCATAAAGGTGCCAACTTTTCTTTTTTGAATTACTTCGAAAAGAACTATGCGATAGACAGTGATATAAATAATAGGATGACTATGCTTGATTTACCTTATTATAACAATCTTCTTTTTTTTATGCTAGAATGTACTCCTTATAAAAAAGAAGAAATAGAACTAAAAGAAAAGAAAGTTTTTAATCTTATCAGACACAAGAGAAAAGAAGAGAAAGAAATTTTCTATACAGACGATGAGAGTAACGCAAGTAGTTTAAAAGTTCCTCTATGTATTACAAACATCAAATCAAATTTGTCAAGGCTAAGTAGAAATTCCGCATCTATTTCAAAAATGGATGGAAATTATAGCATGCAACATAGTAACTTCGAAGATGTCTCAGTGTTACCTCCTAATAGGGTGAAAAGCCAGCAAAAACGATCTTATAGAGAATCGTCACTTCAATCAGAAAGAAGTTCTAAAATTTCTAGTAATAATACTAGGATTAATAAAATTTCGGATTTGCTTGGAAAAATTTTCAATAGAAAACTCAGTCAGATTACAAGTCTTAATTATAACAACTTAAATACTAAAGGACATAAAAAGTCAATAGATATTGAGAGACTTCCTGATATAGCTACTATAACCGCAGAACAGGCTGAATCAATCAAAAAAAATGAAATTTCGATTAGCAAAAATAATTTAAGCAATCTTAGTCAAAATTTCTCTAATTCCCCGAAAGATTTTCAAAATTCAAAAAAAATAAAAGACAAGAATTACATTTTGTCACCTTATTCACATCAAGCTGATAATAAATCTAAGAAAATAAATCTTAAGCAGACGAATGAATATAAAAAAATTGTAAAAAAATTAAATTTCAGTAATTTTAATGAAATTGAATCTGAATCTTCAAACAAGATTAATATCATCAAATTAGAGTTCGGAAAAATCGATAAATTTGAGAAATCAGAGAATCTTAATGACATCAGCAGTATCAACTCATCAAACGTAGAAGCAGTTTCATTCAGAATGAAACAAAGTGAGAATAAAAAAGGATTTGATACGGAATCGATTAAAGTATGCAGATTGAGCGACAATAATATAAATCTTAATGTTAAGGATAAGGATAAGGATAAGGATAGGGATGAATCTCAATCAAGAATGGAGTCTCATATCACAAAACAAACAATTGATCGTGTAGAAATGTCTATTTTATCTAATCGTGAACAAATGGCTATTAAAGAATCAGATGAAACCAGGTATAATTCAAATGGAAAATCAAAAACCAATAAACACAATAACGAAAATTATTCTTGTGATGTTAGTCACGTAAGCAATGGAAAACCAGATATTAATAGTAGAACTGAAGAAATAGCAGAAGCAAATAGCGAGGTTTTAAATCTTACGAGTAAAGAGACAGAAAATGATAGTCCTCTTCGCAATATTGTATCAGATTCATTCAATTTTCAAATTAAGGAAATATTTTCAGATGATCATGTAAATATAGGAAATTGTGCTGAGAGCACCGAAATTTTTAAAAATAAAAAATTCGATGCTGACATATGTGAACTATCTTCTACATTTTATGACCCTAACAGATTCAGAAGAAATAAACAAAATAAATTTCCAAATCAAAACGAAATTAGAAATGAATTTTGTATGAATTCTGATTTTATTAACATGCAGAAGAATCTGAATGCTGCTGAAAAAGATGGGACGGAAGCTTATACGATTCCAGCAATTATTAACACGCCTGAGTTAAACTTTAATTTATCTAAAAATAATCAAACAAATGGGAACGTTTATAATAACTTAGATTTAGTGAAGACATCATTAGAGAATGAACAAAATAATATAGATATTATAGAAAATAATTTGAAATTCAGTTTCTCATCTCGTTTTATGTTATCTCACAAGCAAACAGATGAAAATCTTAATTTAGGATATAATCCATCCGAGATCTTAAAATCTAGGGAAATAATAGTCCCTATGAATGAAACAGTACCAAATAATAAAACGCCTTCTATGAATAATGGAAAACAATCAATAGACCGATTCGGAAATGACACATCCAACGACATACTCGATAAATTTTCTTTCTGTGAAAATAAAAATAATTCAATTTCCCGAAATGATCATCATGAAGAGACAAGTAATTGTGATCCTAAAGAATCTAACTGTTATAATAATAAATCGATGTCTTACAGATCTGAACCTCATTCAATATCTAACGCACACATACCTCAATCTCTATATAAAAGAAAAAGTAGTATCAGTAGTTTTAAAACTGCTAAAAGGGAAAATAAATCCAATACTCCATGTATTTTGAATGAAGATTCAAACGAGAAAGGAATAATTATATCCTATAAAAATAGATATTCAAATTGCTTAGACAATCTAAAAAACGAAGAAATTAAACCCTTTATAGTTAAAGAAAAATCTAGCCTTTCTTCCATCAAAGAGAATTCTTGCATCATGTCGGAACATCAAATTAATACGCCTGCTATAATTATTAAAAAAATAGTTGAAATGAAAAACACAAGTAAGGCAGAAATAGATGTGGAATCATGTACAAATTTAAAACTATATAAGCCAGATTTTAACGGTTATCATTCAAAAACAGAAAATTTTATCATGAATCATTCAAATGAAACAATTGCTAAAGGTGATAGTAAAGACCAAAACAATCATCAAGAAAGTACTGTGTTAATATCAAGTTTAAAAAAAGACAATCAATCCACCATGATGGAAACAGAATCTACTTTTCAAGATCCAAATAAAAGAGCGAAAAAATTACCCGACTCTTCATTAGGAAGAGCCGTTTCTTCGTGTACTGATATTAATTTATCACAAAATCAGGATAATTTAGAAACTTCTATTAGAGACAAAAATTCTACTGTGAAAGTTGTTTTAGTAAAACCTCTTTTTGCAACAAACGAACCTACTAAATTTGTTTTACCAGGACAAAATATAAACGAACAATCAAAACCAAATTTAAATTCTGGAGGAAACATTTATAATACTACAAATTTAAAAGTAATTGATATTATCAAAGAGGAAGAGGCATATAAAGAAAATTCATTTTATAATCCTAACAATAGTTCAGAAGAAAAAATAAAGAAGGAATTGATTACAAACGATCATCCTAATACTGAAAAACGAAGCGATATTTTCATAGAAGAAAAAGTTCATCCACAGTCGCATTATGATAATAACAAAATAAATACATCATCTGGAGCATATTTCAATTTTATAAATACCATGAAAATAAAAGAAAATAAAATAATATTAAACGATTTAAAAAATCCTATTGAACCAATAAAAGCAAAAGAACATCAAAAAGCATTCATAGCATCGACTCCAACTACAAAAATACAATTGAATACTATTACATCAATAATTCATAATTCTAAAAAGAATTCACCTAATGTAAATCCAGTGACTTCATATTCGATATTCGCAAAAATGAAAGATTCTGTTTCTCCAAATTTAACGAAAAATCTTGATCAAAACAAATCAGATATAGAGAGTAACATTGTTGATATTTCCACTTCAAAAGTTAAAACATTAGATTTGAAAGCCATAAAACTTATGAAAAATCATGACCATACTCAAATTCCACCTTTTTCTCCCCACACTTCAAATCACAAAGGAAATGCATTGAATACAAATAACTCTAGCAATAGAAAATGCAGCGTCAACGAGAAAAATTTTAAAAGAAATTCTAACGCAGAAATTTCTTCAAAAGACAGTGGTAACCCGGATGTCTCTTGTATTAGCAGTATTTCTAACTACGGTGTTATGTCTAATATTAATAAGGCGACAAATCTTACTCAAATAATCGATCCGATAAACAATTCGCAATTTACCAAAAATGAATCGAAAGAAATTAATAATAAAGAAAAAATATTAGAAAAGTCTAACACTCATAAGATAATATCCCTAAAAATCAAGCAAGAAGGAAAAACTAAAAATGTACAAAAGCAGATTAAAATAAATTATCTAAAATCTCCGGACGTTTCGGATTTTATTCAACTACAAAATTCAAAAACTGGTACATCTTTTAATAAGCGGAATACGATCGATGATAAAAGTCGTAAAAGCTCAATTTTATCAAAAGTAAAGACTTCGGCATCACAATATAATACTAGTACTATAAAAAACAAAAGAAGTTCTGTAAGTGATTTTAATTCACAACGTAATGTAGTGAAGAAAACTGAATCAATAATTAAAGGAGATGAATTAAATCGAACTCCTTCAAACAAAATAGTAAATCACGATGAAGATTACATTTCCCCTCATACAATTAACAATAAATTTGATATAAATTTTAATAAAATTTTTTTTGGCTCGGATTCTTTCGAAAATATTGAAAAGACACCGAATCGAGTAAATTGTTTAAAAGAAGAAGATATAATTATAAATGATAAATATGATGAACCAAATTATTCAATATTTAAACACATGAAAAATCCGATTATGTCGATCGATGATGAAATCAATCATAATATTAATTGTGAGAGCGAAATAAAACTTTCTAATTTTAATTTAAAGACATCTGATAATAAGAATATGAGATATTCTAACTCTTCAATAGAACCAGATAATGAAAGTATGACAAAATATTTGAAGGACCTATATGAAGGATATAAGCAAAAAAAGGATAACAAATTCAAAAATTTTGAGGAGTACGTTCAAAACTTGATCTCTTGTCATGAAGAAGGACACGATAAAAAAGGAGATGATAAATTTGTTGATTTTTCCTCTGAAATAGATAACTTCAAATCATTAGAAAAGGAAGAGAAATTCAAAAATTATTTAAAAAGTAAACTTAAGGAAGGGAATATCTCTCCTAAATTAACTTTTTGTCTTACCCCCATCAGATACATCAACGAAGAAGATTACAAAGATAAGACAAGTAAAATATTTTTTAAATTATAATATTTTAGATATTTTTGAACCGCTGGAACTTGACAAAAGTCAGGTCACGCAAAGATCGATAAATCTTTCATACAGAAAATCTTCCTCTCTTCCACATACTACTAACTCAGTTGATTATTCAAATTCTTCCTCTCCTAAAAAGTATTTTATGTCTAATGAAATTAATTGCGCTAATATCCATCCGTTCAATCCTCTCGAGGATAGGGACATCCGATACAATACTAGAAGTTTAATGAAAAGAGGAACTTTTTCTTATGTTAGTAACGAAGCTAATTTTGTTAAATTGAATTCAATCAGAGAAAATGCCATGGAAAATGAATCTTCACTAATCAAACAATCCATCGATTCTTTAAACAATTCTTTCTGTAAAAAAAACGAAAATCTACATACAAAATGAAATTGAATTTTCTGATTATCTTTTTTCATCTTTTATTTATTAATAAAATATTTTAAAATGAAAATTAATTTATATTTTACATTTAAGGTAATAAGAAATTAAAACTAAAGATAAATGAATTTTGATATAATTTAAATATATATTTAATTAATAATTTTCTTGCAAAACACACAAAAACTTAATTTATTATTTTTACATATTTCTTGTGTCTCCTTTAATTTTTCAGGGGATATTGTCACATTTTGAGAAATATTTTTGACATCGTATCCGAGAGTGTTTACTTCCACTACTAAAGGATGTTTACAAAAATAATTTTCAAACAAGAGTTTTTTTAATTCATAGCTATCATTAATATTTTTTTCCTTAGCAAAAATTTCTGGGTTAAGATTATTACAAATGTAATTATAAATCAAGGATTTAAAGTCATTCAATTCATTACGTATAGCTAATTCAAAAAGAAAAAAAACATTTTCAGGAGTAATTTTAATTTGAGAGAGAACAATATTTAGTAATGATTTAGCTCTGTATTTGACAATTATGTCAATCATTTCATTAATAATTTCTAAGTCTAAAGAGTTGAGATTATCATTAAAGTTTGAGTAGATAAATTTAAGAGTGTTATAAACCCCTATGAAAGAGCCATCTGTGAAATTGTAGTAGTTGGAGTTCTGGGACCCATTTATAATGATATTTTTAAGAGGAAAGGAAAAATTGTACATCACCTTCTTATTGACATGAATTTCTCTATTTTTGTCCCCTGCATTAAGCACAAAGACAATATCAGAATAATATTTATTATTAAGCAACATTTCGTAGGAAATTTCTTTAGTATAGTTCCATTTGGGACTTAAATTTTCCATTGATGTTTTAAATATTATTGCATCTTCATAATATTTGAATCTACCAAGAATGTAAAGATATCCGTTATAAATTAATAAAATTGACTGAGATATTGCTTCAGGCGAAAATAATAGAGGCTTCAATTGAGATAAATCGTTTGAGATGAAATCATAATAATAAAAAGACCCTTTGTTATGAATTATCACACAATCTTTGAAATGGCACACAGAATAATTATTAAATTTAACATCATCTAAAAGCTTAGTATATTGTCTTTTTGTGAATTGTTTTGAGTGCATATTAAACTCGAAGATTTCGTCCGTTTCAATTTCTGTAAAGAATGTGTTTTTATTTTCTTTTGTGTAATTTTGATTGAGAATAAAATTAAGATTTTCTACATTTGAACTGTTAAAACTATTGCTAAAATTATGCTCTAAAATCTTTCCGCCAAGTAGGAGTATTTTATCTTGATTATAGAAAATCGGAGTGATCCCGCTCTTATTAGATACATATGGAATTTGTGATTTATTTAAAAACTCTCCAGAAACAGTTTCTATGTTCCATTCATACTCGTCAAGACTAAACGAATATACGAATGAACCAGTATTATCGCCAGGAAAAATTTGCATTCCACCAAAGAAAAATATTTTATTAGAATTCTGGTGATAAACAACAGAAAAATCATCGCTTCTCTTTTTAGGTGAGACACCTTTATGAGCTATTGTAGTCCATGTTTTATTCTTAACATTAAAATCTATTAAATGGTACCTAAAATCACTGCTATAGCTATTATCAATTTTAAACAAATATATTGAATTTTTTCCATCGTAAACAGGCTGGAAACAATCTTGGATTCCAGCCTCTTCCTCTTTTAATGTTTCATTGTCTAAGTCAAAGATATAAAAAGTTTTATTGTTATGAATGTGTTTTGAGCTAAATATATAAACAAGATTTTTGATGTGGACGCCTTTTACATTTTCGAAAAAGTTGTTCTCTTCTAATTTATTAGAATCTATATATATTTTTTCCCAAATTGGAAAGTTGTTAATTGGAGTAAGAGAATTTGTCTTTCCTTTCATTACTTTAAAATTTTAATTAATATAATTAATTAAAATAAAAGTTTCATGTCTAAAAAGTTAGAAAAAAATATTCCTGCTTTATCTGCATTGCCATATCTCAATTCTAATCGTCTAGAAGAAGCTGAGAATAAAATCTTGCAGGATAAAAATTTTATCGAAAAATTAAAAGAAGAAGTATACTCTTTAAAGAAGGAGCTTAATCAGAAAGAGATGCAATATGTATAAAAATAAAAATCATGTTTTAGGTGCAATCTACGAAAATTTATGACAAACTTATGGATGATAAATCAAAAGAGATGATTAAATTTGAAGAAGAATTAAAAAAATTGAAAATAGAAAGAAAAAACCATCAACAAAAACTTAGTGAGGAGTGTGAAGAGAAAATAACTCAGATAAAAGAAAATTATGAAAATAAAATTCTGAAGCTATCCGATGATCTAGAAAAGTTTCGAGAAAAGCATAAAAAATCAAAATCGGTTAAAAAGGAACTCAGAGAAGAAATAGAAAGATTAAAAAAGGATATAGAATCTGTATATTCATCAACAAAGAAAGAAATACAAAATTATGAAAATAAATTTAAAGACTTAGAATGCTCACATGCTAAAGAAATTTCAGAAATGAAAAGAAGAGAACAAGAATTCCTAAAATCTAACGAAGAGCTGATGGATACTGATTTGTATGTCGTCTACAAACAAATAAAAAGGAAGTTCGAAAACAAACTTTCTGAATTAATCGAATTCAAAGCAAAAAACGAGAAAATAACCGATGAAAATAAAATTTTTAAATTGAATCTAGACAACAGCGAAAATATTATTAAACAATCTTCACTAATGCAAGTCAACCAGAAAAAGATAATCAAACAGCTTCAATTAGAAGTTGAAGAAAAAACACATCTTTTAAAAAAATCCAGAGAGGACTTCGAAAAAAATTTCAAAGAGATAAGTGCTAAATTCGAAAATTTGTTACAAGAAAAAGAATCAGACTTAAAGCGAATTAAAGATGTTCTTTATTTGAAAAATAAAGAAAATTTACAATTAAGGAGTTTATCTCAGATGATTTTGGATCAAAGATCTGAAGTTGAAATGTTTTTCATAGAGTCTTTAGAAGAAGTTAAAATGGACATTTATAAAAGAAAAAAGGATATGGAGAAAAAAAATAAATCTTTTCCTTCTCTTAGCAAGAAATATCAAGAAAATACTTCAGATTACAACCCTTCATATAAAATCGACATCAGAGAATTAACTCCAGAAGATAGAGAAATAGTATTAAGAAATTTATTCGAAAAGATAAATGAAAATTATAAACCTAAAACATATAAAAATTTTAATGTAAGATAGTTAGAGAATTTTAAAACATTTAGATGTTAAGATATTCAAATGAAAGTATCTCAGATTCAGAATTACAGAGAAATGAGGAATACACTAAATCAAAATAGAATAAATGTATATGAATTAAGAAGCATTAATTACATGTTTTTTATGTTGGTTCGATGAATTAATAATTTAGAATATTTAATATTTAAACTATATCATTATGAAATAAAAATTCCTATGAAAGAAATCAAAATCTTTAATTAAAACAACTATGATATCTGTCAATAATTTCATACGTTTATACCTCAAATAATTCAATGCTATAGTTACTAAAAATATCAAGTCATTAATATTGTGCTATATTCATAACCAATTTCACATTTATTTCTTATTCAAAGTTGAAACAAGTGTACATTATAAATTTATAGGGATTATTACCATTTGATAGTCTTTTAATTAAAATTATATAATTTATAATGAAAACTTTGATACCATTAATATTTTTCGCTTTGCTTGTGATTTATCCTATGGAGTGTGCATATCCAGTAGCAATTTTCCATGGAATAGGAGATAGTTGTAGCAATCCTCATTTGGATGAATTAGCAAAATATTTATCAAGAAATATTAACGGAGTATATTCAAAATGTATTGAAACAGGAGGAGCAGCTGATGATTGGTTTACTTCATTCGTCTCACAAGCAGAAAAAGGCTGTCAACAAATTGCAAATGACCCTAATTTTCAAGGAGATTTTTCAATAGTAGGTATATCTCAAGGAGCACTATTAGGAAGATATATTATTCAAACATGTCAAATGAAAGGAAGAGTTAAGAGATATGTTTCTATTGGTGGTCCCCATATGGGTGTCGGAAAATTCCCTCGTTGTGATAATGGAATATTTTGTTATCTTGTAAACAAATTAGTATATTCTGCAATTTACACTTCATATGTCCAAAACCATATTGGACCAGCTGGTTATTTCAAGAACATCCATAATTATCATAAATTTTTGGAAGCCTCCTCTTTTTTAGCTGAACTGAATAATGAAAAATTAGAAAAAAATGAAGAATATAAACAAAGATTCACTTTGTTGGAAAAAGTCGTCTTGATTAAATTTTCCAAAGACACGATGATTCTTCCTAAGGAAACTGCCTGGTTTCAGTTCTATGATGAAAATAATGTTGTAATTGATTTATCAGCCTCGGAATTTTATCAATCTGATTTTATCGGTCTCAGAAAGCTTAATGAAGAACAAAAGATTCATTTTGTAGAGCTCCAGGGAAATCATCTTCATTTCAATTATGATGACGTTGATAGTTTTATGCTACCTGCTCTTCAATGATAAGTTATTACTAATATTTTTTAATTTTAAAATTACTACAATCAATTAATTTTATTAAATATACAATATTAATTCGATAATTTTTTTTTAATTTTTACTATTTTTATTACACACTTGATGAATAGCATTTTTTTTATATTTGGGGATGGGGATTGGGGATTGGGGATTGGGGATTGGGCCAATCCCCAATCCCCAATCCCCAATCCCTAAATATTTTTATAATGAATTTTAATAACTTTATCGTAATTAGTTGAATTTAATTAGTATTATTTTATAACCTCTTATTTGTAATTTTAAGAAATTTAAATTTACTAAATAAATATCAAACCACCATCACCTATAAACATTTTCGGCCAAATTACA
>Ga0169931_10012775_pt1 | contig 11583 bp, 7 predicted proteins | sample Kivu_15m_20L_FD_129675 | JGI IMG/M metagenome (GOLD analysis project Ga0169931, IMG submission 129675) | Freshwater microbial communities from Lake Kivu, Western Province, Rwanda to study Microbial Dark Matter (Phase II) - Kivu_15m_20L... | ecosystem: Environmental > Aquatic > Freshwater > Lake ... | reverse complement strand
TAAAATACCCGAACAGAAAAACTCATGCAACTCAATTGACTTTAGTGAATCCTTACAAATCTTAGCTTCCGGCTATGATAATGGATATGTAACGCTGATGAATATGAAAACCTTATCAAGCGAAGGAATTCTCATGGACCACAAGAAAATTTCAGTCATCAAATTTATCAACAATCTTCCTGCTCTTATTGTTTGCGACAATGGAGGAATAATTCATTTATGGTCTTTTATTCACACAAAGCCTAAGAAAATAACAAAAGATTTTATTCTTGAAAATAAATCAATAAATGAATACAACATAAAAGAAAATTTCCCTGTAAAATGTTTATGCATTGAGGAGAAGACGAAAATTCTGCTTACAGGCGATGACACAGGGTATCTTAAAGTGTGGAACATTTCGGAGTACTTGAATTATCTTAAATCTCTTTCTTATTTAAAAGAGATCCTCTTCAGTGAGATCGAAAACACAAATGAAGTAAGCACCAATTTCTCTTCATTCTCAGGGGATAAAAAATATTCATATTTTGATAGAAGCAGCACAATTACCTTAATAACAGAAGTAGAGAAAGACTTTATTAATGTATTCAAAACTAAAGTAATTACTATGGACAATCTCCTTTCTATAAAAGAAACGCTAAGCTTAGACGGAAATTTGATAAAAGAATGGAAGGCTCACAAAAACGGTGTTACATCTGTTTATTGTCATTCGGAACCTGTTTTCTTTTGCTCTTCTGGACTGGATTTGAAAATTCACATTTGGAATGAAAAATTTGAAAGGATCGGCTCTTTAATTACCAATAAGGATCCCGCCTGGTCCTTAAAGATAAACCTCGAAAAACAAAAAGAAGAAAAAAGAAATACAGCGATTAGAATCTTTAATGAAGTGAATAAGATTTCGTATGAAAGTTTGTTTGAAGGTGAAGTAAAATTAAAACCGCTTGAGGTAATATAACATATTATAAGTTACATATAATATATTAATAGGATTCGTATTTGTAGATAAGAAGAGAAAATAATGTCTTGTTGTAATGAATTTTATTAGTTTATAAACTATGACACACTACTATCTATTATTAAAAACGAGTTAATTTATATTTTTTAAGTTATGAAACGTTAATATCAAGCTTTTATAAAATTTTATAAATAAAAATAATTATGCTGTATTAAAAAATATTAAAATCCTTTGTTATACGCCCTTTTAATAACACCTCCAAAATTAAATTTTAAATGATATTTATTCCGACTTTCTCTAACTGGCTTTTTAAATTTTCTTTTTCTGTTAGAATTTTATTCTTCCTTATTTGAATTTTTTGTAAAACCTCATTCATATTTTGTATAAACTTTTGATTCATTTTGTCTTTCTTCTGATATTTAAGATTGTCATTAGTATTATTATTATTATAAGTATTGGCAAAATATTCTTGAGTCTTGCTATTTTTCATAGGTGTGGATTTATTTTCAATAATATCAAATGAAAAATTTTCCTGCATCAGTGTATTCAAAATAAATTTTTTCCGATTTTCTAATATATTCTGAATTTCGTTATCAATTCTTTGTCTTATGAATTCCATTTCTTCTTCGTCTTCACAGTCGTCGTAGATGTCATTCTGTTTATGTGCGGGGTTTACATTTTTATTCATATTAACAGAATTTTGAAAATCTTTACTACTAGTCTGAGAAACGAAGGTTCTTATGTTCTCCCGGTTAATTTTTTCGCTTTGGTTTGGCTGCAAATCGTGAAACTCGTAATTCTCAAAAATATTTTTAATAAAAGAATCTCGCTTGATGTTTAAGAACGATTTCGAATAACTCTGCATAAATTTTTCTGGAATTTTTTGAATTTTGTTGTTTGTGAGTGGTGTCAGAAATTCTAATTTTTTGATGGGGATATTTTTGAGTGAAATACTCGGCTTAAGATTATCAGATGTTTTTTCTTCTGAGTTGAGAGAAGTTTGTGTGAAAATATTTTTACTTTCTATTAGTCGTGTAATTATTATGTTCTTTGATTCGATTTCTTTCTTGGCTTGTTCTAACTCCATGGATAATCTAAAAATTTCTGTTTCACCTTCAAGTTTTAGCAGATTATTCTCGCTTTTTAAATGACTTATTTCTTTGGCTGCTAAGCTTAGATTAAGCTTCAAATTTTTGTTTTCAGATTTTATTTTTTCAAATTCATTTAAAGAATATGAATTCTCCTCTTCTAATTGTGAATTTTTTTCGAAATCATTTTTATCTTCAGTTACTGCCATGTATTCTTCTAAAGATAAGGTAGACATTTTGTAATTATTTTAATATTAAAAAATAATTTTAATTCAAATTTCAAATATCAAAATTTCAAATTTCTATTTTGAAAATTACAATAATTTCAAATATAATTTTAATTGGATAGAAAATATAAAAATTTGAATTTTAAAAACTTAACTGCAGCTATTTCTTCAAAACTGCAAAAAATATCCATACAGAATAAACCTTAGCTGGGTACCCATTCACGTAAACAGATAAACTTAATTCACAATTTTCATCTGCTACTAGATGTGTTTCTGTCAGTTTAATTTCTCTCCAGATTTCTTTTAGGGTTGTGTATGAGACATTTATAGGAAACCCGTATATTTTTCCGACACCTGTGAATTCGCTTTCTATTCTCTTAATTTAGGATTAATTAAAATTATCTTACATATTGGATATTTCTCAATTTGTCTACGACATCATCTTGTATTTGCTTTCTCGACTGAAGCAAGTCTTTACCAGCTAGAATGCTCTACATTTTAAAGAATAATCTTTTTACATTTATTCCTGATTTTTTAACAGCGAAATTAAATAAATCATATTCTGCAAGTATCCCTTCTATTTTTTCATTCGTTGCTCTCTCCCATCTCGTTCTTAAAGGTTTTCCATTTTTCTCTAGAGAATATCGACTTATTTCTATCTCCTTTTTAAGATGTTCATAAATTGTCCTTGATAATTGGTAGGACTCCTCTGAATAAGGATATTCGTAAGACAAATCTTTTTGTATTGAGGCTATACCTTCAGGGAAGTATTTCTTTCTAGAGCTTTCGTTTAAGAAAGGTTTCCAATTTCTTGTGTTTTTTAAATCGAAGTCTATAAATCCAGGGTCCCCCGATGATTGTATATTTACGTAAACGTTGTCTGGAGTAATTATACACCCTACCTCTTTTAATGAGCATATTGTATTGTAAGAATTTTTGGTATTGTTAAATGATCTGTTAACAGTAAAACACAAGAATTTATTATCATGATATCTTTTGTCAAAGTAGAAACATTCCCCTTTCCTCGCGTTCCAGAATTCAACATCTGGGGTCGTATTAGATACCCTCATAACATATGTAGTCATTCCTTCAGGATAACCTTTACCTAATACGAGATAACTTGAGGCGTTTCTATTTTGAAGTCTATCTATGTAATTGAAATAATTGCATAGTAAAATTGCATGTTCCTCGTAATCACCGAAGCCTAAAGTTAAAAATTGTTCATCAGTGCACCAACAGTCCGGCATTTCTTCATGGTCAAATGTTTGACAATCTTCAATAAAAGGAATTAGGGAAACAAACCTAGCTGCTTTTTCAATGGATACATCATCTGCGGGATTGTTTATTTCGTCAAACACTATTTCAGGTGGTTTTTGTCCGCTGACTTTGAGAAATCTCGAAACAAAAACAGAATACCCATCGAAATTTTCGGTTAGTAGTCTTATGTTCCTAAATCTGAACGTTACGTTTTCTTTTAAATTCTTAAGCCATTTAGTCGTATTAATGAGAAATACTGAGTCTTCAAATCCTGGGACATAGTCTACTTCATCTGCTTTGATAAAACCAGGTACTGGATCCATAGTTATGTATAAACTTAGGTAGGTGTTTATGAATGGATTGACTATTCTGTTCACATCTAAAATTAATTACATATAATAAGTAAATTTACTGTCTGTTAATCTCAAGGTGCTTTTACTTCCATCTTGATTTTCTAATTGCTTTGCACCTTCTTCTTTCCTTAGATCCTGTTCTTTGTGTTGAAGTATATCATATGTCGAAGATACATCTGAATAATACCCAAACACAGAAGGAGGGATGTTTATCTTACAGACTGTCTCAAGTAGACTTGCATTCTGAAAGATGGTCGTGAATGGAATTTGAAAAGATCCTAGGTATTGTTTTTCATACTTGTATATATATGTGTTGGAATCTTTTTCCTGAATTTTCTGTTCAGTTCTTAGCTCATCATATAATGTGAAATAAAAAGATCCTTGACACTTCGACAGTTCCTCTCTAGTAAAACAAGACTCACCATTCTTCGGTTTAATTGTAAACCTCATTTTAGAATTGTAATCAGGATGCAATCCATCAATAGATTCAGTTCGCATCTCACATTCTTGATCATAATAATTCATGTTAACTTGTATAAAAGATTCTACAATTTTCTCGACACCTTTTAAAATTTCGATCATCTCTAGTATGTCGCCTTCATAATTTCTAATTTTAGGGGGGATCATAACTTGATTATAAATAGGATTTGGTACGTTTTTGTATAACAAATTAGGTTGATTAGGGTTGAACATCATATTTTGTAGGTTAGGATTGATTCCTGACATTTGTGACGTCCCTGTGATAGGGATATCATATCCCATTCCGGGAATCATGCCTTTAATTCCGAACGGATTATTCATGTCATTAACATTGATATTAATTCCTCCAACTATTGAATTGTTCCCTGTGTTAGTGTTAGGGTTTCCGAATGCACCTGAATTCATATTCTGATTTTGCATTTCCATCATTATATTCTCTAACCCTTTATTCCTCATCTCACGTTTAAGCAACTGATTTGTCATCACTCCCAAGTTACTTCCTGCCCCACTTTTATACACCTGCCCTATAGCATGTGATTTTATTTGATCTCTTATACTAGCTGGAATAGATTCGTTTCTAATCGGCATATTATACCCTTTTACTATATGTACTGTTATTTTAATTTCTTTAATAGTTTCGAGTTTAGCAGCAGTATTTCTCTTTTTCCTTGGTGCCAATTTTCTAGCAGGAGAGATTACATCAAAACAAAAATCTCGTATTCCCAATTTTATATCAGGGCTGTAGAAAAATTCACTGATAATTTGAAAATAACTCATTTGCAGTTTATTGACGATGTCCTTCTTCATAGTTTTTATTTTCTTAGTTAACATGATCATATACTCCTCTTCGTTAAGGACATTGTTACCGTACATTTTATTTAATTTTTCTAACTGAGATTTGATTCTTTTCTCTTGCTCTTCCTGGGTTTCTTCTGGGACGTTGTCAATTTCTCTTAAAACTTTTCTGATTTCACTGCTCTTCTCGATTTCTGTTTCTAATAGGGGGATTTTTAGCTTTTTTAAGGAAGATTTTTCTTGTCTTTTGACTAACAAATAATGCCTAAGACTTTTGACATCGTAAAATGGTAGCATATACTCTTTATTTAAATATTTTAGAAGAATTTCGGTTTTAAGTTTTTTCATCTTTTCGAAATAAATTACATTCCTTGGATCATTAATATCAAAAGGGAAATCATATCTATTCATAATACTCGTCTGTTCTTTAGAAGCTTTTTGTTTTTTGATTAGATTTATTTTATCTTCCATTTTAGTAGGGGGCATATCTGGTCCTACCCCCTCCCATTCTAATTTTAACAGAATTTTTCCTTTGTAAATTTTCTCTACGTGTATAGGGGCATTTTTATTTGATTTGTTATTAGGCTTTTTCTCCCCGGGTGGTATATCCAGAAGTTTTTCATTTTCTTCTTTATTTACTTGTAAGGAATCTTTCATCAAATTCAGAGTATTAGAATGTATCAACTTATTCTCTCCTTCTTGTTTATTTTCGAAATTCTTATTATCGCTTTGTGAACTGAATTCAATTTCTTCTAATAATGTTGAGGAACTTGTAACAGAATTTGAAAATACACCAGGTGGTTCGATTTCGAATCTTCCAACTTTTTTAAAAGTAAAATTTCCAATGTATAACTCTAATTCAATCTTTGTAGGTCTGCTAAAAACATTTACTTGTAACAAATCATTCATATTAATTTCAAAATTAGGCCAAAGCAAAGGATATTTTTTTGTATCAGCTACAAAAATATTGTTGATAAAAATTTTTAGATAACATTTGAGTTTCATAATATTTTGTCTGCGCTGGATTTCTACTCGGGGTAAAATTTTGTTGTCTTGTGTAGGCTCTGAATTTGAGAGAATGAAAGCATAATCAAAAATATTCGGATTTTCATTGCTATTAGTCGGGAATCTCAGAACGCTAATCTTAAAATTTGTGCTTTGAAATTTTTGGTTTTCTCTTAACTTTTTCAGTTCCTTCCATTTGTTGTAGAGCAAATTTGCTTTCTGATTTAAAATCCTCTTTTCGTTTTCTAGAAATTTGACTGATTCCTCAACGAAGATTTTCATATACTTTATTTCCAAATTGATTGCATCAGATGTTTCTTTTCTTTTAGAATATTCGTCAAGCTGTCTGGAAATAGTAAAAATTTTCTCTCTGTGATAAGGTATATTCATCATGTTCACCTGCCTGTAGTAGTCGTTATAGTGCTCCTTCAATTCGGCACAAAGGATATCTTCTTCTATGTAAAGAGGATGAGAAGTAAAAATTAATTTTGAAAGGAAAATTTTAAGCTTAAAGACTTTAAATTTTTTCCCAGTTGACCTAGTACACATGGAATGTCTGACGTAATGAGTTTTGAAGCGATCATTAGAAGATAGACTAATATCGGCGGGTACAGTTACGACATCATCAAAGATATCATTCTCCAATCTTAAATCTCCATTGAATTTAAACCAGTCTAGTTTGTTTTCTCTTAAAGCCCTTTGTTCAACTTTTTGAAGATTGTAGGAGTATATTGTGTTCTTAACGTAGTCAAGGTAAATTCCATCCATAGACATTTTCTCTAAAAAGTCATTTTGCTTCTCAGTTTTGTTGTTGTTGTAATTGAAAGTGGAAATTTTTTCTTTTCCTTCTGCATCATCAGCCTTGTATAACTTTGACTTATCTAAATTTTTAACTAGCCTCATCCCTAGACATCCCTCAGTTTTAAGTGGCTGTTGTATCAATTCCTCAAAAAAGTATCTATCTCTGTCATAGAAGTATTCAGATTTGTTTACACGTATATTTTCTCCTATTGGTTTAATCATGGCCATCTCCTCCTTGCTTAAAAGAAACTTTTTCCATTCTTCTTCAAATCTTCTCTTGAATTCTTTCTCGTCTTCCGTTTGCTTCTGACTTGCTTCTTCCTCAATTTTTAGCCGTTGGAGTCTGTCGAGATTCAATTGATTTATTTGCGCTAGAATTGAATTAGACAAATTCTCGTTTTGTTGAAGCATTTGGCCAAGCATTAGATTATTTTGCATCGCGTAGGAGTTATTTACTGCGTTTATGTTATTAACTACCCCTGGTTGAGAAATTGAATTTGCACTACGGTTTGTGAAATCAGGAATACTGGCTCCCATTGTAAATGGCACTCCGTATTGTGTGTTAAAATTTCCTATGACTCCAAAATTATTATTAATATTAGTCGCTGAATTGTATAAAGGTCCTGATGTATTAAATTGCAGATTTGAGTTTGATCCATACTGATTGTTATATATTCCTCCTAATCCGAGATTGTAATCGTAGTTTGACCCTATACCAATTTGAGGTGAAGTAATCGGCATTCCAATATTGTAGCCAGTTCCCTGAAAATTTTGGTTTGTTCCGGTATTAAACATTCGCATGTTTGATAAAATAGGAATATTCTGATTTTGAAATTTTATTCTGTTGGATGGGTCATTCATTGAATTTTAATTTAATATAAATTAATAAAATTTTTAATTTTCTAAATCATTCTATTTATAATTAAAGGCGTAAATGTAATATATTGAATCTATAAATTATGCTTTAATTATCAATCAATATAATTTACTAGTGTAATTTTGAAAAGAAAGTTAACACACTTATTTGCTTATTTGATTGATTTTAATTTGTACTAAATTAAATTCATATATTGAATCAATATTAAGTGTTCTTGTAACCAACATTTAAATAATTGAATATAGATTATTTTATTATTTATTTAAATGCAAACTATTTCTCTAATTTTATTAACTATTAAAAAATAAATTTATTTAATCAGAATGTTTAAGATACAAAATTTCCCTAAATCCCAGAAATATATTAATTTATATTTAAAATATTCGAGAAGAATGTTTAGCTATCAGTATGACTTATTCGTTATAGGAGGGGGTTCAGGAGGACTTGCAGCAAGTAAGGAAGCTGCAAATTTGGGTGCCAAAGTCGGATTAGCAGACTTTGTAAAACCCACCCCGATTGGAACAAAGTGGGGACTGGGAGGAACCTGTGTAAATGTAGGTTGCATTCCGAAGAAGATGATGCACCATGCAGGAACCCTTTACGAGGAATTAAATGAATTAAACAACGTAGGATATTCAGGCGAAATAAAAAAAACGCATGACTGGGAAGGAATGGTGAGAAATGTTCAAACATACATTAAAAAGTTAAATTTTGGATACAGATCGGATTTAAGAGACAAGAATGTAGTTTACTACAACAAATTAGCTAAGCTAATTGACAAGAACACCATCGAATTAACAGATGCGAAGGGAAAAACCGAAACAGTCACTGCGCAGAATATATTGATCGCAGTTGGAGGTCGTCCAAATTACGGAGAAGCGATAGGTGCCAAGGAATGTTGTATAACTAGCGATGATATATTTTCATTAAAACATGCGCCAGGCAAAACATTAGTAGTAGGTGCCTCTTATATAGCATTAGTAAAAAAATTAATTTAATGCTTATTTTATAGGAATGTGGAGGCTTTTTACATGCACTAGGATACGATACTACCATTATGGTCAGATCAATTCTTTTAAGAGGCTTTGACCAAGGAATGGCTTCTAAAATAGGTAGCTACATGGAAACTCACGGAATAAAGTTCGCCCATCAATGTATTCCTTTTAAATTTTCTAAATTAGAAAATGGAAGAACATTAGTCGAATACCAGGATCTAAATAATAATGTTATAAAAACCGAAGAATTCGATTCATGTTTATTAGCAATAGGAAGAACTGCTGACACTCATAATCTTGGATTAGAATCAGTTGGAATAAAAACTTCAAAATCTGGAAAAATAATAGTAGATAATTACGAAAAAAGTAGTGTGGATAATACATTCGCAATAGGAGATTGTGCTGAGGGAAGACCTGAATTAACTCCTCCAGCTATTATGGCTGGAAAGCTATTAGCTAGAAGATTATTTGGAAATTACAAGGCGCCGATGGATTATAGAAATATCGCCACCACAGTGTTCACACCTCTAGAATACGGAGCTTGTGGTTACAGCGAAGAAGACGCCTTTAAACAGTAATATAAAATTTATTATAAATATACTAGTTTCGGAAAAGAGAATATCAAGGTATATCACTCGACCTTTGTTCCTCTTGAATGGAGATTCAACCTCGAAAGAGAGGATAAATGTTATGTGAAAGTTATCGTGAACACTGTAGATAATGACAGAGTCGTTGGATTTCATATTCTTTCACCAAATGCTGGTGAAATAACTCAAGGAATAGCCGTCGCTATAAAGTTAGGATTAACCAAACAAAATCTTGATGAAACAGTCGGTATACATCCTACTATAGCAGAAGTAAGAAATATTTAGAAACTCTTTAAAATTACTATAGGAATTTACTACTTTAACAATGACAACAGAAGACGGAGACGGAGAAAAAGGAGGATGCTGAGGTTAAACGCTTAGACTATTGTTCATCAATAGTCTGAAAATGATGAGAACTTATTAAAAATTTCCTTTTCCTAAAATAAAAATTCAAAATCTCTTTACGAACTTGCACCATCACTCACTCAAATTAGTTAATTAAAAAATTTCTTAAAATTAAATTTTGTGAAGAATTGTTTCCCAAAGCACCTAGGGTGAGGGAACATATTCTGATTTTTTAATTTTATGATTAATTAGTTATTAGATGTTATAAATTACGATATAATTTAAAGGAATTTAGTGTAGATTATTTTAATAGAGAAGTTTAGTTTAAAATTAATTACTATCCGTAGTATTTGTATAATTTAAATTAACTGAAAATTTGATTTTATGCAAATAAAAATCACTATAAAATGAGAATTTAAGATAATAATAAATTTATAGAGAAAGGTTATGTCCTTGTGCTACAATCAAAATTTCAATAGGAAAACAATCGTCATTCAATATGAAAATGAAGGAAAAAATAAGGATGCTGATTACTTTAATTCCATGAGCTATGATAGAAAGCCTGAAAAAAATTCTTTCAAAGAGATGCTTGGAGAAATTTATAAAACTAATCAAGAAAAAATTAAAAAAATAGGAGAAGAAATTTTATTTGATAAACAAGAAAAAACGAACTGCGATAGGAGAGAACAAGATGAAGGAAATAAACATTCCAAATTGAATATTAATTATACAGGTGTTATATGTAAAAATCAAAACTTAGAAAATCTTTCAAGAGATTCACAAATTAATGCAAGTTCAATTTTATTTCACTATCATAAATTAGCAAGTGAGAATAAATTTTATTTTGAAAAACCTGATAATAATAATATAAGGCAACAAATCATCTTAGAAAATCTTCATTTTATTATAAAAATGCAAACCTCAAATAAAATTTATAACACTTTATCCATATACAATATAATCGAATATTTAGAAAACACAAAATTAATTTCATTCAGTTTGTATAAATTTAGAATTTTGATTTTTCTTATTTTACTTCATGTGTCGAAAGACAATACTATTCTACTTGCATTACAAAATTTGGATAAAATAGGACTCGATGTTCAATCAATTTCTGAAATAGAAATTGATTATTTAGAAAAATTGATTTCATCAGTCAATTTTCCAAGAAAGAAAGCTATTGAGATAAAACAATTAACTTACAATATCATAAATAAAAGCAAAGGCATTCCACCAGAAAATATTTTAGATGTTTTGAATTTACCTGGAATCGATTTAAATACGGCTAAAATGTTTTTTAATTTTATCAGTGAAACAAATAAAAATATTATTGTTACTTCTCATGTTCACAGAGTTAGTAATAGGTATTATTTTATTTTATAATTGTTTATATTAGATTAAATTGGGTAAAGAGCTTGAACTATGAAAGGACCCAAGAGAATTTAAATTCCGTCATCCCTTTTGAGCTAAGAGCAGGGTTGAATTTTGTTTTAGATGTTTTTGGACAAACTATTTGTAGGAAAGAAAATCCTAAATGCAAGGAATGTCCATTAATAGATAATTGTAGATTCTATAAATCTAATCTGAAAAAATCTTCAAATACTTTTGAATCTTTGGCTGCTTCAAACTATTTTGATAATTATTATTAAAAATGGGAAGAAATATGAATATAAATCGATTATTCAGTGTGTTTCATATGAATGAAATTATTTATCTATATATTTTTATAAAAATAAAATGCACTAATTATGAAAATTTCTAAATTTATTTTATCATATGAAATCAAATATAATTCATATCGTTATGGGGATTGGGGATTGG
>Ga0169931_10012774_pt1 | contig 11584 bp, 8 predicted proteins | sample Kivu_15m_20L_FD_129675 | JGI IMG/M metagenome (GOLD analysis project Ga0169931, IMG submission 129675) | Freshwater microbial communities from Lake Kivu, Western Province, Rwanda to study Microbial Dark Matter (Phase II) - Kivu_15m_20L... | ecosystem: Environmental > Aquatic > Freshwater > Lake ... | reverse complement strand
TCAACTGCCCAGCTTCAGGAACTTGTTCTTTGAGGGAATTCTGGGACAGATAGAGCTGTTCGTGCAAAAGTTTCGATATAGTGCGATCTGATTTGAGGGCTGAGATTTAAAGAGAGATCCAAGCCGTCGTGAAACCATGATTGAGCCATATATTCGATTATCAAACATAGTTAGTAGCCCTCAATTACGACTTAAAATATATGAAAAATAGAATAAAAAAGAGTACCTATCCATTTTCTGATTCAATTATCAAATTTCGTTTGAAATATTTATAAAATATTCGTTATTAGATATTTTTATATTTTAATAATAGGAATGGAGTAAACTTAGCCCATATCTTACATGTCAATCGAAAAAGCTTAATAAAATTAAGAATTGCGCCTATAAGAATCTCCTAAGTCCACAACTTTGTAAAACTCGCAGTAGTATCAAGAGTATAACAAACTAAAAAAGCTATGGATATTTAAGTAGAAAAAAAACTTTTGGTTCAGTATAATTCTAATTGGCTTTTTAGTTGTCATATTGACAGTATTATTTTATTTGTTAGTTGGAAGAATGCATACAATACTCGTAAGGGAGGAGCTTTAATAAAAAGATTAACAAACTTTTTAGATCACTCCATAAAATAACGCAAAGATAGAAGATAATACTCTTAAAAATATATAGCTGAATGATGACACTAAAGTCTTTAAGATAAATCGTGAGACTAAAATCGCTAAGCTGAAAGATAAAAATTAATCAGTAAAAACAAGTAATCAAAAAGAAATCTAATTAAAAACGTAAAAAATCAAATAAATTTAACTAAAAACATCAGATACCACAAAAAGCTTAATTAAAACAAAAGAAATCAAATAAGAATAAATTTAAATAGATTCTAAAAAATATTAAACAAAAAAAACTAGATAAGAATCACCAGCAATAGATTCTAAAAAAGATTAAACAAAAACCAAACAAATAAAAATAAATTCATTTGAAGGCTTTTAATAAATCACTAAAAACACTTAAAATAACATTAAAAACCCTAGTTCTCAAATTAATTCTTCAACTTCATCTTTTAGTATACCAAAAAAGATTTGGGTATACAGATCATCAAATTAGCAAGTATTATTTAGTCTGACTGCTATCGTCAAGCAGAATCAAAAAATGTTTGCCTAAAAAAGTGGATACTCGCTGATTGAAATAAACGATAAAAATTTTGTAAACTATCTTGATAAGAAAACATCAAACAAAATTTAATTCTTTAGAAAAGAATTAGGCTCTAAATTAGCTCAAATCAATTCAAAATATTTACTTTCTTAAAATAAGCACATCTTAGCAGTTCGAATATGTAAAACTATCATCACTGCACACATTTTGCTTCAAAACGGAGGCATCGCTGTAGATAGAGATTTACTGCTAACTGAGTCCTTATAATGGCTTTATAATATTCATTAGAATCCATATGTTAATAGGGATCTAAGAGACAATGGAACATAAGTTTTCGCTTTCTACGATCTGAAATTAAGCTCACCTGATTTTGTCAAAAACTATGATACCACTTTTTAGATCGTAAAACCTTACAGAATGCTAAAATAGTTACCAGGAATGACTACGGAATTCATAGCTGCAAAACCTAATGCTGTTTTTATGATGGAGCTATGTTCTTATCTGATGGATATCTTCAGAAATCCTCAAGTAGAGTTTTAAGAAATGCTAAAGGATCAAAGATTAACGTAGATATTTAAATCTTAGCTATCTTATACGCATTTCTCGCATTCGCTTACTGTCTCTGCTTTGCGCATACTTATCTAAAAATTCAAAGAGTTTAATTCGTAAACCAAAAATAACTAAAAAGGGAATGCTTATGATAGGGCTTTCAACTATTACCGACTTTCGCTTATGAATAGCGGATATGGACCCAAACGTCTAGAATACTAGGTTTTACGACCTGATCGTTATCAACAAAAGTTTTTGACCTAAGTTTTTCAATAATAGCTAGAGACGATGTTTGGTAAGGTTCGATATTGCACTTTTTTACCATCAGCTATAAGAGGTAACAACAACTATTTGAATTAGATTTATAAAGATAAAACGCGTAAAGTAACCTAAGGTTCCTTCTTCCAACGCATGTTCTTCAATTAAGATGATTAAAGAGTCGTCAAAAATAAGGAAATTCCTAAAACTGATCTGAATGGACCTTAATGGACTGCTCTTCCTAGAAAGCTGTGGGTCATTTGGGACAAAGGCTATAACAACACCTCTATCGCCAAACAACTTATGATCAAAAACTTGTTCAAAAAGGCTAAATAATCGGGTGTTAGCCCTACTTTAATAACCGCTGAAAATGTCCATCTTTATCTTGATAAAGAAACATTGGATAAGATTGAATATGCGATCAAAAATACGAAATTTAGAGTATTTAGACCTTTAAGAAGCAATTTACTTAGAATTGCTCTGGTGTATAAGTACGGTGGCATATACATGGATGTTTCGATGATTATGGTCTAGAAGCTAGACTGGATTTTCAATATTTCTAGAATTCCTTCAAATTTTCTATGGAACCGTTACGGAATTTTACCCAAAATATTCATGGGGATCAGTCCATGGCTATTCAATCCTGCCGACTGGGTCATTAATTAAACTCACAACACTAAGTCAGCTACGGTCTTAGGGTATTAGAACTCTTTCTTTGCAGCCTAGCCAAAGAGTTAGCTTCTTCATGACTGGTTTTAGTTGTACATCAACAATCTGGTTAATCCTTACAACCAGACAGATAAGCTTTTGAATTAGGCAGGGTTAACTCGTTATCGCATGACAAAACAAGGAGACTTTTATTTGATAGCCATGTAATCGCTAAGACTTGCGATTGTTAGAAAACAAATCTAGCTTTAATCTAAAGGAATCCAATAGTGGAGCAACGCTAATCACTACTACGGTGCTTGGTACCTCAATATGCTTGTGGGAATATCTAAATACAGATGTTTTTATATGAATCACCTTCAGCTTGATAACCCTAGTTGCAAGTGGAACTAGTGGCTTTCCGAGTACTCGCAGTAGTACACCTAGGGCTTGATCGGCAAAGTACACTACTTCGTAAAATTGCATAGCCCGGATGCTGAACAATTGAGACTAAATTTAGTTAAGCACGTCGATTCTTGGTCTGAACTTCACACTGGTTCAGTGTTATACAAGCATCTGCTATCTCATGGGTAGAGACTAATCAATGTCAATAGCAAGCTTTAGTGGAATTTCAGCTAAAAAGATCTTTGATTTATCATTGAAATTAGTTTAGTTACTTATCACTAAGTTCATATAAAATTTACAAAAAATAAAAATTAATATTTATCTATAAGTTGACTATGAATATTTTTGATCATCATTTCATTTGGCATGCCAACCATTCCCAATATTAAGGCTGAAAGACGTTGTTGGCAGGATGTTGCTTATAGTCTCGAGTTTACTTATTGATTTTCAGTATTTTTCTATTCACCAGGGTTACTTCGATCACAACACTTTAAAAAATCTTTTATCTAAAGCACTTAATTAACCCTAAGATTAAATAAGCTTATATTTTAAAAAACAACGGCGAGTTTTTATGTAAAACAAATTCTAAAAAAACTACGATTTTTATAAATGATAGATCTAAATATCAAAGGTCCTTCTACGTGAAATTCCACATAAATTTATTGTTTACTTTAATCAATCTTTCTCCATGAGATAATAAATGCATATGAAATAAGGAATCCGGATGCATTTCATGCAAATAATTTTAGTTTTGTATCATATTGAAATAGAATTTTCTTGTACTTTGTTCATGTAATTTTGCAAAAAAATGTACTTTACCTACAAGTCCTTCTGCATATTCCTGCGAGTAATTGTCGAAAAAAGTTTAACTTTACCACTCGGGTTGGTCAAGATTCCAAATATGATCGGGGTAAAAAGTAAACTTTATCATTCCTAGAACTTTAGGTAGATACCAGGCTCCATAATAATGATTAGCATTCTTCCATTTAGTCTCCCTTCTAGAATCCAACTCTTTCTGCTTCATATTCACAGCAAGTCTTAGCAATTACTGAGGCAATAAGTAGCTCCAATTTGCAGCTGTCATCCTGACTCCCCATAAACCTGTCTCTTTTAGCAGTTTGTAAGTTTAGTCATAGGGTAACTGAATAAGTTTTATGAAAAGATCAAACCAGTCTCTAATTAACTCGTGCTGAGGTTATGCAGCAAAAAAAGAGTTTTAAGTCCATAAAGTTGTTCCTGATTTAGTGTTGTATTCTTAGTCTACTTTCCAATTGATTACATGAAAATGCAAAAAATGGAAAGAAAAAACTGCTTTAGGTAAGGCACTGTAGCGATTCCAGATAAAATTAGACTGTAGGCGAGATATGTAAAACAGCCAATCTAGTTTTTAAACCAGAATAGTCGATGCGTCCATGTATATACCTCCATGCTTATAGATCAAAGCGATCCGCCATAAATCACTTTTGTATTGTGGAAAAGTCTGCACTTTTGCTTGCTTTAAAGCATTATCAATTTTATCTAAAGTTTACTTGTCCAGATATTCATGGATGTTTGCATTTGTAACTAGTGTAGCATCTACACCTGATTATTTTGCTTTTTTGATCAAGTTTTTGATCATGAGTTGATTGGCTAAGTGAGCACCTTCGAAGCCAGTGTCCCATATTATCCATAATTTTTTGGGTAAAGCAACCCATTAGGGTCCTTGTGGATCTGTTATCGGTGGCTTTTATTTGTTATCAATCAAATGATCATTATCATCTCCATCGAAACATATTCTATGCAAAAAAGATCCTTTTGTAATTTTGTAGATTTTGTTTTTGATTTTTTGAAAGAAGTCACTGTTTCTGATTTATCTTGGCAAAAATGTACAGTACCTTATTTTTCCAAGTGTTTCTTAAGTTTCCTAAAGAAATAATTGTGCGAGCTGTACTTGCTGACATTATACAGGAGGCCTTAATAGATAGTGTAGACGCTGAGGTCCATAAGCACTGTTCATAAGAGAAAGTCTGAAGTAATTAAAGACTTGATCATGGATATTGCCTTTCTTGTCATGATCTTACTTTTGAAGAACTTCTACCTGATGTATCAATATCCTTAAGGCAGAAAAAGTCAGCGTATTAGAGTTTTTAAATTAATTCTTTTTAGTTTAAAAGATCTCCATCAATTTCTGGTTATTTTGCCTCTATTCAAATTATTTATGCGGGTTTTACAAAAAATTCATCATATATTTGCATAGCTATTTTATGAATGTAGCATCAGGTAAGGCAGCAACGAACTCAATCGTCATTCCTGGCAGTTACTTTAGCATCCTATATGGTTTTACGATGTCAAAATTAGTATTATAATTTTTAGCGAACTAAGCTGAACTTTGGTTTAAATCATAAAAGGCAAAGACCTCTGTCCCGTTGCTTCTCAAATCTCTATTGACATAAGGATTTTCATCTATTTTTTATAGCCACTCTAAAGATTAAGTCAATAGCAATTATTTGTCTATTACGATGCCTCCATTTTATAGCAAAACTTGCATCATTATTACATATTAGATTATCTTGCTTGCCTAGGTAGCTCTATTTTTTTACGACAAGAACGTTGAGTTGATTTAAGATAGTGTAGATTAGAAATCTACGCTAAAAACTTATATTTTAGCACCAACCTATTTATTCATATAATTTTTGTAGTTGTTTTTATTGATTTAATGTATCTCGAAACCACTCTTTTACGCAACCATCTGTTGATTTTTTTGTATTAGATCTGAAACATAATTTTTCTGATTTTAGGATGAAACGAATCTCCATATCTTCTTGGGAACTACAAAATAAGATTTTTTAAGGTTTTTGTTTATTTTGATTTCATCTTTAGTCATGGGGGTAAGTTATTGAGTCAGTTTTATTGGATTTTCTTATCGATAAAGCTAACCTTTATTCTGTACTATTTATGTTTTATTTTTGCCGGTTAATTCGTCATTATTTTATGTTCCCAATTGAGTTAATCCGAAGATGAGAACAGCAATCACAAAAAAGGAAAAAGAAATAATTAATAAAGCTCTGACTTTGCTCCAAAAATGTTAATCTGTGTACAAGCCGTTGCTGCTCCTAATTCGTACTTGATTTCTATTATTTTGATTTTATCGATTGATCTGCTACCCATGCTATTACGGATTTTATTAGTGAGGATCTACTTCTATGCTACGCCAAGCATTCTGAGATACTATCTATCGCATCGAATAATTAATAAATATTCAAAGCTAATTAAAATAAAACATATCTAGTAATATGTCTGTTGTGCATCATAAATATCAATTTTTATGTTTTACCAAGTTCTGTTAAGCAAATACAGTTTTGTTGTTAATTTATTTTAGTTCGAAAACAAACGTTTGCACATATTGATAGAAAAATTATGTATAGTAGAGATTAATAGATATTTTAGTTATTAGCTATACTATGCAGAATTTCATGCAATTTAAGTACAAGGAGGAGTGCATTAGTATGTTTGAAATTTGAAAATGGGTGTGGTTTTTAGTGACCAAAAAATGGACAGAAAAACACCCCACAATATCAACTATATAACAGAAATAATAAAAATTACCTTCTATGTAGACCTGGGCACACATCATCGCCACAGTCGTAATCCTCGGAATTCTTGCGCTCTTTACCTGGCCGATAACCCTTGACTCTCGACGTTTCTTCGGCTTGCCCCTACTCGCCTAACTATCTGTCTATGCCGCTTTGGTTCAGATTATTGCCTTCATCCCTTCTTTCATTTGCCAGTCAGAGAAATTCTACGATATTGTTGGCAGTTTCACCTACATCTCGATCACTTTGATCGCCACCTTCACCAATATTCCTGGAATATAAGCCAAGCAGATAGTGGCTGCATGCATGGTGGTGGTCTGGTCAGGCAGGCTGGGTTTCTTCCTGTTCAGGAGAGTCCTCAGAGCTGGATAGGATACTAGGTTCAAAGACATCAAGCCGTTCTTTTTCAAATTTCTAAACACCTGGCTACTACAGGCTTTGTGGGTGATCCTCACCATGGCACCCCTGCTGGTAGTCATGACCGATGCCAACATCGCAAGCAAAGCTGACTTCATTTGGGTCGATTGGCTAGGCATCGGAATATGGGTTCTCGGGTTCGTTTTCGAGGTGGTGGCTGACTGTCAGAAATCATACTTCAATGACAATCCCTAAAACCGAGGCAGGTATATTAATGTGGGTCTTTGGAGCATTTCAAGACATCCTAACTACTTCGGGGAAATCGTGATTTGGATCGGAGCTGCTGTTTATTCTATCTCAGTGCTGAGAGACTTCCAGTTTTTCAGTCTCATTAGCCCTGTTTTTGTTTACTGCTTGCTGAGGTTCGTCTCTGGAGTGCCTCTGTTAGAGGAAAAAGCTGATAAAAAATGGGGCCACGAAGAAGCTTATAGAAAATATAGGATGGAGGTTGCAGTCTTGGTGCCTTTCTTTACATGCTGCGAGAAGGACTTGGATCCTAATAATACGGATCTGGGTGTAGTTTGATTGAATATGCATCATTTTTAGTACTTTGATTTTGATTGTATATCTGATAGAAAATATGTTTTTTGGGTTGATTTAAAGCCTACAATGATGGTTAAAGACTTAGTATGCTAATTAATAAGAATGATAGAAAGGGAGAGTTAAAATACATATGTGTATTGAATCAGATTTCCTAGGGCCTTACGTTATTAGTGGCTTCCTATTGAGTAGCTACTAAAACTGGACCTTGGAAAAATTTAACACATTAACTGCCTACTCTGGGCAATCTCTTTCCAGTCTGAGGGTTGTATATTGAATAGGTATACCTAATCTTAGTCTTTCCGCATGCACATCTCTGGATCGGTTCTTTAGCATCATGCATTTGTTCTACCACCCAGTCCTTAGCAATTTATTAGAACCTTCCGGGCCTGGATCTACTCTTAATTGCCCTTTATAATCTCGGTAAAGGTTTTGAATATTTTTTTGGTGATCTCAAACAACTTTAATGCTTAGCCATATAATTAATATAACGTAGAGCATAGCTTCAAAATTAATAATTCTTTGACTAAGGCAAGGCATCTTGAAAGTACTCATGGCCATCTTAAAATTATTGCTAGGTTGATATAGTGAATGATATGATGATTGATGTTGATGGATGATCAGGCCTGCTGTCCTAGCTCGGTTATGTTTCGAGGGTCAGTTTATAGACCCTGATGAACTCGGCGTAGAACGTGTCTGGCACAACGCTCCCCAACAAACCATAACAGTATCCCGTTCTTGCGGTTTCGCAGCAAACAGGACTTCTTCACTCCCCTCCTGCCGCAACCTCCGCACTGAATGGGCTCAGAAGTCGTTATCCATGCCAATATTTACCAGTCTAAAATGACCTCACAGAAACGACCTTGACGACTTCTCTTCTTGATGGTATTCTCAAACCTTCCACACGGTTTGGGGACGTGCTGATTCTGAGGTCGACGGGGTAATCCTAAGCTCCTTACCATTTAACAATTATAGAGGCTAAAATTGAAGCGAGAGCCTATAAAATACGTGTAGCTTACAAGTTATAAGTTGAGATTTCAATTATATATAAAAAATCGCAAATTGATTTACCTAAGCTTAATTTATGATTATTATGATTCTTTAATATTAGTTTCTCTAGTCTATTGATAATAATTTTTACATAGAATAATGCCTACCCCAATAAAACCATACTCAATTTCCCTCCAGCCCATAGCCAAAACCCTCACCTGCAGACCCACCCTACCTCCCCCACCTTATACCAACCGCAAGCACTCTCTTATGCCCATCATCAACCACAAACAAAGCCATAAACCATTCACAAGCTTTGCGAAACATATTCTCGAACCCATCAAACATACAGCTATTGCTTCTAGGAACAGAGGATCCAGTTTGAAAATAGGAAACAAGGCAGAAGTGGGGCTGTTTGATAACAGGATACTTGTGAGTCATTCGAGACCCAGACATTAGGTGCAACATGTCAAATTGAGTCGCCAATAAGGCCTCACTCCAAGACAACACTTCTAGCGAAGAGAGAGTTCCCTCAACACTTTCTTCAACAGGCGCAAGAAAGTGCTGAAGTAGATAACCAAAGACAACAAACTGATCTACCAGCGCATAAACTCACAAAAAAGTCTATACTCGAGTCGATAACTCAACCGATCATTCGATTCCAACTGCTCGCTTTCAAGGAAATTATCGAATTCTAGACTGAGCAAGGCAAGTTCCCAGCGTTCTCTGGGCAGTTCCAGGCAGTCTAAAAAGAAGTAATCATAGGCAAATCGCATAAAGAAGTCGATTAAGATATAATCGCAGAATATAAACCGAGTTCAGAAAGGATAAATCGGTAGGTATCTCAATATATTCTGCAACAACATCGCTTCGACTTCCTCTCAAAAAAATAGTATAACAAGTGCTAAGCCAGTGAGTCTTCCTAAACCTATTGATAAGTAGAATGAGAAAACACGAATGGTGAAGATTAACTATTTGGAGAAGATTATCGAGGAGTTTACTGGGCCGCAAAGAAGGAATAACCAGGCTTTGAGGAGAATACTATGATTGCTAGTAACTAAATTGTATTCATATTTTATATATAAACATACTCTTAACGATAACATGAGTCTGCTTCACAACAAATAAAATACCTACCAACCTCCTCCTCTCTTCAATTAAAAAACACTTCCTCAACCACATCGACGCTCACTTACAGTAACTATGTTCTTACTTAGTAACTCGTAAACGAAACTGGATATTTCCCACTGCCGCAAACTGATTCATTCCAGATTTAGACCGATGGGCAGGAAAAGTTGATCGAGTTGACTGCACAGTGCACCAGCTATTTCCAAAGATTTACTAAATAAAAAGACAGTTAGACTGCAGTAGTCGGCAGGGTATTCTTGTAAATCAAAGGAAAAGTCCACTAGGCATTTGGGAAGGTGATAGAGTAAGCCTAGAGAAAGAGAGACTAGATCTGTGACTTTTTGGACAAGTAAGAAAAGAGGTTAATCGACTAGAAGCTAGGTCAAGAGCAGACTTTGGGCAACATTCTTTCCTAAATTCAGACAGTGCACTTGAGCAAGTTATAGAGCAGTTGCTAGTCGAAGGAGCAACTGAGGAGCACTCTGGCAGGGTACGCGGGTACTCTTGATCACTTCTTCAGCGTAATGATGGACATCTAGAAAAATGGTTACCAGTAGAGCGTATAGTAGAGTGTAAATTTCATTAATAATCTGATCCGAGAATAGCTGCAAAGACTGATCGATTCGACTTTTCCGCAGAAAGCCGATGACATTATCGGCAGTTTTACCAACTAACGTTGTTTTACGTTTTAGTCTGAAGGGGAAGGGGAGAACTATTCTTGTGGGAGCTTGTTCTTGAATAGGGTAGAGTCGAGAGAGAAAGTTAAAATTGGGGATTATGGCAGTAAGGGACAAGTGAAGAGTGAGCTGATGAGGGAGATTGAGGGCATAGGGGAGGCGCAGAAAGATAGAGCGAAGAGGATAGGACAGTATAGGAGTGTACTGCTTGGTAAGAATGTGTTCGAAAAGATCAAGTTGTGGAGTAAGAATTAACATCATTGATATTTACAGTCTTTTTAAAATAAATAAAAATTTTTAAGACCGATTTCCCTTTAAACTTGGTTTATATCATTTTTACCTTATAAAACATTAGTAATTTATGCGCAATACGTTCATCTTTGTTTTTCTTTTACTCCTTTCCGTCGCTATCTGCTAATAATGGTACTAGCCCAACTCTAACCCTCTCACCGCATCCTAATTTTCCTAAAAAATACTGCATTCTCCCTCGACCTACAAGATAGTAAAATACTTCACGCCCTATTGCAAATTCTGCCGCTTTGTCAAAGCAGTTACTGACAAGCTCAAACAATAAAAATAGTGGTGCTTCTAGATCTACGATTTCAACTGTCAAAAATAACCTCAGCATTGCAGGATTTACGTTAGGGCTGACTCTTTTCCTTTTATTGGGGTCTATGACTAGCGAGGGGAGATGACTACTCAGGTCCATGGACTGTATCCTGAGATTGTTATGAGGGATCTCTTCAACAAGGTCGATTAAGACTGCAGGAGACTAAAGAAAGGCAACAACGGATAAGTGAAGCCACCCTAGGCACAAATAACCAATAGCAATAAACAGGAAACAAACGTGCATTAGGACTAAGTCAAAGATGGTTAAGGTTAGATAAAACAGTAAAATAAACAGATCAGAGCATAGTCTTAAGTAATCAAAGGACCTCAACGAAAGTAGAGCGTCTTATATGTTTAGCCAGAACCATAACAAAACAGACAAGTTTTCAAGTACGTGTTCTACTCTTTGTGCACTATAATAGCCATCTTTTTCATCTGCAGTGCCCAACAAAACAAATAAGTAGAATACAGATAGCAGTAGTAAGAAATTCCTCTTTAGTAAGCATTTAAAGAACCAGCCATAATGGAATAAACTTTAATGTCTGAAATAGACAAGAAAATATATTAGTAGACGGTTGAGATTGCTGATTAGTAACTGTGATGTTTATTGTAACTACTTTAATTCTAAAGTTAATATCTAATTTATTT
>Ga0169931_10012773_pt1 | contig 11588 bp, 10 predicted proteins | sample Kivu_15m_20L_FD_129675 | JGI IMG/M metagenome (GOLD analysis project Ga0169931, IMG submission 129675) | Freshwater microbial communities from Lake Kivu, Western Province, Rwanda to study Microbial Dark Matter (Phase II) - Kivu_15m_20L... | ecosystem: Environmental > Aquatic > Freshwater > Lake... | reverse complement strand
TGTATCGGTCACGTCCGCAGTGTGGCGGTGACGCTGCTGGGATGGTGCCTGACCACGCTCGTCGCCTGGCACGCGACTTCGGTGGCCGGGTTCTGGGTGGCGGCCAATCTCGCCGGCCTGTGCATGGGGGCCAGCCAGTCGGCCGGCCGCGCGCTGGTAGGCTACTTCAGCCCCGATGCGCGCCGCGCCGAGTTCTTCGGTCTGTGGGGGCTGGCGGTGAAGCTGTCCGCCATATTGGGGCCCGTGACCTACGGCGCCATCAGCTGGGCCTCGCGCGGCGACCATCGGCTGGCCATGCTGTTCACGGGGGCTTTCTTCCTCGCCGGCCTGGGCGTGCTGGCCGGCGTGGACGTGAAGCGGGGGAGGCGGGCTGCCCTGGCCGACTGATTCGCCGGTTTTGGCTGGTCGGCGTGTTCCTTGCTGGTGCGTAGGGCCGCTCTCGAAGCTTCCCGACCACTGCATCCAACGCCTTTTCCATGCTGACCTGGCTCAAGTCCGACCCCGAAACTGACCACCCCCTCGCCGACCCGAAGATCGCCCGGGACCTGCTCGCCGACCTGGTGCTGCGGTCTCCCACGGGTGTGCTCGAGACCCTCACCGAGTATCTGGATGGCGCCCGCGAGGGCGTGGGTCTCTCCCCGGTCCAGGCATTCGAGATCGTCGACTTGATCGACGGGACTGCGAAACCGTTCCATCGGCCGCTCACCGGCGAGTATCTGGAGACCGTCGGCATGCAGCAGGCTGCGAGCCTGCGGATCGCGCACGTCGAGAGCGGCTACTGGAACGCGCTGGCAAAGGCCTACCGGATGCTGCTCGAGACCGTCGAGGCTGGTGATCCTGCAGCGCAGCGTCTCGAGTCCCAGGTGGCGCGGCTCGGGGCGCGGGCCGTGCGAGCCTTCAACGTTCACCTCAAGTGGTGTCTGCTGCGCTACGTGGTCGTGGATCCGATCCAGTGGGGGGCTCTGGCGCGCATCTACGCCGTGTCCGAGAAGCGTGGACTCGCGGACACCCCGGTCGAGGTGTACCCCGGGGCCAAGGACCGGTCCTCGGTGCGGCGCGAAATGCTCAAGACGATGATGCTGGCCGTGTCCTCGACCGACGCCCTGCCGCCGCAGCAGGTGGAGATCGTCGAGCGTCTCTGTGCCCAGTATTCCGAGTTCTTCACCCTGCGTCCGGCCCTCGAGCCCGGCGCCTACTACAACTTCGATCTGGCGTCCGACGAGCCGCCTGGACGGGTGGTGGATCCTGGTGTCGCCGGTGGCGCCAGACGCTTTTTCGGTCCCGGCGCGGCGGCCCCGCATCTGAAGCGTCTGGCGGAGGATATCCGCACAAACGGCGCCATACCGTCCACGGTCCGGCTCGGCGCGGTCTACCCCGTGCACGACGTGGTGATCGTCCTGGAGCATCTGGCGCACTACTGGGCGCCCATGCCACCCTCGCGACGGGAGGCGCGGCGCGCCGCCGACGACGGCGTCGAGGCGGTGCGGGGACTGCGGGACATCATCTCCGCCGTCGATGCTGCCGAGTTCGGCTGGAACTTCGACCCGGAGCGCTACCAGCGCTGGGAACTGCGCGACCAGAGCAACACGGGCTTCGGTGCCATCGTGCCGCGGTGCCGCGGCGAGGAGCCCGGGCTGGGTGCCCTGGTGGGCCTGCGCTATTTGGACGGCGGCGTGTCCTGGAGCGTCGGCGTCGTGCGGCGCATCAACGGCGTCGGGAACGGACATCACCACCTGGGCATAGAGCTGCTCTCGCGCGGCGTGATCCGCGTCGCCCTGGGTGTGGTGTTGCCGGACGGAACGCTGGACGAGGACGGCGAAAGCGCCGTCGATGCGTTGCTGCTCCCATCGGCCTCCGATCGCAGCGCCGGCCGCCTCACGACACACGTGGCTTTCCAGCCGGACGCGTTCGACCCGCGGGTGAGCTACGCGCTCAAGCTGTTCGGGCTGGAGTACCTGCTGCTGCCGAAGGCGATTCTCGAGCAGACCGACGACTACGTGATCGCGGAATACCGGCTGCTGCTGCGCGCCGGGGAGTGAGACGCACCCGGCGCGGCGAACGCCGTCAGGGCCGTGGCCGGATGGCGGACTTCGGTCGAAACGACTTGCAGACCTCGTCCCGGGTGCGGAGGTAGGGTCCACCGATGAGGTCGATGCAGTAGGGCACCGCGGCGAAGATGCCTGGCACCGCCTGGCTGCCGTCTTCACTGCGCAACCCTTCCAGGGTCTCGCGGATGGACTTCGGTTGCCCCGGCAGGTTGATGATGAGGGCGCCGCCACGGATCACCCCCACCTGCCGCGAGAGGATCGCCGTGGGCACGAAGCGCAGGCTGATCTGACGCATCTGTTCCCCGAAGCCCGGCATCACCTTGTGCGCCACCGCCAGGGTGGCCTCGGGCGTCACGTCACGCAGCGCCGGGCCGGTGCCGCCGGTGGTGAGCACCAGATGGCAGCCATCGGCATCCACCAGCTCGCGCAGGGTGGACTCGATCAGCGACTGTTCGTCGGGGATCAGCTTGTCCACGAACACGATGGGATTCTCCACCGCACGGCCGAGCCAGTCGTGCAGTGCGGGCAGGCCTTCGTCCTGGTAGACGCCGCGGGAGGCGCGGTCGCTGATCGACACCAGGCCGATCTTCACGGTTTCTTCACTCATCTTCTTGCGGTGGCGGCTCGGGGAAGGTTTCATCGTGTGCCTGCCCTGGTTCGGGCGCGACGCTCTTGAGCAGGCTGAAGATCTCGCGGAAGGCCCGCGGCGGGCGCGACTGCGCAGCCTCGTGGCGGGCATTGCGGATCAGCGTGCGCAACTGCTGCACGTCGATGCCCGGGTGAACCCTGACGAACTCATCGAGCGCGCGGTCGTCTGAGATCAGACGCGAGCGCCACTGTTCGAGGCGGTGCAGCCAGGCGGAATGCGTGCGCGAGTGACCCTCAAGCCTGTCGAGCTGGCGCCGGATCGGCTCCGCATCGACGTCCCGCATGAGCTTGCCGATGTACTGGAACTGGCGGCGCAGTGCGCCGAACTTGCGGATGCGGCGCGCTTCGTCGATGGCGGCACGCAGGTGGTCCGGGAGTTCGATGCGGGCGAGCTGGTCGGCGGCGAGGCCGACGAGCGTCTCCCCCAGCACCTGGAGTGCCTCGGACTCGCGTTTGCGATGCGATTTGCTGGGGCCTTCCCCCAGCGATGGACTCGGATCGATCATGCTGCTTGATATGATAAACGCCGCCGCCGTCCCAGGCATCATCCATCGGCGCTCCCGCACCTCCCTTCCGCAACGGACCCACGACACGTGACAGACGCAGACGGCTTTTCCTTCCCTCTCGACACCCTGAAGACCCTGGCGCGGGACGTACTGCGCATCGCGGCCGCCCAGGGGGCCACCAGTGCGGAACTCGATCTCACCGAGAGCCACGGACAGTCCGTGACGGTGCGCCGCGGCGAGGTCGAGACCATCGAGTACAACCGCGACAAAGGTCTCGGGGTCACGGTCTACCTCGGTCAGCGCCGTGGTCATGCCTCCAGTGCGGACCTGTCCCGTGAGGCCATCGAGGAGACCGTGCGGGCGGCCTTGTCCATCGCGCGCCACACCGCCGAGGACGACTGTGCCGGGCTGGCGGATGCCGAACTGCTGGCGCGAGACCCCTGGGATCCCGACCTGTATCACCCGTGGTCGCTGCCGGTCGAGCACGCCATTGCGATCGCCCGGGACTGCGAGGCCGCGGCGCTGGCGGTCGACGCCCGGATCGGCAACTCCGAGGGTGCGACGGTCAGCACCCACGCGTCGCAGTTCGTGTATGCGAACTCGCTCGGGTTCGTGGGCGGCTTCCCGGCCACACGGCACAGCATCTCGTGTTCGGTGATCGCGGGAGAGGGCGAGGGCATGCAGCGCGACGACTGGTACTCGGTGTCGCGGCTGCCGACGGGGCTGGAGGCGGCCGAGGCGGTGGGCCGGGAGGCCGGACGTCGGGCGGCGGCGCGCCTCGGTGCCAGACGCCTGACGACGCGGCAATGTCCGGTATTGTTCGAGGCACCCATCGCGGCGTCGCTGCTGAGCCATTTCGCGTCCGCCGCCAGCGGCGGCAGCCTCTACCGCAAGTCCTCCTTTCTCGTCGACAGTCTCGGGCAGCAGATCTTCTCGCCCCTGGTGCGGATCCGGGATCTCGCACAGGTGCCGCGCGGCCTGGCCAGCAGCCCCTTCGATGACGAAGGGGTCGCCACCCAGGACCGGGACGTCGTCCGGAATGGCGTCCTCGAGGGTTACTTCCTGGGCAGTTACTCGGCCCGCAAGCTGGGCCTGCGTTCCACAGGCAACGCAGGGGGCACGCACAATCTGGTGCTCGAACCCACCGATGGCGACCTGTCGCAGTTGCTCGCCCGCATGGGCACAGGCCTGCTGGTCACCGAGATGCTGGGGCACGGCCTGAACATGGTCACGGGCGATTACTCGCGCGGCGCGGCCGGTTTCTGGGTCGAGGAAGGGGCCATCGCCTATCCGGTGCAGGAGATCACTGTGGCCGGTAACCTCAAGGCCATGTTCCGCGGCATCGTCGCCGCCGGCAGCGACGTCCTGGTGCGCGGGCCGCGGCAGTGCGGGTCCATCCTCCTGGACGAGATGACCGTGGCCGGCGAGTGATCCGGGGGCGCTTCACGCGATAATCGCTGCATCATTCACGACCGCGGGGCTCCGACATGGCCACCATCAGCTACCTGACTACGGCGCAGTTCGACTTCGGCGCCATCCGCCTCGTCTCCGCCGAGTGCGCGCGCCTGGGCATCCGCCGGCCCCTGATCGTCACCGATGCCGGCATCCGGGCCTGCGGCCTGCTGGATCGGCTGCGGGAGGCGCTCGATCCGGCGCTGGGTTTCGAGGTGTTCGACCAGACGCCAGCCAACCCGACGGAGGCTGCGACCCTGGCGGCGCTGGCGCGTTATCGAGACGGCTCCGCCGACGGCATCATCGCGATGGGCGGCGGTTCGTCGCTGGACCTGGGCAAGGCCGTGGCCCTGCTGGCGAGCCATCCGGGACCGCTGGTGCAGTACGCGGCGGTGGAGGGCGGCGCGGCGCGCATCACCGCCGCGGTGGCGCCGCTGATCGCCATTCCGACCACCGCGGGCACGGGCAGCGAGGTGGGGCGCGGCGCCGTCATCGTTCTCGGCGACGGACGCAAGCTCGGACTGCTCTCGCCCCATCTGCTGCCGCGCGTGGCGATCTGCGATCCGGAACTGACCCTGGGTCTGCCGGCCGGGCTCACCGCCGCCACCGGCATGGACGCGATGGCCCATTGCATCGAGACCTTCCTCTCGCCGCTGGTCAACCCGCCGGCCGAGGCCATCGCCCTCGACGGACTGGCGAAGTGCGCCGCCCACATCGAGCGCGCAGCCCGCGATGGCGGGGACCGTGAGGCCCGATGGAACATGATGATGGCTGCGATGGAGGGAGCGCTGGCGTTCCAGAAGGGGCTGGGGGCGGTGCACGCGTTGTCGCACCCCCTGGGAGCCCTGCCCGGTGTGACGCTGCATCACGGCACCCTGAATGCCGTTCTGCTGCCGGAGGTGATCCGCTTCAACGCAGGTCATGTCGGGGACAAGCTCGCCACCATGGCCCGGGTCATGGGGCTGCCCGAGGGCAGCGATGTCGCGCAGGCGATCTCCGAGCTGAATGCGCGCCTGGGACTTCCCCGCGGCCTGAAATCCATGGGCGTGGCGCGCGATGCACTGGCCGGCATCGCCGAGGCCGCGCCGAAGGATCATTGCCACGGCACCAATCCGCGCAAGGCCTCGGTGCAGGACTATCTCGGCATTCTGGAAGCCGCCTGGCTCTGAGCAGGCCCTCTGAGACAGCCGTGGGCGCGTCGGCGCTCGCGCCGGGATGGCCGGTCGTCAGCAGCAGCGCGTGACGCCGCTCCACTTGCGGTCCTGCTCGGAGGCGAAGAACTCCTTCTCCGTGAGCGGCGGCACGTCCGGGTGGGTGCGGTGGTGGCGTTCGAGGTAGCGCTCGTAGGCATCATCGCCAGACACCTGGCGCATGAAATCCCAGAGTTTCTTGAGGTCGTCGCGCATTGCGGCCAACTGCCCCCCGGCGGACGGCCGTCGGGCCGCCCGCCATCGGCGATGGATCAGTCGCGCGCCCAGGCCAGCTGGGTCGGCGTGTGGGGAGACTCGGACAGCGGCTGCACAGGGTGGCCGTTCAGGAAGCGGCGCGCCATGCGCAGCATGTCGACGATCACCACCCAGAGGATGATGGCGAACAGCAGCGCCAGCACGGCGTCGATGCGCTGACCGAGGATCAGTGCCGGGGCCGACGCCACTTTCTCGGGCGGCAGGGTGCCTGCGGCCAGATCGGCCGCCAGCTTGTTGGCGCCGGACAGGAAGCCCACCGCCGGGTTCGGGCTGAACACCTTCTCCATGGCGGCGCTGGTGCAGACCACCGCCAGCCAGGTCAGCGGCAGCCCGGTGACCCAGGCATAGCGCACCTTGCCCATCTTGATGATGATGCCCGTGCACACGGTCAGGGCGATGCCGGCCAGCAACTGGTTGGAGATGCCGAACAGCGGCCAGAGGATGTTCACGCCGCCGAGCGGGTCCTTCACCCCCTGCACCAGGAAGTAGCCCCAGGCGGTCACGAACACCACGCTGGCGAGCACGTTGGCAGGGTAGGACGCCGTGTTGCCCAGGGCCGGCGAGACGTGCTTGAGCAGATCCTGCAGCATGAAGCGCCCGACGCGCGTGCCGGCGTCCAGGGTGGTGAGGATGAACAGCACCTCGAACATGATGGCGAAGTGGTACCACATGGCCAGCATCTTGCCACCGAAGGTGGAATGGAAGATGGTGGCCATGCCCACCGCCAGCGAGGGCGCGCCGCCGACGCGGGCGAACAGGGTCTTTTCGCCCATCTCGCTGGCCAGTACGTTCATCTGCTCCACCGTGACCGGGAAGCCCCAGGAGCTGATCTTGGCCACCGCGTCCGCAGCCTCCTTGCCCACCACGCCGGCCGCGCTGTTGATGGCGAAGTAGACGCCGGGCTCCATCACGGTCGCGGCGATCACCGCCATGATGGCGACGAAGGACTCGAGCGCCATGCTGCCGTAGCCGATCATGCGGATCTCCTTCTCGTTGGCCAGCAGCTTCGGCGTGGTGCCGGAGGAGACCAGCGAGTGGAAGCCGGAGATGGCGCCACAGGCGATGGTGATGAAGACGAAGGGGAACAGCGTGCCCTTGAAGATCGGGCCGGTGCCGTCGACGAACTGGGTCACGGCGGGCATCTTGACCTCGGGCGCGGTCAGCATGATGGCCGCGGCCAGCATGAACACCACCCCGAGCTTGAGGAAGGTCGACAGGTAGTCGCGCGGCGCCAGCAGCAGCCACACCGGCAGGGCTGCCGCCGAGAAGCCGTAGATCATCACGAACCAGGCGCACTGCATGTCGTCCCAGTCGAACATGCCCTTGAGCGACTCGGACTCGTTGACCACGCCGCCGCCCCACACGCAGACGAGCAGCAGTGCGATGCCGATGAGCGAACCTTCCAGTACCCGGCCGGGGCGGATGCCGCGCATGTAGATGCCGATCAGCATGGCCACGGGGATGGTGCCCAGGACGGTGGCGGTGGCCCAGGGGCTGTGCTTCATGGCCTTGACGATCACGAGGCCGAGCACGGCGATCAGGATGATGATGATCATGAGCGCGCCGATCATGGCAGCCCAGCCGCCGATCGCCCCGAGCTCGTCCTTGGCCATCTGGCCGAGGGAGCGGCCGTCGCGGCGGGTGGAGCAGAACATCGTCACCATGTCCTGCACGCAGCCGCCGAGGACGGAACCGACCAGGATCCACAGCGTCCCGGGCAGGTAGCCGAACTGCATGGCGAGGGTCGGTCCGATGAGCGGACCGGGCCCGGCGATGGCGGCGAAGTGGTGGCCAAAGGCAACCCATTTGTTGGTCGGCACGAAGTCGCGGCCGTCGTTGAAGCGTTCGGCCGGCGTGGCACGGGTCTCGTCCAGCACCAGCACCTTCGCGCAGATCCACGCACTGTAGAAGCGGTAGGCGATCAGATAGGTGCAGACCGCGGCGGCGATGAACCACATCGCGTTGATGGACTCGCCGCGGTGGAGCGCGATGCCGCCGATGGCGGACGCTCCCAGGATGGCGATCGCCACCCAGATCAGCTTGGACAGGACGTTGGGCATGTTGTTGGACTCCTCCGGGTTGTCGTGCGCCGCTGCGTCTGGCGACACGGGGCGGCGGCCTGGCTCGGTCCCGCGCGGCGGGCCCTCCTCCCGGCATGCACGGACAGCGCGGATGATACGCCAAGGGTCTGTCGAGTGGCGATGTTGCGTCGCCGCAAGCCGTTCAATGGCAAGGCATTTCCCCAATGGTTCCCGGGAACTGCGGCGCGGTGGACCGTGTCTGCGGTGGTACCATGCGGTTTCCCATCAGGCACTTCTCCGACATGTTCACCCGCCAAGACACCATCGCCGGCTTCGATCCCGAGCTCGACCACGCCATCCGCGCAGAGGTGGCGCGCCAGGAGGATCACATCGAACTGATCGCCTCCGAGAACTACGCCAGTCCGCGCGTGCTCGAGGCCCAGGGCTCGGTGCTCACCAACAAGTACGCCGAGGGCTACCCGGGCAAGCGCTACTACGGCGGGTGCGAGCACGTCGACGTGGCCGAGCAGCTGGCCATCGACCGCTGCCGCCAGCTGTTCGGCGCGGAATACGCCAACGTCCAGCCGCACTCGGGTTCCCAGGCCAATCAGGCGGTCTACACGGCCGTACTCAAGCCCGGTGACACGCTGCTGGGGATGTCTCTGGCCCACGGTGGCCATCTGACCCACGGCTCTCCCGTCAACCTGTCCGGACGCCTTTACCAGGCGGTGGCCTACGGCATGACCACCGACGAAGTCATCGACTACGACGAGGTGGAGCGCCTGGCGCAGCAGCACCGCCCGCGCATGATCGTCGCCGGCGCCTCTGCCTACGCCCTGCGCATCGATTTCCGTCGCTTCCGCGACATCGCCGATGCGGTTGGTGCCTACCTGCTGGTCGACATGGCCCATTACGCCGGCCTGGTCGCGGCGGGCGTCTATCCCAGCCCCGTGGGCATCGCGCATTTCGTCACCAGCACCACCCACAAGACCCTGCGCGGGCCGCGCGGCGGCATCATCCTGGCGGCCGCGGAGCACGAGAAGATGCTCAACTCGGCCATCTTCCCCGGGCTGCAGGGCGGACCGCTCATGCACGTCATCGCCGCCAAGGCCGTCGCCTTCCGCGAGGCCATGACCCCGGAGTTCCGCAGCTACCAGGAGCAGGTGCTGGAGAACGCGCGCGTGCTCGCGGAGTCCCTGACGCGGCGCGGCCTGCGCATCGTGTCCGGCCGCACCGAAAGCCACATGTTCCTGCTCGATCTGCGTGCCAAGAGCATCACCGGCAAGGCGGCCGAGGCCGCGCTGGGCCGGGCGCACATCACGGTGAACAAGAACGCCATCCCCAACGACCCGGAGAAGCCTTTTGTCACCAGCGGCATCCGCATCGGCTCGCCGGCGATGACCACGCGCGGCTTCGGGCCGGCGGAGGCTGCGCGGCTCGGCGACCTCGTCGCCGACGTGCTGGAGGCGCCCGAGGACGAGGCGGTGCTGGCTCGGGTGGCGGGCGACGTGACCGAAATGTGCCGTCGCTTTCCCGTTTACCGATAACGCCGGCAACGTGAGCGTGCAGGCGGCGCCACGCCGTGGCCGGTCGGGTGACGGTGCGCATGCGCACGGGGTGACGGCGGCGGCATGAAGTGCCCCTTCTGCGGTCACGCGGATACCCAGGTGGTCGACTCCCGGGAGGGTGACGAGGGCGACAGCGTGCGTCGCCGCCGTCGCTGCCTGTCCTGCGACAAGCGCTTCACCACGTTCGAGCGGGTCGAGTTGCGCATGCCCCAGATCGTCAAGGCGAGCGGCAGTCGCGCCGAGTTCGACGAGACCAAGCTGCGCACCAGTTTCACTCGCGCACTGCATAAACGCCCGGTGCCGACCGGCGAGGTCGATGCCGCGATCCAGCGCATCACCCAGCGGTTGCTGGCGCTTGGCGAGCGCGAGGTCGGCTCCGAGGCGGTGGGCCAGATGGTGATGAAGGAGTTGTACAAGCTGGACAAGGTGGCCTACATCCGCTTCGCCTCGGTTTATCGGAGCTTTCAGGACGTGGAAGATTTTCGCGACGTGCTCGAGGAGGTGGCGAAGCCTGCGCCTCGCCGTCGGCGTCCCGCGCCGAAGCCATGACCTGGAGCGACGACGACCGGCGCTTCATGGAGCGCGCTCTCGAGCTGGCGGCCCTCGGCACGGACACCACTACCCCGAATCCGCGGGTCGGCTGCGTGCTGGTCCGCGCGGGTGTCGTGGTCGGGGAGGGCTGGCACCGTCGCGCGGGTGAACCGCACGCGGAGGTCCACGCGCTGCAAGCGGCGGGCGCGGCCGCGCGGGGTGCCACCGCCTATGTGAGTCTCGAGCCCTGCAGCCACCAAGGGCGCACGCCGCCGTGTGCCGAAGCGCTGGTGCGCGCCGGCGTGGCGCGAGTCGTGGCCGCCATGGCCGATCCCAACCCGCGCGTGGCGGGCGCTGGGCTCGAGCGTCTGCGCGCTGCAGGCATCGCCGTGCAGTGCGGCCTGTTCGAGACCGAGGCGCGCGAACTCAACATCGGCTTCGTGTCGCGCATGACCCGGGGGCGTCCGTGGCTGCGGGTCAAGATCGCCGCCAGCCTGGATGGCAAGACTGCGCTGCCCAATGGGGCGAGCCAGTGGATCACCGGTCCCGAGGCACGCCGCGATGGCCACCGCTGGCGGGCCCGCTCCTGTGCCGTCCTGACCGGCATCGGCACGCTGCGGGATGATGACCCGCGCCTGACCGTGCGCGACGTGCCGGCGCAGCGCCAGCCCCTCAGGGTGGTGGTGGACAGCCGGCTTCGCATCCCCCTCGATGCCCGCATCCTGGAGGGCGGTGGCGTGGTCGTCGCGACGGCCGTGCACGATGATGCCCGCGCCGCTGCATTGGCCGGTGCCGGGGCGGCAGTCTGGGTGCTGCCGGATGCCGACGGCAAGGTCGACCTGGGGGCGCTGCTGCGACGTCTGGCCGACGAGGGGATCAACGAGGTGCTGGCAGAGGCCGGCATCAACCTGCACAGCGCGTTGTTCGCTGCAGGCCTGGTGGACGAGCTCGTCCTCTACTATGCCCCGAGGCTGCTGGGCGACGCCGCTCGCGGCATGCTGAGCCTGCCGCCCGCCGAGGCGGTGGCTGCGATGCCGGAACTGACGGTGCGGGAGGTGACGGCCTTCGGTCCCGATTTCAGGATCATCGCCCGGCCGGCGGGATAGGGGATAGGGGATAGGGGATAGGCAATAGGGGATAGGCAATAGGGGATAGGGGATAGGCAATAGGCGATAGGGGATAGGGGATAGGGGATAGGGGATAGGCAATAGGCGATAGGGGATAGGCGATAGGCGATAGGCGATGGGCGATGGGCGATGGGCGATGGGCGATGGGCGATGGGCGATAGGCGATGGGCGATAGGCGATGGGATGGGCCGCGGCCGGTCGTGACCGGGCTCGGGCAACGA
>Ga0169931_10012772_pt1 | contig 11588 bp, 9 predicted proteins | sample Kivu_15m_20L_FD_129675 | JGI IMG/M metagenome (GOLD analysis project Ga0169931, IMG submission 129675) | Freshwater microbial communities from Lake Kivu, Western Province, Rwanda to study Microbial Dark Matter (Phase II) - Kivu_15m_20L... | ecosystem: Environmental > Aquatic > Freshwater > Lake ... | reverse complement strand
GGCGCGGATCACCTCGACCCTGCGGTCGGTCGGCATGTCACCGGAGGGTTTCTGGGGGTTGTGCATCACCGCAACGACCACCTCGCCGAAGATCTCCACGGCCTGCTCGACCACGTCGAGATGGCCGAGATGGAACGGATCGAAGCTCCCGGGATAGAGAACCGTGCTCATTCGCCCTCCACCGTACCCGCCGCGGACACCGCAGGTTGGAGAAATGCGACGTGCGTCCGGCCGTAGCGCTTCTCCCGCAGCGTCTCCCATCCGGGCACCGAGCCGATCGGGCGCCCGGACTCGAGGACTGCGACCGAGCATTCGAGGCCGTCGAGCAGACCCACCCAGTCGGTCTCGCCGTAGGGCGGGTCGGCGATCACGATGTCCCAGGTGCCCCGGCACGCGGTGCGCGCATCGGATGCGACCACCGTGGCCCGATCACGCAGCGCCAGGGAGTCGATGTTGTGCCGCAGCACCGCGATCGCGGCCCTGTCGTTCTCCACGAAGGTGCACGCCGATGCACCGCGCGAGAGCGCCTCGATCCCCATCGCCCCGGTGCCGGCGAACAGATCGAGCACCCTCGCACCCTCGACCACATCGAGCGACCCGAGCGCGTTGAAGACGGCCTCGCGCACCTTGTCGGTGGTCGGTCGCGTGCCATCGCCGGCGGGCGACTCGATGCGCCGTCCCCTCAGTTCACCCGACACCACGCGCACGGGGGCAGACTACGGGCGTGATCAGGCCCCGGGAGTCCATCATCTGTGTCGACTGCGGAGGCGCGGCGCATCTGATCACTGCACCGCGGGAGGACGGCGACTGGTTCGCCGGCGATGTCGTGACGTACCGGTGCTCGGACTGCCGCGACAGGTGGGATCTCGAGTTGACCGTCGACGACGACGATTCCCCGGAGGACTGAGAGCCCCCACCCGGGCAAGGTCGGACCTGGCGTCGTCCGGCGCGTTGTCGTCGGGTGCGGTGTCGTCAGTTGTGGCGACGTCCGCGGTCGAGCGGATCGAACTTGATGCCGACCATCGCGGCGTTCGAGATGTGCGTGGGCAGCATGTTGAACCAGAAGTTGGTGCTGAGCCGGTGCGGGTGGCGCACGAACGCGCGGCGCTTCTCCACCGCGGTGACGGTGCGTCGCGCGATCCTCTCCGGTGTCGTCTTGGGGATCAGCTGCAGCATCTTGAACCGCCTCACCACCTGCTGGACCGTGGGCGGCGAGTCCTCGACCGCATCCCACATCCGCGTGTCGACCGGGCCGGGTGCGAGCACGGTGATGTCGACGTCGGTGTGGTGCAACTCGCGCTTCAGCGACGAGGCGAAGTTGAGGACCCCGGCCTTGGTTCCGCAGTAGGCACTCATCCCGGGGAACCCCGCTGTTCCCGCGAGCGACGACACGAGCACGACATGTCCCGACCCGCGCGCGAGCATCCCGGGCAGCACGTGACGGGTGAGCAGCATCGAGGTCTCGAGGTTCAGGCGCACCACCGCGCGCACCTCGCGCGGGTCCTCGACAGCGAAGGGCGTGTTGGTCTCGAGGCCGGCGTTGTTCACGAGCACATCGATCGCGCCGTGATCGGCCTCGATGCGCTCGATCAACGTGTCGACCGTGCGATCATCCGAGAGATCGGCCACCACCGCGTTGCCGCCGATCTCGGTGGCGACCCGGCGCAGCGACTCCTCGCTGCGGGCCACCACGGTGACCCGCGCGCCCCGCGCAGCGAACTCGCGCGCGAGCGCCTCGCCGATCCCGCGCGACCCACCGGTCACCACCACGTGCTTGCCGGACACCTTCATCGTCGAGCCTCCATCGCTGTCGGGGCGACTTTAGGACCGGAAGAGGAACTCCTCGTCCTCGGCCGAGAACAGCAGGTCGAGCTCGTCGCGCATCACCGGCAGACCGGAGAGGTCGGGGTCTGCCGCGACGAGTCGCAGGGCCTCCTCCCGCGCCGCAGAGATGAGGTCGAGGTCGCGCTGGAGCGAGGCGAGGACGAGATCGCTGCGACCCTTCTGGGCCGCACCCATGATCGTGCCCTCGCCGCGCAGGCGCAGATCCTCCTCGGCGAGCACGAAGCCATCGGTCGAGGCCACGAGCGCCTCGACCCGGGGTGAGTCGTCGGCCGATTGGGTGACCAACCAGCACTCCGATGCGACGGTTCCGCGACCGACGCGGCCGCGCAACTGGTGCAACTGCGCGATGCCGAACCGGTCGGCGTCCAGGATCACCATCGCGGTCGCGTTCGGGACATCGACGCCCACCTCGATCACGGTCGTGGCCACGAGCACCGCGGCGCGCCGCGATCGGTACGACTCCATCACGGCCTCCTTCTCCGACGAGGCCATTCGCCCGTGAAGGAGAGCGACCTCGTACCCGCCGAGCTCCCCGGCGCGCAGACGTGCCGCGGTCTCCTCGGCCGAGGCAACCTCGCGCTTCTCGTTCTCCTCGATCATCGGGCACACCACGTAGGCCTGCTCTCCCGCGTCGAGGCGGGCGCGCACCTCGGCCCACATCGCCTCCTCCTCGAGCGGACCAGAGACTCGGCGCGTCCGGATCGGCGTGCGACCCGGTGGCATCTCGTCCAGCACGCTCACGTCGAGGTCGCCGTAGACGGTCATCGCGGCGGTGCGCGGGATCGGCGTCGCGGTCATCACCAGCACATCGGGCACGCGGCCATCCCCGGACTCGAGCGCCTTGTCGCGCAAACGCGCACGCTGTTCGACGCCGAAACGGTGCTGTTCGTCGACCACCACGACTCCGAGGCTCGCGTACTCGACGTCGTCCTGGATGAGCGCGTGGGTGCCGATCACGATGTCGACCTCGCCGGCGGCGAGTGCCGCCAGGATCCGGCGCCGCTCCGCGGCACCCACCTTGCTCGTGAGCAACTCGACCCGGATCCCGCGGGCACCGAAGAGATCGCCGTCGTCGGGGAGGCGCAGCGACGCGAGCAACGCGCGCACCGACATCGCGTGCTGATCGGCCAGCACCTCGGTGGGGGCCATCAACGCGGCCTGGTGACCGCCCTGCACGGCGGCGAGCATCGTCGACACCGCGACCAGGGTCTTGCCGCTGCCGACATCACCCTGGAGCAGTCGGTGCATCGGGCGCGGCGCGGCGAGGTCGCGGTGGATCTCTGCGATGACACGTGTCTGGGCCCCGGTGAGGGGGAACGGGAGCGCGGCCATGAAGCCCTCGATCAGCTCGCCCGTCGTCTCGTGCTCGAACCCCGCGGACTCGCTCTCCCACCGCGCCTTGCGCGCCACGAGAACGAGCTGCACGCGCAGCACCTCGTCGAAAGCGAGGCGACGCCGGGCGGCCGCGCGCGCCTCCATCGTGTCTGGCATGTGGATGTCGTGCATCGCCCTCGCCCGGTCGACGAGTGAGTGGCGCCCGAGGATGTCGGCGGGGACGGAGTCGGCGATGCCCCGCGGTGCACACTTGGCGAGCGCATCCTCGATCCATCGACCGAGATCCCACGAGTTGATCCGCGACTTCTCGCTCTGGGGATAGATCGGAACGATGCGACCGGTGCGGTCACCGACCGGATCCACCACGGGGTTCGTCATCTGCAGGTATCCGCGGTAGGTCTCGGGCCGCCCGAAGACCGCCACCTGGAGTCCCATCGTGAGCTGCTTCTCACGCCAGGGTTGGTTGAAGAAGGTCAGCGACATCTTCCGCGAGCCGTCGGTGACGGTGCACGAGACCATCGAGCGGCCGTTCTTGGTGCGGATCGCGCGCGTCGACACGACCTCCACCACCACGAGGGAGTCCTCGCCCTCCACGAGGTCTGCGATGCTCACCATGTTGGTGCGATCGATGTAGCGCCGCGGATACGTGCCGAGCAACTCGAGCACGTTGCCGATTCCGAAGGACTCGAGCGCCTCCTTGCGGCGCTCACCCACGCCCTTGATCCGCTCCAACCCGATGCCCGCGAGATCGCGCAGCGTGAGCGGAGCGCTACTCAACGCCGAACAGGTAGGGGTACAGGGGCTGGCCGCCGCGGTGGATCTCGACGGCGACATCGGCGCGGTTCTCGCCGAGCCATCCCACGATCGCATCGGTGTCGGATCCGACCGCGCCCTCACCAGTGACGATCGTGAGCAACTCGCAATCTGGCGTCACCAGTTGCTCGAGGAGTGCCGTCGATGCGCCGACGACTGACCCCGAGATCGCGACCACGCCGTCTCCACGCACCAGACCGATCCAGTCGCCCTCCGAGACCGGGCCGGCATCGGTGTTGGTCGCACGCACCGCGCGCGTGACCTCGCCGGTGGCAACACTTTCGGCTGCGGTCGCCATCGAGCGGGCGTTCGACTCGGCCGAGGCCTCGGGGTCGTACGACACGAGTGCCGCGAGCGCCTCGGGCATCGAGGTGGTCGGCACCACGCGCACATCCTTGGTGGTGAGCGCATCGATCTGCTGGGCGACGGGGATGATGTTCTTGTTGTTCGGCAGGATCACCACCTGCCGGGCGTTCATGTGCTCGACGGCGGCCAACAACTCGGCCGTCGAGGGGTTGAGGGTCTGTCCACCCGACACGACCCCGTGCACTCCCAACTGTCCGAAGAGTTCGGCGAGTCCGTCACCACTGGCCACCGCGACCACGGCGCACGTGACCGGGGGCAACGAGGTGGTTTGCGTGCGTTGCTGGATCGGGGCACCCAGTTCGGCCTCGCGCGCCGCATGTTCCTCGGCGACCTCCTCGAAGAGATCGGTGACGCGGATCTGTCGCGGACGTCCACCCAGCAGCAGAGGCGCCTCGATCGCGGCGCCGATGTCGTTCGTGTGGATGTGGCAGTTGTAGAGACCCTCGCCGCCCACCACCACGATCGAGTCGCCGATCGTGCCCCACGCCGACTTGAACTCCGCCGAGCGCGAGTCGTCGAGGTCGAGCAGGAACATCACCTCGTACCGCAGCTCGCTCACGTCGACGGATCCGTCCTCGTGGTGACGGATCGCGACGGCCTCCAACTGCTCGGCCGAGGGACCGGCCGACTCGTCGGGCTCGGGCATCGGCTCGCCGTCGACCACGTGGATCGCTGAATCGAGCAGCAGCAGGAATCCGGCACCGCCGGCGTCGACCACCCCGGCCTCCTTGAGGACGGGGAGCATCTCGGGCGTGCGGGCGAGAGCATCGCGTCCGGCATCGCGCGCGGCGCGCAGCACCGCCGACATCGTCGCGCCGTCGGTGACCGCGGCGGCCGCCGCATCGGCGGACTCGCGCACCACGGTCAGGATCGTTCCCTCGATGGGCTTGAGCACCGCGTCGTAGGCGGCGGCCGACGCGCGCTTCAGTGCCTCTGCCATCCGCGCCGGGTTCACGCGACCACCGTCGCTCTCACCGAAGGTCCCGGCGAGTCCGCGCAGGATCTGGGACAGGATCACACCACTGTTGCCTCGGGCACCCATCAGCGAGCCGTGGCTGATCGCCTTGCACGTGGTCTCCATTGCGGGCTCGGCCGAGTCCAACTCGGCCACGACCGCATCGAGCGTGCGCGCCATGTTGGTGCCGGTGTCGCCATCGGGCACCGGGTACACGTTCAGCCGGTTGATCCCCGGCGCGTGCGCCTTCATCGCATCCCGGAAGGTGACGACGGTGCGACGAATGTCGTCTGCCCCCAAGAGGTCGAGCCCTGGCACGCCCCGAAGGCTACAAAGAGGGCGCGGTCCGCCGGGGTTTTGGGGCCAGAGTCGCACCCAATCAACGGTTGGGGTGGGCCGAGAGTCGCTGGTAGTTTTGAAACCCGTGCAGGGGCGCAGAGCGTCCCCCGAGACCGGAGGGTTTCCCCAGATGGCATCAGTGTGTGAAGTGTGCGGCAAGGGCCCGTCGTGGGGCATGTCCGTGTCGCACTCGCATGTGCGCACCAAGCGCCGTTGGAACCCGAACATCCAGCGCATCCGCGCGCTCGTGAACGGCTCGCCCAAGCGCGTGAACGCCTGCACCGCCTGCATCAAGTCGGGCAAGGTCGCCAAGGCCGCCCGCTAGGCCGCCCGACGTGCAGGGAGTCATCAAGGCCTACGACCCGGTCAGCGGGGAGGGCGTCGTGGTGAGTGACGTTGATCTCACCGAGTACACCCTTGCGCCCGAGGCGCTCGAAGGGTCCATTTTCCGCATGTTGCGGCAGGGTCAGCGGGTGGTCTTCGCTCTCGACTCGGCCGGGCGTGCCACCCGTCTCGGACTGGGTTCAGAGTCGGACATGGGGACGCCGGGCGTTTAGCCTCTCTCACAGCCCCCGCCCGGGGTGGGCCCCGGGCGACGATGAGATGAACACGAGGTGTCAGAGATGGCAGCCACGACTTCGAATGCCCGACTGAAGAAGTGGGTCGACGAATGGGTCGAGGTGCTCGCTCCCGAAGCGGTGCACTGGTGCGACGGATCGGCCGAGGAGTACGAATCCATGTGCCAGTTGCTCGTCGACTCCGGCACCTTCACAAAACTGGACGAGGCGAAGCGCCCGAACAGCTACTGGGCACATTCTGATCCGGGCGACGTCGCGCGCGTCGAGGATCGCACCTTCATCTGCTCCCCGCGGGCAGAGGACGCCGGCCCCAACAACAACTGGCGCGATCCGGCGGAGATGCGCACCGAGCTCACGTCGCTCTACCGCGGCGCGATGCGCGGCCGCACCATGTACGTGGTCCCCTTCTCGATGGGACCGCTCGGCTCGCCCATCGCCCACATCGGCGTGCAGTTGACCGACTCGGCCTACGTGGCGGTGAGCATGCGCATCATGACCCGCATGGGCCAGGGAGCACTCGATGTCCTCGGCGACGCCGATTGGGTGCCTTGCGTGCACTCGGTGGGGGCGCCGCTCGCCCCGGGACAGCCCGACAGTGCGTGGCCCTGCAACCCCGACAACAAGTACATCGTGCACTTCCCCGAGACCCGGGAGATCTGGTCGTACGGCTCGGGCTACGGCGGCAACGCCCTGCTCGGCAAGAAGTGCTTCGCACTGCGCATCGCCTCGGTGATGGCGCGCGATGCCGGCTGGATGGCCGAGCACATGCTCATCCTGAAGCTCACCAATCCCGAGGGCGTCTCGAAGTACATCGCGGCGGCGTTCCCGTCGGCGTGCGGCAAGACGAACCTGGCGATGCTGGTCCCCACGATCCCGGGCTGGAAGGCAGAGACGATCGGGGATGACATCTGCTGGATGAAGTTCGGTGACGACGGGCGCCTGCGCGCGATCAATCCCGAGGCCGGGTTCTTCGGCGTTGCGCCCGGCACCGGCTACGACACCAACGCCAATGCCATGGAGACCCTGTGGGGCAACTGCCTGTTCACCAACACCGCCCTCACCGCCGACGGTGACGTGTGGTGGGAGGGCATGAGCGATGTCGCACCGGCACGCGCGACGGACTGGAAGGGCAACACCTGGACGCCCGAGTCGGAGTCGCCGGCCGCCCACCCGAATGCGCGGTTCACCGCCCCCGCCTCGCAGTGCCCCTGCATCGCCCCCGAATGGGAGGACCCGCGCGGCGTGCCGATCTCGGCGATCCTGTTCGGCGGTCGCCGGCGCACCACGGTGCCGCTCGTGACCGAGGCCTTCGACTGGGACCACGGTGTGTTCCTCGGCTCGATCATGGCCTCGGAGACCACGGCCGCCCAGGCCGGTGCGGTCGGCAACCTGCGGTTCGACCCGATGGCGATGCTCCCCTTCTGCGGCTACAACATGGCCGACTACTTCGGTCACTGGCTGAAGATCGGAGCCGCCACCAAGAGCGAGAACCTGCCGAAGATCTTCTTCGTCAACTGGTTCCGCCGCGACGACAAGGGCCGCTTCCTGTGGCCGGGGTTCGGCGAGAACAGCCGTGTTCTGAAGTGGATCTTCGACCGCGTCGACGGCAAGGCCTCGGCCGTGCGGACCGAGATCGGCTGGCTCCCCACTCCGGGAGACCTCGACACCAAGGGCCTCGAGGTGGACGAGCGCGACCTCACCGAGGTGCTCTCGGTCGATGTCGAGGGCTGGCGGTCCGCGATTCCCCAGATCCGCGAGCACTACTCGTCGTTCGGCGAGAAATTGCCGCCGAGACTCAACGAGAAGCTCGAGCAGCTGGCGGGCGCGCTCGGCTGACCCGACCGCTCGCTCTTCGCGGAGTCAGCGGCCGAGAGTCACCCGGAGCGTTCGGATCCCGACGGGAATCTTGGACTTCGTCAACGGGTTGACCGCCTTGCCGGTGGTCGGCCACTGCTTCACGAACCGCACCTTGCCGATCAACTGGACCTTCTGGGTCGACAACGATGACATCAGGGCGGCCGGCATCTTGCAGTTGTTCGCCACGGTGTAGAGTTTCTTCGGGAACCAGTTCCCCACCGAGCGCTTCGCGTTCTTGTTGATCTTGCCGATCTTGACGGTGCGGATCGTGCACGACCATGTGCGGGACTTGCCCGCCACCTTGTAGGTCGCCCTCACCGATCCCGACGCAGACCCGATGTAGCCCGTGCGCATCTTCAGGCCGATCGTGCCGTTCCGGTTCACGGCGAACGTGCTGCCGTCGTACATCAGCACGATCCCGGAGATGCCCGCGATCGCGAGGTTCTCCTCCACCGAGGCCGATGCGTCACCATCGAGGGTGGCCGCCGGCTGGGTTGTCGTCGTGGCGCGCGACGGGGCCGCCGCGAGAGCCAGGGACGTGGTCGTCGCCACGGTCGTGGTGGTCGTGGCCTGGATCCCGATGGTCACCTGGGGAGTCGTCGAGGTCGTCGTCGGGGCGACGGTTGACGTCGACGCAGCAGTCGTCGTGGTCGACGCAGCAGTCGTCGTCGTCGCAGCAGGGATCGACACCGTCACCGTGGCAGGCGACCCCGAGGAGATGTTGGTCTGGGCCATCGACCCGGTGTAGCTCACCTCGAATGTCGCGGCCTCAGCCAGGCCACTGACTCCCGAAGCTCCATCGGCGACGAAGGAGGACGTCGCCGTGATCGTGCAGAGGGTCGATGAGGTCTGCGCCATCAAGATCGACGAGATGTTCTGGAAGTCGAAGTCCACACCATTTGTCGTGGAGACCGTTCCACAATCGATCTGGCCGCTGGTGGCGGTCAATGTGAACGTGAGCGTCGATGACGACGACGTCGGCGCCGAAGCTGCAAGGACCACCGTCGGTGCCGCGAGATTCTGCCCTCCAACGTTCGCCAGGTACGGATATCCGTCGTTGATCGTCGGGTTGATGCTCCACGTTCCGGTACTGGCGGTGAAATCGAAGTTCGTGAACGTCGATTGCGTCTTCATGTCAGAGGTGGTCTTGGCCGCCGGCCCGTTGTTCCCCCCGCAGCGCCCCGCGGTCAGCGAGGTCTTGTCGCTGCCGAGTAGTTCCTTGTCGAAGAAGAAGTTCGTGCATGTGACCGCCGCCGTCCCGTCATGCTTCGTGACTGCCACTCGATTCGCGGCCGTGATGTTGGTCTGCTCGCCCGCGTAGTACGACCGAGTGATGGTCGTGGTGCCGGAGTTCTGGCCCCTCATGCCGCCATACATCGAGGTTGACGGATCTCCCACGACGAGATTGCTCCTGAAGTACGAGTCCATCACGACCAATCGCGTGCTCGACCGGCCAGTCACGGCACCAACTCCGGTCTGTCCAGTGACAGTTCCACGATGGAAGACACGGGTGACGTAGAAATTCGTCATGCGATCCCATCCGAGGACACCCGCCACTCCATCGGCATAGATTGTCGTCCCCGAGCCCGAGATGTCCGTTCCGGTCGCAGAGACATCACCGGTCGAGCCACTGTCAATGATCGTGGAGTCACCTCCACTGATCTGCCCCGCGATTCCGCCCACGAAGGCACCCTGACCGACCCCCACCGAAACACCGAGATTGGCGCCGGTGGCAACGCCGGACACGTCGGCTGACGAGAATGAGTTTGAGATCGTGTTGTTGTATCCCTGGCCGAGAATGCCCCCGACGTTGAAGCCGGTACCCGAGACCGTCGATGCAGTCACTCTCGCCTCGTTGATCGTCATCCCGTTGGGGGCCGACGCATGGAAGTGCAGACCCACGACCCCGCCGATGAAGGATTCACCGGTGACGTTGCCGGAGATGGACACTCGGGTAATCGAGAGCAAGGGGTTCGCATTGCTGTAACCAACCAAACCACCGGTGGCGACTTTCCCCGAGACCGTCATCGATGAGTTGATGTCACTGATGACACCACTACCCCCGGAGACGTAGCCGAGCAATCCACCTGTGTAGCTGTACAAGTCGTAGTCGGCGGCGGATCCGGCGAATGTGTTGGTGACGGCCCCCCCGACAATCGACACATCATCAATCACCAGCGCGCCCGCCCCCGATCCGGCGATGAGCCCCAGATATTTCGCATTTGACGTGACACTGGGACCGGAGAACGTGAGGTTCTTCACCGTTCCGGCCGACAGACGCGCGAAGAGGCCGCAGTAGTCAGACGTGCATGAGATCGAGAGTCCCGAGATGGTTCTTCCAACGCCGTCGAGTGTCCCCGAAAAATAGGTTGATCCGCTGACGAGTGGCGCGAAAGTCGTCCCGGAGCAATCGATGTTCGCCGTCAGGACGTATGCCTTCGACATGTTTCCGACCACATTGTCGATCTCGAGCAGGTCCGCACATGTGGCGAGGTTGTAGGGATTGCCAGCCGACCCGTCGCCACCCGAGAAGGCCTGGGCCGTCGTCGAGCCAACGAGGTGAACCCCCGCCACTGCGAGCACCAGAACAGCGAGAATTCCCCTGAATCGCATGGAACAACGTTACACCGCATTCCAGTCGTCTGTAATGGAACTACGTCGAGAGGAGCATCAGGCTTGGCCGACGAGCATCGCCCGGATGCCCAGTCCCATCAGGAACAGCCCGCCCCATCCGTAGAGGAGGTAGACCTTGCCCTTCAACTGGTGGCGGTACGAGTAGATGATCGCGACCGCCATGATCGCCACGAACCCGTAGAAGGCATGGAACGCGGGAAACTCGAGTTTCTCCTTGTTCACGAGCGCGACACCCAGGATCACCTGCACGAAGATCGTCACCTGTGCCACCCCGGTGAACCACCAGAGGGCCCGGGTGCGCATCGGCGCCACCCTGTGCGCCCCGAGGGACCACAGCCCCGCCAGTCCGTTGGCAATGATCGTCACCCAAGCCCACGCGGTGTGGGCATCGAGGAGCATCAGGCCGAGCACGCGACGATCCTAGTTCTCGCAGGTTCCGACCAACTCAACGGATCAACGTGTCGGCTTCGCCGCCGGTCTCGATCAATTCGATACGTCCGTCACCGTGGATCTCCACGGTCGTCACCGAGCAGTTGTCGAGACTCGCGATGACAAGGCGGTCATCGCCGGTCGCCTCGCCGATCACCGCGTTGATCGCGATGAAGTGACTGAACACGACCGCATCACCCGGCATCGCCCGCAATGTGTCGGCGATCTCACGACGGAACTCCGCGTAGTGGGCGCCGCTGCGTGCGGCAAGCTCGGTCCACGTCCCCGCCATCGCCTCGCGCAACCACTCCACCCGCGACTGGAGCGTGTGTCCATCGGGAGAGGGGATCTCGGCCACACCCGGCTCGATCGTCGCCTCGACCGACCACGCCGCAGACAGCGGGAACGCCGTCTGTTGGCACCTCAACAACGGGCTC
>Ga0169931_10012770_pt1 | contig 11589 bp, 10 predicted proteins | sample Kivu_15m_20L_FD_129675 | JGI IMG/M metagenome (GOLD analysis project Ga0169931, IMG submission 129675) | Freshwater microbial communities from Lake Kivu, Western Province, Rwanda to study Microbial Dark Matter (Phase II) - Kivu_15m_20L... | ecosystem: Environmental > Aquatic > Freshwater > Lake... | reverse complement strand
CGAGGATTTAGCTGCAAACGGACTAAAGTTTTTACAAGACACGAACGGGAATCAGTTAATTCCTTACGAGGAACTTAACAGTGATGATATTGTAATCATCCCTGCCTTTGGCACCACTCCAGAAATTGAAAACAGATTGCGAGATTTGGGTGTAAACATTGATACGTACAACACCACTTGTCCCTTTGTGGAAAAAGTTTGGAATCGTTCTGAAAAATTGGGCGAAACTTCGCACACAATCGTAATTCACGGAAAAGTAAACCACGAGGAAACACGCGCCACTTTCGCAAGAAGTGCTCAAAATGCCCCTTCTATCGTTTTGAAAGATTTGAAAGAAGCTAAAATCCTCGCTGAGTACATTTTAGGTGAAAGAGACCTGAATAATTTTCAAAATGATTTTGAAGGTAAAACAACACCCGATTTTGACCCTTCCCTTCATTTACAGAAAATTGGTGTAGTCAATCAAACCACTATGCTTGCGACCGAAACACAGGAAATTACAGATTTCTTGCGTCAGACAATGATTCAAAAATACGGTGAGCAAACCATTCGTGAACACATTGCCGACACACGCGATACTTTGTGTTACGCTACCAATGATAACCAAAGTGCAACTTATGGTTTGTTGGAAGAAGATGCTGATTTAGCGGTAGTTGTTGGTGGTTACAACAGTTCAAACACCAGTCATTTAGTGGAATTATTGGAACAAAAATTCAAAACCTATTTTGTGAGGGGTGCGAATGAAATTAAATCTTCCTCTGAAATAAACTCATTCAATATTCATACCTCCGAAATTGAAACCCACAACAATTTTCTACCTGAAAAACAAGAGCTTACTGTTGTCATAACGAGTGGTGCTTCCTGTCCTGACGCAATTGTGGACCAAGTCATTCAAAAAATATTGGATTTACGTGGAGAAACAATAAATGAAGATTTTTGGGTGTAATTTTGTGACTATCAAATAATCATCATGAAATCAAAGAAAGAAACTGCACTACACCGACTCATTTTGGGCAATCAGCGCGAGGAACAAAAGAAGCAAGGTTTCTTTGATGGACGTTTTGTTCAACGAACTGAAGAACTCAAAAAACGCTACAAAAGAAATCCAAAACACAAGGGGAAATCGGAAGAATAATCACTCTTCATTCGCCATATAACCCACAACCTTTATCTTTGCCTTAATGGGCATAGTGCAAAAAGACGCTTTTCGGACAAGTATTCTCTCCTTTTTTGGTTTGTCCTTAGGATATGTCAATAAAGCGGTTCTTTTCATTTTGTTGCTCACTCAAGAACAAGTTGGTCTTGTCAACTTAATTTTAACTGTTGGTCTGCTATTCGGTCAACTTTCGAATCTCGGAACAATTTACTCTGCTTGGCGTTTCTTCCCGTTTTTCCGAAATGAAGACAAAAGACATTACGGTTTTTTGTTGATGAATGTGCTGCTTGTATTATTCGGAATTTCCGTTTTTTCCCTAATTGCTTGGCTTTTTCAAGGTCCAATTGTAAAGTTCTACAGTGCACGCTCAGATTTATTTGTGGATTATTATTTTTGGATTATCCCTATTGGAATTGCCAACGTTTTTTTCTTGCTTTTCGAAAGTTATCTGCGTGGACTTTTCCAAAATGTTCTTCCTGTTTTTCTGAATGAAATTGTGTTGCGCATTTTAGTAACCACAATGTTGGGCGCACTCGGAATGAAGTGGATTGATTTCAACCAATTTTTCATTTTACATGCATTGGTTTATTTTATTCCATGTACGATTTTACTCATCTACCTTGTTCAACAGAAAGAACTACATTTTTCAATAAGCTCCATTACTGTCCCCAAAAGATTTAGACGCATTTTATTGAATTTCAGCTTAATAAGTTATGTAAATACACTTGCTACTATGTTTGTAATTTCCTTAGATGCCATGATGATAGCGGCATTTTTAGGTTTGTCAGCAACGGGAGTTTACACCACAATCATTTATTTATCAAGTGCTTTAATGGTTCCCTATCGTTCGATGGTGCGGGTGAGTTCTCCACTGGTTGCAAAATATTGGAAAGAGAGAAATTACGCAGAAATGCAAAAACTTTATCAAAAAACTTCATCGGTTGGATTGCTCGCGGGCCTTCTTGGATTCCTAATTATCTTACTGCCAATCAATGAGTTATTCTCATTCATTCCCGATTACGTTTCTGGAATTCCCGTTTTTATCATTTTAATGGTTGGACGTTTGACGGATATGTATTGCGGAATAAATGGAATCATTTTCTCTACCTCTAAAAAATACCGCAACGATCTAATATTTACGGTAATACTTTGTTCATTAGTTTTCATTCTCAATTATTGGCTCATTCCAATTTTAGGTATTTCAGGTGCTGCAATTTCAACGAGTTTTGCTTACTTGTTCTATAATGTTGCTCGTAGTATTTACGTTTATAAGCTGTTCAAACTTTCCCCTTTTCACCCCAATCAATTCAAAATTCTTGGTTTGTTTGTAATGTTTTTAGGAACATTTTACTTTGTTGATTATCTGGAAGTTTGGAAAAATTTCCCAACGCTTGTAACTATTATGATAAAGGAATTGTTTCTTTTAATAGGTTTTATTCTTCCTATTTTGTTTCTGAATTTAGAGCCTGAAGTAAATAATTTTTTAAAAAGTAAATTATCGAAGTTTGCTTTTTTCAAAAGAAATAAAGAATCCTAACGTTATGACCAAAAACAACATCATGAGATTCATTTTTTCGATTGCGCTATTTTACGGACTTTTTGTTCAAGCACAGAAAGTTAACCCACATGACGATTCATTCACGTTCGAATTGGGACTTCCAAATGCCTTCACCAACAAACCATTCAAAAGTATTATGCAAGGATTGGTGAGCGCAACACCGAGTTATCAATACCGCACTCCGAGTGGATTTGCTTACGGATTTGGTTTGCAATACACCTATTTCGCCATTAATGAATTTCGTTTACCGTCCAAAGTTTACGGAGGAATGCATACCGGAACTGCCTTTATCAAGCTTGGATATGAAAAGTTTTTCACTGAAATCATTGGAATTGACGCAGGATTAAGAGCTGGATATGTACAGAGTTACATGCGAAGTGATGCTTTATTGGCAAACAATAATGAACGTTTTAGAATGACCCAAGCTACTTACTTTGAACCAACAGTATCATTAGTAATGGCCGTTGATGTGAATTCATCTTACAGATTTACAGTTGGTTATCCTATTTATGGATTCAACTTTACACCCGGCATGATTGGTCTCACCGAAAATTTAGGATATGACCCGGCTGATTTCACAAAGGTTAGTAGCTTTTTAACAGTAGGTTTTGGTTGGAGCTATTATTTCAATGGTAAAAAAAGTCAAGGTGGTGGTGGGGGTGATGACGATGGTTGGTGAATTCAGAATAAATCATTAATTCCTTTTACTCAACACTATTTTGAATTCTTATAGATATTTCCAACCTTTAATAAAATCCTTTGTTAACCGTATATGAAAGTTGGAATTATCGGGTCAGGTGTAGGTGGAATGGCAACTGCAATAAGGTTGGCGAAGTTGGGAATGGACGTCACTGTTTTTGAAGCAAATTCATTCACTGGAGGGAAAATAAACGAGTTAAAGCTTGGTCACTACCGCTTTGATCGAGGTCCTTCTGTGTTTACTGAGCCAGAACTCATAGATGAATTAATTGAATTAGTCGGGGAAGATAAATCCATTTTTAAATATCAATATTTAGCTGAGAGTTGTCGCTATTTCTACCCTGACGGTCAACAAGTAACTCTACCCTCGGGTCGAAAAGAAACTGCTCAAACTCTAGAAAAAGAACTCGGTGAAAACAGCAAAACAGTTGAAGAATTCTTGGGAAATATGGAAAAAAACTACAAAGCAGTTTACCCTGTTTTTATTTCCGCCTCACTTCATCGCACCTCACAATGGTTAAATAAGTATGTGCCTGCTGCATTATTACGGTTACCTAAATATGGTTTGTTCGACACAATGAATTCTATAAACGAACGAATATTTAAAAATCCAAAGACGGTTCAAATATTCAATCGTTTGGCAACATACAACGGAAGTAGTCCTTATTTAACCCCTGGAATGCTGAACATAATTTCCCATCTTGAAATGAATCGTGGACCAGCTTTACCCTTCGGAGGAATGGTGTCAATTAGTAAAACGTTGAGAACATTGGCGGAAAAATCGAATATCAAAATTCATCTTTCCGAGCGCGTTGAAGAAATTATCATTCGAGAGAAAAAAGTTGTAGGTTTACGTACATCTAAGTCAGATTTTATTCCTTTTGATTTAGTAGTGAGTAATATGGATGTGCATTATACTTATGAGCGTTTACTTCCTAATGTTCCACAACCTAAGGAAAATCTTAACCAAGAAAAATCTTCCTCAGCAATTGTTTTTTATTGGGGTATAAAACAGAAATTCAACGAATTGGGTGTACACAATATTTTCTTTTCGAAAAACTATTCCTCTGAATTTGAAAATATTTTTCAGGAAAAAAAACTATCCGATGACTGTACAATTTATGTCCACATTACATCTAAAGTTGAAAAATCTGATGCGCCCGAATACGGAGAAAACTGGTTTGTAATGGTGAATGCACCGATCAACATAGGGCAAGATTGGGAAACGGTTGTTCAACAAACAAGAAATGCGCTGATTAAAAGACTTTCTGAGCAGTTAAATTGTTCCTTATCAGAACTTATTGAAGAAGAAGCTGTGATGGATCCGAGAGATTTGGAACAAATGTACTTTGGCAAACAAGGTTCAATTTACGGTAATGCGTCCAACAACCGAATGGCGGCATTTTACAGACACCCGAATTTTTCAAAAACAATTAAAGGTCTATACTTTGCAGGAGTAACTGTACATCCTGGAGGAGGAATACCGTTGGCTTTAAATAGCGCTAGAATAATAGAAAAATTAGTTTCTTCCTGAGCAATGTTTATTGGAGTTGTTGAAAATGTTTTAAACTTTCATTGCTTTCAATGAAAAAGACAACTTTTTACGAATTTCAGTTCGGTCAACGATATAATCAAGAAAACCGTGTTCAAGTAAAAATTCGGAGGTTTGGAATCCGTCCGGTAAATCACGTCCAATCGTTTCTTTCACAACACGAGGGCCAGCAAAACCGATTAATGCACCTGGTTCGGCAATGTTTAAATCACCTAGCATTGCAAATGAGGCAGTTACTCCGCCTGTTGTTGGATCCGTTAGATACGAAATGTAGGGTAATTTAGCCTCTGACAGCTGTCCCAATTTCGCAGAAACTTTCGCCATTTGCATCAATGAGTAACCGGCTTCCATCATACGCGCACCACCGGATTTGGAAATAATCATGAACGGGGCCTTGATTTTGATGGCTTCGTCGATTGCAAGGGCAATTTTTTCACCCATAACTGAACCCATCGAACCGCCAATGAACTCAAAATCCATTGCGGCAATCACCAAGTTTTCACCTTCCAAAGTACCCTTCGCCGTGCGAATTGCATCCTTCAATCCGGTATTTTTTTGTGTTGCCGCAACGCGATCTACATATTTTTTTGTGTCCTCAAATGAAAGCGGGTCACCTGATGATAAATTTTCATCTAACTCAAGGTATTTCCCTTCGTCGAAAATCAAATGAAAATATTCTTCTGAACCAATGCGCTCATGATGAGAACAACGGTCGCAAACGAAACTGTTTTTGGCAAAATCGGCTGTAGTGAAAAGCGTTTTACAATTCGAACATTTCACCCACAAACCTTCTGGAGTTTCCTTTTTCTCACTAGTCGAAGTAGTGATGCCTTCTTGTTTTCGTTTGAACCAACTCATATTTTAAATTAATGTATTAATGTTATTTAAATCCTCGAAAGATTGTTCCAGTCGTTTATTGAAAGTCAATTCTCCTTCTCGCAACCATTTTCTTGGGTCGTAATATTTTTTATTCGGCACATCGTCTCCCTCAGGATTTCCGATTTGAGTGCGTAAATAGTCTATTTTTCCGGAAACGTAGTCACGTACACCTTCTGTAAAAGCAAACTGTAAATCGGTATCAATGTTCATTTTCACTACTCCATAACCAATTGCCTCGCGAATTTCCTCTACGGAAGAACCCGAACCTCCGTGGAATACAAAGTCAATTGGATTGTGACCAAGGTTGTACTTTTGTTGAACGTACTCTTGTGAATTTTTCAAGATAATCGGAGTAAGTTTCACATTTCCAGGCTTGTAAACACCATGTACATTTCCAAAAGCAGCAGCAATGGTAAAACGAGGTGAAACTTTCATCAATTCCTCGTAAGCGTAAGCCACTTCAGATGGTTGAGTGTACAATTTATCGTTGTCAACATCAGTATTATCCACTCCATCTTCTTCTCCACCAGTAATTCCCAATTCAATTTCCAAAGTCATTCCCATTTTACTCATTCGAGCAAGGTAAGACTTACAAATCTCCATATTCTCCTCCAAAGATTCTTCTGAAAGGTCAATCATGTGGCTGGAATACAAAGGTTTTCCTGTTTGAGCGTAAAACTCTTCCCCTGCGGTAAGTAAACCGTCAATCCACGGCAATAATTTTTTTGCACAGTGGTCAGTGTGAAGAATAACCGTTGCACCGTAAGCTTTAGCCAATTCATGAACGTGTTTTGCACCAGAAATCCCACCGAGAATAGCAGCTTGTTCGTTGGTGTTTTTTAAACCTTTTCCAGCAAAATAATGTGCGCCACCGTTGGAAAATTGAATAATCACAGGTGCATTAAGTTTTGCCGCGGTTTCCATTACTCCATTTACAGTACTTGTACTTGTAACATTGACAGCAGGAAGGGCAAAACCTTTTTCTTTTGCCAATTTGAAAATCGCTTGAACTTCGTCACCGGTAGCAACTCCGGGCTTGATTAGGTTATTCATAAATTGTTTTTTTGTTGATGATGAGGGTGCAAATATAGTTGAGTTTGAGAAAACCTTGGTTTGTATTCGTTTTAGATGTTGATTTCTGAATTTTAAGAAATAGATTTCCATAAAACAGTCCATTTTACAGGTAGATTCTTATTTGAATTTAAGTAGCACTTTTAAACTTAGTGTCATTTTGACAAATATTAGACCAAATAAAGATTTTATTCATTTTTTTCTAGGGTAATACAAGTTAGTAGAACCGTTCACTTGTTTTAGGTTTTTTGCACCTCTATTTTTGCGACGCCCTAACTTACTGCTACTTTTTACTCGATTATGAAAAAATTCTACCTTCCATTTATCGCTCTTTCAGCCATTGCATTGTTGGCTCTTCTTTTACCTAGCAATTTTAGCAACTCAGGTTCAACCGAATACGACAAAGCGGATATTGCATGGATGCTTTCCTCCGCCGGTTTAGTTTTATTGATGACACCTGGTTTGTCTTTCTTCTACGGCGGAATGGTGAGCAAAAAGAATATTATTTCAACTATGTTACAAAGTTTTATCGCACTCGGAGTGATTACCGTACTTTTTGTAGTCATTGGATTCAGCTTGTGTTTTGGCGATAGTTTCTATGGAATTATTGGGAACCCCTTGGATTTTTTCATGTTCAAGAATATAGGATTGGGAATCAACGAAAATTTTGCACCAACTATTCCTGTGATTTTGTTTGCCATTTTTCAAATGAAGTTCGCTATCATCACACCTGCACTTATAACTGGAAGTTTTGCTGAAAGGGTGAAATTCAAAGCTTACCTCTTGTTTATTGCACTTTTTTCCATCTTCATTTATTGTCCGCTTGCGCATTGGACATGGCATCCCGAAGGATTTTTGCGTCAATGGGGCGTACTTGATTTTGCTGGTGGAACGGTTGTTCACATGAGTGCGGGTTACGCTGCTTTGGCGGGTGCAATGTTTCTTGGTGCAAGAACTTCTTATGGTGAAAACAAACACACAGAACCGGCCAATATTCCCTTCGTTATTCTTGGAACAGGAATGCTTTGGTTTGGTTGGTTCGGATTTAATGCTGGTTCTTCACTCGGTGCCAATGACGTTGCAGTACAAGCATTTTCCACTACCGTCGTTGCTTCCGCTGCGGCAATGTTAACGTGGATTTTTTTCGATGCAATAAAAGGGGAAAAAATTTCGGCTTTAGGGGCTTGTATTGGTGCAGTGGTTGGATTAGTTGCGATTACACCTGCAGCAGGTTTTGTAAGCATTGGACATTCCTTTGTGATTGGATTTGTTGCTGCTTTAGTTTCCAATTGGGCGGTAAGAAGAAAAAATAAATCCAATCTGGATGACACACTTGATGTTTTTCCTTGTCACGGCGTTGGAGGAATCGTAGGAATGATTTTAACAGGAGTTTTTGCGAAAGATGTTGGATTGTTTTACGGTCAAACCGAAACTTTTCTTTTCCACCTACTAGGACTTGTTATTGTTACCGTTTTCTCATTTGGTGGTTCCTACTTACTTTATTTCATCACAAATAAAATCGTTCCGCTTCGCGTATCTGAGGAAGAGGAGGAGTTAGGTTTGGATTTCACACAACATGGGGAGGTTTATAAATTGAAGAAACCGAAGAATTAAATTCATGAGTCCATTCCATATTTACAAATTCGATATGGACTGAATTTTTGTTTATACCAAATGTACCGTAGATTGTCGTATGTAAAGTAACCTATGGTATAATACCGACATGACATTCAGCAATTTTCTAATCCGCCGCGGCGGAGACATTTTATATCATCGTCGGTATTATTGATAAATCTTGCATTCTAAATAAAATAACGAGTTCAAAAGAAATTTAAACCGAGCTATAATTTTATTTGAGGATAATAATGCAGGATAAATTGACGTAAATTACAGAATTGATAAGTCTCTTCATTTAAGACCGTTTGATTTGTTATGCTATTCGTATCTTTGCAACCACTTATTTAGAAGCGTATGTTTGAAAATCTGACCGACAAATTCGAAAGAGCATTTAAAGTCCTTAAAGGTCAAGGGCAAATTACCGAAATCAACGTTGCCGAAACTTTAAAAGAAGTTCGACGCGCTCTACTCGATGCCGATGTCAATTTTAATACCGCGAAGCAATTCACCAACACCGTTAAAGAAAAAGCACTTGGTCGTGATGTACTAAAATCTGTTTCACCAGGTCAGTTGATGGTTAAAATTTGCCACGAAGAGTTGGTGGAGTTGATGGGCGGAAATGAATCTGAAATTAACCTGAAAGGAAATCCAGCGGTGATTTTGATGTCGGGTTTACAAGGTTCGGGTAAAACGACTTTTACAGGTAAACTTGGAAATTACCTCAAAAATAAAAAAGGAAAAAAAGTTCTTCTTGTTGCTTGTGACGTTTATCGTCCAGCGGCGATTGACCAACTTCACGTTTTGGGAGACCAACTCAATATTGAAGTTTATTCAAATAAAGAGGACAAAAATCCAGTTTCCATTGCTCAAGCGGCTATCAATCATGCTAGAAGCAAAGGATTCAATGTTGTTATTGTGGATACCGCGGGTCGTTTGGCAGTGGACGAGCAAATGATGAACGAAATTGCTCAGGTTAAAAGTGCAATTCAACCATCTGAAACCTTGTTTGTGGTAGATTCCATGACTGGACAAGATGCAGTAAACACGGCAAAAGCGTTCAACGATAGAATCAATTTTGATGGTGTTGTATTGACAAAGTTAGATGGTGATACGCGTGGTGGTGCGGCACTTTCCATCAAAGCAATTGTAAATAAGCCAATCAAATTTGTTGGAACAGGTGAGAAAATGGACGCACTCGACGTTTTCTATCCTTCCCGTATGGCAGACAGAATTCTCGGAATGGGAGACGTTGTTTCTTTAGTGGAAAGAGCGCAGGAACAATTCAACGAGGAAGAAGCACGCAAATTGCAAAAGAAAATCATGAAAGATCAGTTCGATTTTAATGATTTCTTGGCGCAATTACAGCAAATTAAAAAAATGGGTAACGTCAAAGATTTGATGGGGATGATTCCAGGAATGGGTAAAGCCATGAAAGACGTTGACGTTCCAGATGACGCATTCAAAGGAATTGAAGCCATTATTCTTTCTATGACTCCGAAGGAAAGAGCAAATCCAGGTTTGTTGAATACGTCGCGCAAAAACAGAATTGCACGTGGTAGCGGCACGAGTATTCAGGATGTAAACAAACTATTGAAGCAGTTTGAAGACATGCGTAAGATGATGAAGCTTATGAGCAACCCAAGGAATATGATGGGTATGATGAGTAAGTTGAAAGGTATGGGCGGAATGCCAGGAATGTAAAGATGAACGATTTTTATCCTCAAAAACCGGTTATTGAAAAAGTTAAAGTCGAAAGTAATTGGGGCTTAACCGCTTTTACAATCGTTTTATTCATTGGAACTTTTTTGCTCGTTTTTTCCGATCAATTGGAGTTTGTTCTGCTTTTGATTGTAGTTCTGTTTATACATGAAATGGGACATTTTGCAATGATGAAGCGTTTTAATTACGAAAATGTTAGGATGCTTTTCATTCCTTTAATGGGTGCTTTTGTTCAGGGGATGAAGGAACGATATTCTCAAAAACAAAGTTTTGTGGTAGCAGCGGCAGGACCATTCCCAGGATTAATTCTCGGTTCAATTGGTATTTGGTTGGCGGATACATATCAAATTCATTGGCTGATGATGTTAAGTTTTCTATTTATATTCTTGAATGTCATTAATTTACTTCCTTTAGACCCACTTGATGGTGGTCAATTATTCAAATTACTGGTCAACAAAAAACGCGATTTATTTCTTATGATTTTCGCACTTGTTTCTTCCTTGATTTTAATTGGAGTAGGATTTTTTATTGACAGTTATATCTTGATGGCTTTTGGTTTTTTTATGGGAATTCGTGTTCGTGGTATTCAACGCAACTATCAATTGAGAAAAGAATTGGATGAAGAAGAAGTGAACTATGTCACCACTTACGATGATTTGTCCAACCGCGATTATGCCATTATCCGTCGAATAATTATTGAACAAACGCCAACCTTGAAAAAATTTATTGAGCTTAATAACGGGATTGAAGAAGATATAATTGCGAGTCACGTGAATGGCGTTCTACTTGCTCCCGTGGAAATGGATGCTTCAAAAACTTTTAAATGGCTGGTCGTTCTATCTTGGATAGGATTGATGTTGCTTCCATTTGCTGTTCTCTTTTTTGGTAAGTTAAGTTTGATTTGGTATTTCGAGGGTTTATAACTCGACTGTAAAAAAATAATTATGAGTGAGAATGAAGCAAATTCAACGTTTCTCGATCGGCAAAATGAATGTCAGCATCCGACCTTAATCGTGGTTAAAAGAAATCGACCAACAAAGACAAAGGAAGAAATTGAGGAATATTTGAGAAATAGTATGAATGATTCAATGAATAAAAGGTTGAATGAGAGTAGTGAAGAGGAGAATAATTCTACGAACTAATTATTTCCTCCTTTTTACGAATTTGTATGACTAATTTAAATTCATTTCCCATAAACATAACCATGTTAGTATTGATGCCGCCTAAAAATTCAATGTTTCCGCAGCGTTAAAAATCATTTCTTGTGCTAAAAATAGTAGATGAAAAACTGAAAATTCAATTAATCGCTTAACGTTATAATGGGTACGAATTATGTTG
>Ga0169931_10012769_pt1 | contig 11589 bp, 10 predicted proteins | sample Kivu_15m_20L_FD_129675 | JGI IMG/M metagenome (GOLD analysis project Ga0169931, IMG submission 129675) | Freshwater microbial communities from Lake Kivu, Western Province, Rwanda to study Microbial Dark Matter (Phase II) - Kivu_15m_20L... | ecosystem: Environmental > Aquatic > Freshwater > Lake... | reverse complement strand
TTTGTTTGGTGACGTGCCGTAGTAGAAGGCCGGGACGTTTGCCAAGATCATGAGACCTACGTCGGCATCGCTGAGGATGTTCGCAAGCGCCGTCTTCGGCAGGGGGTCAACGAATGTCACGCTCGAAAGTCCCTCGGTATGAGCCCGCGACTTCAAGGCCGCCTTCAACTTCCCATCGCCGATCATGTTGACTTGGATGCGATCATCCCTTCGCCGTTGAAGTTCACCAGCTGCATCCAGCACCGCATCAAGTCCGTTTGCGATGCCATGGGTTCCGGTGAACACAGCTCGAATGCGCGGCCCTGACGAACGATTGCTCCCCGGCTTGAACAGCTCAACGTCTGCCGCGTTCGGAATGAGATCAACTCGCGAGAGTGGGATGCCTCGCTTCGCGATCCCGTCCACGATTCCGGGTGCCAGTCCAATGCAGCGGTCGGCGCTGCGGTAGCAGCACCACTCAAGAGCGGACATCAAGCCAAGAATCACCGGATTTCGGATCACCCCCATCGCGCGGGGAAGCTCTGGCCAAAGGTCTCGGACCTCAAAGGCAAATCGCCGGCGGCGCAGGAACTTGCCGGCAATACCAGGAATGCCGGCGGTCAGCGGGGTGCTGGTAGCAAAGATGAGATCGCATGGTTCTGAAATCGCGATCCATGCACTTCGGAGAGCAAAGCGAAGAAATGTCGCAGTTCTTCTAATGAAACCATGGTGATTTGAGTAGGCAAGTCGGAGTTCGATCACATCGATCCCATCGACGCGCCCTCGCCGCAAACCTCGAACGAAGGAACCGTCAAGGCCGGTCGCGGCTCCGCGATACGAGCCGCAAACCACGGTTACTCGGTGGCCACGTTCGATCAGCTTGCGCGCCATGCCGTAGGACCTCGTGCCCGTCGAGCCCGCTCGCGTCGAGAAGTGTTGATGGAAGTAGAGGACTTTCATGCCCGCAGGGATGGAGACAAGCTGTCCCGATTCAGGCGTCGCGCCGCCGGACCCACTCCGAAAGCACGTTCACGATGCGTTCACCGCTCTTGCCGTCCCAAAGCGGTGGGATCTGGCCGCGCTTCCACTGGCCTGCGAAGAGCCGATCGAGCGCAGGCCTGAGCGCCTTCGGATCGACGCCCAGGAGTTCGTTGGTTCCCATCGTGACCGTCTCAGGGCGTTCGGTGCTCGTGCGCAGCGTCATGCACGGCACGCCCATGACGGTGGTCTCCTCGGTGATGCCGCCGGAGTCGGTGATCACACCCTTGGCGTGCTTCACGAGGTAGTTGAACTCGAGGTACGGCTGCGGATCCACGAGCAAGAGGTTTGACGGGACCGCCGCGACTTCGCGAATCGTCTTGGCGGTGCGCGGGTGCACCGGAAACACGACCCTCATACCCTGGACCGACTCGGCGATCGCCTTGAGCAGCTCAGCAAACTTGCTGCCGCAGTCCACGTTCGTCGGCCGGTGCAGCGTGGTGACGAAGTACTCACCCGCCACAAGCCCCAACTCGGTCCAGAAGGTCGGCCTAGTAAACCGATGCTGGTTGGCCAGCAGTGTGTCGATCATGGTGTTGCCGACGAAGTGGATCCGATCCTCAGGCACACCGCTGCGGCGGAGATTCTGGTTCGCGACCTCGCTGGTCGTGAAAAACAGGTTAGTGATCGAGTCGGTAACCATGCGGTTGATTTCCTCCGGCATGGTCCAGTCACCACTGCGGATACCGGCCTCGACGTGGGCTACTTGCACGCACAGCTTTTGTGCCGCAATAGCGCAAGCCATGGTGCTCGTGACGTCGCCCACTACGAGGCATATCGCGCTGCGGGATTCCTGAAGTAGCGCTTCATAGCGGGTCATGATTGCGCCGGTCTGCTCGGCCTGAGTTCCTGAACCCACTTCGAGGTTGCGGTGCGGCGCGGGGATGCCAAGTTGCGTGAAGAAGTCCCCGGACATCTTCGGGTCGTAGTGCTGGCCGGTGTGGACAAGGCGGTACGCGAGCGGTGCGTCCGCCGCCATGCGGGCCTCCATCGCGCGGATGATCGGCGCGATCTTCATGAAGTTCGGGCGCGCTCCGGCAATGATGTCGATGCGATGCTGAGCCATCCGGGTCGTGAGCATATGGCCGAGGGCCCCATGGACGAGTTCTAGAAACTGAGTGGGCTGCAGACAGGGCGCGTGGTTGCCTCTACCGCCCTAGCCGAGTTGTAGACCGCAGCCTTTCGGATCCCGCTGGTCGTCATGCCGTGGTCGTTTGCGCCCGGCATCGTTTCGACTCGCGATCATCGCCTGTAGCATTCCCGAAGGCCTGTCGAGCACGGCTGGCATCGAAGCCTCTGAGGATGTTCTTCACGGAGTAGGCTCATCGCGCATTCTTGGATTTGATCAGTGCAAGTGCCAGCAACCGAGCAACTAAGAAGCGCTTTAAGGTCGGGCATGCGGCGGCGCCTCGATGTGCTTTGGGTTTCGGCAGCTCTGGGTGCACGGCTTGTGCCGCTCTCTGCTATCCCGGTCCTTGTTCGGTGTTCCTCGCCGGGGGATGCTGATTGGTTCGCGCTTGTGCAGGCGGACGCCTCGGTGCTCGCGGTGATACTCGGCTTCTCGAACGCAGCGTTGATACAGTCAGCCGACTGCGACGAACGGGCTGGCCGAATCGCGCTTCTCTCTATCGTGATAACCAGCGTCCTTTCTGCCGGGCTTCTGCTAGTGCCAATGCAGTTCGACCGGCTGGAAGGTCGGTGGGCATTCTCTGTGTTGCTCGGCGCTTGCCTCTCGTTGTTTCCGGGAGCGCAAGCCATGGCTCGACGCAGTGGGCGTCTCGGCAAAGCGGCGATGATTGACGCACTTCGCAGCGCATCGTTCCTGGCCGGACTGGTCGTGCTCGCGGTGGCCGGTCCGGTTTCGCCATCATCGATGGTTCTGCTTCTGGGCGCCTATTATGCGCTGCCGGTTCTTTTCTGGCTTCCCGCGGGCACAATTAGATCGGAGTTTGGTCTCGGTTACCGCGAGTTCCGGATCGGGTTCCGTCGGATGGCTATCCTGACTGCGAGCAGCTTGGCAAGCGTTTACGCTTGGATGCATATTCGCTACGCATTGGCTGCAAACTCGAGCACCGGGGAACTTTCGGCCTTCACTGCAACCTTGAGCGTCGCATCAGTCATGGCCTTGTTCGGTGACTTGGTGATTTTCCGTTTCGGGCAGCGCGTGCTGGAGTCGGCCAGGGACCGTGATCCAATGGGCCTCAGATGCGTCGCGCGTCGATGTGGTCTTGCGGTCGTGGTGTTGGCGTCGCTTTCGAGTGTGCTCGTCGCGGCTTATGTCTTCTGGCAGTTTCCGTCGAACTGTTGGTGGTTTCTCGCCGTTGGACTACTGTTAGTGGTCGGCTTTGTGATTAGGCTCTGCTACACCTTTGTGCAGCAGGTACTCCTCGGGCTTGCAAGGTCCGAGGCAGACCTCATCGGCGCGGTGTTGATGCTTGGATTCTCGCTTGCGACGGCCGGTGTGCTGTCTGCGCGACTTGACGCCGTTGGTGCTTCAATCGCATTCGTCGGAGTCGCCACAACGTTCTTGGCAACCGTGTCCTTCGGAGCGCTTCGCTCCTGGAGATGCCCATGATCGGCTTGTTTCGTAGTGCCCGCTCCATCTTGTGCACCTGCATTCTTCGGAGGATTGCACGTTCATGCGGCACCGGAGTTCGTGCGAATGGACTTGTGCTTGGTCGGAATCTCGTGATCGGCAATGACTGCCATTTCAACGGTATGAGGGTGTTCGGCCGCGGATGCGTCTCCATCGGTGACAACTTTCACTCAGGTCGGGGGCTCCAAGTGCTTACAGAGATTCATGATTATCACGGATCCCGATTGCCTTACGACGACAACGTCATCGTCCGTGACGTGTCCATAGGGCGAAATGTCTGGGTTGGCGTAGATGTTAGAATTCTCGGCGGAGTTTCGATCGGTGAAGGTGCGATCGTCCAAGCAGGCAGTACCGTAGTTTCGGACATTTCGCCGCTCGATATCGTTGGTGGCCATCCAGCCAAGCCTTTTAAGAAGCGCGACGTGGAACACTATGTGCGGATCTCTCGCCAGGCTGGGAAATGACCGAGCGCTCGCTCGCTCTTGTTGCATTCCTGTCGACTACCGGACTTGGGCATCCGTGGATGTTCGGGATCGTTGTAATCGCCGGCGTTGGCGTGGCCTGCCGGGGCGGGCTGATGAAGCGCGCGAGGTGGATTGTTGCGGGACTGCTCTGCTGTGCGTTGGTCGGCACGTGGGCGTTAATCGATCCTGGCCCGCGCGGTGACTTTGCTATGGTGCGCGGTGCGGGCATCCCCTTGCCCATCGCGTGTGCGAGCGGTGTCGTCGCGTCGATCGTCGCGGGAGTTCGGTTTCAGCGAACCTTCGTCTTACTGGTCTGCATTGAAGTCCTGATAGGCTTCCTCGAAGCAACTCTTGGAGTGCGAACTCTCATTCCGGGAGCATGGGAACCAGGAACTAGGATCGGTGAAAGTGATCTTCTCTACTTGAACCGGGTCTTTGGGCTTGGGCCGAACTCAAGCGCGTTCGCGATGCGGGTTTTGTGGGCGATAGCGGTACTCGGCCTGCATCAGCGAGAAGGGCTGATCAGGCGTCGGGACCTTCTCGCGCTTGTTCTGCTGTGCTCTTCGTTCACGGTCAACTTGTCGCGCGCGGCGTTGGTTGCGTCTGCGCTTTCGATTCTCATCTTTGCATGGCAGTTTGGATCGCGTTTCGGATTGGCGCTGCTGGCCCTCGGATCGGGCCTCGTGGCGGCAACGTGGGACCGGCTGTGGATGGAGTTGAATCGAGGACTGCCGACCCCGGACCTTTCCGAGCGGGACTGGCTTTCTGAGGAGTACCTAGCGTTCATCGCTGAAAATCCAGTCCTCGGTAACGGTGGCATCAAGTACTACATCGCTGCAGCGGCGGGTGGCTTGGACCATGCGGTCTACCACGCGCACAACTCATATCTTCAGGTTGCGGCAACGAGTGGCATCCCCACGCTGTTGATTCTGCTGGGGGGTGTCGCCATTGCAGGGGCGGGAAGAGTCGTAGTCGTGGTGCCCTTGCTGCTCTACTCGCTTCTTCAGTATGGCGTCTTTTGGGGCGCGTCCCTATACGACCAGCTGTTCTGGGCGATGCTCTTTGGCCCCCCTAGCGGGTTTGCGCTACATGTGCATCGACAACGCGGTGGCCTCTCGGCTTCCGGGAAGCCGTATGGCCTTCGCCGAGCGCGTGAGGGGTCGGGAGACGGTCATCGCAGGCGCTGGTTGGCGTCGCACCGCCGCACGACTTGACTCACGACCAATTCGCCCATCCCGCGCTAACCTTTCCCGGCGTGACGGGATTCGATGAGACTCGGACCGGTTGCAGATCGGCCTTTGTCGCGGACGCGGGTTTCAGGCGAACCCGGCTGGGCGGTGTGCATGTGTGCATGCTTTTGGATGCTCTCGTGGAGCGAGATCCCGTTCGGAGTTCGAGTTGGAGATTCGGGCACGTGCCTGGTCCCGAAAGAGTGCCATCTTCGCTGCTGGCGCTCCGCCCGGGCTTCATGGACGTTCTTCGCGCGTGCTTGCTTTGGTCCTCGAATGACCTTCGCGATTTTTTGGCCTTGCGGACGCTCCTTGCGGGCTTTCCTCGTCCGATGCGGCGGATTCCCGGTGTTGGACTGTGTCGATTGCCCCAATTGGTCTGGTTCCTCTATGCGTTCATAGGCATCAGGCTGCTCGCTGGGCCAGCGGCGCGCTTTGCCCGCGGATTCGACAGGCTGCAGGTGGTCTGCTTCTACAACACGCGGAGTCTTGCGTTGGTCCGGGCATTTCGCGAAGCATCAAAGCCGGTGATCGATGTTCAGCATGGCTTGGTAGGCCCCACCCACCCGGCCTATGCAAATGCACGGCTCTGGCGGAGCAATTCGCGTCTGCTTCCGACCGCATTTCTGGTCTGGAACGCGGCCGCGAAGGAGTTCCTAGAATCGGCGACTGGAAGGCCGGCCGAGATACGCCCCTTCGACGACTCGGTCTATTTCCCGGCCATTCCGGGCCGTGGTGAGGATCACCGACCATGCGTGCTCGTGACGCTCCAGTGGGGCGCGAGTCTCCCGCCGTCGGTCGTCGACATGGTCGCCCGCCTAGACAATGTCCGGTGGGTTCTGCGTCCTCATCCTCGCGACCCCGTGCCACCAGATGATCGCGAAGATTGCAAGCGTCTCTGTCTTCTACCTCACGTCGAGATCAGCGATCCTGCGGAGCCGCTCCTAGCTTCTCTGTACTCGTGCGACCTGCACATCACGGAGAATTCCTCCGTGATAATCGAGGCGGCCGCAATCGGGCGGCCGTCGATCTTCTGGGATCGGTCGTACGCGGAGGCGTTCGAATCGGAGACGAGGAGCGGCCTCGCTAGGGTCGCGTCTCCCGATGAGATGCCGAAAATGGTGCAGCAAGCCCTGAGGCCATCGACTCCCGTCGGCACGCCCGTGAACGATTGATCGCCGGAGCCGTATCTTTCGGTTATGAGAGCGACCGATCTGGTGCCACCGAAGCCCATCGGGCCGCGTGAGTTCCTCGATGGATCTCGCACGAGGCTGCGCCTCGTTGAGCTTTCTGACTGCGGCCCTAGGTACCTCTCATGGCTCAGTGACCCCGAGGTCAACCGCTACCTTGAGACCAGGTGGCAGCCGCAGACCGAGGAGTCGATACGCTCGTTCGTTGCAGCCATGCAGGCCGACCCATGGTCGTACCTCTTTTGCATCATCGATCGTCAGGACGGTCGCCATGTCGGGAACGTCAAGCTCGGGCCGGTGTCGCCTCGGCACCTGTGTGCGGACGTCAGTTACTTCATCGGTGAGAGAAGTTGCTGGGGGCGGGGGCTTGCGTCAGAGGCGATCGGACTGGCGACAGACTTCGGCTTTCGGTTCCTTGACCTGAATCGCGTACAGGCAGGCGTCTACGGATCGAATCTCGGAAGCGTCAAGGCGCTCGAGCGCAATGGATTTCGCGCCGAGGGCTGCTGGCGCCGCCAGTTGCGATCCGGCCAGGAATGGGAGGACCACCTCTGGTTCGGTTTGCTTCGCGAGGAGTGGCAGGCCCGGCAGGCTGCCGTCGGGCGTCTCGGGACGACCTAGGTGCCCATCCGGATGGGGACCCCGGCGTTGGCGACGTGGGAACGCGCCTGCAGCGGATTCTGGTCGCGAAGACAGAAGTACGTCCCTGCTGCGACTGCATCGGCACCAGCCTCGAGGAATCCCTCGACGAGGTGCTCCGCTCGGCCGCACCCGCCGGAGAGAATCACCGGCACATCGACCGCGTCCGCGACCTGAGCACCGATGTCGAGGTTCAGCCCCTCTCCGGAGCCATCACGGTCGATGTCGCAGAGCAGGACCTCGCCTGCGCCACGCCGCACCGCTTCCCGAGCCCAGTCCACCGGGTCCATGCCGGTCGGGGTGGAGCCCCGGTCTATGAAGACCTCGGATCGACCCATAGACGTGCGAAAGTCGATCGAAATGACGACGCACTGGGCGCCGAAGCGGGCAGCCGCTTCTGAGATCAAGGTTGGATTCCGTGCCGCCGCAGAGTTGATCGCCACCTTGTCGGCTCCGCGAGACAGCAGCAAATGAAAGTCGTCCGCGAAGACGACCCCGCCTCCGACGGTCAGGGGCATGAATGTCTCCGTCGCGAGCCGTTCGATGGTGTCGAGGAGTCGAAGGTCCTCGCTGATCGGCCCCGGGTCGATCCGAAGCACGGCAAGCTCATCGGCGAGCTGCGCCTCGTAGATCTTCGCCTGCGAAACCGGGCTCCCCACGACCTTGGCGGGCGAGAAGCCTCGGGTGGTGACCAGGGTATGCCGCCTTCCCTCCCCGCTCGTCTGCGATAGGAGGAGGAGCTTCGGAATCAGCCGGCGCTTCAGCAATTCCGCAGCTCCCGTGACTCGACGAACCAGCGCAGGAAGCGCAATCCGGCCTCTTGGCTCTTCTCTGGATGGAACTGTACTCCAAGCACCGATCCCTTCCGTACTGCTGCGCAGAACTCGATGCCATGGGTGGCTGTGCCGAGCGAGTGAGCGCTTTCAGCGGGGCAGAATCGGAAGGAGTGATCAAAGTAGAAGTCTCCCGAAAGCGGTCCGCACGGAGGGCCGAATCGCACGTCATTCCACCCGACGTGGGGAACCCTCGCAGAGCGCGATGCGGGAAGTCGGCTTACGCGTCCTGGGACCCATCCCAGCCCGGGCGACTCGCCGTACTCCTCGCCTAGGTCCGCAAGCATCTGCATCCCCACGCAAATGCCGAGCAGTGGCCGATTGCCGTGAACGGCCCATTCCGCGAGGGGATTGACCATGCCGGATCTCCGAAGGCCGTCGACGCAATGCCCGAAGGCGCCCACGCCCGGAAGGACCGCATGGGAGCACTCTCTGAGGTCCTCCGGGGTCCGGACCAGCTTCACGCTTGCCGCGACCGCCTCAAGCGCATTGCATAGAGACCGGAGGTTTCCTGCCGCGTAGTCGATGACGCCGATCGTGGCGAGCGTTGCCATCGTGATCAGGACGCGACCGGCGCACTGCCAGGGTTCTGCTCAGCCCAGCGTCGGATTGCCGCCTCAGCCTCAGGCCTCGGCATGGCCCCCTCGCGGCTCCACCTGTCGAAATCCGGCACCGGGCGTCCCTCGATCGTCAGGTCCGGACGGTGCTCGTACGGGGAGACCTGGTGCGACATCGCGATGCGCAAGAACTCCTCCTCGCTGAGGCCGGTGAATTCGAGGAAGAGGTCGAGGCTCGGGGGCCGCCGTCCCTCGAATTCCTCAACCCGCGTCTGTCCTTGCTGCTTGTCGAGGCGCCCATTCCGGATGTCGATCGCGACGAGATGCGATGGACGAGAATATCCACGCTTGATGAACTTGATGTAGTCCCGCACGCCCTGCATGTAACACTCAATCTTCTCATAGCGGTACTGCGGCGGGACGTTCTCGACTAGGTCGCCCTGCCAACCGAGCTCACGCTCGATGATCTCGGATTGCCGCTTCACGTCCCACGGCACGAACGAACCGAGGCAGACCGAACGGCAACCGAGTTCGCGAAGCAGCTTGGCAGGGGGGTAGGAGTACGGCTTGAGATCGCGCATGTCAAGGTCAGCGCCAAGCCGCTCATGCATGTCATCAGCACTCATGCCGAGGTTCACGTATCGGTTGAACCGCTTCTCGTCGACCTCCTCCGCCTGACCGTAGGTGTAGTAGGCGGTGTACTCGGCCGATGGCTCACCCCAGAAGATCAGTGGCACCTTCTTCTCGATCGCGACCCACATGGGGTACGAGAAGATCCCTGTGTGGCAATGCCAGCAGAAGTCACCCTTCTCCAAGAAGGCCTGAAGCATCAGGCGCCGCACCACCTTCCAGTTCGGGGTGAACGACAGGAAGTCGGCTCCGAGTCGCCGGAGCGTGCGCTGCACGTTGTCGTTCAGGTTGGGCCGAAGGAACCCGTGGTCAAAGCGCACAACGAGCGGCTTGAGCCCGTACTCCTTGATCAGGTAGTACAGCGTCCAGGTGCTGTCCTTACCGCCGCTGAACGGCACGATGCAGTCGTAGTCCGCCTTTCCACGGTGAGCGGCGATCAGGGAGTCGAGATCGCGCTTGGCTGCGACCCAGTTCACGGCATCCCGCTTCATGTCTTGCTGACGGCAGACGTTACAAACTCCCCGCTCGTCAAAGGCGATCGTTTCGTGGGTTTCCGGAAGGTTACAGAGGGTGCACCGACGCATTTCCCTGATAGTACCGCACAACGCGGCGGCTCAGTTCGGCTTGGTCGCGGGGTCGCAATGACGAGGCGTATGTCAGAAAACGCCTACCACCGCCAGATCGCTTCTCGGTCCGCGGGTGCGTCGCGTTTGACCCGGCGTCGCAGGTCGCGCTCGAACCAACACGGTCGCCTGATTGAACTGATTGGATGTCGGACGAGGGATGTGCCTTCCGGTTGGGCGGACGGTCGTTCGGCACTGAGGCGGTTACCTTTGGCCGTGCAGGACATTCAAAGCAGTGATGAGCAGTTCATCATCGACAGTTCGGATTGTTGTAAAGTGCTCAGTTCCCGTCATGGTGTCCACGGGCGTTCGCCGCAACTGTTGGCATCTCTCGCTCGTGTGCTCAGGCGACGTTGTTACACATGTGTCTCACTCGTGCCGTTAGGATTCGTGAGTGCAATGCACTCGCAGTAACTGTGCCGCTGATTATGTTCCGGCTTTCGACGGCCTTCGTGGCATCGCCGCCGTCGCTGTAGTGCTCGCGCATTGCTCCGCTGGCCATGGCTTCCTTGCTTGTTTGAACTCCGTCGTAGGGCTCGGGGCCCTCGGAGTCGACCTCTTCTTCGCGCTGAGTGGATTCCTCATTACGGGCATTTTGCTTCGCGTCCGAGACGGTGGCGCGCCAGGCCGAGGGATGGCTCAGTTCGGTGCTCGTCGAGCCCTTCGGATCTTCCCGCTCTATTTCGCGGCTGTGGCCGTGTACGTCGTGCTCGGCAACCAGGGTGTTCGTGAAAACATCTGGTGGTTCGTGACCTACACCGTCAATATCGGTAAGTCACTAGGAGTCAAGGGCTGGGCGCCACTCAATCACTTCTGGACGTTGGCGGTCGAGGAGCAGTTTTACGCCCTCTGGCCGATTCTGGTGCTTGCCTGTCCGGCGCGCACGATGGGGCCGGTATGCCTGTTCCTCGCGGGCCTCAGTTTCGCGACTCGGTGTGCCCTTGAGTTCACGGGTGCTAACGACTTTGCGGTCACGCAGCTCACCTTTACTTGCCTCGAGCCGTTGGCCCTGGGTTCGTGGTTCGCCGTAAATTTGCATGACGGCCATTGGAATCGTCAGGTTGCCGTCAAGATCGCTTGGGCTGGACTCGTATCGACCATTGCTTGCATGACTCTTTCAAGCGGGCTGCAGGATGCGTTCGGGCGAGCCGCGCATGCGCTGCTGTTTGCTCCACTCCTCCCGCTTCTGGCGCAGTCTCGACTCGGACGAACGAGCAGTTTCCTATGTTCGCAGCCGTTGAGATTTCTCGGCACAATCAGCTATGGGCTGTACGTCTGGCATGCCCCTGTGATAGATGCGGTCTACCGGCTCACGCCATTCGATGCATTGACCAAGCAGTGGCCACCTGCTGCAACGGGGCTCGCTCTGTTCGGTGTTGTGCTCCCCGCATCAATCGGGGTCGCCTTCGTGTCTTGGATCACCCTTGAGCGGGTATTCCTGCGCCTGAAGTCCAGGTTCCAGTAACCGGCCGACAGGACCCGTCCTCACAGGTAGTCCCACTGAACGGGAGTCCCGCGACGGACTGATTGACGAAGGGTGCGGCCGAGCATGAGTCCCGCCATCGAAGGGGGAAGACCAAAGCCTGGACGAATGGCCCGAATGTCCGTGGACGTAACCACCGCTCCCGCCGGCAAGTCCCGCACGAAGTACAGCGACCTCCTGAACACCTTGCTTCCCGCCTCAGCCTCCCCTGCGCCAAAACAGACGGTTCCGAGCCCCTGCCACGCCCGGTGCGTCTCCTCGACGAGCGCGCGCATCTCCGCGGGCTCGAGCGAGAACGCGGAGTCCACGCCGCCGTCGGCCCGCGACA
>Ga0169931_10012768_pt1 | contig 11589 bp, 7 predicted proteins | sample Kivu_15m_20L_FD_129675 | JGI IMG/M metagenome (GOLD analysis project Ga0169931, IMG submission 129675) | Freshwater microbial communities from Lake Kivu, Western Province, Rwanda to study Microbial Dark Matter (Phase II) - Kivu_15m_20L... | ecosystem: Environmental > Aquatic > Freshwater > Lake ... | reverse complement strand
TGGAAGTCGTGCGGGAACCCGCCGTCGCGGTCCTTCGTGCGCCAGTAGTCGAGGTCGAATCGTGCGCAGACCGCGGCGACCGCGCGCTCGATCTCGCGCTGCTCGTCGGTGGGGTCGAAGTCCATGGCGGTGCTCCGTGGCCCGGTGCGTGCCGAGGGTGGCCGCACGCGCGCGACCCCCATGGTAGTGGAGCGCGCCGCGGCGGCCGACCCACGGTTCCGCGCGACGCCCGGCAACCGCGTAGCATCGCGCCATCGATGCCCCGACGATGAACGATCCGTCCGTCCGATCCGGCTCCGTGCTGCGCTGTCGCCGCATGGCGATCGACACCTACCGCGAGCACGTCGCGTACATGCACCGCGAGTGCGCCGTGTGCCGTGCCGAGGGTTTCGAGGCGCAGTCCCGGCTGCGGCTGGCGCATGGCGGACGCGCGATCGAGGCGACGCTGAACGTGGTCACCGACGGGCTGGTCGACCCCGGCGAGGTCGGGCTGTCCGATGCCGCCTGGCGGGCGCTGGGTGCGGCCGAGGGCGCCGAGGTCGCGGTCGGGCACGCGCCGCCGCTCGACTCGATGAGCCTCGTGCGCGCCAAGGTGCACGGCGGGCGGCTCGACGACGTCGCGCTCGCCGCGATCGTCCGCGACGTGGTCGACGGCCGGTTCTCGGACCTGCAGCTCGCCTCGTTCGTGACCGCCTGCGCGGGCGAGCGGCTCGACCTGGGCGAGACCGTCGCGCTCACGCGCGCGATGGTCGCCGCGGGCGAGCGCCTGGCGTGGGGCGCCGGTCCGGTGGTCGACAAGCACTGCGTGGGCGGCTTGCCCGGCAACCGGACCACGCCGATCGTCGTGCCGATCGTCGCCGCCTGCGGGTTGCGGATGCCCAAGACCTCGTCGCGGGCGATCACTTCGCCGGCAGGCACCGCGGACACGATGGAGGTGCTCGCACCGGTGGATCTGGACTTGGCGGCGATGCGCCGCGTGGTCGAGCGCGAGGGTGCGTGCGTGGTCTGGGGCGGTGCGGTGCGGCTGAGCCCGGCCGACGACGTACTGATCCGCGTCGAGCGACCGCTGGACCTGGACAGCACCGGGCTGCTGGTCGCCTCGGTGCTGTCCAAGAAGCTGGCTGCGGGCTCGACCCACGTGCTGATCGACGTGCCGGTCGGGCCGACCGCGAAGGTGAGGTCGGATGCGGCCGCACAGGCGCTCGGCGCGCGGCTGGTCGCGGTGGGCGCCGCGGTCGGGCTGCGGGTCGTGCTCGCGCTGACCGACGGATCACAGCCGGTCGGGCGCGGGATCGGGCCCGCGCTCGAGGCGCTCGACGTGCTGAAGGTCCTCAGATGCGAGCCGGATGCGCCGGTCGACCTGCGTGAGCGGGCGCTTCGGCTCGCGGGCGACGTCCTGGAACTCGGTGGCGCGGCCGCGCCCGGGTCCGGCGCCGCGCTCGCCCGCGCGACGCTGGACGCAGGCCGTGCCTGGACCAAGTTCCAGGCGATCTGCGGCGCGCAGGGGGGCCTGCGGGTGCCGCCGCGGGCGGCCCATCGTCACGCGGTGACCGCAGCCCGCGCGGGCACGGTGCGCGGCGTCGACAACCGGCGACTCGCACGCGCGGCCAAGCTCGCGGGCGCCCCGGCGGACGCGGCGGCGGGGGTCGAGGTGCACGTGCGGCTGGGCGAGCGCGTCGAGCGCGGGGCGCCGCTGTTCACGCTGCACGCGCAGTCGCCCGGTGAACTGGCCTACGCGCTCGAGTTCGTGGCCGCGCGCGCGCCGGTGTTCGAGATCGACGCGCACGGATCGGACGTCGCTCGGTAGGGGCGGGTCTGCCAGGCGGTCGCGACGCTCGGGTGCCCGGTCGCTCCCATCGCGGGCCGCCCCGGCGCTCGGGCGGCGCGGTGGCGCCGCCAGGACCCGGCCGAGCGTCCTGGAGGTTCAGTCGGCCTTGATGCCCGCCGCCCGGATCAGCCGACCGTAGCGCTCGTAGTCCTGCCGGACCATCTCGTTGAAGTCGCGAACCGACATTGGCGGTGCGCTCAGGCCGGAGTCGGCGATCCGCCGCGCGATCTCCGGCTCGGTGATCACCGCGTTGACCTCGCGGTTCAGTCGATCGACGACCTCGCGCGGCGTGCCCGCCGGCACGAAGAGCCCCTGCCAGGTGGTCATCTCGAAGCCGGGAATGGTCTCGCTGGCCGACGGCGCGTCCGGAAACGGCTGCTGGCCGCGGGCGCGGTTGGTGGTCGCGAGCACCTTCAGCTTGCCGGCGCGCACGTGCTGGGCGGCGCTGTTGGGCACGTCGAACATCATGTCGACGTGGCCGCCGAGCAGGTCGGTCATCGCCGGGGCCGAACCCTTGTAGGCGACTACGGTGACCGGGGCCTTGCCGTCGAGCCGGATGGTCTCGCAGGCGAGCTGCAGCACGGTGGAGGCCCCCCATGCGCAGCGCACGGTGTCGGGCTTCGCGCGCGCGGCGGCGATCGCCTCGCCGAGCGTGTTCGGCGCGAACGACGGGTGCGCAACCAGCACGATCTGGATCGTGACCAGCTGCGCGACGCCGACCAGGTCCTTCAGCGGGTCGAACGACAGCTTGTACAGGTGCGGGTTGGTGACCAGGCCGGCCACCCCCATCACCATCGTGTAGCCGTCCGGGGCGGCCTTCGCGGCGGCCTCGTAGCCGATGTTGCTCGCCGCGCCGGGGCGGTTGTCGATGATCACCGGCTGACCGAGGCGCTCGGCCAGCCGCGGAGCGATCATCCGCGCATTGATGTCCGCCGGGCCGCCGGGCGGAAACGGGATGATCCAGCGGATCGGCTTGGACGGCCAGGCCTGCGCGAACGCGGCGGGAGCGGCGAAGGTCGCGGCGGCGAGCGCGGCCCACAGGGCGAACGCGCGGCGGAGTCGGGATGCGGTCATCGATCAGGCCTCCTCGGCGGGCATCGTGTGCGCCGCGGCACGGTGGCCGGGTACCAGCGCCTGCCAGCGCGCGTCGCGCGGGGTGTTCTCGTCGATCGCGATCAGCCGGGACACGTCGGCGTCGACGCCGATCGGATCGTCGCCGGCGGCGACGCGGCGCGCGGACTCCATCAGCTGCCGGCGCGCGCGCACCACCGCCTTGTCGGCTGCGACCAGCACCTCGCGGCTGCGGTCGGCGATCGCACCCTGGGACATCGAGATCGCGAGATCCTCCATCGCGACGCCGTGGATGCCGCTCCAGCCGGTCTTCATCGCGTCGCGATCCTGGCCGAAGCGGTCGTCCCAGGTGCCCAGGTACTCGAACGTGGTCGGGCACAGCAGGTGGGTCTGGTGCCGGCCGCCGAGCTCGTTGAGCTTCCACACGTCGATCGGCCCGCCGTCGAGGCGGTAGGTCGCCCCGAAGGTGACCGTCCGGGTGTCGTTGACCGGGATCTCGAAGATCAGGTACTGCATCGCGGGCGCGGGGATGATCCGCGTCGACGGCATGATCACCGGCACGACCCGCACGTTGTGTCTGGACGGCCGCGCGCCGTCGGGCTCGGCGGGCAGCTCCCGGATCGCCGCATAGTGGAACCCGAATTCGGTGTCCTCGACGTCCAGCTCGGGCGCCAGATCGCCGGTGGCGAGCGTGGCCGGGTTGTCGGCGTCGTCGTTGGCGCGGAACTCGCCGGTCATCCATGCCGGCCGCGCGACGTTCGAGTGCAGGATGCCGACGTGCGAGGTGTCGGTGCCGCCCTCGAGCTGCTGCACGTAGTTGACGTTCGCGTACAGCCGGATCGTGCGCACGTGCGCGCCCGGAAAGTCGAAGTAGCGCCACTGCGGAAACGGCGGCTCGCGATCGGGCGGGCCCATGTACGCCCACGCGAAGCCGCCGGCTTCGCGCACCGGGTAGGCGGTGGCGCGAACGCGCTGGCGCAGTCGCGGGTCGCGGTGGTTGGGCGTCTCCTGCACGGTGCCGTCGGCGTCGAACTTCCAGCCGTGGAACAGGCAGCGGATGCCGCCGTCCTCGACGCGGCCGAGCGCGAGCGATGCCCCGCGGTGAAGGCAGCCTTCATCCAGCAGGCCGAGCCGGCCGTCGGTGCCGCGGAACAGCACCAGCCGCTCGCCGAGGATCTCGAGCCGCGTGGGCGTGCCGTCCACTGTGGGCACCTGATCCGACATGCAGATCGGGTTCCAGAAGCGACGGAACACCGCGCCCATCGGCGTACCGGGTCCGACCCGGCAGAGCAGCTCGTTGTCCGCCGTCGAAAGCATCGTCGTCTCCTCAGCGACCCGCGAGGATAGGCCGGGCCGGTCGCCGGTGTCCACGGCACGGGCGGCGGGACGGAACGGTACGGCGCAGCGCCGCGAGGCGGGCGCGGGCGCCGCTGCGGTCGTGCGGCGCGGGCGTCGCGGGTCGTGGCCGGCGGTCCGACCCGGAACGGCCGGTGGCCGGGTGCGGCGCGGCCTCCTATGATCGGAGGGCCGACCCGGCTCGCCGCGCGCCCGGCGCCACGCAGCCTTCTCGAAAGCCGACGATGTCCGACGAGACCACCCTGGGCGCACCGATCGAGCGCCACGCACGCGAGCGACCCGAGGCGGTCGCGGTGATCGACCGCGATCGGACCGTGACCTGGCGCGAACTCGAGCGCCGCATCCGCGCCGCGGCATCGTGGCTCGACGCGCGGGGAGTGCGCGCCGGTGACCGGGTCGCGCTGTGGATGGACACGCGCATCGAGTGGCTCGAGCTGTTCCACGGGCTGGCGCGGCTCGGCGCGGCGGCGGTCGCGGTGAATCCGAGGTACCGGGCCGACGAGATCGCGGATCTGCTGGCGCGCTCGCGCGCCACGACGCTGGTGACCCAGCGCCGCGTCGGCTCGTCGGACTTCGTGTCGGTGCTCGCCGACCTGCGGGCGGCGGCGCTGCCGTCGGTGACGCGGGTCGTGCTGGTCGACGCCGACGGGGGTACGCCGGTGCAGGCGCTCGGATCGCCGGCGATCGCGTACGAGCCCGATCGCGAGGCGCCCGCCGAGGTCGTGGAGAGCGCCACGCCGGGGGCGCTCGCGATCCTGTTCACCACCTCCGGTACCACCCGGGGCCCCAAGCTGGTCATGCACACGCAGCGAACGCTGTCGCTGCACGCGATGCGGGTCGGCCCCGCACACGGGCTCGACGCGCCCGATGCACGGCTGCTGGTGGCACTCCCGCTCGCGGGCACCTTCGGCATGACCGGCGTGCTCGCCGCGTGGCGGGCGGGCTCGCCGATCGTGCTGCACCCGACCTTCGATCCGCGCCACGCGTGCGAGACGATCGACGCCCAGCGGATCACCCACGTCTACGGCAGCGACGAGATGGCCCGCCGGATGCTCGACGTGGCGGGCGGCGAGGGTTCGCTGCGGTCGCTGCGCGTGTTCGGGTTCGCCGCCTTCCGCGCAGACGCTGAGCAGGTCGCCCGCGCGGCGGTCGAGCGCAGCTGGCCGATGCGCGGCCTGTACGGCTCCAGCGAGGTACACGCGCTGTTCGCGATCCAGCCCGCCGACGCACCGCTGGAGGCCCGGCTGCAGGCCGGAGGGCGGCCGGCGGCCGGGGGCGACGCGCAGGTGCGCGTACGCGACCCGGACGGCGGGACGACGCTCGCCGCCGGGGCGCTCGGGGACCTCGAGATCCGGGCGGCCGCGAGCTTCGTCGGCTACCTCGACGACCCTGAGGCGAGCGCCGACGCGATCGACGCCGACGGCTGGTTCCGCACCGGCGACGTCGGCTGGCTGCGCGACGACGGCAGCTTCGTCTTCGAGACCCGACGCGGCGACGCGATGCGGCTGGGCGGCTACCTGGTCAATCCGGTGGAGGTCGAGAGCGCGCTGCGGGGCGCGACAGGGGTCGCCGACGCGCAGGTGGTGCCGGTCGAGATCGGCGGCCGGCATCGGTGTGCCGCATTCGTGATCGCCGCACCGGGCGCTGCGCCGAGCCCCGAGTCCGTGCTCGAGCACGCCCGCCGCGCGCTCGCCGGGTTCAAGGTGCCGGCGCGCGTGTGGTTCGTCGATGCGTTCCCGATCACCCCGGGCGCGAACGGCGACAAGGTGCAGCGCGCGAGGCTGCGTGCGATGGCCGTGCAGCGTCTGGCCGCCGAGCCGGGGACGGGCGGCGCGTGAGGCCGCCGCGCGCGCCGCGGCTGCGGCGCGTCTAGCTCTTCGCCCAGGAGCGGCGGCGCATGTCCATGGTGATCGGCTTCGGGCCGGTCGCCAGCGAGATCGCGTACTGCCGCAGGCCGCGCCAGTTGAAGTTCCACTCGTCCCTGAACGAATGCGACACCATCACCGGGTGCTCGCCGATGCGTCGCGCCTGCTTCATCTCCCTGGCGAGCCGCTGCTCGGCGGGGTCGCGCTGCACCTGACGTTCGCGGCGCAGGCAGCCGTAGGGAAGATAGTGTCCGGTGACCGACTTGCGCGAATACCGCGGGTCCTTCTGCTCGACCGCGCCGTGCAGCAGGAACGGATGGAAGAACACGACCGTGCCCTTGCGGATGATCGCGAGCTTGCCCAGGCCCTGGGCTTCGAGGCGATCGCACAGTGCGGTGCAGTGCTTCACGAAGGCCACGTGGTCCAACTCCCAGAGCCCCTGCACCTCGGGCATCCGGTGGCTGCGCGGAAAGAAGCGGAACGGCCCCGCGTCCGGATGGATGTCCTCGAGCGCGATCCACGCGCCGATCAGCTTGCCCGGCGGGTCGGTGTCCAGGTACCAGTGATCGATGTGGTCGATCGATCCGGTGGAGCGGTCGAAGAAGTGGTTCAACCAGTGAACGAACGTGCCGTACTGCGGCTCGAGGGTCTTCATCACGTCGTTGATCTCGTGGCCGAGCAGAACGTCGTTGCCGGCCGCGTTCAGCCCGCCCGAGAGCCACAGGCGCGTGAAGTTCTCCATCGATTGCGTCATGAGCCCGCGCTCGTCGAGCTCCGGCAGGATCCACTGGTGGATGCTCTCCGACCAGAACGGACGGCGCATGCGCTTGAAGTGTTCGAGCCGGTCCACCAGGTGATCGATCCTGGCGTGGGGAATCAGGTCGGGAACGATGACGTAGCCTTCTTCCTGATAGTGATCCAGCAGCTGCATGCCTGCGACCCTCGGTGAATCGTGGCGCCGCTACGACGCCGATGAGGCAAGCGTAGCGCGGGTCCGGAAACCGCAACAAGCACGATGTCACGCTCGCGGCGAGGCCGGCCCCGTCAGCGTCGGTCATGCATCGACGGTGGCGGCCGGCCGGAGTCGCGCGGGCGCCCGGGCGTACCATGCAAGGGGTCGCAGGGGGCGCGACCGCGGGCCCCGGATGGGCGGCGTCGGCCCCCGCTATCATTCGCGGTTTCGACCCGAGCCGCCCGGACCGCACCGCCGGCCATGACACGAAGCATCGATGCGCTGAAGAAGACGTTCCGCGACGGCCGCCGCGCCGAGGCGATCGCCGAATTCGAGGCCTGGTGCCGGCAGGATCCGGGGCACCGGGAGGCGAAGAAGCTGTGCGCGTCCATGCACGCGGTGGTGCAGGACCACGGGCGCGCGCTTCATCTGCTGCGCGAATTGCACGCGTCGTACCCCCGCGACGCCGACGTGCTGTTCAACATCGGAGCCTGCGAGCGCGAGTCGGGCGACGTGGCCGCGGCGGCGCGTACGTTCCGGGCCTACACCGAGGCGTTCCCGAACGACGCCGACGGCTGGGCGAGTCTCGCCGAGTGCCATCACCAGCAGAACGCGTTCGCCGAGGGGATACGCTGCGCCGACCGCGCGATCCGGTTGAACGGCGCGTCGCTGCAGGCCTGGACCAATCGGGCGCACTGTCAGCGGGCCCTCGGCCAGTTCGACGCCGCGCTGTCGAGCTACGAACGTGCCAATCGCATCCAGCCGACCGTCGAGGGCTGGTACAGCGCGGCGCTGTGCCAGAGCGAAGCGGACCGTCCCGCCGCCGCGATCGACGCGCTGAACCAGGCGATCCGCCTCGCGCCCGACCTGGCCCGCTTGCGGCTCGCGCTCGGCGACGCGCACCAGCGCCTGGGCCGAACGCCGGAGGCGGCCGCCGACTACGCGCAGGCCGCGCGGCTCTCGCCGGCCGACGACCAGACGCTCGAGAAGGCGACGCTCGCCCTGCTGCAGGCGGGCCAGGGTGAGCAGGCGGTCCGCTTGTGCCGCGACCTGCTGCAGGCCGAACCGGGACGGGTGAGTGCCCGGCTCGGCGCCGAATGGGTGCTCGCTCAACTCGTGCCGCTATGGCACGTGCCGATGATGAACGAGCAGGAGCGCAACCAGGCGTACCACGACGGGCTCGCGCGCACGGTCGGACCGGACAGCACGGTGTTCGAGATCGGCACCGGCTCGGGGCTGCTCGCGATGATGGCCGCCCGGCTCGGGGCGAAGTCGGTGCACACCTGCGAGGCCGTGCCGCTGATCGCGCAGACCGCGATGCGCATCGTCGCGCGCAACGGGCTCTCGGAGCGCATCACGGTGCTGCCCAAGCCATCCCGTGCGGTCGCCCTCGGCACCGACCTGCCGGCTCGGGCGGACCTGCTCGTGCACGAGATCTTCTCGAGCGAACTGCTCGGCGAGGCCGTGCTGCCCTCGATCGAGGACGCGAAGGCCCGGCTGCTCGCCCCCGGCGCGCGCGTGCTGCCCGCGGCCGCGAGCCTGAGGATCGCGCTGGTCGGGGGCGAGGCGCTCGGCCGGCATCTCCACGTCGACGCCGCGTTCGGCTTCGATCTGCAGGAGTTCAACACGATCTTCCCGAAGAAGGTCCCGCTGCATCGCGAGGACCTGTCGCCGGTCCTGATGAGCGAGGCGGTCGACGCGTTCCGCTTCGACTTCCAGAACGCCGCGGCCTTTCCGGCCGAACGCAGGACGATCACGCTCACGGCGCGGGTCGACGGCGTGTGCCACGGCATCGTCCAGTGGCTGCGCATCGAAGTTGCCGAGGGCGTCGTGTTCGAGAACGATCCGGCGCGCCAGCGCCCGGTGGCCAACTGGCAGCCCACGGTCTACAGCTTCGACGCGCCGATGCGGCTGCGGTCGGGCGAGACGGTCGAGGTGAGCGCGATGCACGACCGCACGCGGCCGTGGTTCGAGCGCCTACCCGGGGGTGCCGAGCCGGCGCGCCCGGGTGCCGGACCCGTCGGATGACGCGCGCCGCGCGCGTTCAGAACAGCTCGACCATCGCCTCGGTCTTCTTCGACTCGAGCAAACCCTCCTCCACCAGGCTCTCCCAGAACTGGACCTGATTGCGGCCGTTCTGCTTGGCGTGATAAAGCGCCGCGTCCGCGCGCCCGAAGGCGCCGGCGGCGTCGTCCAGCAGCTGGATTCGGGTGTAGCCGATCGAGATGGTCACCCGACCGACCCGCGAGAACACCCGCGACTCGACCGCGCAGCGCAGCCGCTCGAGCGGTGTACGTGCCGCCTCGGGGGGCGTGCGCGAGAGCAGCACGACGAACTCCTCGCCGCCGAACCGATAGAGCCGGTCGACCGGCCTGAACTGGGCCCGCATCATCTGCGCCAGCAGCAGCAGCACTTCGTCGCCGTACAGGTGGCCGTATTCGTCGTTGATGCGCTTGAATCGGTCGACGTCGACCACCGCGAGCCAGTGCGGCGCATCCTCGCCAACGTCCCGGCGCGCGTCGACCCCTTCGTGGGGGGTTTCGGCCAGCTCGTCGTCGAGGCGCTCGACGCGTTCGGCCTGCTCCTCGCGCAGCAGCCGCGCGAAGTCGGAATCGAACGTGCGACGGTTGCGCAGCGAGGTGAGCGTGTCCTGCTCGCCATAGTCGAGCAGCGCGAGCTGGTTGCGGTAGATCCGCATCAGGGTTTCGACCGCGATCTCCCGCTCGGGCGACAGCATCTTGCGTACGCCGTCCGCCTCGATCAGTCCGACCGGCTCGCGCTCGGCGAGCACCGGCAGCAGGTAGCAGCAGCGGGGCTCGCCGCGCGCGGACAGCCGCAGGGTGGACCGTTCGTTCACCGCCCGCGCCCGCCAGCCCTCGACCGGCTGCAGCCGCGTCGGGTCGTTCGCCTCGGCCAGACGACGCACGCCGTCGTGGTTGACCCGCACCACCGGCCACAGCCGGGGCCCGCCCTCGCAGGGGACGAGCCGGTGGTAGGTGAGCGCACGGGCGTCCAGCTGCGTGAACAGCAGCTGCGACAGCGAGGTCTCCAGATTCTCGCGGTCGCGGACGGCCGTCAGGTCGGCCACGATGTCGATCAGCATCTCGGCATTCAAGATAGGCTGCCTGTTCAACGGGTGACTCGACGCTGGCCCGCCCGTGGAAGAGTTATCGACCGCGGATTCCGGTGCTTGAGCAGCGCCGGCGCGGCCGGAGCCCGCGCGACCGCCGACCGTCGCCGCAGAGCGACCGCAGAAGGCGTCGGTGCGTCGCGATCGGAGCCGGGCCGACCGGAGCGACCCCCTTGCGCTCCGCTCTGCAGGCCGTCGTCGATGATCTCGTCGGCCGCGGGTCCCGCCCCCGCGCCGGGGTTCAGTCGCCGGCCACGACCCCTGCCGCCGCGTGAAGCCCGCCGTCGCCGTGGGGTACGCCGAGTGCCTGCAGGCCGGCGGCGATGCAGCCCAGCGTCCCCATCAACGAGTGTGCGCTCAGGTGACCCATGTGCCCGACGCGAAAGAAGTCGTGCCATCGCGGCGAGTCGGGCGGCGCCATCCCGATCCCGATGCCCAGCGTCAGGCCGGCGTGGCGCTCGGTCCACTCGCGCAGCCGCGTGCCCTGCCCGGGCAGCTCCAGGGCGGTGACCGCGTGGCTGCGGTGTGCGCGGTCGCGCACGTTCAGCCGCACGCCGCCCGGCCGCTCCCAGGCCTCGAACGCCGCCCAGACCGCCCGCGCGAGCGTCGCGTGGCGCGCCCAGACCGACTCGATGCCTTCCTCGTGCACGATCATGTCGAGCGACTCGCGCAGCCCGTGCAGGTGGTGGGTCGGGGCGGTGCCGTTGAACCGCTGCGAGGGCGTGGGCGGATCGGCGCGCGGGCGCCAGTCGAGGTGCCGCGTCACGCAGCCGGCGTCGCCGCGGGCGCGATCGGCGCGTTCGCCGAAGAAGAGGAACGCCATCCCCGGAGGCAGCATCAGGCCCTTCTGCGATCCGGCGATCAGCACGTCGACGCCCCACGCGTCCATCTCGATCCGGTCGCAGCCGAGCGAGGCGATGCAGTCGGCCTGCAGCAGCGCCGGATGTCCGGCCGCGTCGATCTCGCGCCGGATCGCCGCCAGGTCGGAGCGCAGCGACGTCGAGGTGTCGACGTGCACCGCCAGCACCGACCGGATCTCGTGCGCCCGGTCGGCGCGCAGCCGCTCGCCGATGCGCGCCGGGTCGATCGGCGAGGCGGTCCCGAAGTCGATCGTCTCGACCCGCAGTCCGAGCCCTTCGGCCATCTCCGCCCAGCCGCGCCCGAACGCCCCGGTGAGCGGCACGAGCACGCGTTCGCCGCGGGAGTGCGTGTTGGCGAGCGCCGCCTCCCACGCGGTGTGCCCGTTGCCGATGTACATCGCGACCTGCTGCTCGGTGCGCGCGACCCGCTTCAGGTCGGGCACGAGCGAGCGCGTCATCTCGACGAGCGCGCCGGTGTAGATGTTCGGCGAGGCCCGGTGCATCGCGCGCAGCACGCGCTCCGGGAC
>Ga0169931_10012767_pt1 | contig 11590 bp, 12 predicted proteins | sample Kivu_15m_20L_FD_129675 | JGI IMG/M metagenome (GOLD analysis project Ga0169931, IMG submission 129675) | Freshwater microbial communities from Lake Kivu, Western Province, Rwanda to study Microbial Dark Matter (Phase II) - Kivu_15m_20L... | ecosystem: Environmental > Aquatic > Freshwater > Lake... | reverse complement strand
GTTAGTATCAATACTATCTATCTTTTTCTCTAAACTATAAACCCAAAAATTATCATTAAACTTGTTTCTAAACAAGTCAGTCGCTACGTTCTGCATGGCATATCGTGGAGTGAAATGTGGAATTTCTAATTTTTTTGCCCAATAACTATCCACTGTTTCACGCCAACGCCTGGATTCCTGAGTATTACCCTCTAATAATTCTCTATCCCAATGAAATATTACTGATAGACAATCCTTTACTGTGCCAGCAAAACTTAACCCAATATATCCATGTTTTTCAATTAGATAGTCAGCAGCGGTATTTTTCCCACTGCCGATTAATCCAGCAAATCCAATAATTTTTTTCATTATCCAATTACCCATGTTAACGGTTGCGAGCCGTCAACATAGTTCTTCAATTCCTCTTCTAATTTTTCCATTTCGGCTTGAGATTCTTGTAATAGTGCTGCGCCGTTTAATTGCCCACCACCCTGTGGACCAGCAATACTAGCAAACTTACCACGAGCCTGACCAAGAATACTCTTAACGAACGCCAAAGCATATTCTTGTAGCCATGGATATACTTGTGGATCACTCAATAACATACTATCTGGCTTATGATTATAAATCCACAGTAGTACACTTTCGCTACTATTCAGTCCATCTACTTCTGGACTCCATATCTTAGTTTGACTTAAATTAAAGCCAGTAACACTTGTAGCACCCAAACTTTGATTGGCCACTACTGTAATTATAGTACCAGAACTATCTACCGATGTCACTGTATACTGTCCACTATACCCAGAAACTGGACAATTCTCAATATATAAACTGTTGTTTGCGGCAATAGTTACCGGATTATTTAATCTAATCGTAATGACTGAATTTGCTACAGTTCCAGCACTAGTCAACGTATTGATAGAAAAATATGTGTGGCCATAGTCAGGCATTTTACGAACCAGTGTAAGTTTCTTGGTTACACGATTAAATGTATAGTTCATATAACCACCAAACATGGTCATTGCCAACTCTTGATACTGTGTGAACAGTTCATAGTTTAATAGCCCACCAACTCTGCCAGCCACTAACATATATGTATTCAAGTATCCACTGGCAAATGGCTCAAACTGACTGGCAGTTGTACCAGTAGTACTACCTATACCACGTCTGAATATCTGCCTAACATCCATGATGTAGTTAGGCAGAATATATTCTTGAACTTCTGGCAATAAATCTAAGAAAGCATAACTTTCTTCTACAGCATTGGATGCCTTTTGTCTGTATTTTATCAGAGCCTGTTTGATGGCTAAATCATAGTGTTCTTTATCTAATTCTATGTCAACTATTTGGTCTGCCAGACGCAAACGCATATAGTCAACCATTTCATTGCGTAGTTGATTAAGCGTTTGAATATTTCCAGCCGCATCAATAGCACTTGATTGACTAATTGGCCCTGGACCACCAAGATTTTGTGTTCTTAGTGATAAATCATTTTGTAAGTTTGGTTGTATTGTTACAGTCATAAATAACCCCGATAACGGTATTTATGTTATCGGGGTACAAAATATTAGGATACTTTCAGCAAAAGAATATCAGCATTGATCCTACCATTCATCCTGCTCTCAACTGCCTTGATTTCAGTCAAAAACTTCCTCAGTTGAATCTTACCTGCCTTAGCAAATTCCTTGAGTTTTTCATCCGGCTTCCGAACCGTCTTACACACACTCTTGACTTCATCATAGTTTTCGATTGAACTGCCCTTGATGCTCAAGGTCTTGAATTCGGCAGCAACATACTTACCAATTTTGCGAGTTTTGGTATTGTAAACCCACAGTTCGGTACTACCGATAATGTCCATGGGATTGATACTGACTACCTTCAATTCCTTGTTTTCGCTGGCATACTTCAACTTGGCAATCAATTTTTGCTTGGTAGGCGCCTTCTTGACACGTGCCTTCTTGGTCGCCTTCTTGACTCCACGATATTGTTCAATGGCTGCCAACAACAGATCAATCCAGGAGATAACACGCTTGAAATCAGCCGCCTTATAGTGCTTATAGGCTTCTACCAGTTGAGCATCCTGCTTAGACTGTGCCAGCAGAATTTCTTCTTTACGAGACTGAAACACCCGCTCGTACTTAGCCAATTGTGCCTGAGGAACATTACGAGCAACCAAAAAATCGTGAGGCTTGAATTCCGTCTTGGCACCCTTGATGATGTTATCAAACTGTCCTTCGATCTCGCCGATATTTTCAGCAGTCTTTTCGGCTAGGCGATCTTGAATAGATACCTTGATCACGGGCGTTTGAGTAACATCCTCGGCAGATTCCTGCTCTGCCACGTCATCACGATGGGTAGTAAGCAAATTCTTGACAGTGGTACTCAAGAATTCAATATGACGCTCCTTGAACGGCATACCGACGCCATGAGCCATAGTCAGACTGACCGCCGTCATGGGTACAAACTTATCAGAAACACGGTCAAACGCTCGGGCTTCGTCCTTTGTAAACAGACCAGACTTCCTGACCCATTCATTCAGATGTTTACGAGCCGATTTGACGGTGTAGTAATAATTGTAGTAATAGAACGACCGACGCAGTTGGCTGTCAAACTTTTCTTGAGACCATTCAGCAGCATCAGCGGTCCACAGCGGCTCAGAGCCCGTATACTTTTCATCAAAAAAAGCAACACTACGAGCCTTAGACGGCTTGGCTTTGATCTTGATTCCAGCGACAACTGCCATGAAAACTACTCCGTTTTACGAACAAAAACATATCTTATCAGGGTCTAACATTCCTGTCAACAGGTTTAGCATAAATACAACACATTCAAGGACTTACAACGTGCCACGCTTATCTCTCTGGAAAAATGGTCAGCATTCACTGGACTACAAATATTTTGATAAATTAATATCAGAACAATTTACTCTCGGCGGCACTGGTGTATTACTACACAAATATTTAGGCCCAATAACTCAATCAAATACTTATGTAACAACTACCACAGTTAGTAGCGGTAATACACTAACTTTTGGCAATATTTCTACTCTAGAAGTTGGCCAAACAGTTAATGGTGTTGGCATTGCCTCTAATACCGTAATATTCAGCACAAATACTACAACAAATACTATAACATTAACCTCAAATATTACAGATACTATACAAGCAGGTCAATCAGTTAATATATACTGGAATGATGCTACTAAACCTAATTATTTAAATCAATCAGCATCAAATATTCAAGATTTAGTATTTTTAGAAAATAGGGATAGAAAATACGATACTAGTGTTTATACTCTACGCGGTATATATACTGTAAGTGATAATGATTTTAATCTATCACAGTTTGGCATTTTTATGAGTGCTGATACACTATATATGACTTTTCATCTAACTGATACCGTGAAATATTTGGGTAGAAAAATCATGAGTGGTGACGTGGTAGAACTCCAACATAAAAAAGATTTCTATCCAATAGAAAATGATATTCCAAATATATTAAAAAGATACTATGTAGTAGAAGAAGTAACATTTGCTGCCGATGGATTTAGCCAAACATGGTGGCCGCATCTTTCAAGAGTTAAATTAAATCCTTTAGTAGATAGTCAAGAATATAAAGATATTCTAGATCAAATTTCAAATCAACAGGTAAATGGTAATACAACACCATTTAGTAATTACTTGAGCACGCTAGATAAACTATTAGAAATAAATGACGCCGTTATTGAACAGGCAGAAATTGATGTTCCAAAGAGTGGCACAAACGTTGATGAACTATATGTACTGCCATTGAATCCAGATGGTTCTCCTGGCGATCCTACTGGTGTACAAGTCAACACTAGAAATCTCCGTGTAAACTCAACCAGAAACTTCGCAGCAGTAGCACCAACAACGCCAGACACTAATATACCAGCATATCTTGGCGGTGATGGCACACCACCTAACGGCTGGCCAGTCGGTGTAGGTACATCTTTCCCTACTAACGCACAGATAGGCAATTATTTCTTGCGAACAGATTATGTACCAAACAGACTGTTTAGATATGACGGTTCACGCTGGACAAAGATTGAAGACAGTGTACGTACCGATCTAACTCCTGGACCAAATAACAGAACACAACGGAGTTTATTCGTAAACAATACAGATACATATGTTGATGATAGTGGACAAACACTACCATCTAGGCAGAGCCTCAGTAGAGCCCTGACACCTAAAGCGGACAATTAATCATGCAGCTTCAACAGTTTTTTTACGACAATCAAATCAGACGCTATATCGTTCAATTTATCCGAATGATTAGCAATTTTCAAGTTCAATTCGGTAAAGATAGAAATGGTGTAACTGCCTTACAACGAGTGCCTGTTATATATGGCGACAGCAGTAGGCAGGTTGCGAGCATTATTCAGCAAAATAGCGAAAGCACAATGAATAGTACACCAGCAATGGCCGTATACATTAGTGATTTAGCGTATGATCGTGAACGTGTTCAAAACCCAACGTATGTTGGTAAATTAAATGTGCGTGAGCGATACTATGATCCACTTACTGGCGATTACTCTACTACACAGGGTGATGTTCTCACAGTTGAAAGACTAATGCCTGTTCCTTATCGTCTTACTCTTAAATTGGACATCTGGACCAGTAATACTGAACAAAAACTACAAATCATAGAGCAAATTAGTACACTTTTTAATCCAGCACTTGAAATTCAATCTACAGATAACTACATTGATTGGACAAGTATTACCTATGTGTTACTAACGCAAACAACATGGAGTTCAAGAACAGTTCCAGTTGGCACAAACATAGATATAGATGTGGCAACATTGACTTTTGAATTACCTATATTCATCAGTGCGCCCGCTCTTGTACGTAAACTAGGCGTTATTCAAAAAATCATTGCTAACATATTTGATGCGAATGGTAATATTGATGAATCCATCTATGATGATGCTAATTTACTAAGTAGACAGTATATAACTCCACTACAGTACGGCGTAATTTTGTTAGATAACCAATTGAGATTGGTCAAGAACAATCAACCCGTAGATGAAAAATTTGGCACACAGGTGGTAAAAGAATTAGCAGGCGATATTTCTGCCAACACCACGGTATTTTTAACTGATGCTGATGGTGTTGAACCTGGCATGATTGTCAGTGATCTCTACATAACCAGTATAACTTCAAACAGTATTCAAACAGTGTCTAATTATACTGTAGTGTCCGTACGTGGAGATACTGTAACAACTAGTAATGTCGTAACTGGTAACGTGGGAGACAGAATAGTATTCACTGGTGTAACTACGAAAACCGGTGCCAATGAACCATGGCGAGACATCGTAAACATTTACGGCAATTTGATCAATGGTACTAGCACAGTTAAACTTGAACTACCAGATGATACAATTATAGTAGGCACAGTAGCATATAATCCAATTGATGATACAACATTATTATGGTCGCCAGATGTTGATTCACTGCCTACAAATAGCCTTGATCCAATAAATGCGATCATTGATCCAATGATCAGTCGTCCAAATTACTCACTACAAGACTTAGCAGTTGGCACCAGGTACTTGTTGGTAAACGATTATGTTCTTGATTCTAACGTAGTACCCTACTATAATTGGACTGGCATTGATGATACGCCACTTGAAGCGGTTAAAAACGACATCATTGAATTTACAGGTCAACATTGGTCGGTAGTATTTGATAGTAGAAATGAAATTGTCTCGCAGTATGTTACTAATCTAACAACAGGCACACAATATCGTTGGAATGGCAGTGAATGGTCAAAGAGTTATGAGGGATATTATCCAGCAGGAAAATGGCAGCTAATAATTTGAAACAAGGGTGTGGCGCACTAATTTATGCTACTTCAACAAAGAGATATTTGTTTTTACATAGAAACACCGGCAAATTCCCTAATACATGGGGATTAGTCGGCGGTAAAATAGAACGCAACGAATCTATTGAGCATGGACTAGTGCGCGAGATAGGTGAAGAATTAGGCGGCACTGTCAAAAATGCTAAGATAATTCCTATAGAACAATATACCAGCGAAAGTGGTGTATTTGTATATCATACATTCTTAATTAAAGTGGATGAGGAATTTATTCCAGTTTTGAATGCCGAACACAAAGGTTATTGTTGGGTTTCAATCGACGGGTTACCCAGACCATTACATCCAGGTGTTGAGAAAACGCTTAGTTCAAATACGATCAGAACCAAGTTAAACACTATTGAACGTATCAAAGATTGAACACTAGGCTAGTTCTAGGTTTATTGCTACGATTTGGTGGCACTTCATGATACAACCACGCAGGCCATAATAACAATAGTCCATGATAAGGACGATACTCTGTTTTTTGAAGACTGTACCAGTTACTATGATCTTTGATGTTGAACATATAATCAAAGAAGTCTTTGAATGGCTGATTAGGATAAAAAACGATATTACTACTGCCTTCTGGTGTTTTTAGATAATAAATTCCACTCACGCTACATTGTGTATGTACGTGCTTAGGATGATTACTACCTTCTAAAAAACTATTAGCAAATAGATAAGGTCGCCAATTCACCGCATCAGCATTGTAACCTTGTAAATCTAAAAATTTACGTGCCTCTTGTTGAACAAAGTCCATGAACGGCGAAAACGTTTCGTCGTAGGCTAAATTTCTAGTTCCGTACGTAGTTTTACCATTGTAGTAGAATGAAGAATTACTGGGCTGTGAATCATCTAGTAAATTATCAACAGCGTGAGTCATTGACTCTACTCACTGTGGGTGTTCGGACCTACCGACGACACTGGGAAACCAAAAGTCTAAATTCATATTTCAATATTTGTTGAAAAACAACTGAATGCTTAATCTTGGGAATTCGGCATCCATAGTTATCATTGATGTTGCGTGATAGATAGGTGGTCTGAACCACACCATACTATTAGAGTGTGGATATACCCAACCTTGTCCAGTATCTGGATCATCATATAGAAAAAGTCCACCCCAGTTCCAGTTCCAACGTTCATTGATGTAAATCGTACTACTCAAACGTGGATTACCGCGATCAGATGAATCATCATGATGAAAATTTATCTGAGATCCTGGTAGCCAGATGTGCATAAAGACGGTTAGATTTTTATAGTCAGCAAAATCAGGATGAACTGATTTATACTTTTCTAAAAAATATTCTTTATACTCTTCAAGTGGTAGAATCAAAACAGGCGCATATGATCCGCTTTCTAGACCAGCACCCCATCTACCCATGTTGTTAACTTCAAATGAAGGGGTACCTCTGGCATTTTCATACTTTTGTCTCAGTGCCAAAAGAGTAGACTCATCTAGAAAATTTGATACTCGATTTATCATGATTTAAAATTGTGTTGTTATGAAAAATAATTGAAATAGTCTACCTGTTTTAAGATCTGAACCAAAATAGTCCAAACTAGTATGGAACATTTCACTTCTATACAGTACCAGTCTGTTGTATCTATTAGCAATGATATCGCACAGTTCCCATTTGGTCATATCTTGTGCTTCATATTGTGACAACTGACTGGCAACTGTTGCTCCTGTTTTTTTGTACTGATATATTCCAGTGCCACCAGACAATGGAGCATCAGGAGTCAAATAAAGAACCCCAGCCCATGTGTTAAAATGATCAGTATGTATCCAACTGCGATCAGTTGCTGTCGCTAGTTCAAACGAGCCAGTCAGTCCATCACTCTGATTCCAATTAGTAACTAATCCACCGGCATTTAGTAGTAACTTTTGAATAGTTTCTTTGGTATCTTCAGTTAAGAAACTTTTTGTACGTAACCCTGGATATTCATACTGCTTGAATTCTTGTTGTAGGATAAAGCTTCGTACCCCATCTGGGTTACTGTAAAAGTTGTCCGTGATGATTACATTTGTTTTCATTATATTTGTGTATCAAAAAAGAACAGTTGAAACAGTCTACCATCTTGTGGTGTACTGCCAAAATAATCATTACTCATATGAAATAAATCACCACGATACATGACTAATCTATTATATCTGTTAGCGACAACATCATACTTATGCCATTTCGTAACGTCAGAAGCATCGTAAGGACGATTACCCATTTCACCAGAAGTAGTTGCTCCGTTCTCTTTATACATATAAAGAGAAGTTCCGCCACTGATAGGAGCGTTTGGTGTTAAGTATAAAACACCAGCCCATTTATTGAAATGATCAGTATGTATCCAACTGCGATCACTAGCATAGGTAAGTTGATACGATCCAGAAAATCCATCAGTTTGAAACCAGTTCGTTATTTCTTTGCCGTAGTTCCATACAACAGTTTGTAATGCTTCTTTTAGATCAGGTGTTAAAAAACTACGTGTTCTTACACCTGGATAATTGCCCTTAACATTAAAATCCTGTTTAAGTGCGAACTCACGTACCGCATCTGGATTTCCTAAAAAGTCATCCACTATAATTAAGTTAGTTCTCATTTCAATATTTAATCTAATATATGTGTGAGTAAAAATTCATTAGTTTGATATACATCAAAAAATTGTTCATTAACAAGATCTTCAACACGCTGATACACTGTTTTACTCCAATATTCCTTTGATCTTTCGTAGTTTTCTTCCACGAAAGGTAACATCTCATCATACATAGATGGTGTTAAAGTTTTCATTATATCAGCGAATTGTTCGATAGTATTAAACTGTATGATGCCTTTTGGATTGAAATATTTTTCTATATTTTGACAGCCATAGTATATAGGGACAGTTTTTGTTTTAAAACAATCAAGAAGTTTTTCCGTAAACATATTATTCATGACTTGATTTTCACATGCTATGTTAAATTTGGCAGATGTAAAAAAGTCATCTTTGTTTGGTACACGTGGCGGGCTTCTATGCCATTTAATTTCAAAATCGTTTACTGTGTTATTCTGTAGCCAACGCATGATCATAAAACGCATGTGATAATCGTATCCATTAATTTTACTACTCATGAGATAACTTATCTGATTGGTTTTGTTAAGCACAATGTCGTCACTGATCCATGAACCCACAGGACAAAATTCTATAGCATTTATACCAGGAATATTCAATATTCGTTCATCATATGCTAATACTAAATCAAACTTTTCATAGTTATTTTGAACCATACCAAAAAAATCAACGTATAAATTTGGTGGTTCACACTGCATCAGAATGTTAATTTCTGAATTGTTATCTTTGACAATAGCATCCATTGCTACGGATACTTTTTTAGGAAACTTTTTAGTAAATCTATATTTGTTGTCTAACCCATAAGCAGGGAAATAACCTATTTGATTAATTTCATGCATAATTGATTCCTTAAAATCTAAAATATTTTCCATTTTGGCCGCCACGACCTTCTGCGACCCAATCTGTTTCTAATACATATCTTTTTAAATCAAAATCAGAAAATATTTTGTATAACAAATACTCAACATCAACATAAAAGTATTTAGAATTTTCATCCGTCATACTAGCACACGCAAACATGGCTGTTTCGTATCTGTTTAGTTGTTGTGTGCCTATAGCACACACTACCGTATAATAGCCTCCTAGTTTTTCATCAACATACATTTCTGGTGGCAAATAATCATCAGATAGGTATGTTAAATCTGATTTATTCCAATATACAGGCTTCTTAAATAAGAATTTATCTACATTATTTTTAGTTAGATCATTAAGATATTCATTTATAAAATAATATCTACCTGATATTTTTATAAGATAATCATAGTTTTCTACAATTATCTTTTTATACTGTTTCAAAAATTCCAATATCATCAAGCACTCACCATGTGATTTACTAGGATGAGTTCTAACCTTATTTGCCAATGATGAGTTTATAGATTCCAAATGTATATACCGTATTTTAGGATACTTAATAAGTAATTCTTTAAAATACGTTTTACTAGCGTCTAATAAAAAGATAGAAGCATCCGGATCATTTTTAATAATACAGTCTAACGTTTTGTACGTATCAGATAATCTGTCCTCAGTGCTCAATAGTGATCTTATTTGATTATATTTTAGTAAATTTGTGTTATCTACCTCAATAACAGAAGTTATCAAATAACAATTCTTCATGATCGATATATATCACGTATTGAGTTACTAAACACTATGGCCATGTTACTGAAATTACTGTCTCTACATACTAATCCGCCACACTTTGATAGCGTCATACATTCAAGAAATGATTCTTGCCAATACTTTTTATAGAAGAACATATCATATTCCCAACTCCATTCACCACGATTGTTAATAGTTTCATTTGGCAATCTTAGCAAATTTGGATAATATCTTATATGTCTAGCATAACGTTGTTCCATTTTGACTAATGATTCTACGTTATCGGTAGCCACATAAATATTTTCATATTTACCAGTTTCTAAACATTTATCTATAGTATCACAGTAATCTTCATATGTTACCTGCTTATGATTTGAATGTAGAGACATTGTAGTTAGTCGAACATGAACACCCAGAGTTTTATCATTTACGGTAAGATTCTTACAGAATGTATCAACCTTGTTTCTAATTTCACCTCTGATGTGTATTCTATTCAACACATTTTTATAATCAGTTAGGCGATTACTATCTTCAATAGGATTATTTCGATCATACCACATACCTATGGGTAAGAATCCATCATACACATAAGAATGATCAACACTTTGATCTAATACATAACTCATAATGTGATCATATGGCCGCTCTATGCCATAATTTTCCATAGCAATTCTATTTCTTACAATATGGTCGACTGCTTCCTGTAAATATTCATCATTATTTGTATTTTCCCCAAAGGGACTTAAAGTTAGAAACACATTGTCAAAATCTTTATCAGCCAATGGAATTACACCACATTGTAAAAATCTACTAAATGGTCCTCCGCCTGGCAAAACATATATGTAATTTTTCATTTAATTTCCTTTAGCCAATGGTCAATCATTTCATCTAACATGCTTTCAAAAGTATATGTTGGTTGCCAGCCAAGTTTATGTCTGATTTCACTGCTATCTCCACGTAGATATTTCAACTCTTCGGGCCGCATGAATTTTTGATTCTGTACTACATAATCTTTGTAATTCATACCCAATGCGTTGAACACGTAGTAGCATAAGTCACGAACACTACGGGAATATCCAGTAGCAACAATCCAATCACGTGGCTCATCGCTATTCAATATTAGATGCATCGCTCTAACGTAATCATAACTGTGTCCCCAATCACGATAACTATCAAGATTGCCTAACTCTAGTTTATCAACAATGCCGCGCTTGATTTCAACAGCAGTTTTCACCACTTTATTTGTAACGAAATTTGTGCCTCGTCGTGTACTTTCATGGTTGAATAAGATTCCGTTACATGCGTGTAAATTATAAGCATTACGATAATGTCTTGTTAAGTTATAACCCATAACCTTACTACATCCATACGGACTAACTGGATTCATAGGTGTTGTCAGCCTTTGTGAACCATCTAGATCAACACTGTTGCCGAACATTTCGCTGCTACTTGCTTGATAAAATTTAGCATCTGGCGCAAATTGTCTATATGCTTCTAGTATGGTCAGTACTCCTAAACTATTTGTTTT